>Ga0307434_1000077_pt1 | contig 83835 bp, 68 predicted proteins | sample SalMarWE160220MG_FD_202156 | JGI IMG/M metagenome (GOLD analysis project Ga0307434, IMG submission 202156) | Salt marsh sediment microbial communities from the Plum Island Ecosystem LTER, Massachusetts, United States - WE1603-220 | ecosystem: Environmental > Aquatic > Marine > Intertidal zone >... | reverse complement strand
GTGCTCCAACTGACTTGACTGAACAATGCGGGATAACCTACATTGGGATCCGTGGGAAAATTGAGACTGACATGTGCCGGCCTATCGGCCAAAAAAGAAGGTCGCGGTGTTGTATCAATACTGATAAAGAAAAAACTATCAGGATTATCATCGGTGTATACATTGTTCTGTTCATCAACAAAACTGACTTTGGAAGGCCTTACAAAGGTCGTGTCAGAGATTAAATTTCGCTGGTCCGCCTTGTAGAGATTACAACTGATCGATAAGGTTCGTTGAGATTCATATCCGCTGGCACTGCTGACTTCATCGGGATTAGACAGCACGGCAGATAACGTTACTCTTTCCCACGCCGCCACAAAACAGTCCGACGGTGTCCAATCGGGATCATTGGGCTCAACTACGACTTCTTCCACTTCCGGCTCTATATCAGCCAAACAAAGTGATCCCATGACTAAAAACGCCGTCATCGCCCATAACACTTTCATTTTTTTGACTCGCATTTCATATCTCCTTAAAAAAATAAGTGAATAAAGTTTTGGGGAGGTACTTCCACTTGCGTACCTGAGCGATGCACCTCTCCTTTAGCAGTTTTCCTTAGGAACAATTAACTTTTTATGTTTCTTCTCTTGCTTCCACACTAACAAACGCAGGAAATCCGTCATATTGCAGGAATTTTGGGGAAATATTTGGATTATACTCCGGCCACACATCTCCCGCTGCTAACCAACCGCAGCAAAATCTCTGCTTCTCTATAATATTAGTTCCATGAACGCGTGAAAGTTGGCGATGTTTTTTGGGATTTTTTAATAAATTTTTTCCGAACGCGGTTTTTAGCAGTTTAAGGACTTTCATTACAACAACTCATAAATTCCATAAGACATCAAATTATTCATATTATTCTCAATTCTATAAATAAAAGTCCATGTCCTCCGGCATTCGTTACACATTTTCCCCGAATATTAAAAAAAATACTAAGGATAGCATGTAGGATGCGTTGAAACGCACTCCGGTAAGTTCCGTAAGCGCAATAAGGTATCCCATAGGGAGGATGCCTGCCGTAAGGCATCCCTCAGGGATTACGGCGGGATGGACAAGCTCACATTTGAATTATATAAATTCATTCTCCCATCCTACTGCCAAATCAACAATCTAAATAATAAATAGTAAATCATAATTAATAAATTACGAGGCTGCGGCAATCTCAATCCTTCACGCGATACGATATACGCAGTACGATATACGAATTAATTATAAAGTACAACTCATCGAAAAATGTACCGGACACCTTAAATTCGCCCACCGTTTTAAACAGCTCCGCTGTCCTAGTTTTTTCGCGTACTCCTTTAATTCACCCTCGTAAAATAGGCTCCGTCCCTTTTAAAATCCTATTTAAATCAAATTAATTCCTGGGGTCATTGACTATGGTTAAAGAAATGATAGATAAATCTGTTATAGTACGGTATGGTATGTCTATCCAGGATTAAGAAAGAAATTGATAATATGATAAAGCTCGAAACAGTTTTAATCTTAGGCGCGGGTGCAAGTAGTGATTTTGGGTTTCCTACTGGTAGAAAACTTGTACGGAGGATCATTGCCTCATTTCGTGACTCCGCGAGGAGTACATACCAGATACTTGCTAAGATTACTGGGGAACTAAAAGCGGAAGAAGCCATAAAGTTTGCACATATTCTGGAGTTAGCAGACCCACCCTCCGTCGATATTTGGCTTGAAGAAAATCCAGAGTATGTGGAGATCGGAAAGATTACAATTGCAATGACATTACTGGACTGTGAAAAAAATTCAAACTTAAAACCAAAAAACAACTGGTATCAACTTTTATTCGATAGACTCCACAGTTCATTTGACACATTTCAAAATAATAAACTCGCAATAGTCACTTTCAATTATGACCGTTCGCTTGAACAATATTTCTTTGAAAGATTCAAAAATACATACACCGCAAAGAATGAAGGAGAATGTAAAGAAAAATTAAGCCAACTTCAAATACTTCATGTATATGGAAGTCTTGGCCGCTTGTCTTGGCAGCTTGATGATCCTGAGAATCCAATACCCCAAGTGCCTTATGGAGTGGAGTTGTCAAAAGGTATGTTCATCACAGCCGCTAATAGTATAGAGATTATGTCTGAAACAAGTTCGGGAGTGTCCGCCAGATTTCAGAAATTCCGAGATTTGATGAAAAATTGTAAGGCATTGTATTTCTTAGGCTTTGGATACCATGAAGTAAATATGCAAAGATTGGGAATAGACATACTAACAATACCAAGTAAGGTAATGGGCACGGCTCAAGGGTTGAGCTATCAGCGGATCAAGGAAATAGAGCGTCTTAATATTAGACAACTCCGCAAACCAGAATGTCTATTCCAAAAATTTATCTATGACTTTCTTCGCGATTGCGTACACTTTAATGAAGACATATATCCGGCCCCTGGACTTTATTAGGGACAGTCACCGATATTTGTGTACTGTCCCCAGCCATTAATATGTGACTGTCCCTTTTTTTTTATAAACGCGAAAATCGCCATTCGTGTTTTTCAGATCCTTTGTCACATATCCGATTCTGCACTCTTGACAAACATACATAATACCCAACGGAACACGTTCTCCTGCCAATATTTCAGGACCACTCAGGTGAATCAGCAAGTTAGATTTTTCAAAACAGTACGGACAAAATGGAACTTCATCACCATCATGAAAATATACTTTTCTTTTGAATTTCACCTTTTCCTGTAACTCGATTTTTTCTTTAAGTTTTTTGCTTTCCTTCTTTATCTTCAAGTTTTCTTCCTGAAGTTCTAATGCTTGTTCGCGTAGTTGCATTAACTTTTCTTGAAATTCTATAGTCATTCCTTTTTTAGCAAGTTCATAAGCAGCCTTTGTTGTCTCGATTAAAACTGACATTCTTTTTCTCCGATTTTTATTAGGGACAGTCACCGTTTTCTGTGTACTGCCCCCAGCCATTAATAGGTGACTGTCACTAGTTTTCCTAGGTGACTGTCACTAGTTTTCCTAGTTTTCCCATAGTTTTTCCCGCTAACGTCTTGACAAAAGATTGCTCATAGATGTCCCCAGATTTCCCCGCGTCCTTAGTTCTGTTCAAGTTTATTGAAATACAATTCCAATTGGGTAGTTAAACCTACTTTACCAGGATTATAAATATAATCAAAAATCCAAGATGTAATCTCGTCAGGAACAGAAGAAGACTTTGCTATAGCTAAGGATTTTTTCCATTGTTCAATCGCCTTGTCTTTGTTTATCTTTTCATAAGCTAAAGAGAGGTTAACATTGATTGGAAAATTGTTGGGTTGATTAACCAAAGCTTCATTATATTCCGATATAGCTGATTCATAGTCACCGAGAATATAATAGATAATCCCTAACTTGTAATGAGGTTCGCTCTCATTAGGACAAATACTAATAGCACTCCTATAAGTATCGATGGCATAAAAGTAGGATCTTCTTCTGGTGAGGCTTCTTCCTAGGTCGCAATATGAAATATATGCTTTCTTAAATTCCTCTGCCGACTTTTCATCCTTGTTCATTTCCTTATGGATGAGCGCAAGCCTGTGGTAAGTTACCGGAGCTGTTTCTTTGTCAAGAAGAATAGGCCAGACACTAACTCCCCTCGAAGTAACTCTATTTAGAGACCATATAATAGGTTTATGACCTAACCAATTAGCTAATGAAGTTCCTACAACTATTGCTAAAAACAAACCGACCATTTGAAAAGCCTTTTTGCCTTTTGATGTTTGTGCATTTGCTAATCCATAAAGCCAAAATGGAGCATAAAGCGGAATAACGATTGCGGTAAATAGCAAGTAAAAGAGAAACATCCAGACTGGAAAGATATACCAGAATATCCAAAGGCTTGGATGGATCAAAACATACACTACTCCGATGGTTCCCCATTTCAAGAGAAGGAAAGCATTACCTATATAGTAAACGAATAAAAAAAGGCATAACGCCAAGAAAGGAATAACAAGAATCCATCGCCACCCGCCACCAAAGTAGAAATTCACCAGACCTAATCTTTCTATATTACCGGCAAATTCATATTTGTCATACAATAGAAGTTCGCGAAGTTCACGTTTGGCTGTCCTTTCGCCCATAATCCCACCCAATAAACAAGGAACTATTTGAATTGCAGACCAGATGCTACCATCAACAATGCTATCTTGCAACCAGATATGTCCCGAGGGCGTAAGTGATTTTCCCCCCAGATATATGTATGCAAAAACAAAAACTAAGGAATTAGGAACCAGAATAAGCAGCATGCCAAATAGCCATCCATTTCTTTTTGTAACACTTCCAGCGAAAAAAGCGCCTACGAAAGAACTGACAATTATAGGAATGACAATTTGTACCGAAAATCGAACTCGACCCATAAAATAAACATCTGTATCAATGCCATATCTCGATTCCAAGGCGAGAGATATTGCATACCTAAATATTGTAATAGTAATTAAACCACCGATTACTGCTATTAAAACTTTTCTGATGTTTAATTTTTGGTCAATCTCCAGTGGTATTTCTGCTTCTTCTGTAGAAAATGTATTGTCCATAATATAACCATTAGTGTCTTAGTTGATTTTAATAGAGATAATCTCTTGAATGTTTTAAGGAATCTCTATTCATTCTGTTCATCTTCCTATTTATTGTAACGGCATTAAAAGTAGTGACGATAAGTCGAAAACGAAAATTCCGCCGGGGTGTGACAACTGTATGGCACTATGAGTGAAGATTTTTGCTGTTTTGAACAATTCTAGGGATATCATACTTAGTTCCAACCGATATATGCGTCCCAAACTCACCAATAACTAAGTACAGCCGCCTTATTCTTTCAAAGCCATTACTAACGACCACAGATCCAAGATGTTCCGCTTCATCGCTTACCGATCACAAATCTACACTGCTCGGTCAGGATTTTCAATCAAAAATCCCGAATTCCGGCTTTTTTTATGACCTATCCGGCCCTTCTATTTATTACAGCGTTTGTCGATGGAAATTGTTACTTACGAATTTTTAAATAAGTAAAAAAAGGCGAAAAAGCCTGTTTTTGACAAGATAACAGGATAGACAATGATCTTCTCTTTTTCTTTTAACAGTGTTCCTCGGTGTTAATCAGTGTCTAAATAAAATTATAATTTTCTTATATTTTTCACTTGACGGCCAACGCATCTATATGTAAGATTGTTATATAACGTAAATTATTAGGTCGTTATTACAATAGTCAATAGACAATAATCAATCAGAAAGGGGTTTTCTCATGTCTACTAAAGCACAAATCAAAGCAAACCAGCAGAACGCACAAAAATCGACCGGGCCGCAGACGGATGAGGGTAAGGCAACGGTCTCGCAGAATGCGATCAAGCACGGCCTTTTTGCCGCTGAGGCGGTGATTAAAGGCGAAGATCCGGCTGAATATCAAGCTTACCACGACCAATTCCTCGCTGAGCTTGACCCCGTCGGGGCGGTGGAAACCATGTTAGCTGATCGGTTTGTCAGCCTTGTCTGGCGGCTGAAACGGGCCGAACGTATGCAGAACCAGGCTATTGACTCGATGATAGAAAGTCAAATCGACAATCCGATGGCCAAAAGCCTCAATATGGTTAAGTGGCATGCCAAGGGGGTAAAGCTGGGCGACTCGAGATATGTCATCAGCCATTTGCAGCTCGGCCGAATCGCTTCGTCCGACTGGTGCAATTGCAGGATACTCGACAGGATGATGCTGTACGAGAGGCGGATCGAGAACAGCATGCTCAAAATGATGAACGAGCTTAAGAGACACGAAATAATGCGTCGAATTGAGCAGCAAGACGGCGACCATGAGTACGAACCATCCCCATCCCTGCGGGATGAGGCTACCACCCAGTCTAACTCCCCATCGGTAAGGGATGAGGCTGCCACACAGCGCCCGGCAGAGAAAAAAGGCGACTTGAAAAAACAAAGCCAATATGCCCCGGAACTAATGGGCACAACTACTTTTGTGAAAGGAGATTATGAAAATAAAACGGCTCATGGCGTCGAAGAAAACAAAGCCAAACAAAGCCAATTTCCCGCTCCCGAGCCGACCAAAGGATCGGGGAAAAGAGAAAAATCGCTTGCCGCTGCTGATTCATTAATTGGAATAAGCCCAAATTCTTAAATTTTTACTATAAAATAGTTTGACGGCAGGAATAGATTCGCTATAATTACTCCTTTTTGGATGTTCGATGAGACTTTGTCTATGAAAAGCTTTATGGCTAAAAATAATGAAGTCGAGCAGAAGTGGCTGCTCGTGGACGCCGAAGGGGCTATATTAGGCCGAATGGCGGCAAAAATCGCACCTATACTTATGGGCAAGACCAAGCCCACGTATACTCCGCATGTCGACACGGGCGATTATGTGATTGTAGTAAATGCCGGGAAAATAATGCTTACCGGCAAAAAGGCTCAGAACAAGGAGTACGATTACTACACGCACCACCCCGGCGGGCATAAGTATGTCAGCTTTGCCGATATGATGGCAAGGAAGCCTGAAAAGGTAATTGAACTTGCGGTAAGGCGAATGCTGCCGAAAAGCAGGCTCGGCAGGCAGATGCTTAAGAAAATGAAGGTTTATAGAGGCCCGGAGCACGAGCATCAGGCCCAAAAACCTGAAAAAATCGAACTATTTTAGATAAAGATAGTGAAATATGGCTGAGACCAAAATTGATAATCCTGATACCCAGGTAGAAGTAACTGAGCAGGCTCCCGAGAGCAAGCCTAAAGTCACATCTAATCCAACCAACGAGCCCAAAGGCGGTTACTGGTGGGGCACCGGCAGAAGAAAAAGCTCGGTGGCCCGCGTGAGAATCAAACCGGGCAGCGGCAAATTTGTCGTAAACAAAAAAGAGCTCGACGATTACTTCAAAAGAGAGCAGGACAGAAAATCTGTTATGGCCCCGCTGAAGGCGGTTAAAGCTGAAAAGCTGTTCGACATATTTATCAATGTCAAAGGCGGCGGAACCACGGGACAGTCGGGTGCATCGCTGCTGGGAATCGCCAGAGCGTTGAAGAAATACGATGAAAGCTATCTCCCGATGCTGAGGGACAGTGGGCATCTTACGCGTGACCCACGAATGGTCGAAAGAAAGAAACCCGGCCAAAGAGGCGCAAGGAGGAGATTCCAGTTCTCGAAGCGTTAATTTGCAAATTCGTTTTTGGATGATTACAATAGCCGCTGAGAGAAAATCTTAGCGGCTATTTTTGTTAGAGGTGAAAAAGATGATACGAGTTGCGATAATCGGGGCCAGCGGTTACACCGGGGCCGAATCGATAAGGATAGTTCTTCGGCACAGCGAGGCCGAGCTGACTTATCTGACCGCGTTGCCGGAAGAATGCGGGGCAGTAGAGGATGTTTTCCCGCAGTTCAAGGGACGCTGTGAGATGCAGATCGAGCCGCTTGATCTTGATAAGCTGGCCGGGCTGGCCGATGTCGCCCTGTGCTGTTTGCCTCATAAAGTTTCGATGGGTTTCGTGCCCAGGCTGCTGGACGCCGGGCTGAAAGTAATTGATTTCAGCGCCGACTACCGGATCAAAGATGTGGCCGTCTATGAGAAGTATTATGTCAAGCACACCGACACCGGGAACCTGAAGCACGCCGCATTCGGCCTGCCCGAGCTTTTCCGCGACAGTATAAAAGGAGCAAGGCTCGTCGCCAATCCCGGCTGCTACCCGACCGGGGCAACGTTGGCGATAGCTCCGTTGCTCAAAGAAGGCCTTATTGAGACAGATGGAATTATCGTCAATGCGGTAACCGGCTCATCCGGCGCGGGCAAGAATCCATCTGAGAAGTTCCATTTTCCGAATATGAACGAGAACCTTTTCCCCTACGGGATCGGTACCCACCGGCATATGCCTGAGATCGAGCAGATCGCAAGTGACGTCGCGGGGAAGGATGTCACCGTCCTGTTTCAGCCGCACGTCGGTTCGTTCGACAGGGGGATTCTCTCGACGGTTTATTGTCAGCCAAAGCAACAACTCAGCAATGACGAGCTATCGCAGCTCTATCGTGATTTTTATGCCGGCGAGCCGTTCGTGCAGATACGCAAGGATGCCCCCGCCGTCAAAGACGTCGCCGGGACAAACTACTGTCACATCTTCACGACTTCTGTCAAGGGCAGAATCGTGAGCTTCTCGGCAATCGACAACCTGGTCAAAGGAGCATCAGGCCAGGCGATTCAGAACATGAACATCATCTTCGGGCTCGAAGAAACGATAGGTTTGCAATAGACTCGACTCCAATCGGACCAGGGGCAAATGTAGAATGAGTAGCAGCGTATTAAAAGTCGCCACGTGTCAATTTGCCGTGGGGCGTTCGGTCAAGCGGAACTCGCACGCGATCTGCGAGTTGCTTGGCAAAGCGAAAAAGGCCAAGGCGGAGATCGTGCATTTTTCCGAATGCGCATTGAGCGGCTACGTCGGCACGGACTTTCCGAACTTCGAAGGGTACGACTGGGAGCTTCTCAAAGAAGAGACCGAGAAGATCATGGCACTTGCAGCGAAACTCAAGCTGTGGGTAGTGCTGGGGAGTACGCACAGGCTGACCGAGCTGAATAAGCCCTATAACAGCCTGTATTTGATCGGGCCTGACGGCAGGATTGTCGACCGCTACGATAAGAGATTTTGTACGCCGGGGGACTTACGCCGGCTGACGCCGGGCGACAGGTTTGTGAACTTCACAATCAACGGCGTGAAATGCTCGCTGCTGATATGCTTCGACCTGCGGTTCCCGGAGTTGTATCGAGCACTTTACAAGCAGGACGTCAACTGCATTTTCCAGTCCTTCTACAACGCCCGGCAGAAAGGCCCCAGCGTCCATACGCACATCATGCGCCAGACAATGCAATGCCGGGCGGCGACGAATCATATGTGGGTGAGCATGTCGAATTCGAGCGGATATTATTCGCCCTATCCATCGTGTTTCATCCAGCCGGACGGCAAGATCGTCCGCCAGCTCAGAGCTAATCGTCCGGGCCTGATGGTCAATACCGTGGATCTGAGCAGAAAATTCTACGACCCAATGGCTGGCTTCAGGGATATGGCGATAAGTGGAAAACTCAACAATGCCTGACAGGCCGTTAACGATACGCGGTCGCGCAAGAGGACGAGTCTTGAGAGGCAGTTGTGAAGTATTTCTGCCGGTAATTCCTTACATAAAAAGGGCTTTTACGTTAAACTAAGGGCCTTTTGTTGGTCGAAAGTTTAAACAATAGTCTGATTCGGAGGTTTAAATATGAAGCGAAAGTGCCTTATTTTGGTTCTTCTTCTGATCAGTTGCGTATTGTTCTTACAAACCGGCTGTCAAGAGCAGGCAAAGCCGGCAAATGAATCCCTTACAGCACAGAAAAAGTCTGAAGCTGCTGCCGAATCCGATAAACCCTCGCCAAGAATAATGTTCGAGAACGTAGTCTATAATTTCGGCGATGTTGGCCCCAACAGGAAGAACACAGGCCAGATCAAGTTCACAAATACCGGAGAAGCCTTACTGGTGATCACTAAGGTTGACAGATGCTGCGGCGTGTTCACGAATCTGGATAAGATGGAATACAAGCCGGGCGAAAGCGGGGCATTGAAAGTGGCGTGGAACTCGGGACCCCGGCAAAGCACGATGAGGCGGAAACTTACGATCCACAGCAACGACCCGAAGACGCCTCAGACTACACTTTCCCTTACGGTTACAGTTGTTCTGCAGGTTGACTGGGAGCCAAAGAGTCTGAGACTTTTTCTTGATAAGGAAAATGCCGGCTGTCCGAAAATTACAATCAAGAGTCTCGATAATCAGCCATTTTCAATACTGCTGTTCAAATCGATCGCCGATTGTATCACTGCCGATTATGATTCTTCAGTGGAAGCGACGAAGTTCATTCTCGAACCCAGAGTCAATATCGAGGCAATGCCAAAAAATTTCAAAGGGAGTATCAATATTAACCTGACACATCCGGAAGGGAAAACCGCAACGATTCTATTTAGCGTGCTGCCAACATATACAGTTAGACCATCCATGATAATTGTTTGGGACGCTGAGCCGGAAAAGCAGGTAGTCAAGAAAATCGACGTAATAAATAACTATCATAAGGACTTTGAGATTGAGTCGGTAAATTCAAAGGGTGATATTATTGGCGTAAAAATTCTGAAGCAGAGGAAAATTACGGACGGCTATCAGCTTGACCTGGAACTCACTCTTACGGCAGTTGAGAATAAACCAAGCTTGAAGGATGATTTGTTTGTAAATATTAAGGGCGGCGAGAAGCTGGCAATTCGCTGTAACGGGCGTTATTCGAAAATAAAGCCTAAGCTTGCAGAACAGTAAAGAACGTTAACGTGTTTGAAAATTCCTTGCTTAAAGATGTCTTTTTAATTAAACTATAGGTCGTTATTTGGACGAAGTTTACATCACAATCTGATTTGGAGATGATAAGATGAAACGAAAATTCGAAATACATACTTCACAGATGATTTGTGTAATCTGTGGTTTGGTGTCGTTTTTACAGATTGGCTGTCAAGAGCAGGCCAGACTAACAGGGAAATCCATGCCGGAAATCAAGTTTGAAAAAATGATCTGCGACTTCGGTGAAGTCGGACCAAGCACAAAGCAAACAGGCGAGTTAAAATTCACAAACGTTGGGCAAGGCTTACTGAAAATCACGAAGGTCGGGAGATGCTGTGGTGTAGTCACCAAGCTGGACAAGATGGAATATGAGCCGGGCGAAAGCGGGGCGTTGAAAGTCGAGTGGACCTCAGGGCCTCGGGAAATGACGTTTTCACGACAAATGGTTGTGCACAGCAACGATCCGAATACACCCGCGATTGACCTGGCCGTTAAAGCCAAAGTTGTGCTGCAAATCGACTGGAAGCCAAAGAGATTTAAACTTTTCCTTGATGAGGACAACGCAGGCTGTTCGAATATCACAATCAGCAGTATTGATAATCGTCCATTTTCAATAACGGGATTCAAATCGACCGCCGAGTGCATCACGGCTGATTATGATCCATCGGTGAAAGCAACTAAATTCGTTCTTGAACCTAAAGTCGACATCGAAAAACTGCAAAAAAGTCTCAAAGGGCGTATCAATATCAGCCTTGATCATCCAATGGGAAATACGGCCGTTATCCTCTTTAGCGTGCTGCCAAAATATACGGTAAATCCGCCTTTACTTATAATGTTTGATGCAGTGCCGGAAAAACCGATTGTAAGGAAAATCTCGGTGCTCAACAATTATGAAAAGGACTTTGAAATCGAGTCGCTGTCTTCGAAGAACGACATTGTCGCTATTAAGATTCTGGAGCAGAAGAAGATTCGCTACGGCTATCAGCTTGACGTTGAAATAACACCACCGGGCAACGAGGGTAAAACAAGATTCTCTGACTTGTTCTCAGTAAATATTAAGAGCGGCGAGAAGTTGCCAATTCGCTGTAACGGCTATTATACAAAAAGAAAAACCAAAGCTAAAACGCAGGAAAGCACACTTGAAAAGCCCGGCTAAAGCGGTTAGATCTTGATGTGCTAATTCGGTGTTGATCCGGCCGTACTGTAAGCTAAATCCAGACCACCGAAATAAGCGAAGGGCTTTTTAAATGCAGAATAAAAGATGGTTGATAAATGAAGCGATTAATAATTTGCATTTGTATCTTAACAGTCGGGACTTCTTGTATATTAAAAACCCCGAAGAGAACTCCAGAATATGAAAAAGAGCGTTCGATGGACGAATCGCTCACTGTTTTCTTGACCGGTAACGAGCTTGGCGCATTGAAGCCCTGTGGTTGTTCAGGCGGACAACTCGGTGGATTCGACAGACGCTCAGCCGCACTCAATACTGTGCCCGAGCAGAAAAGATTAATAATCAACACGGGTTCGTTTGTGAAAAGTGACAGCGAGCAGGACCTGATCAAATACCATATCATAATCCAGGCCCTTCAACTTCTCGATTATGACTTAGTCAGTCTGAGTGAGAAAGACATCGAAATAGGCAGAAATCTTGGAATGCTGGAGAGCATTGAATCGTCCTTTAATATAATAAGTTCTCATGGCACGTCTGATATAGATGCGCCGGCGAAGTTTACAAAGGAATTCTTGCTCAAAGGCAGAACCGTGCTGGCCACCGTAGCGGCCTTTGACCCGGCATCGACTCCGGTCGAGCAAATCGAGGGTCTTTTCGCTCTGCCGTCCGGCGTGCCGACTCTCAATATCCTGATCCTGAGCAATAGCGATCCCGGAACTATCGAGTCCATCGCGAACGCGGCTCCATTTGTAGATTGTGTTGTCTGCCCATCCGAATCCGATGAACCGGCCGTGATCGGCAATCCGGATAAACGACCCCTGGCCTTCACGGTAGGACGTTTCGGCAGATATATATGCGGGCTGAAAGTAACAGCCCCTGCCAGAGTTGGCCAGCCGCTTAGATTGGCGTTTAAGGCGTTACCCGTCGAGGAAGGATTGCCAAAAGACGATTCTCTTGTCAAACTGTACGAAGACTATCAGCAAATTGTCAAAGACAGGAACCTTTTGGAGAAGCATCCACGCTTTGCCCTGCCGAACGGTCTGGAATATACCGGCTCAAAATCCTGTGAATCCTGCCACGACTACGAATATGAAAAGTGGAGCAGTAAAGCCCATGCAAAGGCTTATTCGACGCTCGAACAAGTCAATTCTCAGTTCGACCCGGAATGCGTCGTCTGCCACGTTATCGGTATGGACTACGAAAGCGGATTTATTTCCCAGCAGGATACCGGGCATTTAATAAATGTCGGCTGCGAAAACTGCCACGGACCGGGCTCAGAACATATCCTCACTGCCGGTGCGACCGAGCTTACTGAGCCGAAATCGACCTGCTTAGACTGCCACACGCCCGATCACAGCGGCGAATACGCGGGCAATGAGGATGCTTTTATGGAGAAAATTAAGCATTGGAGGGAACCAAACGCTGCCGGTAATGTCAAATAAAGAGAGCATAAGAGCATAAGAGCATTAGTGCAAAGTTCAACCGACTTGTGTGCTTTCTATACTACTATGATAAAGACATTGCGAATAACAAGTGTTGTAGCAGCGATTCTGGCAGGCGTTTTCTTTGTTTTTCCTGTGATTTATGGTGTTCGCAGCGATGAACGCATCGACGAATTTCTTAAATTACCGAGTGTGAAAGAAAAGTTCGAGGACGTTGCGGATAACAAGGCAAAGACGGGAGAGAGCCGGGTATCACCGCTTGTCGAGCAGGCAGAGGCTTTTGCATTGTATCTGAATCCGCTCAAATCGACAATGCAGAAAGCTGTCAAGGGAGCCAAGACGACTAATTTTGCCGACAGACTGTCTGTTACGCCCAAATTCAAAGTTTTTGCTACCAGTTATTGTGCAGATAATCCGGAATTGTCGCTGGCGTTGATTGACGAGCCTGGAAGGGGACGATACTGGGTCCGGCAATCCAGCAAGGTTGGGCATTTGCTTATTGAGCAGGTAAAAGACGGTCTCGTTGTTGTTAAAAGCAGCAAAGAGACTTTCGAGCTTGAAATTGAGCAGAAACCGGATACGACGTCTCCAAACAGAACATCTCCTGCTTCTTCGTTAAGAAGTAGCAAAAGCCCCTTAAAATACACATCGCCGGCTTCAGGCAGAACTGCCACTGGTGTTAGAAGAACAATAAATACGCCTCAGAAACTGCAAGGAAACAGCGACAATGACGAAAAGATGGGGGAACTCGTAGACAAGCTGAAGGATTTACAGAGAAATTCTGCTTCGGATAAAACTAATTCGGAACTCGACAAAGAAAAAAGGGCTGCCCGTATAGAGCAACTCATTTCAAAATTTAAATCTACTCGTGTGAGTGCCGAAGAAGCAAAAAAGCTAGGTAATATAGGTGAAAAGTTCAAAGGCATTCAGAAAGACACAAATCCATCTTCGCCTGAAGCGAACGATGGTAAAGTAGAAAAACCAAACACCTCGACGGAAAAATAGTCCCACGCCATATTTGTGAGTTCTGCATTGTAGAAACATTTACAACTGCGATTAAGCTGCTGAGTCCAGTTCTTTTTGGTTTCTATAGCGTTATCATAAGCATTTACGATAATTTTATAGGTCTTTAAACCTAATACGCGTGAATTTGTATTTAGTTGGTGTGCCCGATAAGTATCAAAATTCAAATCGATCAGTCGGATGAATCAAAGATAGGCAGCTTTCGACTGACGTTTGAAACTCGATGCTCAAAATACTCCTGTTTTAATGAACATATTGGCGTTTTTTTACCTGAAAATCGGGAACTTTTGGCCTTTTTTTGTGTCTGATTTAATAGTAATTACTTTAAAACCGGCCCCCATTGTTTTGCCTCGTAAAAGTGAGGCTGTGGGAAAGGGATTGATATCTTGAACTATCGGACGAAGGGGTTTTTCATGATGATAAAGCAGCGTTGTTCTCACGGGGGATACAATTGGATTTTTGCAATTACAGCAGCTCTTTTGACATTCAATAATTGCCTTTTTGCTGCCGGGCAAACAGGAGTTCCCAAGGTAGCCGGATATAAAATTTTTCCTTTGAAACACATATCTGTTGAGCAAGGCAAGAAGTATCTTGCCAAGGTCATGACAGGAACGGTTACGCATTTCCCCGCTTCGTCCGCGCTTTTAGTAACAGCCGAGCCGCGCGAACTAACCAAAGCAAAGGCTATTCTTGATCTTGTAGACGGGCCGGAGCAATTTGTCGTAAAAGCGATTCTTCCCGTCTCAGCGGCCAGGAATATGCCATCGAACGAGCAGATTGCAGCGAAGCTCAATCCCAGTTTGACCAGGGGGATATCGATCGGGAGCTTCTCTAATCCGCCGGGGCTGAACGCAAGCACTAAAGCAATTATTGATATTCACAATGATGCTGTGATTGCTGTTGCACCGGCCGGATTATTGGAGAAAATCGTTTATGTTATAGGAAAATTGCAGAATTCAGGCAGGCTCAAAGTACAGGATATACCGAAAGCACAGGATAAACCGGAATCTCCTGCTAAACGGAAAGTTTCTGCTTTAACCGAGCCAAGCGAAGCGAGATTCCTTTTTACAGCAAGTGGCGAGGTCGAGACCGAGCCAAATACCGCTGCAACCGTAGTCGAGCAAGAGAAACCGGAACCGGCTGATGAAGATATGCCGCGGCTTGTCGACGAAGAGCAAATCGTCAATCTGGCTTTGGCCGAGCGTCAGAAGCTTACAGTCGTCGAATTCCTGGGTTTGGTTGGTCCGTATTTGCAACTGGACTTCATGTACGAGGAGAAAGATGTCGCCGAAGAAGTCACAATCAATCCTCACGGCAAGTTTCGAGGCCCTATAAAGGTAAAAGATTTGTATCCATTGCTCGAAGAGGTGCTGAAGTTCAAGAATCTTGCAATGACCCGCGGCAAAGGAAATCTCGTCACGATCGCTCCGGCGGCAAACGCACTGGACATCGATCCTGCATTACTGGAGAATATAGAAGACAAAATCGAACGCGGCGACGGAATCGTCCAACGTGTTTTAAAACTGGAACATATAGATACAATCACTGCACAAAATCTTTTGACCGGTATGAAGCTCACCACGAGCATAACTGCGATCCCCGAAACAAAAACCCTTATCCTCACCGGGTATGCTCACCGTATGGCACGCATACAGGCACTTTTGAATATTGTCGACAGACCGGGAGAGCCAAGAAAGTTCAGGTTCAGGCAGTTGCAGTACACGATGGCCGAAACGCTTGCTCCAAAGCTCCAAAGCCTTGCCGAGCAATTAGGTACTATATCCATCACGATTGCCGAGACATCGGCACCGGCTACAACACCGGCCAGGGTTAGTCCCAGGAGGGCGAACGAGACGACAGCCCAATATCAACTCCGTGTTCGCCAGGCTGAGCAGGCCGCAGCAAGGGCCAGAGCGAGCGCCAGAGCCAGAACACCCACTACGACCCAACAACCGGATACAACTCAACCCACCGTTTATCTTGACGCCGATGAGAGAACAAACCGGATTCTGATGATAGGGCTTAATAAACAATTAGATGAAGTCGAAGAACTGATAAGTACTCTCGATGTAGTACAGCAGGACCTGCGGTCACTGGAATTGTACAAAATAAACCACGTTGACGCTGAGGATGTGAAGAAGCAATTGGAAGAGCTTGGCATAATTAGCCCCACCCTGACGAGTCCTTATTATTCTTCAAGAATTACCAGCGGCGCCAAGCCCCCAACTTCACAAACTGCTGCACAGCAAAGGCAATCAACGCTTAGCAGAACTCAGATGGACAGGACATCAACCGAGGCGCCTACGGAAGAGCCGCAAATTATCGTAGTTGAGCCGACAAATTCACTGCTGGTCAATGCGACGGCCGAGCAGCATATTGAGATAGCAGAGATTCTAAGCTATGTAGACGCTGAAACAGACAAAAAGGATATACCTTATAAAGTCTATCCGCTCGAAAACCAGTCGCCGGATCATTTGGTAGAAGTTCTGGAGCCGCTTATTCAAGAGAGTGTTCTGGACAAAGAAGGCAAGGTTGAAAGCGTCAGACAAAAACAGGAAGATTTAATAACGATAGTTCCGGACCCTAATACTTTTTCATTGATTGTATATGCAAGCAAAAGGAATCAGGAATGGATAAGCAACCTGATATTACAATTAGACAAGAGAAGGCCCCAGGTGCTCATAGATGTTACGCTTGTCGAAATCAGCGAGTCCGATACGTTTGACTACGACCTCAAGATCCTGTCGAGCTTCCCAGACTTGACAGAAACATCGGGTTTGACTGCCGCTATGATGGGAGATGCCTCGGTGAATCTGGTTCAGGCGCTCACGGGGCAAAAAGGCGGCCAACCAGACCGCTTCATTGATTTTCAGTCCCAGGGCCTCTCCGATCGTGGAACTGGTTTCTATGGTGACGGGCACATCAACCTCCTATTGACTGCCATGCAGGAAAAGGGCTATGGCCGTATTCTCGCCAAGCCAAAGATTCTTGTTAACGACAATGAACTGGGACATATCGATGCGACGACCACTTTTTACGTATCCAGGAGTGCCACGTCCGCTACCACGGGCGGCGAGCCTGTTATCGGTAAAACCACTACCTTTGATGAGTTCCCTTCCGGAATCACCCTCGACATAACACCACATATCAGCAAAGGTCAGTTGCTTCGTCTCGAGATAGACATGACACGTTCAAATCAAGAGAAGCCTGCATCTTCCGACGAAAATGTGCCACCAGGACGGAAGATCGAGAACAATATTGAGACAACAGTTACAGTCCCCGACAAGAGCACGATAATCCTTGGAGGTATAATACAGCTAAATCAGACCAAGAAAACCTGGAAAGTGCCCCTGCTTGGTGATATACCTTTTGTGGGCGGACTCTTCAGAAAGATTGGCAATAGCAGCGATGATACGAGATTGTATGTATTTATCAAAGGTGAGATATTGAGACCCGATGAGACGGTTGCCGGCCTGCCGGACCTGGAAGAAATATCTAATAGAAATAAAATTGCTTTTGAGGAATTTGAAAGTAAATTCCAAAGCCAGCAGGACTGGCCGGGTATAAAACCGAAGCCTGTTGAGCCGTTAAAAGTACTCGATGCACAATAGTAATGAAAGATTTGCTTTTACAAGCTGCGAAACGAACCGGTCTTATTGATGCTGAGCGATTGGCCGGGTTCTTCGAAGAAAACACCGGTCAGGGCCGACTTGACGAGGCTTTGCTCAACTGCCCTTATTTTACGGAAGATGCCGTACTGAGGCTGTTTGCCGAAGCGCTCGGCTGGGAATTTCTGCCGGAAATATCCCCAAAGAACGTGCCTTCGGAATTCATAGAAGCCGTCCCTGCAATGTATGCCCAGCACCATTACCTTGTCGGGATAAAACCCGATGCTGATAATGGTGAGCTTACGGTGGTTTTATCCAAGCCACTGGATGCGAATGCTCTGGACAATGTCTCGAAGATGATGGGCTTGCCGGTCAGTGTGGCAGTATCCACCCGTGCTGCTATTACTTCCGTAATAGACGTAGCTTATGAGCAGAAGTCGACGGTAATCGATGAGGTGGTAGAAGAGCTCGATTCGCAAAATCTCGACCAGCTCGTCGATGAGGTCGCCGGTTCGGACGACCTGCTTGACGTGGTAAATCGACCGCCGGTTATCAGGCTGGTAAATGACATTCTCTTTCGCGCCCTGCAGTTGCGGGCCAGTGATATTCATGTCCATCCATACGAGTCAAAGATTCAGATTCGCTACCGGATTGACGGTATTTTGTATGATACCCTGAGCCTGAACAAGAATGTCCTGCCTTTGGTTATTTCACGTATCAAGGTTATGGCCGGTATGGACATTGCCGAGCGCCGGCTTCCGCAGGACGGCAGGTGCAGTGTCCGGCTGGGCCAGCGTGAAGTCGATTTGCGCATCAGCACCGTGCCGACCAGCTACGGTGAGCGCAGCGTGCTGCGTCTACTCGATAAAAGCACCGGGCTTTTCGGATTGAACGAGCTGGGATTGCACAAGGATAACATGCAAAAATTCGATTCTTTGCTCACCCGCTCCCACGGGGTTATTTTCGTGACAGGCCCGACCGGCAGCGGAAAAAGCACAACACTTTACGCGTGTCTTAACAGGATCAACTCGGCCGAGAAAAACGTCATAACCATAGAAGACCCGATTGAGTATCAGCTCGGAGGTATCAGCCAGATTCAAGTCGCCAGCAAGAAAGGAATGACTTTTGCCACGTCGCTGCGGCACGTGCTGCGTCAGGACCCGGATGTTATAATGATCGGCGAGGTTCGAGACATTGAGACCGCCCGTATGGCAATACAATCTTCGCTTACAGGCCACCTGGTTTTCAGCACTCTGCATACTAACGACTCGGCAGGCGCGGTCAGCCGACTCCTGGATTTGGGCGTCGAGCCGTATTTAGTAAGTTCATCGCTGATTGCCATAATAGCTCAGCGGTTAGTACGAAAAGTGTGTCCGGATTGCAAAGAACCGGTCGAACCGTCGCCCCACGAATTAAAAGAGCTTGGACTGGATAAAATGGATAGTGACAGCGGGAGATTCTTTGTCGGCAGAGGCTGTGAGAGGTGTTTTCAGACCGGTTATCGCGGCCGAACGGGCATTTATGAAATGATGTTGATCGATTCGGAGATACAGAACCTGATATACAAAAGAGAAAGTGCCGGTACAATAAAGAGGTTTGCTCTTAACACCGGCCTGCAGACTCTTCGAATGGACGGCGCCAGGAAAGTGCTTGCCGGGACAACAACTATCTCTGAAGTATTGAGAGTGACACAGGCCGACGTAATGTAATTTTATTTACAAATCGTCCATATTTAATAATAAATAGTAAATAAAATGCCAAGATACCACTATATAGCGATAGCCGGTAACGGCAGGAAAGTTAAAGGGGCAATTACTGCTGAGAGCCCATACTCGGCACGAAAGCAACTCCGGGTGCGGAGTATTCACCCTTCATCTGTTACCGAGGTCAGCTCAAAAGCTGAAGGTAAAACGGCGTTGTTTTCGATCTTCGGCAAACGAAACAAAACCCAGATAATCGACTTCACCAAGCAAATGGCCACGCTGCTCACATCGGGAATCAAACTGACCGAAGCTCTTTCGGTCCTTACCCTGCAAACGTCCGATGTTCGATTTCGAAACGCCCTTTGCGATATTCGCGACCGCGTTGTCACCGGCGAGTCGTTTACCGATGCCCTTAAAGATTACAGCGATTATTTCGACGTCATATATGTAAGCATGGTCCGTGTAGGTGAGGTTACAGGGATATTGGGCCAGAGCCTTTTGACGATTGCCACCTTCATGGAAAAACGCCGAAGAGTCGAAGCGAAAATAAAGACTGCGATGGTATATCCCGTTGTGCTGATCTTCTTTTGCCTGGCGGCTATTCTGGTACTTACAACTCTGGTCATTCCGAAGATAGGCAATGAGATTGCAAGAGCGGGGCGGGAATTGCCCTGGATAACCAAGCGTTTGATGGATGTTGGATATCTGCTGACCAGTTGGTGGCTGCTGTTGGTTATTGCAGTAGTAGTTGGATTTATCTGGGGTCTGAAGCGGTTTTTGAAAACCAACCGAGGCGCTTATCTGCGCGATAAATTCCTTTTGTCCCTGCCGTTGTTCGGTCCCCTCATAAAGCAGCGTGTCGTTGCGCGCTTCGCGTCTACTCTTTCTACGCTTCTCGGCTCGGGACTCGCTATGGCTGAGTCTCTTCGGGTTGTCACTGAGGTTACCAGCAACACTCTTATGAAAAGAGCCATCAAGCAGGCGCGAGAGAGGATTCTTGCCGGTGCCGACATCGCGACTCCGCTTCGGGACAGCGGCGTTATCGATCCTGCTATCGCCCACATGGTTGCAGTTGGAGAAAAAAGCGGCGAGCTTGAAACGATGCTTAAAAGTATCAGCGACAATCTCGAATCTTCAAGCGATATAGTTATTGAAAGATTAAGTGCTGCGGTTGAGCCGCTAATTATAATTATTATGGCCGCCGTAATTGGTGTAATTGCTTATGCGACAATCCTGCCGATTCTGGAAGTTTCGGCGGGCAATTTTTAACGAACTTCCCAGGAGATCAATATGACAAGGAAACAGAGAAAAAGATATATTAGATACGGTTTTACGATGGTTGAGCTTATGGCTATGCTGATTATCATCGGCTTGCTTGCCACTCTGGTCGTCACGAAAGTCGCAACCAAGATTGACCAGGCCCGTATTACGACTACGAAGGCCAACTTAAAGATTCTTCACTCTGCGGTCAATCAATTCAAGATGGATACGACTCGATACCCAACCGAAGAATTAGGATTGCTGGAACTGATTGAAATGCCAAACGACGTGATAAATTGGGAGCCGGGTGGTTACCTGGAAACGACAGAATTGCCCCCCGACGGCTGGGGAATGGAGTACAAGTATGAGCTTTATCCGGAGAGCGGCAAACAATTTGTAATCAGGAGTTTCGGACCCGACGGAGAAGAGGGCACTGAGGATGATTTGCTTAGCACAGATGCATACTGATGCACGTGGCCGCAACTGTATGAATGCCAAAATGCGTCAAGACGATGTATTGCCGCATTCGCACACTAACGGTTTTACGATGGCCGAATTGCTGGTTGTGGTTGCGATCGTATCGCTGTTTGTGCTCATGGCCCAAATCCATCTTTTCGGACTGCTGAGAAAAAATACGTTCAGAGCACAAACACAGGAGCTTGTTTCGACAATGCAAATGGCCGCCAGCGCCGCAGCCGAGACCGGCCGAAGATATGAAATTATTATCGACATTACAGAGCAGGGATATGGGCTTAAGGAACTAACCGGCTCTGAAATATACGTAGACAAGCCGGATGAAACACCCGGAGAGATTATTGTCCAAAATAATCTTACTGAAAATTGCCGGCTCATTTATGTCTGGTTTGACGATGGGATTGATACTAACGCTAAGGCCTGGTTTCGAGTAGGACCTTCCGGTTGGCAGAATGGTGGAAAAATCGTCCTGCTCGATGAAAAGGACCAGCCTTATACGATTGTAGTCAACCGCATCAATCGAATTGTCGTATTAGAAGAAGGTGATATAGAGCTTTTGGAGCCGAAATCTAAAGATGATCTGCCGTTCTAAAACACTTACAATGAGAAAGAAGGCTTTCAGCCTGGTAGAGGTCTTAATGGCTGTGGCGATTCTTGCTCTTATCAGCTCAAGTGTGCTGGTTGTGATCGATCGCTGCGTGGCCTCGGCGGCACAATCGGCGCTGCGAATGCGGGCCTTTGAAGTTGCCCGGGAGAATATGGAACAGCTTCTTGCTTCTGCGACAGTGAAAGAAAGCGTTGAGTATGGCGTCAGTGAGATATATCCCGACATTGGATGGCAAACGGTTGTTGAGACGTTTTATGAACCGATTACTGCGCGGATGTGGATCAGAGGTGTTTGCTCGGCCCAGTATAATGATCCAAACGGAATAGAGCAAACCATCGAGCTGTCACACTGGCTGACCGATTTGACAAAAGAACAACTGCTCCAGATTGAGAGTCGTGATGAAGATGAATTAGGGGACTTGTCCGCCGAACTTATCGAGACGATGGAAGATGCCGCCGATTATGCCGGTGTCGATGTCGAAATTATCGAACAGTGGCTTCAGAATGGAATGCTCACTACCGAAGACGGCTCTTTTATCAAAGATAATCTCAATCTCTATAAGGACAGTAACGGCAATCCAGGCGAAGAAGAAAAGAATCAGCAGGCAAAATCTTTAACTGACTTGAAGAACAAAAAAAGTAAGTCGGGTGAGGGATCGGGGGATGACTCATGGCAGGATGAAATAGATCCGAAGACAGGTCTGACTTATGGAGAGCTTGAACAAATGGATTTCTCCGAAATTTGGGAATTAATGCAGAATAAACGGTGATAGGAGTTCCGGCTACGATGAAATTAAACGTCTTTAGCCACAACGTGAAAGAAACTTCCGGCACAAACAGAATGCCGCAGGGTTTTTCTTTGGCTGAAATGCTCGCGGCCTTGACCATCGGGGCGATGGTTACAGTTGCAGTGCTTGGCATTTATCATCGCGCGGAGAATTCAGTCGCCGCAGTGACACGTCGGCTTAACAGCTCTCGACTGCCCGGCGAGGTTCTGCAGCGCATAGCCGAAGATCTTGACAATATTATTTCTTCCAGTTCTGATGGAACAATCACCATTGAGAATAAATTTGAGAATGTTGCCTCAAGGATGCTGGTTCCCGCCGCAAAGCTGACAATTACACGGACTATCCAGGACAGTAAAGATAAAGAGCTAAAATTTAAAGAAATCATCTGGCAAAGCAGTTACGACTTCCAGAGCGCTTCTAACAGCCTGACTTTGTACCGCAGCTCCGGCGGGCTCAACAAGGAAGATAAAGTGCTTGAGAAGAATAAAGATGACTTTGAAAGAGAGCTTTTCGTGCCGATTTGCAGCGGTATTACTTTTTTCAAGATTAGCGTGCTGGCCGGTGAGAATCCTGTGGAAAAATGGAACGGCCCTCCTCCCCGGGGGATTATGGTAACAATTTCATTTGCTGAGCCCTATAAAAGAGCAGATGGCACTTTTGACGTTCCGGACGAGGAAAAAATCACAAGGACCATCGCTATCGACAGAACCAGAAAAATCAGGTTCGATACTTCGACAAACGAATATGGCAGTAACGAAGAAGGGCAGGAGGATGTGAATTTGCCCAGCGACGAAAAACCGCCGTTAGAAATCCCCAAGAAGACCGAAAAGGTCAAATAATGAATAAAGGTCAGGACAACTTGATTATCTCTCGAACCCGGCCGGGCGTTGTATTACTGGTGACGTTAGTGCTGTTGATTGTGCTCGCTACGCTGGGTTATACTCTCAGTGACCGTGTTGCGAGCCAGCGGCACCGCAACCAGTATATTATCGACTACAGCAATGCCCGCTATGGCTGCGATTCGGCTGTGAAGTATGCCCTTGCGAGTCTGGAAGAGCTTGAGCCGGAACTGGTGAGTCGCCCAAACGAGCCGGATTTTTCCGATTTATTTGCCCTTGACGAGATAGGATATCAGGAGCTTTTGGCACAGTGGGGCGTCGAATCTCAGTCCGATACATTCAACAGCGGCAAGAATTTTGACGATAAGAGCGATATTAATGATGTAAATGGTATGGGTCACGACGAAAGTGGGATTGCTGGCTTCAACAATCTTGATTCTATAGTGATTCGGGGTCCCTATGGTCCGCCCTGGCCGTTTGTGACCGAGCCGGTCGAGTTTGAGATCGGATCTGCCAAAGTACAAATTGAAATTGAAGATGAAAATGCAAAATACCCCCTCGGCTGGGCGATGATGAATAACCAGGAATTAAAGCGAGAAACCGAGGCGGGCTTTGAAACTTTCTGCGAAATGATGAACCTCGATTTCATACAGGTCGATTCACTGAGAGAGCAGCTAAAGCAAATAGGCGAGGTAAAACCTTTCGCACTTACCTTTAAAACGATAACTAAAACGGTCAGAACACCTATAACTACAACGGCAAAAACTACCCGTAAAAGCAGTACTTCAAGGACCCCCCGGTCACGGACATCCAGAAGGATGATAACCGTAGCGAAGCAAATTTCCGGCCAGACTACGCATTTCGCGAAACTGTTTCACAGTTCGCTCATCGACACCGAATTTCTCGCTCAACCGACAATAGTCGTCGGGGACAGAAAAGAATACCCTTTGAAATATATAGGACTGTGGGGTACTCGGCAGGTCAATATCAATGCCGCCCCACGTCATGTCCTGGAGGCGGCCTTCATTTTCGGCGGCAATCAAGTCGAAATAGCCGAAGAAATAATCCTGCAGAGACAACAAGAGCCTTTTACGAACATAGAAGACTTGAAGAACAAGCTGTCTCGTTATTCCGAATCAGTCGGCAAATGCGAAGAATATATCACAACGGAAAGCAGGTTGTTCACGATCAAAATAACTTCGACGAGTGGCGTGGCCAAGGCAACGTCCATTATAGCTATAACAAAAGATGGTAAAAAAGTTACAAGAATTGCTGTAATCAACGGTTGAATACCGATGACTATTTAGGAGTTTACAAATAGTGGAATCTCAGAATTATTTGGGAATTTACATCAGCAGGAAGACGGCGACGGTGGTCTGCCTCGGTTCGCAAAAAAAAGACGGCAGCGGCCTGAAATGTTTCAGTGTCTCCGTTGAAGGACAGGAGCAGCAGGATATGCAGGCATTGGCAGGTCTTATCGCTCAGGGCTGTGCCGAGAGAAGTTTTAAATTCTCCGAAATTACAGTCGCGTTGGATTGCTCTCTGTTTATGCAGCACAGCGTCCATAGCGAGTTTAAAGATCCAAAACAAATAGCTGCGACCATAAGATTCGATACGGAAGAGGCTCTTGCGACGGATATAACTAATGTTGCGGTAGCATTCGAAATAGCATCAAGCGACCAAACCGGCTCGCAACTAACCGTTTTTACCGCAGAGCGTAAAATATTGTTGGAAGTTCTTGATGCTTTGCAGCAGTATAATCTTGATCCCGTAAACATAGAGCCGGATGTGGATTGTTTATCAAGATTTATCAGCCGGCAAGTAACCTCAGATGAGTCGGAGCAGACCGAGACGTTATATGGGATGCTATCCCACCGGAGCGGCTATTTGATTGTCCCGCCGGTGGCTGTAGATGACGAATCCCGGAAGGCATCGATCGTTCGGACATTCCTGGTCGGCGCGACACAGGACAGGACCAAACTGCTGCAAAGAGAAGTACTTGTCACTACAGCTCTCGTCGAAGGTGCCGGGCCACTTGGTTGCCTTAAAGTCTTCGATTCAACCGGAGCTATAGAATCTCAGCAGCTTGGCGAAAAGCTGGGTATTGAAACCGACGAGATTGATTTACGCAGTATTGTCGAAAACAAACTTCAACCGGAAGCTGATTGCGCTGATCCCATTGATTTTGCAATCGCCTGTGGTGCTGCCCTGGCTCTCTCGGAAAAGGGCCGATGCGTCGATTTCCGGGAGGACTTTAGCCCCTTCCAGGGTAAAAAGCTCAGGCAGCAAAAAACATTGAAAGCCGCGGCAATATCCGTGACGATTCTTTTAGTTGCCGTGGGACTATATTTTCACACACAGTTATTCAGAGTGAACAGAAACAAGAATAACTTACGCAGCAAATTTTCCAAAGACTACGCAGAAGTTACCTTGGAACAGTTGTCGGTTGACTTAAAAATAAAAGATGCTGTTCGAGAACTCGGTAAGCTACAGAGGCGAATCGAAAACGAAAAAAAGGGCCTGTTTACGGATGAAAAGTCCATATCGTCAAATCTGACACTGGTGCTGACGGCATTTAACAAATGTGCCGCGCAGACCAACCTGAATATAGACACGATTACCATCACAGCCAAGGATATTATGATCACGGGCGACACTTCCAATCGTCAGAGCAGACAGAAATTTTTCGATACAGTAAGGAAGAACGGACTCGAGATTAAACGGGAACGATATCAATTAAAAGATAACCGAGAGAATTTCAATATAATGGTTGCACCTAAGACATAATAAGGGAAACATTTTATGAAAGACATATACAAAAATCCAATTTTGTATTATATAGCCGTGCCTGTCATCGTCGGCCTGTGGCCCATATTAGTTTGGGCCATATACTTACCGAACGCCCAAAAGGATGTTGAAGAGCAGATGGCTCAATACGAGAAGGCCGAACCAATCATGATGGAGATATTTACTCTCGAGCCGGACCGGCTGGAGTTCGCCGATGCAAACGACACAGCCGCTGATTTTACTTACGGTGAAGCTATTGACAGGATTGCGAGTCTCTGTCGGATACCGCCGAGTAAGTACAACCTCAGTTCGGCAATGGTAATGACCACGCGAGGGCAGAAAAGTCAAAGCGCAAGTATAGACCTGAAGGAGATAGACATCCGGAAATTCGCCAGATTTTTCTCAATGATGCAACTTCGCTGGCCAAATCTGCAATGTGAACGGCTAAAACTCAGTAAAAAGCAAAACCTCCCCGACAATGATATGTGGGATGTGGATATAGAATTAAAATATTACTATTAAGTCCAACAATTTGAACTTTTTTCGTTGTCGACTGGAATTATTCATCCCGAGCAAAAAGGCTTTAGCTGCCAAAAGAATATTGCCAGTTGAGGTTACTCGGCTTCAGAATAGTGCCTCATGATACGAATAGATTGCGGCACCCAAGCTCATAAACCCGCACCCAATGGCCCTTTGGATGCAGATGCGCTCGCGATCTTATACGACTGGCCCGATACGCAGGAAGTACAGAATTTAGCCAAATTCTTCCAGTCTTTTCCCATTAAAATCTGATGTATAGCACTATATGTAGTATATTGCCTATTTTCCCCAGACAGACTGCAGTGGTTTATACACATGTTAAGATAGGTTTTTTCGATAATTGATTTTTAATACTATTATGCCGACTTTTATCCCTAATTGATGTAACTTTATGTTTTTGCATAGGTTGGCTAAACACTAAACTTTTCTAAAGTTTTCCGGGCATTGTAGTCGATACCAATATTAGTAAGTTGTTTTGGGCCTTAAAAGGGATTTAAGGGACACACAAGATATAGTGGTTATTGGCTTTGAGCGAAAAAACGGACATTTTCGCCTTGAAGCTTGTCATACAAGGTATTTGAATGGCAGAATTTGATTCTAACAGTCGATTTGAAAGAGAAAATCACCAGGTAGATCCGGTCGGAGAGGTTCTTGCTCACGATACGGATGTGGTGATGGAGCAAATTCTTGACAATATCAACACCACGCCTATCGGCCAAGTGTTAAGAAAAATTGCTTCGCTGCCGGAAGTTCGCAAGGAAAAAGTTCTTGATGTCCGTCGGCAGCTTACGGAAGGTAAATATGACCTCGATGAGCGTTTAGAAGTTGCTCTCGATAAGGTTCTTGAGTACCTTACGGCATAGGAGGGAGGATTCTTTGCGGCGTATTATGCTTCAGACATAATATGCAATTGAGGAATTTTTAAATCTCTAAAGAACTGCTAATGGCCGGCGCTTCTGTATCGGGCTCTTTTTAAGTTTTCGTTTCCCATTCTGTAATATACTGCAAAATGGAACTCTTTTAACTACGAGACTATTTCAGGAATATCATCATCCGGTTCATCCATTTCGACTGGTTTGTAGTCCGGCTGCTTTGACTTTGACAATTCTTCTTTGAAAGCCGATATAACTTTCTCCTGAATTCTCCTCCTGCAATTGGAATTAATCGGATGAGCTATATCAGCGTGCAATTTCATTCTGCCCTTAAAATCCTTTCTTGCACGGTTTTCCTGAAGAGCTGCTCCACAATTATTGCAGTATCTGGCTCTGAGATGGTTTTTGCCTCCGCATTTTTCGCAATGGTCGCTCATTTTCCTCGAAGGCATAGCAACGAAGTAACCGTTCGTCCCTTCGATGACTTTGATGTCACGAACGACAAACTCGTTGTCTATCGTTATCGAGCAAAAAGCTTTCAGCCTGTCATCCTTGTTGCTGACCATTTTGACTCTGACCTCACTGATTTCCATTTTCTTTGCCTCGCATAAAAGTTTACCATCTATTGTTTCTGACAACAATGCTTTTGCATCCGATTTTTCCCGCAAGTTCGCTCATGCCTTCTCTGGCTTCTTCTTCATCCCCGCTCTCAATGATATAAAACATCGCTGATCCGCTACCGCTGAGACAGCAAGGCCTGATGCCTAACGACTCAATAGTCTCCTTCAACTCGGCAAGACTTTCTTCCAAGTCGAAACAACTCTCTGCCAGCATATTTGTGCACATTTTAACGACCGAATCAATCCTGTTTTTAAGGATATAGTTTTTTATTCGAATATTGAGCTTTTTATAGAGATGTCGGTCGTGCCTATAATTAGCGTAAACCCTTTTAGTAGAGACACTTACGTCAGGGACTAATAAAAGTGCTGTAAAGTTGAAAATTTCATCTAATTTTTTTACTTTTTCTCCTTTTCCCGTGCAAAATGCCAGCGGACCACCCAGAAAGAAAGCGACATCACTGCCTAACTTAGCCGCTGATTCGAAAAGTTTATTTTGGTCGAGACCTAATTTAAAGTAGTGGTTTATGCCGATAAGAGTCGCCGCCGCATCGCTGCTTGCCGAGCCGAGCCCTGTCCCTGCGGGGATATTTTTTGTCAGGGTAATTCTGACGTCGGGTGTCAGGCTGCGACTTTCCAGCAGGCTTTTAGCAGCTTGGTATACAAGATTTTCTTTTCCCGCCGGCGCCCAGTGCGGCCCATTGCATATAAGTTCGATACCTGTTTGCCGGCCTGGCTGGATAAGTATTTCATCATACCAGTCGATTTTTGCCATGATGGTTTCTATCTCGTGGAAACCGTCGGGACGTTTGCCGACTATCAAGAGTGACAGGTTTATTTTAGCCGGTGCCAGCACCAATAACCCGTCACAAACAGTAGTAATTTGTTCTCTGCTATCCATTATGCTATGAAGTAGCGTTCTTCTTTCGGTGCTTTTTATGCGTTTTAATCGTGTTTCTCTCCCAGAACACACCATCCCGGTACCCCTGAATTGTTCCATCATGCTCGGCCAGGCCCAGGCGTTTTGCTGCGAGCAGGCAGTATCCTGTTTCAATTTCAACTCCGAGAAAATTACGATCCAGCTTTTTAGCCGTCACGATACTGCTGCCTACACCCATAAATGGGTCAAATACGAGGTTACCTCGCTTTGTGCTTGCCAGAATCAATTTGGCTAATAGTTTTTCCGGCTTCTGTGTGGGGTGGTCCGTGTTCTCCGGCATTGACCAGAACGGAACCGTGATATCATTCCACAAATTCGACGGATGGGTCAGTCGAAACTGGCCGGCGGATGTTTCCTGCCAATCCTTTGGGGCACCGTTTGTGTCGGTGTATGGTGCGAGAACTCTGCGCTTCAATTTCAAATTGTCCACGTTGAAAACATAGTCATCTGAAACCGTCGCAAACCAGATATCTTCCGAAGCGTTTTTCCAGTTCCTCTTTGCGCCCCTGCCTTTTTCCCTCTCCCAGGTAATCCGGTTTCTTACCTTCAGCAGCTTATCCAGCACGAGGTGAACGGCTGTCGACGAGCACCATTCCGAGCAGACATAAACCGATGCTGTTCTTTTTAGTGTGGGCAACAATTTAACCAGCAGGCTCTCGAACCATTCGGCATACTCGTCAAGACTCTTTTTTCTGAAGGTAGTCGAAGTAAAGGTCTTGGTAAGATTATAGGGAGGATCCAGTATCAGCAAGTCAACGAAGCCTTCCGGTAGAAAGCCAAGGACGTCAAATATGTCCTGGTTTACTATTTTATTGCTGAGAGCATCCAACCGGGCAGGTTGAGAGATGTGTATTAAATCTTTGCCGTACCCATCTGTTTCCGCTTGGCTAAGCGTGATTGTTCGATTCCTATGTGCTCGAACCTTATTCACATGACTAACCCTGCCGGTTTGAGTATCTTCCGCTTTATGCTGATTCTTTTTTTGGTTTTTGTTTTGCCGTGAGCAGTTCGGCTTTGCCCTGAACTATATCGCGTGTAATTACATATTTTATGGGTTTTGGCTCTTCGGGTAGTTGGTACATCAGGTCAATCATCAACTCCTCGGTGATCGAACGTAATGCCCTGGCGCCGGTGTCACGCGTGAGCGCTTTCTGTGCCAATGCATGCAGGGCTCCGTCCGTAAACTCAAGCTCAGCGTTTTCCATCTCAAAAAATCTCTGATACTGTTTAACTAAAGCGTTTTTCGGTTTAGTCAATATGTCGATAAGCGCCGCTTCGTCGAGAGCAGAGAGCGTCGTGATGACCGGAAGTCTTCCAACCATTTCGGGAATCATCCCATATTCGATGATATCTTCCGGAATAACCTGGTCCAGGATATCGCTGAACTCGGCCTTTTCGTCTCTTTTACCGCCTATTTCCGAATCGAATCCGATCATTTTTTTGCCGAGCCGCTTTTTAATAATATTTTCCAGCCCCACAAAAGTTCCGCCGCAGATAAAAAGTATCTGCGTGGTGTCGATTTGTATGTAGGATTGTTCCGGATGTTTTCTTCCGCCTTGTGGCGGAATGTTGGCGGTAGTCCCCTCGAGCATCTTCAGCAGTGCCTGCTGGACTCCTTCTCCGGAAACATCACGAGTGATCGAAACGTTCTGAGATGTTTTGCCGACCTTATCTATCTCATCGACATAAACGATGCCCCGCTGTGCGGATTCGATGTCATAGTCGGCAGCCTGCAGCAGTCGCAGCAGGAAATTCTCGACGTCTTCGCCAACGTACCCCGCCTCGGTAACGGTGGTGGCATCACATATTGCGAACGGCACCTCCAACTCACGGGCAAGTGTGCGGGCAAGCAGTGTTTTTCCTGAGCCGGTCGGTCCAATGAGCAGAACATTCGATTTATCTATCTCGACATCGCTGTCGTTACTGTCGCTGTGCAGCAGCCTTTTATAATGGTTATGCACCGCAACAGAGAGATATTTTTTAGCGTGGTCCTGCCCGATGACATATTGGTCCAGGTATTCTTTAATTGCTTTGGGTCTCGGCATTTCGTTTAAGCTAACGCCGCTCTTGGTCCCCCGTTTGCGATCCTGCCGGATGATATTATGACATAGTTCCACACATTCGGGACAGATAAAGACCTTATCCGGACCCTCTATAAGCGTCTCAGCCTGACTTCCCGGCTTGCCGCAGAAGCTGCAAATTGCCTTGGAATTCCTGTTATTTGATTTTTTGGCCATTTCAACTTTCCGTTATCAATTTAAATATCTGTTATTTATCGTATGCCGGGTATTATAGTACAAGAAGACCGATCAATCAAGTCATTTAAGTGCGTGAATCAGCCGGTTGCCGGCGCCGCTTCTAAAGCCCACTTGAAATATTACCGGCCTGACGGAAGAACCAAACGAGCGAAAGGCAGCTCCTCGTCAACAGCGTTCTTAAAGTTTGAGATTGCTTCGTCAATCTCCTGCTTTTGAACGTATGCAACCGCAATGCCTGCTGAGCTTAATCATGGCGGTTATTTCCGGCGTATTCGCCTCCCTTGTGCAGAGCTTTGATATTGACCGGCAGGGTTTTATGGTATCTACTGGCGAGAACATCCGGCAGGGCCTGGGCCGCCGCATCCGGAGTGAGGTATCCTCGCTTTTGCAGGTATGCACCTAACGCCACCATATTGGCGCTCCTGGGACTACCCAATTCGACAGCTAATTCGTCGGCAGGTACTGAAACAACTTCGATCGAATCATCCAGTTCCGGATCGACGTCAATCAAAGAGCTATTCATTATAAGAAGGCCGCCGTTTTTGAGGCGTGGAGCGAATTTTTTCAGCGACGCTTTGTTCAGGACAATCAGCGAATCGGGTTTTCCGACGACCGGGCAGGCGATTTCTTTTTCCGAGATTACGACCATACAATTCGCGGTGCCGCCGCGAACCTCGGCGCCGTAGGAGGGCATATAAGTCACCTCTTTTCCGGCCTTCATCGCCGTCTGAGCGAGCAGCTTGCCGGTCAGCATAATTCCCTGCCCGCCAAAACCGGCAATAATAATTTCCTCGCAAAAACCGTTTGCAGCCATTCTCAACCCTTCAATCGTCCGAGAGGGAAGACCTTTATCATGTTAGTTTCGATCCATTCCATCGCTTTGGTCGGGCTCATTCGCCAGTACGTCGGGCAAGGTGAAAGCACCTCCACCAGCGACAAGCCCTCGGCACCTTCGATTTGCAGTTCAAAGGCGTGCTTGATGGCTTTTTTTGTTTTACGGATCTGAGCGACACCGCTCAGCGCGCATCGCTCGATATAAATCGTTCCCGGCAGTGTCGCCAGGAGTTCAGAGACCTGAAGCGGATATCCCTGCTCGACGGCGGCCCGGCCTTTCGGGGTCGTTGCTGTCACCTGGCCGAGCATCGTCGTGGGGGCCATCTGCCCGCCGGTCATTCCATAGACGGCGTTATTGATAAAAATAACTGTAATTTGCTCGCCCCGGTGGCCGGCGTGCAAAATCTCGGCTGCACCGATACTCGCCAGGTCGCCGTCACCCTGATAGGAGAAGATGATTTTGTCCGGGTTGGTCCTTTTCATCCCGGTCGCCACCGCCGGCGGTCTGCCGTGTGCTACTTCGACCATATCCACATCGAGGTAATCATACGCTAAAACGGCGCATCCGACAGGTGCTATACCGATCGTTCGATCGCGTATGTCCAGCTCGTCGATTATCTCGGCAATAAGCCGATGAGCAATTCCATGCCCGCACCCGGGGCAATAGTGCGTCGGGCAATCCTTAAGTGTCGGCGTTCTTTTAAATACCGTTTTCATCATTACTTCTTCGGTCTTAAAGTCAATTGCTTGATTTGCTCGAGGATTTCGTCAACGTTCGGCACACCGCCGCCAGGCCGGCCGTAAAACAAGATTGGCGATTTACCGTTTACGGCCAGTCTCACATCTTCGACCATCTGGCCGTTGCTCATTTCAACGACCAGGAAAATCCGAAATTCATCCGCGGCCTTGCTTATCTGCTCGGTCGGAAACGGCCACAGCGTAATCGGGCGAATCCAGCCGGCTTTGATTCCTTCTTCTCTTGCCCTGCTCACCGCACTGCGGACAATTCTTGCCGCAACGCCATACGCAACCACTACGATTTCAGCATCGTCAATCTCGTATTGCTCGCAGAGCACCTCGTTTTGTTCTATCTGTTTATATTTGTCCAACAGCTTAAGATTCAGTTTTTCCAAAGACCCTTCGGGAAGCCACAATGAGCGGACAATGTTTTGCTTTCTTCCTTTAGCTCCGGTCAAGGCCCATTCCTTGGCAGGCAGTTTCCGGCCCTTCTTTTTCTCCAATACTACCGGCTCCATCATCTGGCCCAGGATGCCGTCGGCAAGGACCATTACTGTCATCCGATACTGGTCGGCCAGGTCGAATGCGAGCGGCATACAATCGACCATCTCCTGCACGCCCGATGGTCCGAGTACGATTGTTCGATAATCGCCGTGCCCGCCGCCCCGGGTTGCCTGAAAATAATCGGCCTGTGAAGGTGCGATATTGCCCAGGCCCGGCCCGCCTCGCATGACATTGACCACGACCGCCGGCAACTCGGCACCCGACAGATAGCTGATTCCTTCCTGCATCAGGCTGATGCCGGGACTGGATGAGCTTGTCATCGCTCTTTTTCCCGTGGCCGAAGCTCCGAATACCATATTAATCGCGGCCAGCTCGCTCTCGCTCTGCACGAAAATGCGGCCCTCCTCGGGCATTCTGCGTGACATATAGGCGGGAATTTCGTTTTGCGGCGTTATCGGATAGCCGAAATAGGCGTCACAGCCGGCAATGATCGCCGACTCGGCAAGGGCTTCGTTCCCACACATTAAAATCCTGTTGCCGGCACCTTTGGAAGTCTGCCATTCTTCTATCATATTCCTGTTCCTTGTACGCTCTGCAACAGGGTTCACTTTTTTTCCTCGATAAGCCTTTGCTCGCCTTTTTCGCGAGGCTCGATGAGTATATCGACGTTGCCGGAATCGTCCCGAAGCACTTCGATGATCGCCTCAGGGCAAATAATCGCGCAGGCACCGCAGCCCGTGCAATCATTGTTGTTTGCCTTAGCGGGGAAGTAGCCGATGCTGTTTGAGTTTTCGGATATGACTATAGTTTTTTTCGGGCATACCACAACGCATAAGCCACAGCCTTTGCATCGTTCGGTGTCGATAATTATTTTGCCAGCCATTCTCAGTATTCGTATTGCGTATATTCTATTTAGCCCCCGGTTTCACCGGGGGTTTTTCCCACGTAAGCAGCGCATTCTAACAAGTCCGGAAGTTCCTGTAAAGCCAAAAGGTCGATAAATGACATGCGCTGTTGAGTAAACCGTTTAATATACGGCATTTAAAACACATGTTTTCTCCGTATGCCTGCAATTTTCCTTCTTTATTTTTCGAGGTAGAAAATCTTATGCTCTTCGTCAAACCATATGTCCCGGGCCTGTGCGACATCATCCGGACCCAGACCGATCAGCTTAAGCGGATTGTCGAATCCCATCGCAAGAAGCTCGTCGGTGCCGACCAGATCCAGGGACGCCAGGTGATTCATACATTGGAGCATTGTCGCCGACGAGCCGCCCAGATACCCCGTTGTCAAATCGCGCAGCAGACCGTCCTCTTCCAGCACCACCTGATGACCCAGCGCCTCGTATTTACCGGCTGGGAGTCCTGCCGGCGACGAAGCGTCACTAACGACCACGCATCGCTTGGGGCCCTTGGTTCTGATAATGGTCTTCAGAATCGATGCCGGCAGATGATGGCCGTCGGTGATTATCATCGCGGTAAGGTCATCATTGCCCAGTCCCGCCCAGATGGGATTTTCATGCCGGGGCAGCATTGCCGGCACGCCGTTGCCAAGATGGGTCAGCGAGGTTGCTCCGGCCCGAACAAGCCGGCGCAAATCCTGCTCCCCGGCCATCTGGTGTCCCAACGAAACTGTAATACCACGGTCAACGGCATAACGGGCAAGCTTTTCGGCTCCATCCGGTTCGGCTGCAATCGTAAGCAGCTTGACCCGGCCGTCGGCCCAATCGATTAGCTGCTTGAGATAGTCCACATCGGGTTTTGAAATCCACTGCTCATCGTGCGCCCCCCGCGAACCCTTCTCTGTCGAGAGAAAAGGTCCCTCGATGTGAATGCCTAAAAGCCGGCCGCGAAATTCGGGTTCCTGCAGCGCCGCGGTCATGATGGGAAGGTTATGCTCGTAAACTTCCTTCGAACTTGTGATTATCGTTGGCAGAAACGCCGTGGTGCCGGCTTCGAAAACGCCCCGGCAGGCCAGAATAAAATCGTCCCGCGTCAGGTTTATATCGGAGAAATGCACCCCCTTGTAGCCATTGATCTGAAGGTCCACCAGTCCTCGTATTTTTATGCTATTTGAAATCTGTGCTTTCTTGCCCATTTTCTTATCCAATTTCCAACAACACATCTTATAAAGGATTTTCATATCTCTGTCAAATACACAGTCTAAATATCCGCCGACAACGGCAGAAGATTTTTCTTGCCTTGCCGGCTGCAAATCTCCTATCATTCCCCTCGACTGTAAACAGCATGGGAACATCGTAAAGGACGAGAACTTATGCCTTTGGAAATCAGTGGCCTGCAGCCCGTCAGCACTTGGATTGAGCTGATTAGAGATAGAAATAGCGATTTCATCAGCAAGCTGCACCAAATCTATGGTGATAATGACGATCTAAAGACCGAAGCGGTCCGGATGTGCCTGTGCAGCCTCGGAGCATTCGCAGCTAAATACGGGGCGGACCGTAACGTTCTCACTATCCGCTCGGCCGGCCGGGTCAACCTTCTCGGTACGCATATCGACCATCGCGGCGGCTCGGTCAATCCCATCGCTGTCAAGCACATGTGGCTTGTGGTCGAGCCTCGCGACGACGACCTGGTGCTGGCTAAAAACTTCGAGTCAAACGACTTTCCCGATGAGCAGTTCAGTATCAGCCGGTGTCTGCCGGCCGGTAAAAAAATCGAAAACTGGGACACTTGGTGTCACGATGAGTTTGAAAAACGCAGGCACGACCCGTCAGTGAGCTGGTCGAATTATATCCGAGCGGCGGTTTTGTACCTTCAGCATCTCAACACAAATGACAACGGCAGCTTCCAACCGGCGTTCCGCGGGATGAATATGATGGTTTACGGCAACATACCGCGAGCGGCCGGCCTAAGCTCATCATCGGCATTGGTCATGATAACAGTTGAAGCTGTAATACGGATAAACTTGCTTGGCATTAAACCTGCTGATTCCGTTGAGCATTGGGGATTTGCCGAATGGTATGTGGGCACACGTGGCGGTTGCAGCGACCATGCTGCGATTATATACGGCAGGCACCATACGATTCTCCATATGACAGCTTTTCCATTATCCGTAGAGGAGGCAGCACTTCCGGCCGGTTATTGCTTCGTTTTGGCGAATAGCAACATCAAGGCGAAAAAACAAGCCGGCGGCCGCGATATCTTTAACAGCCGGGTCGCAGGATATATTTTCGGCTTGATGTTAATGCGCAAAAACTTTCCTCAGTACGCCGATAAACTCGAAAGACTTCGGGATGTCAATCCTGAAAGACTTGGCGTTAATGAGAGCCAGATCTATCGAATGGTAAAATCACTGCCAGCTTCCGCCTGCAGAACAGATGTTTTAACACTTCTTCCGGCAGACGAGCAAAAGATTCATCGTGTGTTCAGAAGTCACGCCGAGCCCGAAGAGGGCTATCCCATACGGCAGGTATGTCTTTATGGAATTGCCGAGTGTATTCGTGCCGAGATGGTCCCGCAGTGTCTGCGAGCGGGTGACATGAAGACGTTCGGTGAGCTTATCAACACCTCCCACGACGGCGACCGCGTGACGAAGCTCGTTGACGGCCGGCGCTTACCAACCGACAACAGTTATCCAGACGAGAGAATTGATGCCTTGATCGGCGATCTGGAATCAGGCGATGCCGAACGTATGAGCTGTGCCGAGCTGTGGCGCCAGGGCGGCGGCTATAACGTAAGCCTGCCCGAAATCGATACACTCGTTGACATCGCGCTGACAACCGAAGGTGTTATCGGTGCCGGTCTTGTCGGCGCCGGGATGGGCGGCTGCATCGTGGCGGTCGTCGGGGACGAGCACGCCCGGCGACTGGTCGAAAATATGGCCGAACAATACTATCATCCGCGCAACCTGCCGGTAAGGGCGGAGATTATCACTCCCGTCGGTGGTTTGTGCTCTATGGATTGAGCAGTGAAGCCGCCTCGGAGTCCAGGAATATTTTGCAATTGCCGTGCTGCTGTAAAATCGAGGCCGGACACATAGGCGTCACCTTCCCTTCGAGAGCGTTTTTCACCGCCTCGGCTTTGCGCTCGTCGGGAACCGTTACGATCAGGCATGCGCTTTTGACGATCTGCCTGATACCCATCGAGATTGCCTGCCGGGGAACCTGCTCCAGCGTCTCGAACCAGCCTTCACCCAACTGTTGTTTCCTGCATTTCTCGTCCAACTCGACGACGAGATATGGTTCTTCGGTCTCGAAATCCGCTGGCGGGTCATTAAACGCCAGATGCCCGTTTTCCCCGATTCCCACCATTGCCGCGTCGATAGGGTGCTCGGCTATCAGGGAGCCTACTCTTTGGCACTCCTGCTCCGGATCGCCGGCGTCGCCGTTGACGAAATGTACCTTTTTGAGGTCCGGCACCATATCCACGAACCGCTCTTTCAGGAATTTCCTGAAACTCGCCGGGTGGTCCGCCCCCATGTCGATATACTCATCAAGGTGAAACATCGTAACGCTCGCCCAGTCCACAGTATCCGCTTCGGCCAGGTTCTTGAGCATTTCGAGCTGGCTGGTTCCGGTTGCGAGAATGATATTCGCCCGGCCGTTTTCTTTAATGGCCTTGTTGATTGCCTGGGCGGCCGCAGCCGCTGCTGCTGCTCCCATTTCCTGTTTTGTTTTGTAAATGAATTTTTCCATAATATTGCTCTGGTTTCAAATCGAATAACGTCTGCCATAATCATAAGCAATTTCTGCCGCTCCGGCAAAGATTTTCCTTGCCCTGCAAGCGGTAAATCTTCTATAACATCTGTGGGTTTCACACGGGAAATGACCCATTGGCCCTTACAGGGGCGATTTTGCCTTTTTGTCGAGGAGCAGTAATAAAATGAATGCACAGCCCGTAAATGGAGGTGAATTATCGTGACTAAATGCAGACTTGCCGCACTGATCATAATCGTGAGCTTTTCTTATCTGATTTCGGCAGCGGCTGAGCAGGCTTCCGCAGATCTTTCAAATGTCCTGAAAACGCTCGACAAGAGCCACCCGCGATTGATGCTCAAGGATAAAGACCTGCAGCGTCTGAAAGAACTGTACGCAAAAGACAAAGTTCTGCAGAAGTGCGTGAGAGACGTTCTCAAAGAGGCGGACAAATGTGCCGGCAAATCTATGCTTACCTACAGGAAGATCGGCCCGCGACTGCTTAGCGTGAGCAGAGAATGCCTCCGCCGGATTTACGCTCTCGGACTTGCGTACCGATGGACGGGCGAGGAAAAGTACGCCGACAAAGCCGTCGAAAATATGCTGACCGTATGTGCATTCAAGGACTGGAATCCATCGCACTTTCTCGATACGGCCGAGATGTCCCATGCCGTTGGGCTCGGCTATGACTGGCTTTACTCTTATATGGACGCCGGGACGCGAGAAAAAATCAAGGCCGGCCTCATCAAAAATGGCCTGGAGCCCGGACTGGCTGCATACCAGAAGAGTTGGTGGGCCAAGAGCGAACACAACTGGAACCAGGTATGCAACGGGGGCCTGATCGTCGGCTCGCTGGCGATTGCCGAGTCGGATGCGCAGTACGCCGAGCAGATTGTTGCTTCCGCCGTCCGGTCACTGCCGCTCGCTATCAAGAGCTACGGCCCCGACGGTGCCTGGGGAGAAGGGCCCGGATACTGGAGTTATGCCACGCATTACACCGCCTACGGTCTGGCGGCGCTGCAAAGCGCCCTGGGTAACGACTTCGGGCTGCTGCAAATCGAAGGGCTGGCTCAGGCGGGAGATTTTCCAATCTATACGGCCGGTCCGACCGGGTATTATTTGAACCTGGCTGACGTTGGAGAGAGAAGCTCTAAAAGAACGCTGCCGTGTTTGTTTTGGCTGGCACGCACATACGACAATCCGTTTTATGCCGATGATGAACGAAATATGCTGGCAAAGCGCAGCGCCAGTCCGCAGCACGTGGTCTGGTACATGCCCGAGCCGGGCAAGAAACTCCCGGCAAGAGACCTTGATCGTTATTTCCGTGGTTCCGTGGAAGTGGCCGTATTCCGAAGCGCGTGGGACGACCCGCAGGCACTCTGGTTCGGCATCAAAGCCGGCTACAACCAGGTCAACCACGGGCATCTGGACCTGGGCAACTTCGAGCTGGAAGCTCTGGGCGTTCGCTGGGTCCGCGACCTCGGCTCGGATAATTACAATCTTCCGGGATACTGGGATGGAAAAAGGGGCGGCAGGCGGTGGAGCTATTACCGCTTGAATTCGAAAAGTCACAGCGTCCCGCTGCTGGGTGGCGAAAACCAGGACCCAATGGCGACATCAAAGTTCATCAAATTCGAGTCAAAGAAGCCCTCGGCGTTTGTCCTGGTCGATCTGACGAGCGCTTACGAAAACTTTGCGAAGAAAGTCACGCGGGGCCTCGCTATGACGGATGGCAGAGAGGCTGTGCTTGTGCAGGATGAGTTTGAAATCGAAAAGCCGTGCGAGCTTGTCTGGGCAATGACGACCGACGCGGAAATCTCGCTGGAGAAAGAATGGATTGCACGGCTCACCATTGACGGCAAAGAACTCGTCGCACAGGTCCTGTCACCCTATCACACTGCGTTTACGATTGAGTCCGCCGAGCAAAAGCCGCCCCAGAAGACCAACAAAGGTGTCAAACGGCTGCTCCTGCGATTGCCGAACGCAGAGGGTAACGTTCGGGTAGCGGTACTGCTTTCGCCCGTCTGGAAAAAGGGACATGTCAGTTCCGTCCAGGTAAAGCCGTTGGCGGAGTGGTAGGCCAAATAACATAATAAATATATCTCAAAGATGTCATAAGGAGATCACAAATGAGAAGCAGATTAAATTATACCAACAAAACAATCATCATCGGCATATCAATACTCGTGTTCGGATTTTTGCTCAGGGCAAAAGGCGCCGAAGAAAAGAAACCTCAACTCTGCCAGGGCAATTATCAAAGTGAGGAGGCGGCGAAAGAGCAACTTGCGAAGTTTGCCCAGAGCTATTCCAACCTGGAGCAATGGAAGGCACGAGCCGAACGGATTCGTGAGGGCATCCTTCGCGGAACCGAACTCTTGCCGCTGCCCGAGAAGTGCCCGCTCAAGCCGATCATCCACAGCAAACGCAAATACGAAGGCTACACCGTTCAGAACGTGGCGTTCGAGAGCCTGCCCGGCGTATTTGTCACAGGAAACCTGTACCGACCTCTGAAAGGCAAGGGGCCTTTCGCCGCGGTTCTCTGTCCCCACGGCCATTTTGATAACGGTCGACTTAGACCCGATATGCAAAAACGATGTGCCACGCTGGCTCGTATGGGCGCGGTTGTCTTTTCTTACGATATGGTAGGATACGGCGAATGGAAAAATGCCGGCTGGGAGCACAAGCGGCCGAAAACGCTCAAGTTGCAGCTATGGAATAGTATTCGTGCTGTGGATTTTCTGACATCCCGCAAATTCGTAGATCCGAAGCGCATAGGAATCACCGGTGCTTCGGGCGGTGGGACGCAGACATTTTTGCTAACCGCCGTCGATGACCGCGTCGCAGTCTCGATACCCACAGTGATGGTCTCGTCCCACTTCTTCGGCGGCTGCAACTGTGAAAGCGGCATGCCCATCCACAAAAGCGATACACACGAGACGAACAATACTGATATTGCCGCACTGGCGGCGCCCCGGCCTCAGATGCTTATCTCGGACGGCAAGGACTGGACCAAGAATACGCCGGATGTGGAGTTTCCTTACATCTGGAACGTCTATCGTCTCTATGGAGCGCAGGATAACGTCGAGTATCTACACCTTCCCGACGAGGGGCACGATTATGGCATCTCAAAGCGTCTCGGCGCTTACAAGTTTTTTGCAAAACACTTAAAGCTTTCGCTCGATAAAGTTACCGCTCCGAACGGCTCAATCGACGAAAGCTTTGTTGTGATTGAAAAGATGGAGGATATGTTCGCATTCAATGCCAAACATCCCCGGCCCGCTTATGCGGTTAAGCCAGATGTGAAAGAACTGCCGTGGGATTAGACATGTTTATGCCGGAGAGAGCTGTTTACCGACTGCTTTACGATAGCCGGTAACGGTGATATTCATGTCCGGCCGGACTTCGACGACGGCGTAAGAATTGTTTTCCGGGCCTGGCCCTTCGATCACTGCTTTTAAGGTATAGTAGTGAATCCCATTTATCAGGCTGTAACTTCCATCGTGGCGGTGGCCCTGGAACACAGTCAAGACCTTGCCGGATTGTTCGAGGATTTGTCGCACCGCGGCGGCATTTTTGACATAATGCGAGCCGGTACCGTCGAGGAGCTGGTGGATCAGGACAATAACGGCTCCGCGTGAGGCCGCCATGTCCCGCCTTAGCCACTGCAACTCGGCCGGGGGGATATTGGCATCGGTCCAGTCGAAATTGCCGTGGTCGTAATCGGTCCCGTCGGATTTATAGTTGGCGTCGAGAACAATAAAGTGGACGCCGTTGGAATCGAACGAGTAATAGCTTCTGCCTGGATGTATGCCCGTATTTTCGATATTGGTCAGAAATTGTGCTTTAGAGAGACTATCCTCGTCGTGATTGCCGAGCACATGGTAGGCCGGGCCGTCGAACTTGCAGAACACACTCTCGACAGATCGCAGGTACGACAGGGTATTTTGCTCTACGGGGGGGGAATTCTGGTCCTTGAAATCGCCGAGTTCCACGAGAAAATCGACCTGCTGCTCGTTCATTGCTTCGACGCATTCGCCAAGCTTGTCGAGCGAATGCCGGTAATAGCGAGTGCCGACGGCATCGGCGTCGGCGTAGTGACAGTCGGTTACAATACCGAATCTCACGGCCCCCGGCCTGCGACCGCGGCCGGTCGGACCGGTGCAGGAAATCGGCGTTATAGCCAGGCCGGCGAGCGCCGTCGCCGAGGACTTCAGGAAAATCCGCCGAGTGACAATCCAACGCTGCTTGTTGAAATTTCCGCCTATCGTGCAGCCTTTCTAAATGAAAGATATTGTGGCCCGAGCAAAAATCACGCTGCTCCCGTGGGCGTAGATCATAGAGACGGCTCTTTGAGCTCCTGTGCTTTCGGCAGGTCTTTGAGCGTGTTGAGGCCGAAGACTTCGAGAAACTTTTTCGTCGTTCCGTACAGCATCGGCCTGCCTAAAACTTCCGCCCGCCCGACGATCTTGACTAATCCTTTATAGCTCAGGGACCGAATCACCTCGCCGACTGCAACGCCGCGGATGGCTTCGATATCCGCCCGCATGACAGGCTGCTTATATGCGATAATAGCGAGCGTTTCCATGGCGGCGGGGCTCAGCTTGTTGTCGCCGCGGACCCGAAGCAGTTTCTTGAGCCAGTGATTGTAAGGACTCAACGTGAGCATCTGGTAACCACCGGCGATTTGCTCTATTCTAAAGGCGTTATTGTTCGCCTGGTACTTCTCATTCAGATTCTTGATATGCTGACGGATCTGTTTTGCGCTTGTCTCGACGATATTCGCCAGCCGGGCATCTGTGAGCGACTCGTCGCTGGCAAACAAAACCGCCTCCACAACCGACTCGACCGTAGTAGTAATCTCCTGATCGGGCTGCGAGGCATCAGGCTGCTGCTCATCAGGCATTTGAGGTTCATCATCCTGGACGCCCTGTGCTTCTTGTGCCTCTTCGGCTTCCAGGATGTTTTGCACTTCCTGTGCTTCTTGCGCTTCTGCTGTTTCCTTCACGTCCTGATCTTCCTGTATGTCTTCTATTTCCTGCCTTTTTTCTGTCATATGTTCTTCCACTTAAACGGGTCAGCATCTTTCCTGCTTATTCTAATTTCTATTGTTTTGATCTGTTTTTGCAACTGCCTTGCGAATTTTTTTAATATGAACCGTTCCGAAATGGTATGGCTCAGGCAGATGCAGGTCAGCCCTGCCTCTTGTGCGGCCAATGCCTGATGATGTTTCAGCTCTCCGGTCAGATACAAATCGGCCTCCGCGGCGATAACCGAATTGACAATCTTGCCGCACGTGCCGGCACAAACCGCCGCCCGCCTGACCAGCCGATTCCGGTCCCCGACCATGCCGACCGCTTTGGCACCAGTGGCCTTTTTTATCTTCTCGATAATCTGTGCGATTCGCATGGGCCGGGCTAATTCGCCGATCCGGCCCAGGCCGAACGGCAATTCAGTATCGTGCAGTTTGAAAACGTCAAAGGCCGGCATCTCGTAGGGATGCACCTTTTTCATCGCCGCGACGACGTCATTGAGTTTTCCCGCCGGCACAATCGTCTCGAATCGTATCTCGTCAACCTTTTCGAGTTTGCCTCTTTTGCCGATGGCCGGCTTTGCACCCTTATGGGGCAGGAAGGTTCCAGTGCCCTCAGCGCCGAAACCGCAGTGGCTATAGTTGCCGATTGCCCCGGCGCCGGCGGCAAACACGGCGTTCGAAACTTCCGCCGCTGATTTGGCGGGGACAAAGACGACGAGCTTGTAGTTATCGCCCGCCGGGTTTGCCACGTAATCGCCGATCGGTTCGCCATTAACGATGCCGACGATTTCGGCAAGACCGTCGTTGACTCCGCCGACGGCCGAATCCAGAGCGGTATGAATAGCGAAGACCGCTATGCCCGATCGAATCAAATCATACACAACACCGGTAGGCCCATCGGCGGTAATTTTCTTCAGCGCGTCCCAAATCACCGGATGATAGCCAATGATCAAATCGGTCTTCAGTTTTTTTGCCTCGGCGACAACGTCACGCGTGATATCGATGGTCAGCAGTATATTTTTGACATCCTTCTGCGAATCACCAATCAATAATCCCACGTTGTCCCAGTCCTGCGCCAGCTTGAGCGGGATTATTTCGTCGATTCTCGCGGCAATATCTTTTATCTTCATTTATTTTTCCCACACTCGCTTTTCACGAGCTGATCGAAACACGTTTGCAGCTTTTTGGTTACATCCCCGACCCGGCTGTCACCGACAGTATGGTTCTCTACTTTGGTTATCGGCATAACCTGCATGATAACATTCGTCAGAAAAATTTCATCGGCGCCGAGCAAATCATCGATCGTCAGATCTTTTTCGGTCAATTTAATGGAGTTCTGCAGGGCGAGCAGGCAGACGGTTTTTCTTGCTACGCCCGGAAGAACGGGCGTATTAATCGGCGGTGTGTAGAGAACCGAATCCTTGACCAGAAAAACATTGCTGATGCAGCCCTCAGCCAGGCGATTGTCCAGCGTAAACCAGATTGCCTCGACCGCTCTTTTCTGATGCGCCAGGTTCAGTGCAATCATACGCGAGAAATAGCTTGTCGTCTTCCGGCCGGAAGCCGGATCGATCGGATTCTGCTTGAATGGGCACAGCACGACCAATACGCCTTTTTTGTAATATTCGGGCGGGTAAGACTGGAACTTTGTCGCTGTGATGAGAAGCGTCGATTTACGCTGCTCTTCGGGTTCGGACATTGGCCCGTTCGTGAGCGTCAGACGGAGGCGCGCATCGGTCAGCTTATTCGCACGCAGCACTTTGTTAATCGCCTCGGCGATATATTCCCGCTCGTATGGATTATTTATCGACAGAACGTCGGCACAGGTAAAGAGTCTGTCCATGTGGTCCGTCAGGGCGAAAACCACGCCGTTGTGACTGCGCATAGTCTCGAAAAGCCCAGCACCATACAGAAACCCGCTGTCGGAGACGGATATAGTGGCCTTGTCGATATCGACTAATTTATCATTTAGAAAAACTTGTTCAGTCATAGTGTCGTCTTACGCAATACGCATCACGCTGTTTATTCCTGCGAGCAATGCTCTTGCTTTTACAATTGTCTCGGCCCACTCGGCTTCCGGGTCGGAATCCGCGACGATGCCTCCGCCGGCTTGAGCATAGGCCTTCTGGTCTTTGATAATAATCGTTCTTATGGCAATATTCAAGCACGCACTGCCGTCGATTCCGATAAAGCCGATACTGCCGGTATAGACGCCTCTGGCGGCAGGCTCGGTTTCATCGATGATTTCCATAGAGCGAATTTTCGGCGCGCCGGTGATAGAGCCGCCGGGAAACAACGCCTTTAGAACATCGCAGAAGTTGATTTCCTCGCGAAGCCGCCCGGCCACGGTAGCCACGGCGTGAAAAACCGTCGGGTAAGTTTCAATTGTCCTGGGCTGGACGACCGACCTTGTCCCGGGCCGGCAGATTCTGGCGACATCGTTGCGTTCCAGGTCGATAATCATATTCAGCTCGGCTTGCTCCTTTTCGCTATGCAGCAGCTCGTTGAAATTCCGGGCGTTGATTTGCCTCGCCTGCAAGGCCGCTTCCGCAGCTTCATTGAGGTGAGGCCGTGTGCCCTTTATCGGCTTGGTTTGAATAACGTCGTCGGCGATTGTGATAAACATTTCGGGCGATGCACTGACGATTTGAAAACCGCCGGCATCGATATAAGAGGCGCAGGGGCTTGGATTGTAACTGTTCTGCCAGTGATATAGCTCAATCGCCCGGGCGTCGTAATCGCATTCGAACCGCTGGGAGAAGTTTATCTGGTAAACCTCGCCGTCGTAGATGTACCGCTTAATTTTCTCGACGGTACGCAGGTAGTAATTTTTGTCCATATTAGACCGGACTTGCGTCAAATCAATATTGTCAAGGTCGGCAGTTGCAGGCTCCGGCACGCGAATCCTTTGAGATTCAGCTAACAAATCCTCCAGGGCGGCAAGTTTTTCTTCCGGCTCTTCGGTATCGTCCGGCAGCTTCAGGGCGATCAGCCGGAAACTTTCTTCCTGATGATCATAGGCGATGAACCGGTCATAGAAGCACAACCGAATCAACGGCAGCCCAATATCGTCGATTGCAGCGGCGGGCAGTCTTTCGATATATTTGCCAAGCTCGTAGCTGAAATATCCTATCCATCCGCCGCGGAAGATGCCCCTGGGCAGGTTGATATCGCTTTCTTTTTCGAGTTTATATTTAGCCAAAGCCCTTTGCAGTTTTCCGAAAGGATTGTCCTGTCCCGTTTCGAACTCCATTATCTCTTTCGGCTGCGCAGCGAAGTAGCTGAATCTGCCGGCATTGGCCATGGCGCGGTTGCCGCCGAGAATAGACGCCGATTCCAATCGGGAGAAAACTTCACAAAGCCCGGGTAAATTTGCCGATGCGCGGATTTCTCTAAAACGCAACCGGCAGTTGATCCGCCGGCAATTCGTAGCGGCTGTTCCTGCTGCGACGACTTTCCCGGTCTTTGCGCGCGCAGTGGTGTGATTTATTTTTAAATTCTGGATTTTTGTCATATATCGTCATCATTCAACGCAGCGATAAATGCACTGTACCGGCTGCATAACAAACCTCAAATCGCTGTCATTTCATTCGTGTTTTTCCCTTCTGCTAACGGTATATAGCCACCATCTGATTTTGTTCCGGCGTTTCGATCTTGCCTGCCTCTCAAAATAAACGGTCATCTCCAAACCATCTTCGATTTTAATCCTGAACCAGTGTTTGCGTAAATACCTCTCATTACCGCCGCTGCGGCAAGGGCCCAGTTCTTTCCATGCCTCAAGCACATCAGCCACGATGTATTCTTTGTCTCTCCATCTAAATCGCCCCGGAAGACCCGGCTCACCCCTGGTCATTGCAGTCGTATCGAACGTACCTGCGACCGGCTCGATTGGCTCACTGATGAATTCCTCGCTCATAAGCTCATTTTCCGGCTTTGAACTCTGTCATAATCTGCACTCCCGATGAAGTGCCTATCCTTTGTGCGCCGGCGTCTAACATTTCGAGGACCTGTTTTGCAGTCCGTATCCCTCCGGCGGCCTTTATTTTACAGCCGGGAGCTGTTTCTTTCATCAGCTTAATATCTTCAATTGTCGCCCCGCCGGCCGGGTGCAGCCCGGTACTGGTCTTTATGAAATCCACACCCACACCCTGTGCTATCCGGCAGGCGAATATTTTCTGTTCGTCGTTCAGGGCGGCCGATTCGATAATCACCTTGAGAACAACCGCCGGCCTCATCGATCGGCAGACCTTCAACACGCTCGCCAGTTGAGAGACGAGATAATTCGAATCGCCCTCAATGATCGATGCCAAGTCCGCGACCATGTCAATCTCGTCGGCCCCTGCAAAGATTGCTTCTTTGGCCTGAGCGACTTTGATCTTGGTGGTGTCGGCGCCGAGCGGAAGGCTAACGACGCCACCGACGGCGACTTTCGAGCCGGCCAATAATTCGGCGACCAACGCTACCCAGCGACCGTTGACGCAGACCGTATGAAAGCCGTAGGTCTTTGCATCCCGGCATTGCTGCTCGATTTGTTCCCGTGTAGCGGTCGCGTCGAGCAGCGTATGGTCGATACAGCCGGCCAATTCATTTTCCGATATATTCTGTTCAATGTTCGACATTTGCTATCCGCCAGGTGCGAGATTACTCAATTTATAAACAACATCTCAGGCATTTTCGCAACAGAAAATGCCCTGATGAATACTTTTCAGCAGTTTGCCTCGATGTATTTTTTCTTCTTAAAAAAGTCCACCGCGCCGTCGATGCTGTCGAAGACTTTTGTCGCTGTCTGGGTCACAAAGACCGAAGGGCTCTGCCTGGCTGTCCATATGACGTATACTTCTTTTGCCGCTTCGTGGGCGTGCTGGAGTTCTCTTTCGACGCCGCTGGAGATGGCTGCCCGTCCGTCTTCTATGCTCGGCACAAGGCTGATAATCATCTCAGACTGGTCGATCAGCATGAAATCGCGGGCATACGTCTGACTGTTAATATCTCGCTGGATCTGCCTGACCTCGTTCAAATCCAGCCGAACCTGCCGGCCCAGAACTGCGGCCTCGACATAGTCCAATCCTTCCTCGCCGGCCCGCCGGGCTTTGTCCGGCAGATAGCATTCCTCCAGGTCGCCGGGGTCAAAGCAGATAAACGATTGTTTCGTCAATCGCCTGAATTCGTTAATCTCCTTTTGCACGTTTTCTATGTTACTGACGGCGGTCATCGGGAAGCTCAGATACGCTCTTTTCATACGACCGTCGAAAACAAGTCTGTAGAAGGTTTCAGCCGTCCCGGTTTCGGCGCCGCGGGCAAGGCAATACAAAGCAGTCGTATCGTCAATTCCCTTGCAGAGCATTTCCGTGCCGAGGATCTCTTCTTCCCGCCAGACAATCAGATCTTTCAGGCTGTGCTCGACGGCGTGATCTTCGAGGAGCCTTGTGTGCAGGGCAACTACGCCGTCTATCAAACAGACATACATATCGGCGTTGATCTGGCGCATCTGGTCGAAGTCCACAGCCGGGAACAATCCGTGCCGCCAGCGAAACGTTGCGTGAGTATTGACGATTAGATTGGGAGCGGTTGCGGCTTTTGCTATAATATCTTTGAAAACGCTCCGGCGAAGCGAGCTGAGCCTTTTCATCGGGATATCCAGAATCTTGCCGGGCGGAATATCGGGCGCCTCGGCGTACATCCGGTCGCCGACGTTGCACAGCAGCACTTCTTTGCCATGCCCGGCGGCAAATTGGCAGACATCCTCAAGGTAGCTCTTCTTGTCAACCCCAACCATTCCGGTAACAACAATAATCATATCCAATCCTACCTTAAAATATACCAATAAACCTGCAAAATCCTCACGATATCCGATAAACATCCAATTGGCAAATGAATCTTCGCATAACCGTAACCGGCATAGCAATAACGCCCGATATTTCGGCACAGTTTTTTCTTGGAAATCCCAGGTCATGTTGTATATTGACTATTTATACAGCGAGTTTACATGGGATTATCAACTTCGCAGTAGTGCGCTCGTACTGACGGCTGCCTCAGTGCGCAACCGACGGGGACGAAGTCCAATTAAACGACTGTAATCTATACGCACGTGTTGAACTGTGGCCTCACGGAGTTGTGAGCCCATCGGACGCGATTCGAACGACCGCAACATCGGGGTGTTATCTGGAAACTGAATAAGACTCCTCATAAGAACGCCAACTATCTTAATTCATTTCCATAGCACCGCTTATGCATGCAAGGAAATTAGGCCTTATGCCGACAGTTGGGCATTTGTTGTTTCTTATCTGGAAACCATATATACATAGTTAGGCCGCGTCTCGCGGCACTTAGGAGACTACCATGCGATCAGTTATTATAATACTGTTAGCTGCGTTGGCGGTTGCAGTCGGCTATTTCATTGGATTCTATGTGCGGATTGGCGCTCCGTGGTCTGCAGATGCCACCATCTTTATGATGATCACTATAGCCGGCGCCTTCGGGGGGTTGCTCTACACCGTGCGCGACAGCGGCCTGGAGTTCCCCCACCGTGATCCCGAAAAGAATCATGTAATCAAGCTCGGATGGGTAGCGGATTGTTTCTATGGTATCGCCGGAGCCTATGTGGTTTTTCTCATATTGCCCACCGAACTTACGACTGCAGGTACTCCATCAAAATCCTTATTGAGTTCTGGTTCAATTCTGGGTTTAGTCAAGCTCTTGGCTATGGCTCTTGTCGGTGGGTACGGAGGGCGCAGCTTAGTTGACCGCGCCCTGGCCAACATTGCAAAGGATGCCGAAGAAGCTAAAAAGAGCGCCGAGGAAACCAAAAAGAAAGTTGACCAGATTGAGGTGTTAGATACGAAAGCCATGGAATTAGTCAATCGTCACTTGGACGAAAACGAGAAAGTAAAAGATGTTCAGGAGCTTAAGGAAGCCGTCAAGGTTGCGTCGCGAGCTGCTCGATTTGAGATCTTCAAGGAGGTCCGCGAAGTTCGTACGGCAAACTGGAACTGGAAGAAGAAGAATAATAACTTGTCGCTAATGGAGCGAACCATCCCGATCTTCGAGGCGCTTATAGACAATAATGTGGGAGAGCAATTTCACCGTAACCATGGGCAACTTGGCTATGCATTGAAAGACCGAGGAGGACAGGACGAAACAAAAAAGGACTGGGAATACGCCTACCGAGAAATTAGTAAAGCGATTAATTTGCGAGACCGAGAAGGAGAGAAGGGTTTCTTGATGTATGAGTTTAACCGTGCAATGTGTGGCATAAAGATAGGCAAAACCTTCGATTCCATCGCAAGAGATATATGCTCAGCGGCTCGTCGAAGCTCCTTGCATACGAAGATAAAGGAAAATGACATTATTGTGAACTGGGCCAGACAGAACAACTACAACCTCGAGACCATCCAGAAGGAGTAGAAAACTGTTTTGTGTCTGGATACAATAACGTACAATCTATTGTCGAAACAACATGTTGTTGAGTTCAAGAAATAAGGATTAATAATGGCGTTCGCAGAAGCACTAAGGGAGAAAGCTGGAGTTGTCGCATATCGCTTCGTAAAAGGAGATGAGCCACATGTGCTCCTTATAACATCTCGCAAATACAAAGGATCATGGGTGTTTCCAGTAGGTGCCGTGAAGCAAGGCGAGTCATTGGAGGCGGCAGCTAAACGTGAATGTGCAGAGGAGGCTGGCTACTGTGTGGATCTTAGAGTGAAACTTCCCACAATCGAGGCTCCAGATGGCGAAACCAAAATAAAATTTACATTTTTCCTCGCAACGGTAGTTGGAAATGCGGCGCAATGGGAGACGGACAGGAAAAGAGATTGGCTTCCGACTTCTGAGGTCGCAGACGCGTTGCCGATCGTCTTTCGCCCGGTTGCCCTTGAGGCCGTTCAGCGCCTAATGCATATGAGTTCTGATTAGGGGGATCACAGTACAGTGACGATGGGATTCCAATAAGAGCGACTCAGGCTCTGCATTGGCCATATAGCAGATATCGGGTTTACAGTATAACCATTCAATCAACCAGGCTCGGCAACCCGCGGTTTATTTCCGTCATTAGCCATCCGATCGCCAAAGTGCGATTCGGAACGTCTGCTGCGATATGGAGGGCAGGTATGTGCTCTCGCAATGCTACCGAGAGCTGGCAATTTGTCTCGTGAACATAAATGCTCCCAAAACCAAAAACATCTATGTGCCTCTGGCCTTGATTGGCCTGTCGGTTGTACTCATTCTGGTCGAGGTGTCGTTCATCAGCAATAATGCCTCTTCTGGTGCGCTCGAAAGGCTGGCGGCCGTTGCCTTAAAAACTATCCTATATGTGTTCATACTCCTGCTGGGCATAGGATTATGTAGCTGGTTTAGCTATCCCTTCGATCCGTTTTATTGGTCATTGCTCCAGTTGTTTGCTGTAACATTAAGCGTTGGAGCTGTGCGTAGTACTTTAGGAATTGTGACAGGCGATTCGGTTGCTATGATAACATGTTGCGTGCTGTTTCTTGGTTTGATCGGCTATTTTTTTAGTGATGAACCTATGAATGCACTCATCGCCATATTCCTGATCTTTGCCACACATTCTGTAGTTACATCTCTGCTGATGCCTCTGTTTGCGATGTTCTTTGCCTAATGTGGTGTCTGCCGTTATTTTTTCCGTAACTCTTAAATTGTTACAGGTTTTTCAGCCGCTGCTGCCGGTCGTATTCTTTTAGCGCTGCGATTAGTTCCGACATGTCGCCGGCCAGCACCTTGTCGAGGTTGTAGATAGATAAGTTGATTCTGTGGTCGGTTACACGATTTTGCGGGAAGTTATACGTTCTGATTTTCTGGGACCTGTCGCCCGAGCCGATCATGCTCTTGCGCTGCGAATCTCGCTCGGCCCTTTTCTTGCTCATATGATGTTCATAGATCCTGCTTCTTAAAACTCGCCATGCTTTGGCGCGATTTTTATGCTGGCTTTTTTCATCCTGCATGTGGACGGTAATCCCGGTCGGGATGTGTTCGAGTTTTATCGCGCTGCTGACCTTGTTGACGTTCTGGCCACCCGGCCCGCTGGATCTGCAGACGTGCTCGACTACCTCATCGGGGGCAATTTCAATATCGAGCGATTCCGGTTCGGGCAGAACGGCAACGGTCGCCGCCGAGGTATGAATTCTGCCCTGGGACTCGGTCTCCGGCACTCGCTGGACGCGGTGGCCGCCCCCTTCGTAGCCTAATTCGGACCAGACCCCCGGGCCTTTGACGCCGAAGATGACTTCGCGAAAGCCGTTCTTTTCCGTCGCGCTAAAATCGAGCTGCTCGATCTTCCACCTGCGAGTCTCGGCGTACCGGGTATACATCCCGTATAAATCGCGTGCGAACAGAGCCGCCTCTTCGCCCCCGGTGCCGGCACGTATTTCAATAATGACCGAATCGATATCCATATCGTCGGCCATGATCATAGTGTTCGTAATTTCCTCGAGCAGGCTGTTCTTTTGTTCTTCGAGCTGCGGTATCTCTTCTTTTGCCAGCGTTTTGAAATCATCGTCGGCGGAGCTGTCGGACAATATCTGCTCGGCCTCTTCAATACCGGCCCCCGCTATTTTGTACCGGCGGTATTTTGTGACTATTGTTTTAAGCTTGCCCTGCTCTTTGGATAGAGCGATAAACCTGTTCGGGTCGGAGGCGACTTCCGGCTTGGAAATCTGCTTTTCGATCTCGCCATAGCGTGCATCGAGCTGGTCGAGTTTTGCCAGTAGACTGTCTTTTTGTTCAGCCATAAATACCGTCCGCTAAAGGTACGAAATGACAGCCCAAAACTATTGTGCCGTCATTGAACAATCAGTTTGCACTTGACCAAAAGAACAAAAAGCCCCCAGCCCGGTTTTATCAGGATGGGAGCATGAATCGTAATCTGAGGAATCAGCTATTGCTGCTGGTCTTTTTTGTTCTCGTTTGGTTTTTTGCCGGCTGTGGCCGCTTTGATGTAACTCGTGCCGTACTTCTTCTGGAATCGCTCTATTCGGCCGGCTGTATCGACATATTTCTGCTTGCCAGTATAGAACGGATGGCACATCGAGCATATCTCTGCATGGATTTCCTTTGCCGTGCTGCGAGTCTCGAATGTACTGCCGCAACCGCAACGAACCACTACTTTTTCATATTTTGGATGTATTTTTTCTTTCATAACTACGGTGCTCCGAAATTTCTAAACCATTGATGATAACAATATCGGCAAAATATTTCAATATAAATTTTTTGCAATTATCTGCTGTTGCGGTTATATTTTTTTCGGTTTATTGGCAATATAATACAGGTAGAGCAAAATGGTAATCAAACTCATAATTATCGGTGCTGCCGGTCGGATGGGCCGGCGTATTCTTTCTCTGGCGGCCGAATCCGGCCAATTCGATATTATTGCGGCCGTCGAGAGACCGGGCCATCCCGATATCGGCAAGGTTTACAGCCTCGAATCGGCTTCCGGGCCGATAGATGTCGTCCTTACCGATACCTATCCTGCCGCTGACGCGGATGTGGCAATCGACTTCTCACAGCCCGAAGCGGTGGGCGAAACCATTGATTACTGCCTTAAAAACAACGTTGCCCTGGTATCAGGCACGACCGGCCTCAGCGAATCGCAGCGAGATAAAATGAAAGCCGCCTCCGCCAATATCCCCGTTATTTACGGGACCAATATGAGCGTGGGGATGAACATTTTATTCGCCCTGGTCGGAAAAGCTGCTTCGATGCTCGGCGACGAATACGACATAGAAATCGTCGAGCAGCACCACCGTTTCAAGAAAGACGCCCCCAGCGGCAGCGCTCTTACGCTGGCCGAGAACATTTGCCGGGCGACAGAGCGGGATTTCCCCGAAGCCCTCGCTCACGGCAGATCCGGCAAGGACGCTCTCAGGCAAAAGGGCAAAATCGGCATGCACGCGGTCCGCGCAGGCGATATCACCGGCGTTCATTCGGTAATCTTCGGCACGCTCGGCGAGACAATCACTCTAAATCATACGGCCAACAACCGGGACACATTTGTCCGTGGAGCATTACGGGCGGCAAAATGGCTTGTCGGTAAAGAGCCGGCGTCATATTCGATGACGGACGTACTGGGGATCAATATCGAATAAAATTATTCTGCAAAATCGCCGGTCTGCACCTTGTTGGGTAATCACCAGATTTTGACCGACCAGGGACCAAGCCACCGGTTGATCACATGATTAATGGCGCCAATATGATACGCGCGCGTGTCCTCCCGCGACATCGGCGAACCATCCATATGGAACTTCCCGGGTAGGTTATACTCTATACCCGATATTTCGCCACTGATATCCCGATCATCAGGAAACTCCATCTTGAGGACAGCGATGGCCCCGTGCGGACCGTCTCTGTAAAGACGATCAATCAACTCGGCATGCCGTACATAACCGACATCCTGGAGAATCGTCACCACATGCATTATTGCGCGAGTCAATTCATCCCCATCAGTCGCAATTGCTCGGTTAACAATCCGAGACAAATCTTCATCATCGATCAATTTCCAGAGTCTTATGCGGGGAATGGTCACGGTTTGTTTGCACACGGGACACGAAGTTGCCCTACCAGAGTTCTGCTGTTCGGATCTAAGTGACACGTTGCACTTAACGCAGAAGAAAAGAACTAACTCACTCCGGCAGGTCTCGCATAGTCCCAGATACCGGTATTTCCTTTCTGTTGGCTTGGCACATCGCCCACAAGGCGCAGTATCTGTTGACGATTCTGCGATTACTTCAGCAAGTAATTGGACAGCTCCGTTCCTGGGTTCAGGAATACTTTCTTGCGGATTTAGTCGTTGACGCTCACACCCATGTGGCTCTGGGCTACCCGAACGGACAGAGTTCGCTTTCGGGATCATGATAACAGTCTGGCATTTCTTGCACCGCCCCCGCTTCCCTTTTGCATCATCAGGTGCTATGAGTAAAGCAGAACAGATGGGACAGATGACTTTTATTGACATTATTGTGATCCAAATCTATTGATCACATGGATCCTGGATAAAAAAACCTAAAAGTGTAATTGTCCGCTTGACACTCCATATCTACAATCATATACCTTGAATTGCCCATAATTTCCCTGTGACACGTCGCAGAAATCCTCCTGAACACCTGGAATCCTCATAATATTACCATTTAATTGAAATTGAAGCAATTATCAGAACGCCTCAATTCTGTCGAGCACTCCTTGTCGCAAAAAAAGCTTGGGAAATCCGAGATTCTTCTTCCGATTCAGTATAATGAACCGCTTTGGGGCCAAGGTACGAGTTTCTCCAGGCAACGAAGTTAGGCGATATAGTATCAAAAGACTACAACAATGGAGTAAATGGCCGAAGGTGTTTTTCCAAACCAGCGCTTCCACTCACGCCCGGGAAAGCGTTGGTCAAGAAAAGTTTTCCACTCTGGGTTACTCATCATCGGCGCATCCTCAAAATCCATAGATCGGTTCTCAAAATAGGAGATCAATGCGCCGTTGAGTCCGAGAGCACGATCCGCTGTCGGAATCATTGTTCTTGGCGGTACTCGTGCAACGATGCTGCCCCCTTGCTTAAATGCCGCAGCAGCTCCTATGTCAGTGACGAAAATCGTCACGCTCATGTCGCTTTTATTCTCTACTTCTTTTTTTTTTATCTTTTTCTCTTTCGGCTTCTTGGGCTCTTTGGGCTTTTTGCCCTTTTTTTCCTTTTTGGCTTTGGGCTTCTTTTCCTTTTTGGCCTTGGGTTTCTTTTCCTTTTTGGCTTTAGGAGCCTTATCGCGCTCGCCGGTAAACATGAAAGCCGCTACAACCACAAGGCCCGCCACCACGGCAGCCCCACCCATGATATACCAAATAAAGGCCTGTACAGAGCCCAGAATCGAAGGCATCACACCCTTTAGGCCGGAGACAGCCACGACGGTTGTGTAAATAACAATCGCCAGCGGGAGAAACAGCAGCATTCCAAGAGTGTTACTTTGTGCATCCGGCGCCGCCTCCATCATCGGCCGACCCAATGCCGCCATCTCAGGAACCGCCTGGGGAGCAGCAATATCTTCTTCGGAGATCATGTGATCCGCCTCGGCGGCCATTGCCGCCGCTGAGTCGCCCTCAGCTTCACCCAGTTCCTTACCTTCGTCCTCCGCGGTATAAATCTCATCGAGAATACCCCCTAACGAAGTGTCATCAGCCTGCAGCGAAAGGTCCAGCAATCCGGAGCCGCTGCCGAAGGTATCAAGGTTCACATCTTCTTCAATCTCTTCCAGCGGTACTTCGGGCGTTGTCCCGCCTGCGCCGGTAGGAATCGCCGTCTCGGCCATGGTGTCATCTGTAATGGCGTAATCCTGGTCTGTCTCACCGAGAACGCTGGTTCCCAGCCCGGTTAGTGCCGTGTCCGCGTCGGTCAGATCGTTCGACATAAGCGGAGCGCCTGTCTCTGGCGCCAACAGGATTTCATCGCTGTCCGCCGCCGACTCTGACGGCTCCGGTGCCTCGGGCTCCGGCGCTTCGGCTATCGGCGCTTCCGGCATTGGTTCCTTAGCTTCCGGCACTTCGGCCGTCGGCACTTCGGCCGTCGGCTCTTCCAAGTCCGACATTTCCGCCTCAAGTGCTTCGAGGGATGGGACCTCATCTTCCGATAGAGCTTGAAGTTCAGAAATTTCTTCTTCAGGTTCTTCAGGTTCCGGCATCTCTGCTTCCGGGGCTTCCGGCTCGGGGGCCTCAAGTTCCACAGCTTCCGGTTCTTCGGCCTCCGGCTCGGGGACTTCCAGTTCCACTTCTGTTCCTTCTTCAACCTCCGGTTCGGATAAATCGAGTTCCAAAGCTCCCTCTTCTTCGGCCACCGGTGCCGGTATTTCCGGTTCGGCAACTTCGAGTGCCGGGGCCTCGGGCTCCGCTGCTTCGAATTCCGGTATTAACGCCTCGATCTCATCAATTTTGAATAGCAAATTCGGGCCATCGCGAAACTCACGCAACTTGCCTTCCTGGGCTAATTCTTTGAGCTGCTCCTCGGTCAGATTGAGTTTTTCGGCGGCTTCCTGTAAGGAATAGAACATTCCTGCCATAATCACTTACCTCCAACAAGCCGAAAATACGGCTGTATGACGTTCTTATAGGCCTTCCAAAGAAAACCTCTGATATTCTGTATTGTATCCGAACTGCCCGGAAGATGCAACCTTTTTTTACTGAAAATTGCCCTAATCTTCTTATTAGACGGATGTTTCGAACAATTTTTCGCTTCCCGCCCGCCGACGGACCGAAGCAGGAAAGGACGAGAGACGATTGACGAGTGTTGAGCCGTCCATAATCTATCCTTCCCGTTGTCCATCGCCGTCCGGCCTCCGGCATCCGGCCAAAGGCCGGCGATTGGCTTTGTTTGGCTTTGTTTTTTTGCTGCCTCAAACCGTAAATATTTCCATATTCTCTTTACAAATGAACACTTAACACGTTTTGCCTATTTTAAAATTGGCTTTGTTTTTTCAAATCGGGTTTTCAACCCCCAGAAAATCTGGGGGCTAAATAAGATTGGCTTTGTTTGGCTTTGAATTGGGTTTGTTTTTTCGCCGCCTCGGTCCATCAAAATCTCCATAAACCATTGTTAATATTGACTTAACGATATTTCACCCATTTTCAAATTGGGTTTGTTTTTTCAAATTAAGCTCAAATTTTCGTTGTTTTCTACTCTTTTTCACCTGTTTTTTTCATTAATCTGCCTTTTTTCCCTTCGATTTCACTCAGGGCAAGCATACTACATACGAATTAACAGCGGATAACCGCAGATGCTCAATGCTCGAAATTGTCTTACTTCTATCATTTATCAATAATCAATAATCATTTAGTTACGTATTATACGAACGATTTCACGGAATAGCGGGCATATTTAAAATAAATCTTCATTACACGGCGTTCATTATTCAGCCAAACAGGGTACAGAGGACGCATAGAAGAAATCAAATAGTCAATAGTAAATCGTAAATAGTAAATGGCAAGGTCTCCGTGAGACGGCGTTCTTTGTTCGTACTGCGTTCTCCGTAAGGAGTCCCAAGGACTGCGTTATGCGTATTGCATGCTGCGGATAATCAATCTCTGTAACCGCAGATTTCGCGGATTACGCGGAAAAAATAGTAAATAATAAATCGTAAATAGTTAATCTACTCGTCTTCCCACCACAGCCTGGGATAATCTTTTCCCTCATCAATCGTCCAGACAGTATCAAACGACCATCCAACAAAGGTACTCTCCGTTTGCATCTCGGCTGTGGTCTTGACTGTGCCGACGGCACTTGTTGCTTGGCCTGATGTCTCAATATCCCAAAAACAGTAGCTAACAATCCATTCGTAATCCCAAGAGTCAGTATTCAACCCTACCAGCCCACCAATCCTATCGTTCCCACTGACCGAGCCGATGGTATAAGAAGTATTAATGTTACCGTAGTTTGAACCTACAAGCCCACCGACAGTATCAATGCCGCTGACCGCACCGATGTTGTAACAATCAGCGATAATCGCATTTTCAAACCACCCGCCGTAGTTGTAACCCGCCAGCCCGCCGACATCCTGGCTACCAAAGACCACACAGGAACTGTGGCAGGCTGTTACAGAACCGTGGTTTGAACCCAGCAGCCCTCCGATTCTGTTGTTTCCTTTTACAGTACCCTTGCTGTAGCTGGTGGTGATGTCTCCGGCATTGCCGCCCACGAATCCGCCGACATTATCATCTCCGCTGACGTAGCTGGTGCTGTAGCTGGTGGCGATGCTCCCATTGTTCCATCCTGCAAGGCCGCCGACATCGGTATCTCCTGTGATTGTTCCGCTACTGTAGCTGGCGGCTATGCTGCCGGCGCTGCTACCCGCGAGGCCGCCGACATCGATATCTCCTGTAATTGTTCCGCTGCTGTAGCTGGCGGCGATGTTGCCGTAATTGGTGCCAACGATACCGCCGATATAGGTATCTCCTGTGATCTTTCCGCTGCTGTAGCTGGTGGCGATGCTCCCATTGTTCCATCCTGCAAGGCCGCCGACACTGGCATCTCCTGTGATCGTTCCGCTGCTGTTGCTATCGGTGATGCTGCCATCATTGCTGCCTACTAGGCCGCCCACACAACCCCATTTCCCACTGACATCCACCGATTCAAGTCCCAGATTGGATACCTTCGCTGTGGAGTCTAATTGTCCGAAAAGGCCCAGGTATCCAGCACCTTGGATATAGAGATTGATGATAACACAACCATTACCATCAAAGGTTCCTCCAAACCAAGAGATGACGGCCATAGACCACGTGATCCCTGACAGATCCAAGGACTCCTCTAAACGGTAGTGAGCCATCGGCTCGAACCACACAGTGCCCAAGTCCCGGGCATCTCGTATCAGATATGGCTGCTCGACCGTTCCTAATCCTTCAGGCATTGTCGGATTATTATTGGCATTATAAAGCAACCTGGGATACTCAGCCGGCGATAACTGCCAGTAATCGCATGTGCCGTTAAAAAACTCACCTACAAAATCCCAACCGGCATTCAGGAAAGTATCGATGTTTTGCATCTCGGCTGTAGTCAGGCCTGTACCTCCAGCACTGGATGCCTGTCCGGAAGTTTCCATATCCCAGAAACTTGTTGTTGTTATTCCGGACCGCCTTGGTTGCGAGAAGACGTCATAGCCATCACAACCTACGAGGCCGCCAACGTCGCTATTTCCTGCGACTGTTCCGGTGCTATAGCTGTCAGCGATGCTCCCAGCATTCAAACCCACGATGCCGCCTACATGCTGGTAACCGCTTACACACCCTCTGCTGTAGCTCGTGGTGATGCTACTTTCATTCTGTCCTACTATACCTCCGATAGAACTATCTCCCGTGACCGTTCCAGTGCCATAGCTGGTGGTGATGCTCCCATGGTTCCATCCTACGAGCCCCCCAATATGACTATCTCCTGTGATCGTTCCGCTACTGTAACAGGTGATAATGCAGCCGTAGTTGTTGCCAACGAGGCCGCCCACGCAACCACCGGTTCCACTGACATCCACCGATTCAAGCCCCAGATTAGATACGTTTGCTGTAGAACCTAATTGCCCGAAAAGGCCCAGATATCCATCACCCATGATTGTCAAATGGGAAATCTTATGACCTTTTCCGTCAAGAAAACCGTTGAAAGTTGGAATCACCGCCCGTGTAAAAACCTGTCCGGCTGGCAAATTCGGGTCCAGATCGATGTCCGTACCGAGGACAAAATGTTTGTCCCAAAGGGCACTGGCGCGTGTCAAAAGCATCAGTTGCTCAGCAGTGTCGATTCGATAGGGATTGTCCGCCGTACCGCGCTCCTCAAACCAATCAACGTCCGGCTCAGGGATGATGTCTCCCGGCAATCCCTCCCATGCTAATTTGGGATAGTCCCGTCCTGCATCCAGGATCCAATTCGGATCATTGCCAAAGCCGTTCAGGCCGAGCATTTGGGAATCCATCAGTTCGTTTGTGTTCAAGCCAACTCCACCGTTACTTCCTGCTAGGCCGGAAGTTTCCATATCCCAGACGCTATATAAGACAGTCTCATATAAGACCCATCCCGATCCCACGAGACCGCCGACAAAGCTATCTCCTGTGACTTTTCCAGTGCTGTAGCTTGTGATGATGCTGTTGGAATTGTAGCCCACGAGGCCGCCGACAGAGCTATTTCCAATGACCGAACCGCTGCTGTAGCTGGTGCTGATATAGCCTCTATTGTTGCCCGCGAGTCCGCCGACATCGCTATTTCCCTTGACCGAACCGCTGCTGTAGCTGGTTCTGATATAGCCGCTATTGTCGCCCGCGAGTCCGCCGATAGAGCTATTTCCAATGACCGAACCGCTGCTGTAACTGGAGCTGATATAGCCGCTATTGTCGCCCGCGAGACCACCGACATTGATATCTCCTGTGACTATAACGATGCTGTAGCTGTTGGCGATGCTGCCGCCATTGATGCCAACGAGACCACCGATGGACCTTCCACTGCCAATTACCGTTCCAGTGCTGTAGCTGGTTGTGATGCTGCCGGTGCTGAGGCGCACGAAGAAGGTGGCATTGTCTTTTATTGCTGTTATTCTGTATCTGGCAGTGAAGCTGCCAACGAGGCCGCCCACGAAATGACCAGTTCCATTGACATCGACAGCTTCCAGACCCAGATTGGAAATCTCCGCGTCGTCGTCCAACTCCCCAAACAAACCCAGAAAGCTTCCACCTCTAATCGTCAGATTGGAGATCGTGTGACCATTGCCGTCAAAAACACCTGTGAACGACTTGCCGTCGAAAAGAGCTGTCCCCCAAGCATCGATCACATCGTTCACATCAGGTGCGATGACGGCCTTGTCGAAGACCTTTCGACCAGGCAGATTGGGATCCAGGTCGATGTCAGCGGTCATTATGAAGTGCTTGCTGTAATCTTCGGGAGTCTCGCCCAGCAGCATCAGGTCCACTGCTGTGGCGATCTGGTACGGATCGTTAGGCTCTCCCGTGCCGCCGCTGTATTGGGCATAGGCAGGTAAGCTTAAAGAGAAGATTGTGATTAATAAAGGAATTGTTCGCATAATTTGTGAATTTCCGGCCTTCGTCATGGTTTTTACCTCCTCTGATCACCTTTTGGGCAACAGAAAAAAGCCTTGCATTTCAAATTTCCGACAAACGAACTGAATTGTACCGGCAAGTAGGCAACTCCACAGATGCTGATCATTATTGTAGCAGACTTCTGTCCCTTGTGTCAACGATAAAAAAGCCGTAAATGTCCTATAAGAGCAAGCTTTGGGTAACTTTGAATGAAATGTCATATTTACACAATTATTTGTGCCGCGATTAGATAAGCAGACCGAGGGTATTGACCGAACTACCTTAATATGTTAAAATAAGTAAAGATGGTGAGTTACTTTTGTTTTTAGGACCCATAATACGGCATCCCGCGTAAATGAGGTGGGCTACATTTTGCTGGTTTCTATGACGTTGTAATGCCGGTGCGTTGTTTTTGCTTTGAAGTATAAGGAAATACAGCCGGGGCGTCAGTTCGGTTGGCTTGAGCTGAGAAATGGTGATTTTCAGGACAAAAAAACTGCTATTGATAATATGAATCATTGATGAATAAGGAGATATGAAATGCTCAGAGCCGTCGAAACCTTTTCGCTCTGTTTGGTATTGGTTGTATTTTTAGCTCTGCCACAGGTAGCCGGCACGGCTTGTGCTCAGCCCGATCCGGGTGACGATCCCAATGAGTACGAAAATCAGAATGTCTTTACCACGCCGGTAATCAGCGAATTCATGGCGAGCAACGGCAGCAAAGAACCGCTGGCCGAAGGCGGTCTGCTGGATGAAGACGGCGAATCTTCCGACTGGATCGAGATTTATAATCCGACAGCCGAGGTTGTTCACTTAGGCGGCTGGTACCTGACAAACGACGCTGATAACCTCGAACAGTGGAAGTTTCCGAACGGTGTGGCGATAAATCCGGGGCAGTTCCTTGTCGTCTTCGCTTCGGGCAAAAACCGGGCGGTAGCCGGGGCAGTCCTAGGGACTCCTTACGGAGAACTGCACACCAGTTTCAGCCTCAACGTCGCAGGCGAATACCTGGCGCTCGTCCAGAGCGACGGCGTCACAATCGCCCACGAATATAGCCCGCAATTCCCGCAGCAGTTGACCGACGTCTCGTACGGCATGGGGCAATACGCTACATCGCTTATACCCCCGGGAGCGAGGGCTTCTTATCGCGTCCCCACGGCTGCTGACGAAGGCAAAGACTGGACCTCGCTCGATTTCGACGACTCGGCATGGAACACCGGGCCGACCGGAATCGGCTTCGGCAGTACCGCACCGGGATTCGAAGTGATTTACTATAAGGCGAATACCGCCGTCGGAGACCTGGACACCGCAGAGCTGGTTATCAGCAATCCATCCTACCAGAGCGAGGTGGCTGCCGAGACAGCGCCGGTAATAAACTATCTGAACACCGACGGCAGCGGCCACTTCGACGCCGACAATCCGTTTCCATCCACGACTATAGGCAGCGACATGGACGATTATGTCATCCTCGTGACCGGCAAGGTTCTGATCCCTATGGGCGGCGACTGGACGTTCGGCGTCAATAGTGACGACGGCTTCGGAGTGGAAATGACCAACGGCAACAACGTCATGACATTCTCCTACCCCGACCCCCGTTCGGCAAGCGACACAATCGTGACTTTCAACTTCCAGGAATGGGGCTTTTATGATCTGCGACTGGTCTTCTACGAGCGGGGCGGCGGCTCATCACTGGAATTCTTTGCCGCACAGGGACGTCGCTCATCGTTCGACGCGTCACGCTTCCGGCTGGTTGGGGATATGGCAAACGGCGGACTCTACGTAATCAGCTCCGGCGACGAAGCCAACACAAATATCGATCAGCAAATGAAAAACGTCAATGCCTCGCTGTGGACGAGGATAGAATTCGAGGGCGACCAAACCTACTTTTTCGACTCGCTGGCGCTGCGGATGAAATACGAGGACGCGTTCCTGGCGTATCTCAACGGCATCGAAATTGCCAGAGGTAATTTTACCGGGGAGCCCGCGTGGAACTCCGCCGCCGACGGCAACCGTTCGAATGAGCTGGCCTCGGAATTCGTGCACTTCGACATTTCCGATCTGACCGGCGATTTACGCGAAGGCAAAAACGTGCTGGCGATTCACGGATTAAACGACGACAAGGCCGACGGCGAGTTTCTTATACTGCCCGAGCTTATCGCCGCCAGCAACCGGATGATGCCGCAGTACTTTTCTACTGCGACGCCGGGGCAGTTTAACGTTGCCGGCGCGATGAATATTGTGGCCGACACGAATTTCAGCGTCGATCGCGGCTTCTACGAAACTCCATTCGAAGTGGCCATCACCTGCTATACGCCGGGAGTCACAATACATTATACTTTAGACGGCAGTGTTCCGAGCGAAACGCACGGCAACGAATACTTCATCCCGATCCGAATACAGACGACCACATGTTTGCGAGCGATGGCCTTTCGGCCCGGCTGGATGTCAACCAATGTCGACACTCAGACTTATATTTTTCTCGACGATGTAATTCATCAGCCGGGCAAACCGTTTGGTTTCCCCGACAGGTGGGGTTCGACCACAGCGGACTACGAGATGGATCCCGAGGTGGTTAACGACCCGCAGTATCGCAACGTGATGAAAGACTCGCTTTTGTCGCTCCCAACAATGTCGATTGTGACCGAAACAGACAACCTTTTCGGCGGCAGCGGCATCTATTCGAATTCACTTTCAGCCGGCGTTGCCTGGGAAAGGCCGGCTTCGGTCGAATATTTCTTTCCCGACGGCACAACAGGATTTCAGGTGAATGCCGGTTTGCGAATCTACGGCGGCAATCCGTTCCGCGGCATGAATCTCACAAGGAAAAAATCGTTCCGCCTGCTCTTCAAGCGTCAATACGGCCCGACCAAGCTGAATTACCGGCTGTTCGACGCCCCGGACGCCGCGGCGAGATTTGACACGATTGTACTTCGGGCAGGATCGAACGACGGCTGGAATAATTGGGGAGATGCGGACACTCAGTATATTCTCGACGAGTTCATGCATCGCTTCCAGTTGGACACGGGGCAGGTTTCGCCTCACGGGACATTTGTGCACCTGTACGTCAACGGACTTTACTGGGGCCTGTATCACCCGACTGAACGGCCTATGGCTTCTTTCTGCTCCAATTATTATGGTGGCGACAAAGAAGAATGGGATTCTCTGAATTCCGGCACACCCACAGGTGAGAGCAACACAAGCACCTGGAACGCCATGCTGAGCCAGGTCAGCGGTGGACTGGCGGACAACGAATCCTACCAGAAAATCCAGGGCAACAATCCGGACGGCACAAACAATCCAAACTACGACGATCTGCTGGATATCGAAAACTATATTGACTGGATGTTCACGAACTTCTGGGGCGGCACGGGGGACTGGCCCAATCATAACTTTTTCGCGGCTTGTCGCAGACCTCCGAACGCTATCGGATTCAAGTTTTTCAACTGGGACTCGGAAGGCGCGATCGTCATCTGGTCGAGCCTCAATGCGAACGTCACCGGCGTAAGCGCTAATGGCGCTCGGCCATACGTCACACTCAGAGATAACGAAGAGTTTCGTATGCTCTTTGCCGATCATACTTACCGGCACATGTTTAATAACGGCCCGGGAACGACGGAGGCATCTTACGCCCGCTACAAGGAACTCGCCGACGAAATCGAGCTGGCCATAATCGCCGAGTCGGCACGCTGGGGCGACCAGGCACGCAACAGGCCCTACACGCTTACCGACTGGCAGAACTCGCGGGACTATATCCTCAACACTTACATGCAGCGGCGCCCGGATATTCTCCTGGGGCAATTACGCAGCGCAGGGCTCTATCCATCCATCGACCCGCCCGTCTTTAATATCAACGGTCAGCCCCAGCACGGGGGACAGATTCCATCGACTCACGTGCTCTCGATGACCGCTCCTTTGGGGACGGTTTACTACACAATTGACGGCAACGACCCGCGGCTGCCAACAGTTATGGATATCGTCAGCGACGACATTCTCGTTGTCGAGAACGCCTCCAAGCGGGTTATTGTCCCAACCGGCCCGATTAGCAACAACTGGAGGGGCGGCGGGACTTTCAACGACTCGGCCTGGACGCTCGTCACAGGCCACCCCGGCGGTGTCGGCTACGAAAGAGGCTCGGGTTATCAAAACTACATAAGCCTCGACCTCGGGGCTCAGATGTATAACGGCAACACTTCATGCTATATCCGCATCCCGTTCAATCTCGATTCTGCCAGGGCGATGGGCATCAATTTTATGAGATTGTGGGTTCGCTATGACGACGGATTTGTCGCTTACCTTAACGGCACCGAGGTGGCCCGGCGTACTTTCAGCGGGACGCCGGCATGGAATTCCAACGCGAACGGCACACATGATGATGGGGCTGCCGTCAACCTCGAAATGATAGATATCTCTGCCTTTACCGACAGACTGCAGCGGGGCAGCAACGTATTGGCCATACAGGGCATGAACAATTCTCCAACTAGTTCCGACTTGCTGATCTCCGTCCAGTTAACCGCCGGCGAAAGCACAACTATCGGCGAGTTCCTGTCGGACAGCGCAGTCAAGTATACCGGGCCTATCCAGTTGGCCGAGAGCACCACCTTCAAGGCGCGTCTGATGAACGGTGCTACATGGAGCGCCATGAACGAGGTGACCTTTGCCGTCGGACCGGTCGCCGAGAATCTGCGGATCACAGAGATCATGTACAATCCGCAGGATAAGGGCAATCCCGACGATCCGAACAGAGAATTCATCGAGCTGAAGAACACCGGAACCGAGACGCTGAATCTGAGCCTGGTCCGCTTCACGAACGGCATTGATTTTACCTTCCCGTCTCTGGAGCTTGCCGCAGATCAGTACGTCGTCGTGGTTAAAGACATCGAGGCGTTTGCAGCCCGGTACGGCACGGACCTGGTGATCGCCGGCGAGTATTCCGGCAGCCTGAACAACGCCGGCGAAAGAATCGAGCTTCAAGATGCCGTCGGCCAAACCATACTGAATTTCAGATACAGTGACAACTGGTATGATATTACCGATGGGATGGATTTCTCTCTGACGATAGAAGATCCAGCCGCTGCCGATCCGAACCTGTGGGACGATAAGAGCGGCTGGCGCCCGAGCGCAGCCGCTGGCGGCTCGCCCGGCTGGGACGATACGGGCCAGCTTCCAGCGCTCGGCGAGGTGGTAATTAACGAGCTGTTAACTCATTCACACGCCGGCGATCCGGACTGGATCGAGCTGCACAACACTACCGGTACAGCGATTAACATCGGCGGCTGGTTCCTAAGCGACAGCTCTGTTGACTTGATGAAATATGAGATAGCCGCCGGCACGACAATCGAGCCGTTCGGCTACATTGTTTTCTATGAAGACCTGCATTTCGGCAATCAGGGCGATCCGGGCTGCCATGTGCCTTTCGCACTCAGCGAGAACGGCGAAACGCTCTATCTGCACTCCGGCTCCGACGGCGCATTAACCGGATACAACGACCAGGAGAATTTCGACGCTTCAGAGACCGGCGTCGCCTTCGGCAGGTATCATAAAAGCACCGGCACGTACAACTTTGTCGCAATGAGCGTTAACACCCCGGGCGGCGCAAATGCCTATCCAAAAGTCGGCCCGATCGTTATCAACGAGATTATGTACAATCCCGCCTCAGGAGATCAGAACCAGGAGTATATCGAGCTGCTCAACATCAGCGAAGCTGCGGTTATATTGGCCGAATATGACAACGAGCAACTCGTCGATGTCCCATGGCGGTTTACCGACAGCGACGGCATCAGCTTTGATTTCCCGCTCGGTACGGCAATGGCGCCGGGTGAATATCTGCTGTTAGTCAAAAACGAGGACGTATTCGATTCGGTGTATCATGCTGGCGCCGGCGGCGTGCAAATCTTCGAATGGGGTACCGGAAAACTGAGCAACGGAGGCGAGAAAGTGCAGCTCTCCAAACCGGGCGACGAGGTCGATGGCACGCGTTATTATATCCGCGTCGACCGCGTCAATTACAGCGACGGTTTTCATCCTTTTGGCGAAGACCCCTGGCCGCTCGGGCCGGACGGCTATGGCCAATCGCTCACTAGGAAGGAGCCTGACGATTACGGCAATGATCCTGACAGTTGGATAGGAGCCGATCCTTCGCCCGGACGATAGATTCTAATTCGATTTTCGATTTACAATTTCAGATTTAAAATAGTTGCCCAGGGCAGGTTCAATAGTAGTTTGTCAAATTTTATTTGATAGCTTGGAAGGGTGGCAGTAGGGGCAACCCTATGTGGTTGCCCAGGGCAGGCACACGGGCCTGCCCCTACCGGGATGGCTTCTCCTGCATTTACCATCCCCAAAGCCTTTGGCTTTGAGGCTGCCACCCAATAGTCTGATGACGACAACTTACAGCTTCAAGCTTGACAGACTACCAGCCTTCCCTATTGAGGCCTGCCCGGCCGGCGAGGCTGAATTTGCATGTTCCTGTCGTACTCCATCGTAAAGCTGTACTTCACAACGGTCACATCCTTCTCAACAGTATTGGGTTTGAGCTTCATGTCCCAGCGAAGAATACCTTTTTTTCCTTCTGAGCGGAGATATTCGCTGTCGGCGCTTAATTGGGGCTCGGTTTTTTCAAGCTCTATCTTAATCGAAGAATCATCGGCATGCGGAAGCCGGTCCAGCAACTGCAGCTCAACCGGTGTATTTTTGTAATTACTCAGAGCGATGCGATAGTCATACGTATCGATGCGATTTCCGCCCTGGATGCGCGTCTTTTTGTTCTCAAGCTCGCGAACCACCTGAACCTGCGTATCGATACCGAAGCCGGCGGTGAATGTCTCGCCGATAGTGACCTGCGGTAGCCGGCTCTTGCCGACGAATTCGCTGTTGCGGAATATACTGGCGTCTCCGGGCAGAAGAACCGTGTCACTGTTGTTGAGTAGGTCCGCCTGAAGATAGACATAATCGGTCAGCAGCGGAGTCGCGATGAGCGTAAAATCGGCCCGGCTTCTGATCGAAGCGATGCTGACGAGCTGCTGGTCGCTTCGGCTGGGCAGCGTTAATCTGCCGGGCAAGTCATACGTTACGCTAATTCCCTCAGTTCGAGAAATCTGGGCTATCTGTTGCTGAAATTCCTGCAGCTCTTTTTGGCCGGCCCTGAAGAAAAATGCTTGGTTGTTTATTGCCAGCTCGTTGAGTTCGGTATTGGCAGCTATACCTTTTTTAATATTGGCTTTTCGAGACTCCTGGTATTGTCTGGCCTGAGCAGCCCCAATGAAAGCCTGAGTTTGAAGCTGCTGGGTTTGGGCCGGATGAGAAAGGGCCACGAGCATGGGCTCCAGGATTGGCGGTGCCGCAACCATCGTCGGCTCAGCGGTGGAAAGGCTAAGCGCCACGCCGTCCCAGTCTTCGCCGCTGGTCTGATTCACCACGGCGTTGTACTCGATCAGGACGTTTGATTTTTTAGGATCCGCTCGGAGATTGTACTGCTGCTGCCAGTTTGCGCCGCCGACAAGGTAGCTTAGCTCAATCGCTATTTTTTTGGTGCCGGATCTGCTTATAAACAGAACGGCTTCCCGCTCGGTTCGGGACTGGCCGGCCACCAGCTTTTTGCGTTTGCGATCAAGTAGTTCAAGTTCCTTTTTCAATCCGGCAATCTTGTCCTCAAGCTCCATTCTTTGCTTGTAGTACTCGATGCCTTTTGTCTCTATCAGCTCTGTTAAGCTTTCCACAGGCTCGAAAGCCAAAAGGCCTCTACTGAGGTCGCTTTTTGCCGCGGCTATGGTAAAGTCCTTGAGCTTCTCGAACATTTGCCATTGCAGATCCAGATGCTTATGCTCGCTTTCGGCGTGCTTGATCTGATGCTGTACATCCTCAATCTGAGCGTCAAGCTGCTTGACCTCCTGACGCGTGTCTTGCCTTACTGCTTTTTCGCGATACCTGACGCTGAGTACCTTGGTATCGTCCGAGGTCTGGGCATAAATACTTTCGGGCACAATCATAGCCGGCAGGTCTTTCACTATGAACTCCGATGCGCCCGGCGGTAAATCAATGCCAACAGTTCGCGTCACAAGAGCCTGGCCGCGATACACCGTGACCTTCGAAATTGTGCCGGTTGTTGTCGGCACATCGGCAAAAGCAACAGATGCCACAATAGCCGTTAGCGCAACTGCTAATACGAGTTCCTGTGTGAGGTTTTTCATTTTTCAGCTCCTTTCAAAATTTGTGATTATGAAATTTTATTCTGACAAATCATTTTGTGCCTTGTTGGCTTTTGTTGTAGAATTGATGCTCACGCATTATTTTGCGTTGCCTTGCCCAGTTTGTTTCGTCCATATTATTTCTGTCCTCTCTTTGTTGCTCGGCGTATTTTTTGAGCTTTTGAGAATCGTACCGGACCGCATTGTCTTTGAGATACGCTTCGTTCTCGAACAACAGTTCACAAGCCTGCTTCATTTCTCCTTTATCCCTTAGTTTCAATGCCAGTTCGTTGCGTTCGGTGGCGATAAGCTCAATCACATCGGCCATCACGTCATGATTGGTTTGTCTTTCGATGAGTTCTTCTGAATTCGAAAAATTCACCTCTACATGACTGCTAAGTCTGTCGGTCGTATGGGTTTTAAGATTCGAGTAGCTGACGTTAACCGCAGCTATTTTTCGTTTGTGCTCCATGGCGGTTCCGGGCACTTCGACTTCCAGCATAATGAACTTCTCGTGCTTGCTATAAAGCTGATTGATGAAAACCTCGACATTTTGTCCCTCGATTCGTCCTTGTCTTCCGAGGAGCCGGATAGGCCTTATATCTTGTGAACATTTGATTTTTATTTGAATCTCCTGGGCTACTACGGAAAGCGCCCGTCCAAATTCGCTGTCAAAAACACCGGAAAGTTCATTAGCACTTTCAGCGAAATAATGGCTGCCATCACTTTTATAAGCCAATTGAGTCATCAAATCTTCGTTATAACCAAGTCCCAGGCCGACAGTCGTTACCGAGATACCATCCTCAATCAAAGAAGCTCCGAGCCGGCCTAATTCTGTCGGAGTTTGCGGGCCGACATTTGCCAGGCCGTCCGACAATAAAACCAGGCGATTAACTCGATTATCGGAAACGAACTTCCTCAGCTCTTTTGACCCTTTGCTGACGCCGTCGTACAAAGCCGTACTTCCGCCGGCGCTGATGTCTCTTATCCTGCGGAATATCATTTCCTTGTCCGCAGCTTTCGTAGCCGGCACCAAAACATTTACCTTTGAATCATAAGTGACAACAGAAATAATGTCGCTGCAATTGAGACGGTCGATTGCCATTATCGCTGCATCCTTTGCTTTGGCAATTTTATCGCCGCTCATCGAGCCGGATTTGTCGATTACAATTGCGATGTTGACTGGAGCACGATCCTGCCGGGTTGGCAATGTAAAACCTGTTAGCCCGATGCGAAGATAAGCGACCTGCTTTTTGTGAGCTAACATGACAGGCTGGCCCATCGCTGCATCGAGCCTTAACTGACTGACCGGCGAAATGTCGGCGAAAACCAGATTTGCCTGCAGTACCAAAAGGCTGATTAAAATTGTTTGCATTAACTTTTTCATTTTCAGATCCTTTCAAAAAAATTCTGTAGGGTGGGCAGGTTTCCTGCCCACGCGGTTCGGGTCAATCTCTTACCGGCGCCAGAAATAATGCCACTTATACTGAAGTTCGATTTCTTTGCCGGGCTTGAGTTCGCATTCCCAGTTCACGCGTCCTACGGCGTTGAAGTGGTACCACCAATAAGGCCAATTGTACCAATTCCACCAGAACGGCCGGCTGTTCGGATCCATCCATCCGCCCTCGTGCCTGCCTAAGTGCTCGATTGAACCTTTGTGGCTGGCGCTGTCGATATTGCCGAGCACGGACCGGCGGATTTCCAAACTGACCGTATCAGAGCGGTGGTTTGTAAGATGAATGGTCCCGGTCAGATTACTGCGGGCGTAAGTATGGTTATCCCATTTAGCTGCATCGCCAATGCGGTCGGTTTCATTGTCGAGTTTCTCGACGGCAATATCCACGGCGGTTGTCAGCTCAAGGTCGCTCGATGCGCCGACTGCGGTATAGGTCATCATGCTCTGGGCGATGATGCTGCCCTGACGAAGTATTAGTGCCGGAGCGGTTGTCAACGGGCATTTGGCGTTATTGGCAATGCGTATCTTGTGCATTACCTTCGGAGAATAGTAAAGCTGCGCCAGTTTGGTCTGCTGCTCGCTGTTTAAGTTGTGCCGAACCTCCGGCGGCGGACCGAACGGAAGACCCAGCACGAAAACGTCCCGATACTTTAGTTCGTATTCGGCAACCGGCACGACCATTCGCTGACCTTTTTTCAGGGTGACATGTTCGAGCGTGAAAATGTACAGGTCTTCGTTCTTGCCGGAGGCGGCAACATCAGGACCGAGATCGAGCGCGTCACCGTCATTGCCGGCCGGGACTTCGGCACGACGTACGGGCATTGCGGCCTGCTGGGTCATAATCATATTAGAAAAGGCGTAGGCGGCTTGACTGTCGGGGCGGAAGTGTCTTGAAAGCTGTGCCACCGTCTGCTGCAGCGAGATCGGGTCCGGCGTGTTCTCGAATGCGAACTTCGGCACGCCGATCACGAGATGAGCTTTGACGTCCTCGACGTCCTCCAGTTCGTTGATGATTGTCGCCTGAAGTTTGACGATGGCGTTGCCCTTGCCGTCGATATCGATTCGATAGTTGGGTATCCAGCGAACGCCACGCTGGACATAGACCATGCCGACATCTACATCCCGTTCGGGCTTGCGTCTGCCCCAGTCGAGTTTGAGCGTCATCATATCCCGGAACTGCTCGCCGGCCAGTTGCAGCTTAGGCTCATCGAGAAAAGTCACTTCCTGAATCCGGCTGATAGGAACCGCTTTGACGCCGCCTTCGAATTTCAGCAGAACGATGCTGCCTCGCTCCGGCAGCTTTTCCGGGCTTCCCGGCGGGTCGGCACTGCTGAGTTCTTCGGTGCTTCGAGTCGGAATCCCGAGAATGGTAGTCTCGTAGGCGGACAGACCCGCCTCGATAATGCGAACCCTGGCACCGATGTTCCCCTCGATGAGTTCGGGGATGGTCAGGGCGGTTCTTTTAACCGGGACGACGCGTTTATGAGAGACGACGCCGGTGAGTTTGGCATTGGCATCCGCCGAATAGGCCCAGAAGGTTCCGATGATCGGCCTGGGCAGGTAGTCTATAGTGACATTGCCGTCGGTGCCGGCCGGCATCTTTCCCTCGTGCAGAACGAAGGCGTGACCGTCTTTGAAGATGGTAATCTCTTTGACGGGCATTTTTGCAAAGGCTTCTTCGGAAGTTTTTGCCGCTGCATCGCTCTGAATGATAAACATCATATAGATTCCGAGAAGAGATACGAATCCATGCAGCCATTTTTGATTCTTGCTTACTGACTTCATTTCGTTTCCTCCTTATAAAAAGGTCTTAAAATGTGTTCTCGAACTATATAAATTATACGATAGTTCCGGTTGAGAGGCCGGTAAAATGGACGTAAAATAGCAGCGATGCTTTTTTACAAAACATTTACAAAACATCGGCGTCGATATAGCCTATAATATACATAGGAGCAAATGTGACTATGGAAGAAAAAGAATCCATATTGGTAGTTGAAGACGAAGAGAAGATTCGCTCGGCCCTGGCGGACTTTCTGGAGTTTCACAACTTCGAAGTTACTCAGGCCGCCGACGGGCTCGAAGCCGAGCGTACTGTTGCCGGGCGGCGGTTCGATTTGATTCTGCTCGATTTGATGCTCCCGAAAATCAGCGGCGAACAACTTTGCTCTAAATGGCGTGGCGATGGTTTGCAGACTCCGATTATCATGCTGACCGCCAAGGGGCAGGAGAAAGAGAAAGTCGCCGGGTTGAATCTCGGTGCCGACGACTATATCACAAAGCCGTTTTCGCTTGAAGAGCTGCTGGCAAGGATCAATGCCGTGCTTCGGCGAACCGACCCGGCACGCGCCGTCGGGCAGACGTTTCGGTTTGCGGATTTGGATGTTGACATTCCGGCTTTAAAAGTTAGGCGCGAAGGCAAAGATGTAGAGATCAGCAAGCGAGAAGCGGCAATCATACAGTACTTCACCGCCAATCCGAACCGGATTATCAGCAGGGAGGAATTGTACAAAGCGGTCTGGAATGAGACGATGAGCGAGTTGGGGACACGGACCGTCGATATGCACATCGCCAAGCTCAGGAGTAAAATCGAGCGTAACGCCGCCGAGCCGCAGATTATTAAAACCGTCCGCGGTGCGGGCTATAAATACGAAAGTAGTGGATAGCAAATGTATAAGCGGCTATTAATATTATCGATAATCATTCTTGCGGCACTGTGCGGGCTGGCCTGGATGGGATACCACTCCATCCGGATACGAGCGCAGGGTCTCCAGGGCACTCGCCTGGGTGAATTCGCCGCCGTCGCCGAACAGGTCAGGCAGGATGTCACGCGCAGGCTCGATGAATTCATGCAGACCGAGCAAAGCCGCCCGTACACCGATTATCAATATTACTTTGTGCCGGAGAATGTTGCGCCCGGCCAGCAGCAAATGCCCGTGTTGCGCAGCCCGCTGGCCGGCCGCCTGGAGCAGGGCCTGGCCTACGGTAATTTTCAAATCGAGCCGGACGGCAGCGTCATCACGCCAAACGATAACGTTGATCAAAGACAGGATTTGACCGAATCCGATAACGAGCTGTATGCCGAAGCTATCTCGAACAGGAAAAACATCGAGATAAACCTGCTGCCGGCGCTTAGCGGAACTACACCCGGTTCTCTGAAGATGAATTTTTATAGCGGCAACAGTATCGCGCCGCCGAAGGAGCCGGATCAGTTTGCCAAGGAGGCAGCTCAGAAGGATAAATCGTCTCAAAGTTATCCCATCGAGTCCCTGCAAAGCAAAGGTCAAAAGACTCAGGTACTCCGGCAAAGGCGTGAGGTATTTGAGCAAAATGTTCTTTCGAACGTGGCTGCTCAACCACAGCAGCAAACTCAGGAATTAGCAGCTCAGACTCAGCAGGCGGACGGCCCGTACGAACAGCAGGCAGCGAGCCCGGACGAAAGTCAAACAGAGACGGTTCAGGTGCGCATCGAGCCGTTCTTTCCTGTGGTCGTCCCTGGCGGAGACTCCGCTTTGCAACAGGCCGAATCCATCTTCGGCGGGCAGGTGTTTCTGCTGCGGCATGTACAGATCGAAGACAGGCACTTGTTGCAGGGCTTCCAGCTAAACGAAAAAGAACTTATTGAGCAGATTGAGGATTCGGCATCACGATTCGTGCGCAAGGGCATGAGTTTTGAATTGTCGCCGGGAGCAAATGCGCGTGACAATGGAAACGTTGCCTACGCCGCCATCCTGAATTTTGGCTTTGGCGATTTGGTCCTGAACCTCAAAGAAATCGACCCAGGCTGGATCGGCAAAGAAATCAGTCACCTGCGAATCTGGTATTTCAGCATCATTGCGATTGTGCTTTTAGCGGTCACTCTGGGGCTGGCAAGTCTATGGCGCAACGCTACGGCACAAATCAGGCTGGCGCAGAAGAAGGACGATTTCATCTCGGCCGTCTCGCACGAGCTGAGAACTCCGCTGACCTCTATACGAATGTACTCCGAGATGCTGGAAAAGAACTGGGTCAAATCGCAGGACAAGGCCGTCGAGTATTACGGGAATATGCGGCAGGAAAGCGAAAGGCTCAGCAGGCTGATAGAAAACGTGCTGGACTTCTCGCGTATTCAAAAGGGACGGAAGAAATACGCCTTCAATGCAGGTGACATCAACAAGTGCGTCGCGAACGTGGTCGAGATGATGAGGCCTTATGCCGTGCAGAAGGGCTTTTCGATACGGGCCGAGCCGGCGCCGATCGAGCAGGCGACTTTTGACGCCGACGCCGTGACGCAGATCGTTGTGAACCTGCTGGACAACGCGATCAAGTACGCCGCTGGCGCCGAGGATAAAACGATTACCGTCCGGACCAAAACCGACGGGAAATTCACCGTAATCGAGGTCGAGGATCACGGCCCCGGCGTCCCGCACCGGCAGCGAAACAAGATATTCGAGCAATTCTATCGCCCGGCAGCCGAGTCAACCCGCGAAACCACCGGGACAGGTCTGGGACTTGCCCTGGTTAAAAAGTTCGCCGAGGCACACAACGGCTTCGTGGAAATCATCGGCGCAAAGCCCACCGGCGCGATATTCAGAGTGGCCCTGGCGACTTGAATGTAGCCCGTTCTTTTAAGAGCAATCACGGATGGAGACATAAATTTTTCAAAATTCAGGAAAAATCCTCAAAAAAATTTGAACCTTTTGGCCGGCCCGGCTGCTTAAAATATTGGAGCAACAATTTTGTTAAGCCGTTGTTCGACATACGACATACTATATGCGAAATACGAAAAATGAACGAAAGAAAAGAACATTTTGATGAAGATTCGGATTTGAGGATTTCTTCGAAACTATCGGCGGATTTGAAAGCCCTTTTTCAGCCGCAGGTTGGAGTGCCGCCCGAGGTGGACCGGGCTGTTATGGACCGGGTCCATAAGCACTTTGCACCCTTACAATCCGGCAAGAGTTGGCACCGGCGAATCCACTGGGCTTGGCGAATTGCCGCTGCGGCTGCGGTTATCATTCTTGCCTTCAGCCTGGACCTTACAAAGCAGCCAGAACCGACAGCATATCGCTATGCCCTCAGCGAAATACAGGCTACCGATATTGACCGAAACGGCCGGGTGGACATTCTCGATGCTTTCAAATTAGCGAAGCAAATCGAAACCTCCGGCCCTGCTCAAACAGAATGGGACATTAACGGCGACGGCCTGATCGATCGCAGCGACGTCGATGTGGTCGCTCTCGCAGCCGTCCGCCTGGATAAGGGAGTTTTATAATGAATAAAATAACGCCAATCATTCTTGCCGGCATTTGTTTTATAGTTCCCGTCCTGGCGCAGCAGTCGGAGCAGTCCCAGGGACTCCTTACGGAGGATTATTCGACCCCCCAGCCCGGCGTGCGTTTCGCCCCGCTGCATATATATCTCGATTCCGGCAACAGCAGCCTCGCGGCCTATCAGTTCGAGTTGAAAGCTACAGCCAGACAAATCAAAATCGTCGGCGTCGAGGGCGGTGAGCACGAAGCATTTAAAGAAGCGCCTTACTACGACCCGGCGGCCCTGGCAAAAGACAGAATAATCATCGCCGCTTTCAATACCGGCAGCGACCTTCCTAAAGGCCGTACGCGAATCGCTACCATACATCTGCAAATCGCAGGCGACGCCGAGCCGCAATACGAACTGAAACTCGCCGTCGCCGGTGACGCAGACGGAAAAGAAATACCTGCTGAAATATCATTCGAAAAAGGAGAAATATAATGAAAATTAAAAGAATATTTCTTATATTAATTACTCTCATCGGTGTGGCATTTATGTTGTTAGCGCTGATTGTTCCTTCCCTAAATAGAGTTCGCCAATATGCGGGATCGGACAGTATATCTTCCGCTCCAGTTGCTCAAACTGACGACCGTTCGGTTGATATTGTATGGAGCGAGGTGAAAGAACAAAAAACTAATGCTATAACAGGCCCGGCTGATTCGAGTCAAGAACTCCCGAGCAGCTACGAGCCCGTCCAATATGGATGGAGAGGTCGTGATGGTGATACATACGGCGGCGGTATGATGGGTGGATATGGCGGCGGTATGAGAGGATTTGAAGCTGTTAAGCTACCGAGCCCGAATTCATCGACTAATCGTCGTACTAGCGGAAAAGCCGTTATTTACGCAGGAAGAGATCGCAGGCCGGATAGACAAATGCCTGCCGAATTGCTCAATGTCACGGCGGATGAGATTTGGGTGATAGCCAAAGCCGAAACACAGGCTGTCCCTACCGGTGAGGATACGCCCGGCTCTGGCGCCATGCTGGCTAAGCTGCCCCAAGAGGAAAAGGAAATTCCGCTGCCGCTTAAGCATACCGATGTGAAAGGTCAAATCAGCGGCTATATAGCAACCGTTGATGTCACGCAGCAGTTTCATAATCCCTACGATGAGAAGATCGAGGCGGTTTATGTGTTTCCGCTGCCGCAGAACGCGGCGATTAATGAGTTCATTATGACAATCGGCGAACGGCGCATCCGCGGCATCATTCGCGAGCGAAAGGAGGCCGAGAAGATTTATCAAGAGGCCAGGAGACAGGGACACGTCGCCTCGCTTCTTACCCAGGAGCGGCCCAATATTTTTACGCAGAAGGTCGCCAACATAGAGCCGTGCAAGGAAATCGACATTAATATCAAGTACTTTAACACTTTGGCCTATGTGGACGGCTGGTACGAGTTCGTTTTTCCCATGGTCGTCGGGCCGCGATTCAACCCTCCAGGCTTTACAGATGGAGTCGGTGCCGTAGCACGCGGAAAAACCGGCATTTCGGGCCAGAAAACCGAAGTCCAGTACCTCAAACCTTCCGAGCGAAGCGGGCATGATATTTCGCTGGCCGTCGATATCGACGCCGGCGTGACAATCGAGCAACTCGTATGCGCCAGCCACGTGATAAACAACAGCTCTCCGGCACGTGACAAGCGGACGGTCAAGCTCAGCAGTCTCGACAGTATCCCCAACAAGGACTTCGTGCTCCGCTATAAAGTCGCGGGCAAAACCGTAAAATCGGCCTTAGTGACACACCGCGATGAAAGAGGCGGATTTTTCACGCTCATGCTTTATCCGCCGGAAAATCTTTCGTATCTGAAACGTGCCCCGATGGAGATGATTTTTGTTCTGGACTGCTCCGGCAGTATGAGAGGCAAACCCATCGCCAAGGCCAAACAGGCTATTACAAGGGCTCTGAAAAAACTACAGCCGGGCGACACTTTCCAGATTATCCGCTTTTCAAATAACGCTTCGAAGCTCGGGCCGAATCCCGTGCCGGCAACACCTAAAAATATCAGCAAAGGTCTCGCTTATGTCGAGTCGCTTCACGGCAGCGGCGGGACCATGATGATAGAGGGCATTAAAGCGGCGCTGGACTTCGCGCACGATCCGCAAAGATTTCGCCTGGTCTCGTTTATGACTGATGGCTACATCGGCAATGAGACTCAAATTCTCGCCGCGATTCACCAGCGGCTCGGCGCCAGTAGAATCTTCAGCTTCGGCGTCGGCTCATCCGTCAACCGATACCTGCTCGACCGGATGGCCAAACTCGGCAAAGGCGCCGTCGCATATATCGGCCTGGACGACAGTGCGGGGCAAGTCGTCGATGAGTTCTACGACCGCATCAGTCACCCGGCCCTGGCGGATGTCACTATCGACTGGGGCGATATGCAGGTTACTGATATGTACCCCAGCCGCATTCCCGACCTTTTCGTCGGCCGGCCTGTAATCCTTACCGGCAAATTCAAAGGCAACAGCAGCACGACCATTCACGTCAAAGGCAAAGTCGGCGATATGACTCAGGACATCCCAATCGCCGCTGACCTCGAAGATTCCGCCGCCACCCATTCAGGCATCGCCTGCGTATGGGCGCGGAAAAAGATTGAGACGCTTGGCAGTCAGGCAACTTACGACACCAATCCGGACCTGCCCGGCGAGATTAGGCAGGTCGCACTCGAATACGGCCTGATGTCGGCGTACACGGCCTTCATCGCCGTAGATTCTTCACGAAAAACCGCCGGCGACCATGGAATGACCGTCGCCGTACCGGTCCCCGTGCCCGACGGTGTACGGTACGATACAACTGTCCAGAACTGAATTGTCCTTTGCAATTGATCGTCGAGCGCAAAAGACAACATTTAACGCCGGTCGGCCATCGGTAATCCGAACTTTGGACACATCACGGCTTTATCCGATATCTGGTTGTTACATTCCGGACATTGTATAATACCAATTGTGATTAAAATCTGCGCCTCTGTCATCTCGACCGGAGAGCCGCGGAGCGGCCTGAAGTAGAGAGATCTGGCTGCGAACGAAAAGCAAGTTCAGTCTGAATCCAGATTTCTCGACTCCGCTTCGCTGCGCTCGAAATGACACGAACAAGCGCATTGATTATGCACAATTGGTATAAGTGGTATATTGCTCCTTTCTTAACCTTTGACCCTGCATTATAAATCCGGAAATTCCGTATGGAAACGTAAAAAACAGAAAACAACCATGAGAATAAGCTGCCAAATCTGCATATGGATTGTTCATTAAACCAGCAGAAACAGCCTTTCATTCGCAGAAAATTGTATTGCTCCGAGGCGGCGATTATGATAATCGTTCGCTTTAGAGCTGTCTTTAAGCGTTTTTGCGGGCAGGAAGCCAAATTTAATTCAGTTTTTTTCAAAATAAATGTAAATTTTTGGTTTGCCGTGCGTTATTACTCTTGAAACCGGAAATACACAAAAAGTCGGTCAATTTAGAAAGGAGAAATTATGTTCAATTCAAGAAGTCTGAGAAACGTCATTATAGTGGCGACAGTGGCTATTTTGGCTGCCGGTGGTGTGTGGGCGGCCGAATCGGTGGAACGCCAAACCGCCGGGATGATAGGAGCACTTCCGGCAGAGAGCCTGTTCTGTGTGCGCATTAACAATTTTGACGGTACTTTGGACGCTGCCAACGATTTTTTGAAGGACGTTGCGCCCGAATCTCTCGATGCCAAAGCGGCATTACTCTCGAAATTAGGCTCTCTGCTCGGTGATAACGAGCTGAAAGGGGTCAACAAGAAGGGCAATATTGCCATTTTCGGCCTGAATGTTCCGGGTGAGTCGGCGGCTCCCGGTCCGATGGGCAATATGTTCATCGGTGCTTTGCTGCCGGTTACGGAATACGAGAATTTTATTTCCGGCAATCCCAACTGCGGCGAGCCAGACGAGCAGGGAATCTCGATGATAGCAATGAACGGCCAGCCCCGCGGCCTGGCTACGAATTTCGGCCGGTTTGCCCTGCTTTGTTCGCCGAATGCCCGCGAGAATCTGATAAAGGTCAAGAAACTGCTGGCCCAGAGAAATCAAAGCCTCGGCAGTAGTCTCGATGCCGATGAGAGAAAGCAGGCTGAGAGTTCACCGGTTTGGATTTACCTGAACGTAAAGCAAGGCTCAAAGCTGATCGGGCCGATGTTGTTTGGTCAACTTGAAATGATGAAAGGCCAACTGCAGAAAATGAAAGAAAGCGGCCAGAGCCCGATGCCGATCGACCCTGCCGGTATTATTAATTTTTACGGCGGCATATTCAAAATGCTGCTGGGCGGAACGGATTATGTCATGTTTGGGCTCGCACCAGCATCCGACTCGTGCAGCGTGACAGTCGGCGTCAAAGCTGTGCCCGAAACGGAGATGGCGGCAATGGTTGGAAGTCCCATAGAAGGTGACTTCGGCAATAAGTTAGGCTATCTCGACGATGGCGCTATGATGAATATCGGCGCCAAAATTGACCGTTCGAGTATGAAGATCGGTTACATGAAGCTGTTCGAACTCGTGGGCCAGATGATTCCCAACGGCATACCCGAAGCAGACCTCGAAGAAATAAAAACTCTTACGACACAGGGGATCAATGCCCTGGGTGACTCGATCGCTGTATCGATAGGAGTCAACGGCAAAGGCTCTTCGCCGTTCTGGGGAAAGTACGTTATCGATGTCAAAGATGAAAAAGCATTCAAAGAAGTGCTCGAAAAGGAACTGAAGATGATGGAGGACGGGGCCTTTGGCGAGCTGTATAAAGGCTTCGGGATGGAAATGGATGTCAAGATTAACCGTGGTGCCGGCACCTACAAAGGAGTGACAATCGACGCGGCCAAGGTGAATTTCAAGATGAGCGAGAAATCAATGCAGAGCCAGATGATTGGGAATATGTTTGGCGATGGCCTGGACTACAGTTGGGCTTTCGTGAATAACAATTGCGTCTATACGATTGGCGGTGATGCGGACAAGATGATCCGCGAGCTGATAGACCAGGTAAGAGCCGGCGGTCCCAAGAAGATTGGCGATGAGATGAAGGCCGCGATTGACGCTATTCCCGAAAGCAAACAAGCCGATGTCGTAGGCAGTTTCAATTATGTCCGCGCGATCAATATGGTAACCCGCTTTATGATCGAGGGTGCGGATTCGGCGGATCAAGTTTCAACCCAAAGCGGAATTGCATTTGCCGGGCGGACTACCGAAAATGGTAAAGTGAAATTTCAGATGGTACTGCCGAAGAAGCACCTGCAGGAAATCCAATCCGCGTTTAAGACATTGATTCCTCTGATGGAGAAGCAGCAAAGAGAGCAGAGGGAGAAACAACGCTCAGAGCAATCGTAATCAATCGCCGGACGAACCGATAACGAAGCCGGGCCGCGAATTCCGATACAATCGGATATAGCGGCCCGGCATGCTAAGAATCATCGGCACATGGGTGTCGAGCTCGAAGTTTGTGTGCTTGCACCAGCCGACATTCTTGTAGAGCCCGTTGCAACAAACCGCAGCAGCGGAAACGTTTGTTTATTACACATAAGTCGTCGATAACAACGGTCGAACAGTTCGTACGAATGGATGCGGTAAGGGTGAGAATAACAAGTAGAAAAAAAGCCCCTGTGCAAGTAAGAACGAGTTTATTCCTTTAATTCAATTTTATTTTTTTAAACTTTGAAATACTCGCCTTCTTATTCACAGGGGCAAGGTCAGTTCGGTATATTTTTTTTCTTTCTTTTTGTCTAACATCGTCCATCGGCAGATTTGATAATTAGTCTTGAGCTTTTCTTGATGTCACTTAACCCGGCAACATAAACAGGTTCAACCCAGGCAAGGCTACCTGTTAGTCTGAGGCTTCTTACTCTTTTTCCATCACCCAAAACTCCATCTTAACATTTTATATATCTTCTCCCATACCCAGAGAACTTCCCTGCTTAAACCCGATAACGAGAAAAGCCCGGCAACAAAATTATTTTCATAAATTCTTAAAAAAGCACAAATATTTCCTGCGAAAAAGGGCTGTTTTCGAGCATTTTATTTATTGCTGCAAATTGTTTGTAACATATCCGGCTGTTCGTACGTCTAATATATATAGAGAAAGCCCAAATCGTAAAACTGAACGTAATAAAAGAAACAAGGCGAGGCCGGGAAAGATGTACAACATCCGCCTTAATATAAAAATAAAAGAGAATGCGTTACCTTTATCCGGAGAAATGCCTTACGTAAATGAAGGCTAAAAGTTTAGCTGAAATGCTGATAATTTTTCATGGAGGATCCAAAGATGAAAAAGATCAGTGTCGAAGACAAGACCCAAATAAAACAGTTACTTTACTACGGCAAAGTTTTTGGAATAAAGGACGACCGATACCGATCCTTCGGCGGCTTTCAGCTCTGGTGGTACGATAGACATCTCGATGTTTGCAACTGTTGTGAATCTCACTGGTCCGACGGGCGAAAAAGAATCCAGCAATGCAGCCTGAATAGGGCGGCAAACATTTTATGGCACAACCGCCGGTCGCTCTATGTTCGCAGCAAACACCTGCCTGATGATAAAAGATTGATGGCCGTCGGGCACTTTGAATATGCAAGGCAATGAGCAAGGTACGGACAAGGACTCAAGTTAGATTATCCCGGCGTCTTCACCGCTTGCTCAACTCATAAAGCAAAGGCAATTCATCATTTTATCTTTCGCGGTCAGCTTCCCGCAGCTCCAACCGTCGTGTCGCTAGGGATTGCATTGAAAAGCAGACGGAATATTCCATGAGGCTGCCCGCGATGCCGGCCCCGGAATCCCGGCAGAATAATTTTTCCACCGCCGTATTGCACTTCGACAATTGCCGGTTTGTTGGCTGTCATCTTTTTCCCCATGGAATACTATACACATATTTTACTCTTCCGCCGCAATGCTACGAGTTTTAACTCGTAGATGAAGTTATCCGCCAGAGGCGGACAGGCGAAAGCCTGAAAACATAATGCTATGGGTTTAAGCCATAGTAGTTTACTATGAAATCTTTTTTGACACGTCGCTCGTTCATGAAGAAGACATCCGTAAGTTTAACAGACGGGGCTTTGCTGGGAAACGATGAGGAGCTGATGCGAAGATGCGCGGCTTTCGTTAACAATGGAAGGGACCCGAAGCGAGCCAGGAGAGGATATCCATATCCAGGCTCTAATCATCGGATGACCGAGTTACAGGCCGCCGTTCTCACAGAGCAATTCAAACGCTTTAATATGACAGCGCTATAAGAATTCTATACTTTTTGCCTTTGCCGTTTTTCTTCGGCTGGTATATGACGCTTCGTTACGCTCCTGATAATACCGGCATTGCTTTT
>Ga0307434_1000074_pt1 | contig 86592 bp, 78 predicted proteins | sample SalMarWE160220MG_FD_202156 | JGI IMG/M metagenome (GOLD analysis project Ga0307434, IMG submission 202156) | Salt marsh sediment microbial communities from the Plum Island Ecosystem LTER, Massachusetts, United States - WE1603-220 | ecosystem: Environmental > Aquatic > Marine > Intertidal zone >... | reverse complement strand
GCCTAGCACAAAAAGCTTCCAACTTTTTCATTACTTTCTCCAGATTTATATTTATATTTAAATCTACTCTTTTTACTCCCATCCCCTCTCCAAAGTGTAAACCATGTGCTTTGGTTTTAACAAAGATAAACCCATTTACCCTTGACTTTATTTAACTGTTAGCTAATATTCCCCATTGAGCGGGCATAGCTCAATTGGTAGAGTACGAGCTTCCCAAGCTCGGGGTCGCGGGTTCAAATCCCGTTGCCCGCTTTTTAAATTGCTTATGAAGAATATCCCTTTTGAAATAAGAGCAAAGGAAAATAATGCCCGGACGGGTATTATTAATACAAAAAGCGGCAACGTAAAAACGCCTGCATTTATGCCTGTCGCGACTTTAGGAGATATTAAAATGCTCCCCTGCTGGGATATGAAAAATCTGGACGTACAAATTTTCATCTCAAACACTTACCATTTACATATAAGACCGGGCGAGAAACTAATCGAGAATTTAGGAGGTTTACATTCCTTCGTCGGATGGGATAGACCTATCGCTACCGATTCGGGAGGTTTCCAGGTTTATTCTCTTTCAAGCAAGATAAAAATTCAGGAAGACGGAATTCTTTTTTCATCTCATATCGATGGCGCGCCCCTTAGATTTACACCGGAAAAAGTTATCGATATAGAAGTGAGTCTTGGAGCAGATATTTTGATGCCTCTCGATGAATGTATTGGTTATCCCGTAGGTATTGGTTATGCTAAAAAAGCTATGGAAAGAACTAACAGATGGGCAAAAACAGCTTTAGAATATTTTAAAGAAAGTAATTATCCGGGACTCCTTTTCTGCATTATACAGGGCTCCACCTATACTGATTTAAGAGAGGCTGCCGCTAATGATTTAAAAAGACTTGACTTCGACGGTTTTGCTCTGGGAGGATTGGCTGTGGGAGAAGCAACGGAGCAAACAAGAGAAGTAATAAAATCCACCGCACCTTTGTTACCGGAAGAAAAACCACGCTACACAATGGGTTTAGGCAAAATTGAAGATATCTTATGGGCAGTAGGAGAAGGAGTAGATCTCTTCGATTGCGTAATCCCGACAAGAAACGCTAGGACAGCTGGATTGTATACATGGGAAGGCAAAATTAACCTGAAAAATTCACAGTTTAAAGACGATCCCAACCCTATTTCAGAAACATGTAAATGCCCCACATGTACTCATTATTCTAAGGCGTATCTCAGACATTTATTTAATACTAATGAACTCCTTGCGAAATACCTTGCGACACTGCATAATATATCGTTTTATATGGAATTAATGAAAGAAATAAGAAAAAACATCGAAGAAGGAAAATTTTTTAAATGGAGAAAAGAAATCTTAAGTAAATTCAAAGGAGGTTTTGATGATAAATATAATTAATTTTTTAATAGCGCAGGGTTCTTTTGGCGGACAGGGACTTTCACCTGAAGCATGCGGCGGACAGGGAGGTTTTTCACCAATAATCTTTATGGTGCTTATCTTCGCGGTTTTTTATTTTCTTTTTATCAGACCATCGCAAATGCAGCAAAAAAAACACAAAGAAATGATACAATCCATACAAAAAGGAGATAAAGTAGTCTCTTCGGGCGGAATCCACGGTAAAATAACACAGATTAAAGATCTTACTATTAAAATGAAAGTAAGTGAAAAGACAGAAATAGAACTCGAAAAAGGAATGATAAGAAAAGTTACAAAATAAGAAAACTTATTGATGAAGGTAGTATTCTTCGGAAGTTCTCATCTTTCTACTATAATCTTAAGAGCCCTGGTCTCTGAAGGTGTAGAAGTACCTCTTGTTATAACAAAAGAACCAAAAAAGAAAGGAAGAGGCAAAAAAAAATCTTCCACATCTGTAGGACAAACAACAATCGATTTATCTCTAAATCTAATTGAAACGGATGATCCCAATTCTATTTATGTAGAAAAAAGGATTAAAGAAACAGAAATTAACACCTTTGTGCTTGCTTCTTATGGAGCAATACTAAAAGAGAATATTATACAAATCGCCAAATATCCCTTGAATATTCATCCTTCCATTCTTCCTAAATACAGGGGCGCTGCTCCTGTAGCCCGGGCTTTAATGAACAGAGAAAAAAAGACAGGTGTTACTGTTTTCATAATAGGTAAAGGAGTGGATACAGGGGATATAGTAAGAATTAAAGATGTTCCCGTTCTGCCTTACGAGATACGCACAGAATTAGAAGAACGTTTATTTAAAGAAGCTGTCGAACTTATTTTATCTGTGCTTATGGATATAGGAAAAGGGGAAGAAATTCAAAGTCTTTCTCAGGATAACAGCAAAGCAAGCTACGCCCCTAAAATAAAAAAGGAAGAATGCAAAATAGATTGGCAAAACAAATCTTCAGAAATTGAGGGTAAAATTAGAGGTCTTTCTTATAAACCCGGAGCTTTCTGCATATTCAAAAACAAAAAATTGAAACTTCTTAGAGCTTCACAAATTGCGGATATTTACAACACAGGATGTGCCGGAGAAGTTATAAATACAAAGAAAAACATTGCAGTAAAATGCGGAGAAGGCATGATAGAAATAAAGGAAGTTCAATTACAGGGCAGAAATAAAATGGATGCGAAATCTTTTATAAACGGATACCATATCACAAAAGGAACAATGCTAAATTAAATGTACACCGTAACCGGGATTTTCTCCATTATTTTCTTATTTTATTCCAACTATAATGATTTGACTATCGATTCAAAAGGCCGGGTACTTTTCCTTTCTTCAAAAGACAGAATCATTAAAGACAAATCAGGTGAAGTTAACTTTTCTATCAACTCGATGTTTGCGCCTATTGCCATTTCTTCGTCTTCTTTTTCTGTCTGGATAACCTCCTATTCTGAATCCAGAAGTCAAAAATACTCTTTATGGAATGAGTTGCTCGGAGAAATTAAAATAGGCGGAAACGATATAGACTCGGATGAAAAAGGTGTTTTAATAACAGGCGAACAATCATACCTGGTACAGGTAAGTTCCGGGAATAAGATTACATTAATGTGGAAAGAAATAAAACGTTGTACTATCTCAAAAGATTCTTTATATTTATACGGTAAAGATACACTTCATGTTTTTAAAAGAAACGGGAGACCTGTCAGAAAAAAGTTTGTTCCCGGAGTAAAAGATATATGTATGTTCAATAAAAATCTGTGCTTTTTATTCAATGACTCCCTTGTTTTAAGTGATACAGTACTTCCTATATTTGGGGGAAAAAAAGTTGATGGTAACGATAAATTTATTGCTGTTTTGAGCGATTCCGGAATCGTCTATTACCCTACCCCAAAAAAGTAAATTTTATCACACAAAGACACAGAGAACACAAAGAAAAAAATTATATTTTTACCTCAACTCCACCCCACAAAAGAATTAGCCACAGACTTATATTTTTTGTTTCTCCTAAAACCTGACACCTAAGACCTTATCCATACATACCTTAGTTTTTTCCCCTGGTAAAACCAGAATAAAGAAATAGCCGCAAGCATTATAGAAAAGATCCCCGCACCGATGATATAGTAATTTGAAGACACCAAAGTCGATGTCGAATCTGTGACCACAGGACTTATTGCCAGAAGAAATGAACGTACTTTATCGATTAAATAATATTCGAACAATTCTCTTTTAAACGTAAACAAATAATACCAGAAGCCCGCAAAAACAAGCGGAAAAACGATAGAAGGTCTGAGCAGTAACGAAGAAAATGTCTTTCTTTCTTTCTGCAACTCTACTCCTACTTTCCATTTGAGAATTAATTCTTCCGGAGCTTTTTCAATAGCTATCTGGCTTAAGATTTCATCTAAATTTATTTCTTTTTTCATCTTTCCTCCCCGATTACCTCTTCTAACAAAACTTTTAATTCATTTCTTCCTCGGTGAATATATGTTTTCACAGTGCCAATATTAATACCCATCGTATAGGCAATTTCTTTATAAGGTAGCTCTTCAAAATGATATAAAGTCAAAGCTACCCTATAATCTTTTGGCAATTCCATTAGTTTTTCCTTTATGTAATCAGATAACTCCTCTCTTTGAAGATAGTCAAGATGCCCCACCGAATTATCCTTTATTTTTGTCTCATAATCCTCTATCGATTCCGCGCTCCTATGACGACGAACATGGGAAACGGCATGATTATAAGCAATCCTGAAAACCCAGGATGAAAGCTGTGATTTTTCCTTAAATTTATGAATATTGTTATAAACCTTCATCATTACCTCAGAAGTAAGATCCTCAGCAGTAGCAGGATTCCTGACAACCCTGTAAACCACTGTGTATATTCTGTTGAGGTAACTTTTAAAAAACTTTTCAAATTCATCCTCCGATTTCTCCTTTAATTTCTTAATATCTATTTGCAAATTTCTTATTTTTCCTTTCATAATGTTTGACGCAAAAAATTAATATTTGTTTCAAAAAAGTAGCCATCTTTTCAACTATTGTCAAGCCCCACCCATCCCCGAAAAATTACAAACCACAAAGAACACAGAGAAGTAAAGGAGTAACCCACCTCCCATACACTAATCGACTGATTCACTTAACCTTAAACAACAAACTACACGAATAGCATAAATTGTTATTTTTACAATTTGACTATTTTTAATTTAACTATTCAACCGTTCAACAATTTAACTATTAAATTACACAAATTAATTATTGACAAAGATTAAAGAATTATTAAGATAACAAATAAAAAAAGGAGTAATAATGAGATTTTTTATTGTTTTATCTGCTTTACTAATAATTAGCAATACTTCCTCAAAAAAAGAAGATATTCATCTGAATCAATTAGGGTATTATCCTAACTCGATAAAACGATTTACGGCAGCAAATTCCCAATCGAAGAAATTCAAAATCAAAGGGTTAAAAGGTAATATTGTATTTGAAGATAACTTATCGGGAAGCAAATACTGGAAACCATCCGGAGAAAACCTGCGAGTGGGTTATTTCTCGGCATTTGAAGATACCGGAACTTATAGTATTTTTATAGAAGGTAAGGGGTCTTCCTATCCTTTTGAGATTAAAAACCATTTGTATTCCGAAGTATTAAAAGCATCGATGAAAAGCTTTTATTTCTTAAGAGCCTCCACAGAACTCCCGGCAAACTATGCCGGCAAATTCGCGAGACCCGCCGGACATCCCGACACTTCATGTTTATTTCACCCTTCCACGGAAAAGAAAAAAGGTTCGATGTCTTCGCCAAAGGGCTGGTATGATGCCGGAGATTACAATAAATATGTAGTGAACGCCGGGGTAACTATCGGAACTCTATTATTATTATATGAACTTTATCCTGATATTCTGCCCGATAAGTCTTTAAATATTCCTGAAAGCGGCAACGGAATACCGGATATATTAGATGAAATCAAGTATGAATTAGACTGGCTTTTAACAATGCAGGATGAGGATGGCGGGGTATTTTTTAAAATCACTTCAAAAAGTTTCTGTGGTATGGTAATGCCGCACAAGGATAATCTTTCCCGTTTTGTAGTAGGAAAATCGACCACCTCAGCTCTCGAATTTGCTGCAATTACAGCCCATTTTTCGCGTGTTTATTCTCCTTTTGATCCAGCATTCGCAGAACTTTGTCTGGGCAATGCGGAAAAGGCCTGGGAATGGGCAAAAAAGAACAATCATATAATCTACGAAAACCCTCCCGATATCCGTACGGGAACTTACAGCAACAAAAACATAGAAAACGATTTCTTTTATGCTGCTTCAGAACTGTTTGTAACTACAGGTAAAAAAATCTACCTCGACCATATAATCAATAATCCGATAGAACCCGGAAATTTCGAAGGAGCAAGCTGGGCTGATTACATAGTGGATCTCGGAATATATTCCCTAATAAATAAGGCAAAGAGTTTATCCAAAGAGAAGAAAACCGAACTAAAAAAATCTCTTCTAAAAATTGCGGATGAGATCAGCATGGATTTAGAATCTATCTCCTATCCTGTCACAATAGAAGAGTTTGGATGGGGTTCAAACAGCAACATCTTAAACAGTGCCGTATTATGCGCCATGGCTTTTTATTACACAAAAGAAACAAAATATCTTAATTCGGTAGTTGTAATAACCGATTATATTTTCGGCAATAATGCCACTTCGTATTCATTCGTTACAGGATTCGGGGACAAAACCCCAATAAATATTCATCATAGACCCAGTGGTTCGGATAAAATTAAAGAACCAATTCCAGGATATGTTGTGGGAGGTCCAAATTATGCGAGACAGGACAGAAAAGACAGGATTCCGTGGGGAGTCGTTTATCCGGATACAAATCCCGCAAAATGCTATGTTGATAAACTAGAGAGCTACGCTTCCAACGAAATATGCATCAATTGGAATGCCCCTCTTGTATTTGTTCTGGGTTTTCTGGAAGCAAACAAAGATTACTTATCTAATCTCAAGAAAAATTAAAACAGAAAAGATAGCAATAAAGAAAAATTCTCCAATTTAAAATTCTACCAAAAACGAGGAAAAACCTGTAAAATCAGGTTGACAAAAAAGAAAAAAACACTAACATTAGTTAATATATTTAAAAAGGAGAAACAAATGAAAAACAAGAAAAAGAGTAAAGAGCAACTTTTGAAAGAAATAGAAAAGTTACAAAGAGATAAAGATCTCCTTGAAAATTTATTAAAAAGTATACCTGTTTCTCTCTATTTTAAGGATAAAGAAGGTCGTCTTATTCGCGTAAGCCGATATTATTTAGAACAGGCAGGCGCCCCATCACTCGATGGAGAAAAAGCTTTGATTGGTAAAACTGATTTTGATTTATTCGGAGAAGAACTTGCCAAAACAGCGAGAGCAGATGAAGAACACATAATGGAAACAAGAGAACCTATAATAAACAGAGCCGAAGTTTCTTCGACTCCCGAAGGAGAAGCGGTTTACCTTTCCTCTACAAAAGCCCCAATGATAGACAGTAAAAACAATGTAATAGGTATAGTCGGTCTGACTCAAGACGTTACAAAACAAAAAACCGCGGAAATCCAGCTCGAACACCTGCTTGGAGAACTTTCCACACCTGTCTTATACGCGTGGGAGGGAATAATAATAATGCCTCTTGTAGGAACACTAACGAGTGACAGAGCACAACAAGCGACGCAAACCATACTCGAAAGTATAGACCGTTACCAGGCAAAATTCGCTATATTAGATATAACCGGTGTATCTGTAATCGATTCAATGGTAGCAAACCAGCTTATAAAAACCGCAAAAGCTATTGAAACTTTAGGATGCAAAGCTTTAATTACGGGTGTCTCCGCCGAAATCGCTACTACAATCGTAAACCTGGGTATAGATATGGGAAAATTTATGACCAGAAATACACTTTTAGAGGGTCTAACCTACTCCATCAAAGCCGTTAAGAATAAAGAATCTTAAAAACTTCACCGCAAAGACACAAAGAGAAGTAAGGATATAGGGGTACCATTAAATGCGTAAATGTGTAAAAAACAGTCAGTCCATCTACCTATACAATTATTGAATCATTTATTTAAAATCAAACTAATTATACAAATAAAGATTTGTTAATCTGAGATAATCTTGTGTAATCTCGTGGTTAATTGAATTTCAGGCTTCGAGGATTCAAGGCTTCGAGTGAAAAAGCACCTGTTAATTTGAGTCCAATTACTAAGTGGTGGGGTTTTGTGTATTAGTACCTTTATAACATAAGGTTATAATTGAGATTTTACGCTTTTGTACCGATCGGAATAATACGGTAATCCGGTGCCGCCAATCTCACTTATTTTAGTTTGCCCTTTGCGGATTCTATCAGCCGGCGCGGGATGGGAAGCAAGAAGATTCAATGCTGTCGAAGAAGAACTTCCTTCCATTTTTTCAAATTTTTCAAAAACCTGAATCATACCTTTAGGATTATACCCGGCATTTTTCATATATAATATTCCGTATCTATCCGCCTCAAACTCATTATCTCGACTATACCCCTGAAGTATAAGCATTGCAGCTACATTAATGATATCACCGGCAACACCTTCTGTCTTATCACCGAGCGCGATTTGAGCAAGGATAGAATAACCGTATATATTTTGCAGTTTTTTTACGGAATGTCTTGCTACAAGGTGACTTACTTCATGGGCAAGGACTCCCGCAAGCTGCGCCTCATTATCGAGAACATCGAGCAATCCGGTATAAATATAAATAAATCCTCCGGGACAGGCAAAAGCATTTATTTCATCCTTATCGATTACTTTAAATTTATAATTTACATCCCTTCTATCACACACCCTGACAATCTTTTGCCCCACGCTGTTGACATAATTTTGTACAGATGAATTCTTCAATAACTTTTCCTGGGATTCGACACCCGAAGCTACCTGCTGCCCGATTTCCACCTCTTCCGCGGTCGAAATCATTATAAAATCCGTTTTTCCGCCGGGACCGGTGGTTACGCATGATATACTAAATATAAGTAATAAAATAATAAATTTCTTCATAAAAGAATTATACTGAATTTTACCACGTAGTCAATGGTTTAATCCGGTTTCCGGTTTCAGGTCTCAGGTTTTAGTAGAAAATCTGAAACAATTTGCCGTGAGGTTGCGTCGAACTGAATAAAAGGAGATAAAAAATGAAAAAAACAAAACTCAAAAACAGATTTAAACACTTAAAAGAAAAATTTTACCCATCGAACGATTTAGGCGATTATAACGCATATAACCCTGAAACCAAATTTTTTTACAATTAAAAAGGAGGAATTATGGAAGACATATTAATCCCGATAGTGGCTATACTTTTTCCCGTTTTTATAATCTTTATTATCTTTTACTTTGTCTTCACGACAAATTATAAGAAGGAAAAATTAAGAAGGGAAGAAAGAATAAAAGCGATAGAAGCGGGAGTTGAATTACCCCCGGAACCAGTACCTCAGCCCCCCACCAAAACACCACTTGATAACTTGAAAGAAGGATTGACTTTTCTTGCAGTCGGGCTTGGTCTTTTGATTGGAGTGGGGATATTCTTTAACAAAGGACTCTTAGGTATACCAATACAATTCGTTACAATAGGCGGATTCGTTGCTATCTTTGTAGGAATAGCCCATGTAATTTTCTACAGAATCCAGAGCAAATCGGAAAAGTAAATTACACCTACCTTTGAATAAAAGAGGAGCAGGTTAACCTGCTCCTCTTTTTTGTCTTTTATATCAGAATATCTTAAGTTTTTTTCAACCCGGGCGGTCTGCTAATAAGCGCAATCACTGCGCCTAACAGGCAAAGAATACCCGTAACTATAAATGCCATCGAGTAACTTTTTGTTATCTCGAGCACCCTCGGAGCGAAAAGAGAACCGAGCAGCCCACCGACACCGTAAGCCGTGAAGACCAACCCATAATTAATGCCTATATTTTTTGTACCGTAAAAATCAGCAGTAATTGCCGGAAATATTGCCAGGTAACCACCAAAACATAATCCGACAATATATATTCCTATCCAGTAGTAAGCCGGAAATACTTCAATTGTATTATATAACAGTATTGCAATTCCACATATTAGAAGCATAAGGAAAAGAGTTTTCTTTCTACCCAGCATGTCGGACAAACGTCCCCAGAAGATTCTTCCTATTGCGTTAAAGATAGCAAGCGTTCCCACAGCAATAGCCGCAACTTTCGGTGTCAGTCCAACAAGTTCTTGACCTATAGGTGACGTCTGAGCAATAATCATAAGTCCTGCCAGACAACCAAAAAAATACATTATCCAGACAAAATAAAACGATCGGGAAGAAAGCATCTTTAAGGGTCCAAAATCCTGCTGGGTCATCTGTGTTTTCTCGGGTGGCGTCCATCCTTCCGGCTTCCAGCCCGAAGGAGGATTCCTTAAAATCTGAGAGCTGAGTACTATAACAACGAAAAAAACAATTCCCATAATTGCCAGTGTCGAGAAGACACCCACTCCGTCAATAAGTGCACGGGCAACAGGAGCGACGATTAATGCTCCCGCTCCAAAACCTGCAACACTAAGGCCCGTTATCAACCCTCGCTTATCAGGAAACCACTTAATTCCGGTCGCAACAGGACACACATAGGTAAATCCGATTCCGAATCCCGAGATAACACCATAACCAATAGTAAGCCAGATAAATGAATGCGAGAAAGCAGCTATCAACATTCCTGCACCTAAAATAATTCCTCCGACAGTAGCTACAAGTCTGGGGCCAGCTTTATCCTGCCATCTTCCTCCAATTATCGTAGCAATAGCAAAAAATACCAAAACTAAAGAAAAAGGAAGCGTTGCCTGACTTGGAGACAGTCCTAGCCCCCCATCGGCAATCGATTGCTGCAAAGGTATACGAAAAACACTCCACGCGTAAATCGCGCCAAGACATAACTGAATAAGAATCGCGCCTATCACTATCAACCATCGGTTAAAAACTTTCTCTTCCGCCATCAAAAACCTCCTTTTGGGTTTTTACGCTCTTTAAGTAGTGTCACCTATTCCTTCCACTGCTTCAGGATTCGCGAGTGTAGAAATATCTCCGACGGATTCTCCTATTGCCTTAGCTCTTATTACTCTGCGCATTATTTTACCGGAACGTGTCTTAGGTACATCATTAACAAAACCTATTTCATCGGGTCTCGCTATTTTACCTATTTCTTTTCCGACATGCTCTCGTAATTCCGCTCTTAAATCATCAGAGGCTTCCACTCCTTTTTTCAAAACCACAAAAGCAGCTATAGCTTCGCCTTTTAGTTCGTGTGGCTTCCCTACAACAGCCGCTTCCGCGACTTTTGGATGACTCACTAAGGCGGATTCAACTTCCGAATTACCAATTCTATGTCCGGCAACGTTAAGAACATCATCTGCTCTTCCCTGGACCCAGAAATATCCGTCTTTATCTTTTCTAGATACATCACCGGCTAAATAAGTATCAGGGTATTTACTCCAATATACATTTTTATATCTTTCAGGATCTTTATAAAGCCCTCTCAGCATTCCGGGCCATGGTTTGAGTATCACTAAACTTCCGCCGGCTTCGGTAATAGATTCCCCATCCTCATTATATACCGCAGCAGAAACCCCCGGTAAAGGATTTGTAGCCGAACCGGGTTTTAATGGAGTAATTGGTAATGGCGATATCAAGAAATGACCCGTCTCTGTTTGCCACCAGGTATCCATTATCGGGCATTTCTCTCTACCAATATACTTATGATACCATATCCAGGCTTCCGGATTTATTGGCTCTCCAACCGAACCCAGAAGTCGTAAAGATTCAAGGTTGCATTTCTGCGGATGTTCTTCTCCGAGCTTCATATGTGCTCTAACGGCTGTTGGAGATGTGTAGAGAACAGTAACTTTATGTTTTTCAACCATCGACCACCATCTCTCCGGTTCCGGGAACGCCGGTGCGCCCTCATATATAATCGAAGTCGTTCCGAGAATTAACGGAGCGTAGACAATATAACTATGTCCGGTTACCCATCCTATGTCTGCTGCACACCACCAAACATCATCGTCTTTTAAGTCAAACACCCATTTAAGTGTTTGCGCCGTACCAACTGCATAACCTCCATGAGCATGTTGTATTCCCTTTGGTTTTCCAGTCGTACCAGAGGTATATAAAATATACAGAAGGTCATTTGCATCCATTTTTTCTGTTTCACACTCTGCCGGCTGGTCTTTTGTAATTTCATCCCACCAAAGGTCTTTTTCTTCATTCCAGGGCACTTCATCCCCGGTACGTTTATAAACGATAAGATGCTCAACTGAAGGAGCTTTTTCTAAAGCCTCATCTGCTTGCACCTTTAGAGCTACTTTCTTACCTCGTCTGTAGAAAGAATCACAGGTAATAGCAACTTTCGCCGTACAATCATTAAGCCTGTCGCCGAATGCTGCAGCACTAAAACCCGAGAAAACAACAGAATGGATTGCTCCAATCTTTGCGCATGCCAGCATTGCTATTGGAAGTTCTACATGCATTGGCAAATAGATTCCTACTCTATCTCCCTTTTTAACACCTAAACTCTTAAGCGCATTGGCAAGCTTGTTAACTTCGGCGTAAAGATCTCCGTAAGTCCATTTTTTTATATCACCCGGTTCTCCTTCAAAAATATAGGCAACTTTATCTTTCTTACCATTTTTTACATGTTTGTCGAGAGCATCGTGAACAATATTATATTCCGCTCCCTCAAACCATTTAACAAAAGGAGGATCCCAATCGAGAACTTTATCATAAGGCTTATACCATTCCACCAACTCTTTTGCCATCTCAGCCCAAAACCATTCTATATCCTGCGCTTTTTCTAATAATTCGTCCTGGTCTTTTATGCCATGCTTGTCCATCCATTTTTTCACATTGGTCTGCTCAACGAATTCCTGCGTGGGCTTAAAAACTCTCTTCTCCTCTAACAAAACACTAATATCTTTTTTCTCTTCGCTACTCAATTTCTCCTCCCTTAAATTTTACTATAAGTTTGATTGAACCTTAAAATTAAAACAATAAGTATTGTAATTTTATTATATTGGTGATTCCAATTTTGTCAATACCGTATCCCCCCACTCGCCGAAATCATTATCACACAAAGACACAGAGAACGCAGAGTCCCTACCACACAACCCGTTTAATTGTGTTTACTAAAGACCCAAACCCACAACCGAAAAACATTATGAAGAAAAATCCATAATGACTTTGTTAAACAGTGATTTATACCTCACTGATTTTCGGTAACACACTCACGAGTTCCAAATCAATAAAATTAAAAAAAATAAATTACAAATACTACATTTTTCTATATCCTAAAAAACATTTTTTTCTCTATATACTCCGTGGCTCCGTGTGAGAAAACCCCAACAAGTACGAGGGATTGACTTTTGGCTTTCCTTATATAAAATAGATAAAAGGAGACTGGCTGATGTTTGATATCAAAATTACCGGGACAGGATCTTATCTACCCGATAAAATTTTAACAAATTCAGATTTAGAAAAAATGGTGGATACTTCCGACGAGTGGATAACAACAAGAACAGGCATCAAAGAAAGACACATCGCGAGTGAAAAAGAAGCAACTTCAGATCTGACCACAAAAGCAGCTAAGCGAGCACTAGACATGGCTGGAATTTCGGCAAAGGAATTAGATTTAATTATGGTTGCCACAATAACACCCGATACCCTTTTCCCTTCGACTGCATGCTGGGTTCAGAAAAAATTAGGCATAAAAACTAATATCCCCGCTTTTGATTTAAGCGCCGCGTGTTCCGGGTATCTTTACGGACTAATTTTAAGTTCCACTATGATAAAAACAGGGGTTGCCGATAAGATACTATTATGCGGAAGTGAAACTCTAACGAAAATCACAAACTGGAATGACCGTTCCACCTGCGTGCTTTTTGGCGACGGCGCCGGTTGTTCTGTAATCGAGAAAAGCAAAGGAGAATCGAGCTTACTGTCTTATGTATGGAACGCTGACGGAAAACTCGGCAATCTGTTAATTCAGGAAGCGGGTGGTTCGCGTATACCCGCGACAAAAGAAACCGTAGAAAAAAATCTCCACACTGTATCCATGCAGGGCAATGAAGTTTACAAACACGCTGTGACAAAGATGAAGCAATCCGCTTTAGAAGCCCTAAAAAAGGCTGACTTAAAGGGTAAAGATGTGGATATATATGTACCCCATCAAGCGAATATCAGAATCATCAAAGCCACTATAAAAAGAGCGGGTATTCCCATGGCAAAAACTGTCGTTACGATAGACAAAACAGGTAATATGTCCGCTGCTACTATACCCGTCAGCATAGACTGGGCAGTAAGAAACGGCAGGTTAAAAAGGGGCAATATACTTCTTTCTACTGCCTTTGGCGGAGGTTTCACTTGGGGAGCCACAGTCCTAAGGTGGTAATTCAATGCTCGAATTAAGGCTTCACGGCAGAGGTGGACAGGGAACTGTTGTAGCTACCAAAATACTCGCCGAAGCTCTATCCTCAGAAGGAAAATTCATTCAAGCATTTCCCGAATACGGGGTAGAAAGAAGAGGAGCTCCGGTTCAAGCTTTCCTACGTGTAAGCGACGACACTGTATACGAAAGATCCAAGATATACAAACCCGATCACATAATTATTCTCGACCCTACCCTTATAGGAATCGTAGATTTAACGGACGGACTAAAAAAAGGCGGCTGGATCATCGTAAACACTTCCAAAAACCCGGGAAAATTTGGATTCAACAGTGAATTCAATGTAGCCACAGTCCCGGCCAGAGCAATTGCTGTAAAGTACCATCTGGGTACCAAGTCTTCACCAATTGTTAATACGGCCATACTCGGAGGAGTTATAAAAATCCTTAAACTCTGTAAAATGAAATCTCTTAGAGAAGCCATAAAGAAAGAAGTTCCGGTTAAAAAAGAGGAAAATGTCAAGGCGGCCGAGGAATCTTATAAAAGAACAAAGGATTAAAATTTGTCAAAAAAATCAAAGAAAATAATTATATATAAAAAAGAAAAAGAACTTCCGCCGTCAGCTATTTCTTTTGCCAGTATGAATTATAATAAAACGGGAAACTGGCGGAACTTCAGACCGGTAATAAACTACGCTAAGTGCACTTCATGTCTTATTTGCTGGAAATTTTGTCCGGAAGGAGCTATAAAATTAAAGAAAACAAAGAAAAACAACAAAGAGGTAATTAAACCTGTAATAAATTATGATTACTGCAAAGGCTGCGGCATTTGTTGGGAAGAATGTCCCACAGGAGCTATAGATATAATACAAGAGGAGGAGGATTGAGAAAACTTTTAATAGGGAACCATGCTCTCTCTTACGGAGCTAAACTTTCGCGGGCAGAGGTAATATCGGCATACCCTATAACTCCTCAAACCGAAGTTGTAGAACTTCTTTCGGAAATGTGCGCTTCCGGAGAGTTAAAAGCGAAATTTATCAAGGTAGAATCCGAACATTCCGCCATGGCATCTCTTATCGGAGCTTCCGCTGTGGGGGTCAGAACTTTTACCGCTACGTCATCGCAAGGTTTAGCTCTGATGCACGAAATGCTCCACTGGGCTGTCGGTGCCAGAACACCTATAGTAATGGGGAATATAAATAGAGCTCTGGCACCTCCTTGGTCGGTTTGGACAGAACAAAACGATTCACTTTCACAACGAGATACAGGCTGGATGCAACTTTACGCTCAAAACAATCAGGAAGTTCTGGACTCTGTCATTCAAGCTTACAAAGTGGCGGAATCCATCGATCTACCCGCAATGGTAATCCTGGCGGCTTTTGTTCTTTCTCATACTTCCGAAACAGTTGAAATCCCGGATCAGAAAAAAGTAGACGCATTTCTCCCTTCCTATAAAAGAAAATATAAACTCGACCCAACCGACCCGCACGCTTTTGGGGGACTGACAAATACTGAAAACTATTACGAACTTAGATATAAAATCCAAAAAGCAATGGAAAAAGCCTTAAATAAGTGGGAAGAAGTGGGTAAGGAATTCGAAGAGATATTTGGCAGGAAATATGGACTTATCGAAACCTATAAAGTCTCAGACGCGAAGAACCTTATAATCTCCTCAGCCACGATAGCTTCCACAGCAAGAAACGCGATCGATAAACTGAGAGAAAAAGGAGAAAAAGTAGGGCTTCTGCGTATAAGAGTTTTCAGGCCTTTCCCGGCTAAAAAAGTACGCGGAATCTTAAATTCAATCGATAAAGCTGTTGTAATAGATAGAAACATCGGATTCGGAGCTTCAGGGATATTTTATCAGGAAGTAAAAGCAGCTATGTATAACGAAAAAAACACTCCGCCTATATTCGGAGTAGTAGCGGGACTCGGGGGTAGGGACGTTACAAGTAAACATATAATTGAAATATACGAAGATACTATCAAAAAGAATAAACCAAAATCAGATATAATATGGAAAGGACTTAAAGAATGAGTTTGAAAATACCTGAAGAAGAAATAATGAGCTGCGGCAATCTCGCATGTCAGGGTTGTGGCGCGAACATCGCAATGAGACATGCTCTTAAAGCTCTGGGACGCAATACAGCTCTTATAATACCGGCATGTTGTTGGTCCGTAATAGACGGGCCATTTCCTTATTCATCGGTTAATGTCCCCGTTTTTCACACTGCTTTTGCCGCCGCTTCGTCGACAGCAGTGGGCGTAAAAGCCGCTTTCGAAATACTAAAAAAGAAAACCACCGTTGTCGCGTGGACAGGAGACGGTTCGACTTACGACATAGGACTTGGAACTCTCTCCGGTTCCGCCGAACGAAATGATGACATGATTTACGTTTGCTACGATAACGAAGCCTATATGAATACCGGTGTCCAGAGAAGCAGCGCCACACCAGCTGGGGCCTGGACAACTACGACTCCGGCAAACTACCCCAAAAAAAACCAGAAGAAAGATATTATATCGATCATGGCATCACATAGAATACCCTATATCGCGACAGCTTCGGTCGCCTATCCCGAAGACATGGTGGAAAAATTCAAAAAAGCTAAAAATATCAAAGGTATGAGATTTATACTGATTTTTTGTCCCTGTCCAACAGGATGGAAATACCCCCCGCAATTTACGGTAAAACTAGCCCGACTCGCTGTACTCAGCAAACTTTTTCCATTATTGGAAATCGAAGACGGTATAAAATGGAAGTTAACAAAAAAAATATCACGTCCTCAACCAATTAAAGAATACTTACAATTACAGGGAAGATTCAAACATTTAAAAGAAAAAGATTTAAAGGAAATCCAGGATACTATCGATACGAATTGGGAATTATTACTAAAAAAATTGGATAAATAAATTATTTGAAAAGTATTGATTATTACAGATTATTATTTAATATACTCGAAAGAAAGGAGGGTTGAATGTCAGGACACTCAAAATGGCATAGTATAAAACATCAGAAAGCCAGTCAAGATAAAAAAAGAGGAAATTTATTCTCTAAATTATCTAAGAAAATTTCGGTAGCAGCCAGAAATGGTAAAGATCCGGAAAAGAACACTGAACTAAGGAACGCTGTACAGGAAGCCAAAGACAATGATATGCCGAAAGATAATATCGAAAGATCAATTCTTAGAGGCTGCGGAGAACTTCCCGGTGTAGAATATACGAAAACAACCTACGAAGGTTATGGTCCCGGCGGCGTCGCTTTATACATCGAGTGTTTAACAGACAATAAAAACAGAACAACAGCCGATATACGACATTTAATGGATTCACACGGAGGAAAATTAGGAGCAGAGGGTTGCGTTTCATATCTATTCGAAAAGAAAGGACTAATATTAGTCCCAAAAAAGGACGTATCCGAGACAGAAGTTTTCGACGCGGCTATAGAAGCCGGAGCTTTGGACATAAATGAAGAAAATGATTTCTATGAGATACAAACGAAACACACCGACCTTCATAAAATCCATAAAGCGCTAACCGATAAGAACATACCCGTCGAGCAGTTTGAAATTGCATATCTACCGCAAGCCACAAAAACAGTAGAAGGAAAAGATGCAATAAAAATACTCAAACTTTTCTCCGAACTTGAAGACCATGACGATGTCCAGGGAGTATACTCCAATTTTGACATCCCGGATGAAATACTTGCGGAAATGAGCTCTGAGAATTGAAGATACTCGGAATTGATCCGGGACTTTCTAAGACCGGAATAGCTATACTCTCGATAGAAAATGATAATGATAAACTTTCATGGGAAATGTTAAAATATGAAAGAGATGGAAATAGGCTGCATAACTACTTTAAATCACTTTCGAAAATTATAGATAGAGAAAAGCCGGACTGCATTGTAATAGAAAGTACCTTCAGAGGACCCAACACAAAAACACTCATAAAAACAGCTGAACTTCGGGGAGTATATCTTCTTTTAACCCAAATGAAAAATCTGCCGATTTTAGAATTTTCTCCGAGAGAAATAAAACAATCAGTAACCGGTTCGGGAGCATCTTCAAAGGAACAGGTAAAGTTTATGGTACAAAAAATATTAGGTATCACCGAAGATATTCCTCTGGATATTTCCGATGCTTTTGGTGCAATAATTTGTTACCTTAATAAAAACGAACAATATGCTGGAATCAATTAAAGGAGTAGTCTTAGAAGTAGAAAAATACAAAATCAGCCTCAGCGTCGGAGGTTTTGGGTTTTCTATCAATACCGTTATGGAAAGCGGACCTCCCAATACCGGCGATGAAATTTTCTTGTATACTCATCTATCCATAAGTCAAAACGGCATCGATATCTACGGGTTTAAAAATAAATTGGAAAGAGAACTTTTTAGAGCAATAATTAAAGTCCCAAACGTAGGACCTAAAACCGCTTTTGTTCTATTTACAGGTATCGGCAGTAGCGGAATAAGAAAAGCTTTGGACAATAATGACCACGCGTTAATATCGAAAGCAAAAGGAATTGGCAGTAAAACTGCCAAGAGGATAATTCTCGAACTAAAAGATAAATTAAAAATGACACCGGGAAAGGGATTCGAAGAGGCGAGAAAAGCTCTTATCGCGATAGGGTACAGTTCAAAAGAAGCGGAACAGGCAATATACGAAGTCACAAAAGAAGAAGATTATTTTTCTGTGGATGAAATAGTTGAAAAAGTTTTGAAAGAAACATGAGAATTACTTCTCCTTCCAAAGACCCGATAGAATCTCAATACGAAAAAAGTCTGCGTCCCAAATCTTTCTCGGAATTCATCAATCAGGAAAGAGTAAAAGAAAACCTGGAAGTTTTTACTAAAGCGGCAAAGAAAAGGGACGATTCACTCGATCACATCCTTCTTTTCGGTCCCCCGGGGCTCGGAAAAACAACACTTGCCCATATAATCGCGAAGGAAATGGAAGTTGGAATCACATCTGTAGCCGGACCGATCCTTCAAAGACCAAAAGATCTCGCAGGAATTCTGACCAAACTCCATCGATTCGACGTATTATTCGTAGATGAAATACATCGAATCAATAAAAATGTGGAAGAATATATGTATCAGGCTATGGAAGATTTTGCTATTAATATAATGATAGATTCCGGGCCGGCCGCGCGATCCATAGAAATAAATCTACAGCCTTTTACCCTGGTGGGCGCGACAACCAGAACCGGACTCTTGTCAGCACCTCTGCGTTCGAGATTTGGTTATATACCGCGATTAAGCCATTATCAGGCAAAAGATTTAAGTCAAATAATTAAACGTTCGGCAGACATTCTCGAGCTCGATATAAATAACACCGCGTCTGATGAAATAGCAAAAAGAGCAAGAGGAACTCCACGCATAGCTAATAGACTCCTCAGGAGGATTAGAGATTTCGCGGAAGTAAAAGGCAAAGGCAAAATTGACTTAGAGATAACAAAATATGCTCTGGAACAACTGGAAGTGGATACAATGGGCCTAGATATTATGGACAAAGCAATACTTAAAAGTATAATCGAAAAATTTGGCGGTGGTCCCGTAGGCTTAAAGACTCTTGCCACTTCAGTTGGAGAAAAAGCGGAAACTATAGAGGAAGTTTTCGAACCGTTTTTAATAATTAGCGGTTTTCTAAAAAGAACTTCTCAGGGAAGACAGGCGACACCTCTCGCCTACGAACATCTGAATATCGATCCTCTTAATAAGGGCAAAAACAGTACTTTGTTTTGAAATAGAATAAATAATTTAGAAACCAGAATCCCTTCTCCACCCCAAAAAACTTATTGAACCACAAAGAACACAAAGGAAAATAATGTTGTTAAAAAACCCTTCCCACCTCCAAATCTTTCCACATATAGGACATGTAGAACCTGTATTTTTTATTGTTTTAACTGAGTTCTAAATTCCAACCCCTATCTCCCCCTAAGAAACTATTCGACTATTTAAAGATTCAATCTAAATTCAAACGAAACTTGACATACAAAATATTTGACGTAACTTTTGTTTGATAGATTCTATTGAAACAATTAAGGAGGTTATAAAATTGATTAAGCGTATAGTTTTTTTTCTTATATTATTCTGCGCAGCATATTTTTTTAAAGTACAGGCTCAACCTGTACCGGATGGGCGCAGGCTCAGGGATATTGTAGATGACAGGTATGCCGACAGTATATTGATAGGAGGCACGACAGGGGCATGGGCTTTCGGTTCAAATACAGGAGCAATTATGGATAGGGAATTCAGCTACGTTACGCCTGAAAATGATTTCAAGCAGTGGAGTATCCATCCTGATAATAGTTCGAGTTGGAGCTGGGGGCAAGTAGATGAGTGGGTTACCCACATCGATGAAAATGAACAGATACTTAGAATGCACTGTCCTATCGGACCCCAATGTTCCAATTGGGCAAAGGATGATGAGCGAACCCCAGAAGAACTCGACACCAACATGTGTGTTTTTCTGGACTCTCTCTGCAAACGATGTAACGGAATACCCGGTTTCGAGTACATGGATGTCGTCAATGAAACAGTTAACAGCGGTAGCTGGCATACGAATAAAGCGGGTACAGATTGGGAATGTCCCTGGTATATAATGGGTTTAGATACACATGATGTTCCTATTTATATTGTGAAAGCTTTTGAAATTTGTGATCCGTTAGCGCCTGACATAAAATTGATTTACAATCATCACGAACACCCTGAAAACACAGCATCCTGGAACCTTATAAAAGAGACCGTACTTTATCTGAAAGCACTTGGCCTTAGAGTAGACGGCATCGGGTGGCAGGCTCATGTGGAGTTAGGCTGGGAATCTGAAAGTAGATTAAACCATTTGAGAGACTTGATCGACTGGGCTCATAGCAACGATCTCGAATTTCATGTTACGGAAGCTAGTGTATGGGTAGATGTTGATCCCACACAGGAAAATCTTGAAAAACAGGGGGATACTTATAGAAGTATTTTGGATGTTCTACTGGAAAAACGTTTTACGGGAAAAGTTGGCTGGAATACCTGGCATATAGATGACGGACATGGATGGCGTATTGATGAGTATCCATCGCTTTTCGATGAGGATTATGAAGCAAAGCCGGCATATTACGCGATACAGGCAGCGTTAGAAGACGAAGCAGGAATCGGGGATTCCCGGGAAAACAAATCGGTTGCTTTAAAATTATATAACAGTCCAAATCCTTTTACTTTGAAAACCAGAATAAACTTTGAGATCCCCAGAAAAGGCTATGTTAAGGTAACCATTTATGATTTGTCCGGCAGGGAACTATCCACATTATTTTCCGGAGAAATCGAAGCCGGAAATCATTCTTTGGATTGGAATGCTGATGATTTATCCGCCGGAATCTATATCTGCCATGTAGAAACAGAAAAATCCACCATGAAGCATTCTATGATTCATATTAAATAAGGTTACAGAATCAAAAAGCATAAATGAGTCCCGAAAAATTACTGTTAGGTTTAATCTGGTATGTTGTTTTTGTCTTCTCTCTCGTTCTCCACGAGTTTGCTCACGCTTTTGCGGGCTATAAACTCGGAGACGATACAGCGTACCGGGGCGGGCAGGTCAGCCTGAATCCGATTCCACATATGGAAAGAGAAATATTCGGAACGATCATCGTACCGATTCTTTCATACATACTCGGCGGGTGGATGATTGGCTGGGCGAGCGCTCCGTTCGATTACAACTGGGCAGCAAAAAATATGAAGAAAAGCGCTGTGATGTCATTGGCTGGTCCGGCTGCCAATTTCATACTATTCTTTATAGCCGCATTAATAATAAAAATCGGTTATGCTTATGGTATATTCGAAGCTCCGGAGTCTATAAATTTTTCCCACGTTACGGCGGGAACAGGAGGAAGCGCGTGGGTCCCTCTAACTCCTATTTTGAGTATTTTCTTTTCGCTAAATCTTATACTAATGCTTTTTAATTTACTGCCGTTCCCGTTATTCGACGGCAGCAGTATACTTCTTTTTTTCGTAAAAGGAAAAAAAGCGGAAAAAGTTTTCGAATTTATACATAACCCGGGTTTTAAATTTTTAAGTATCTTTGTCGCCTGGAAAATCTTCAGTTATTTATATGCCCCTATCCATCTGTTTGCTATAAATCATCTGTATCCGGGAGTATTCTACCAGTAAACATAATCGTCAACTAAAGATACAACCCATCTAACAGTCAAAGACATTGGACTTTGGACACTGGACTAAAATAATCTTGTATTAATCTGTGGTTTCTTTTTCTATCCAGGAGAGATAACTTTTTAATCCCTCTTTGATTTCATAAGAAACGATTGCCGGCACCTCATACGGATGCAGTTCCTTTAATCTTTTCTCCACTTTACCGTATAAGGATTGTCTCGTTTTCATAATAAGAGCATACTCTTTATCCCGGGTAAGTTTATTTTTCCATCTATATACGGATTCTATGGGGAAAAAGTTGACGCACGCGACCAATTTTTTCTCGACCAAAATCCCGGCTATTTTTTTAGTTATAGCTTTATCCGGAAGAGTGGTATAAATCATTAAAAAATTCAAAGCTTCCCCTATCCTAATAAGAAGGAATCCATATTTGTTGTGCGGAAATTATTTCGGAATCTCCGGGCAAATTTATTCCTTTTTTTGTTCTAACGTAAAAAACAAAACCTTTATAAGCTGTAAGATAATCGAAATCCTTTTTCATGAAACCTCCTCTCGATATTATAATAACAGGATTATCAGCTCTGGAGATCACTTTAATAAAATCTTCCTCTTTTAATTTTACTATGGCTCCCGAAGCTTTAATTGCATTTGCTATCGCAGCAGCGGCAGCAGCACCTCCTCCATTCATTTTACACCTCCTTTTCTTATATTACTGAATATAAAGAAATATATTCATTTAATGTTCAGGCACATGAAAGATACTCACAAGAGAACTGTTTCTATATACTTTAAAAATGCTGCTTTTTAGAACTAAATACTAACTTTTATGCCACCTCTCAAAGGAATATGAGTATAATTAGCATCATCGGAGAATATAATTCCGTAGCCTGTTTCCGCGAAAACGGCGAATAATCCCAGACTCATATTTAACCCACCATAAACAAGGAATCCGTTATCGGTTAAAGATCCTTCTCCGATATAATCAGCATAATCACTTCCGATAGTAGATATCTCATATCCCACCCCTACATAAAGAGACGCGGGAGAAAGAGGCGGAGCGATGGAATACTCCAATCCAACCATTAAAAAAACATCAGAAAGTTTAAGCTCTCCTACTGGAGTTTCCACGTCCGTCCACGCGTATTCCAACTGTCCTCGAACACCTAACGGAATAATCGGAGGAGAAAAGCTGGCAGTAAGTCCTATCGAGGTAAGGCTTTGACTTTCAGCGCCTTCAACATCCATCTTCCAATTTTCGACACCACCGGTTATTCCGGCTGAAAGACCTAATATTCCCGCCGAAAGCGGAATACTCAACAGCAACAACATAACACATAATACTAATTTTTTCATAAAAGCCTCCTTTTTAGTCTTTTTAGTAAAAAAACATAATTATTATCAATCACAATGTCAAGGGTCGTATGTGTTATTAAAGTATAGGGGTCAAGGTTTAGGGTCTTTAGTCTTGGCTGACGGCTCACGGCTGACAGCAACTAAAAACAACAAAAAAATCTCGTGATAACCTGTGGTTTCTTTTATCTTAGTGGGGGGGTGTGATGTGATTCTGGATTCTGGCTCCTGGCTTCTGGATGCTGACTAAAATTTCCTTGACAATACCATATATTTCCTTATAATCAAAACAAAAGGAAAGCAAGAGAAAACTATGCGGCTTAAAATCTTTAAGAGTTTTATCAATACATTTATTGTAATAGTCCCCACTATTGCTATTGCCTCTCCCTCAAAAGACAGTTTCACAGCGGATATGATTCAAAAAGCGGACGAACAACAAATAACGGGAAAAATATACGTAAAGGGAAATAAATACAGAATGAATATAACTGCGGAAGGAGAGGAAATAAGCATACTCGTCAATCCGGAAACAGGTAAAAGATATATTATCAGTCATTCCCAGAAAACAGCCCGCGAAATTCAGAATGCCGTTTTTCAAAGTTTATCTATCAATCCCTTCGAATCTGCTATTCTATTTATGGAACAATACGACTCAATAGAAATAAGCTCTGATACTATCAATGGATACGACTGTAAAAAAAATCAAATTTACGAAAAAGAAAAGAAACTGATGACAATCTGGACTTCCGATAAATTACACTGGCCTATTAAAATAAAAACAGAAAACAAACCTTCGATAGAAGCAGAATTAAAAAACATCAAAGAAGAATTATTGAATAATAATTTATTTACAATCCCAGAGGGGTATAAGATAACATCTTCTTTTGCCACGGAAAAAAAGACGGAGACAAAAACAGAAGAGCCCAAAACCATAGAAAAAAAAGCACTCCCCGTTAGAGTAAAACCAGAAAAACCTGTGGATATAGCATCTATGAAAGAGGTTATTTTCAAAAAACTGGAACAGAACAATATAAAAAGAGAAACTAAAGAAGGACAAATAAAACTCGAACCGGTCGCAATACCGGTACTTAAAAAATTCTTTCCCAATTGGAAAATCTTCAGTATAACAAGAGAAAAACAGATACAGGAAAAAACATTATTTAGCTATATTCCGGTTGAAAAAGCGGCGGTCAACAAAGATGACGAAACCGTATGTATTATTAGCAGCCCGGCAACCGACATGCCCCTTAAAAGCGGATTTACAATAGTTCAGAGTGAAAACATCAAACTGAAAGATAAAGAAGAATTTAAGGAATTCGCCAATGCCCTGGATGCACTATATTTCAAGGACTCAAAATTTCAGGGAATAGATTCTTTGGGGAATAATAAATGGGCAATTTACACGGGAACTTTTTTCGAGTATTTAACAGGTTTCCTGGTAAAAGTTGACAGCACAGGAGAAGTAGTAGAGATAAAATATAGTTTAAAAATAAAGGAAAAATAATTATTCGAATCGATCCATCTGATAGTATAAGAATTTAATATTAACTATGCTCAAAAACTTTTCTCTAAAAACTCCTGACTTATAATTAACTTAATACCTTCTTTTTCATACTGTTTCAAAAGTTTTTCCCATTTTTCCTCAGCTCCCAGTAGGCTTGCCATACTAGGCTTTTGGATTATTTTTAAACGATTTTTAAGAGATAATAATGAAAAAGAATAAAAAATCAAAACAAAATAAAATTGGTGACTTTATGCGCGCTGCGATGTGGATGTGGGCACGTTCCAGTCTTTCGGGAATGTTTTTCTTCTTAAGAGTAGCATTTAGACTTCTACTCGCGAAAAGATTGAAAGAAAAAAAACAAAAAAGCATCGACGGCAACATCCCGACTGTTATAGCAATAAGCCCTACAATGAGATGTAATTATAATTGCAGAGGCTGCTATTCGAGAGATAGAATTTCAAATAATGAGCTCCGAACACAGGAACTCGATTCCCTTTTACACGAAGCAACAGAACTCGGAGTGCTCGCTATCGTGGTTACAGGCGGAGAGCCATTCCTCCGAGATGACACAATAGAACTTATGGAAAAGCATAAAAAACTTCTTTTTATCCCTATAACCAATGGTTCAAAAATGAATTCAAAACTGGCAAAACGCATTTCGAAAAGTGGAAATATAATTCAACTTGTAAGCATCGAAGGGCATAAGAAACATACCGATAACAGAAGAAAAGAGGGGGCTCACGAAACAGCCACCCGTGCGATGAAATTACTTAGAGGCGCGGGAGCTTGTTTTGGTTTTGCCGCGACAAATACTTCTGAAAACTCAAAATTTCTTGGTACCGATACATTTATAGATAATATGATAGAACTTGGATGTACTCTCGGCTATTTTACGGAATATGTTCCCTGCGGAGGGCATCCGAGAAAAGATTGGTTATTAAGTGAAGAAGAAAGAGAATCGTTCAGAAAAAAAGTTCTGGATCTCCGAAGAAGAAAACCTATCGTGTTGGTTCAATTTCCTCAGGATGAATATGGGGAAGAAAACCGTTGCACAGCAGCCGGGATTTCATCCTTACATATTAATTCCGAAGGAGGAATCGAACCCTGCCCATTTATCAATATTTCATTAGAAAATATCCGTAACGGCGGTTTAAAGGCTGCTTGTGAATCTCCTTTTCTAAAATCGATCAGGGAAAGGAATTATCTCTTGAAAAGAGACAAACTCGCATGTTCACTGTTTGAACATTATTCGGAACTGCAAAAATTAGCAGAAAAAATAGATTTTAATTTTTAATTAACACAAATAAAATTACTTGACATAGACAATCTAATTTCATATAATTTTGATACATACTATCTTACAAACTTTAATATTAGGAGGTTGTTATGTTTAAAAAATTTTTTTTCCTAAGTTTTACATTACTTTCACTTCTTACCGGCTGCAGAGCAGGTACAAATGGGATTACAATAAAGAAAGTTTCTCCGCTGGATAATGTTTCAAGAAAGACTAATTTCACTATAACCTTCTCAAAGGCAGTTGTAGAAAGGGAAGAAATCAACAACTGGCATGAAAACGATAAAATCCAATTCTCCCCCCCCATCAAGGGAAAGTACGAATGGATAACACAAAAAGAGTTACGGTTTTATCCGGAAGAAGTTCTTTTACCATCGACAGAGTACGTTTTAATTGTTTCGCCTAAAATAATAGGCATTGAAGATTTTTACCTGACAGGTAAAAACAAATTTACCTTTGAAACCACTACTCTTAAAATAGAACACTCAGATGTCGACTACAAAATAGAAGAGGGCAAAGCAGAAGTCAGAATAATGTTAAACTTGAGGTTTAATTACGAGGTTTCTCCCATAGAATTAAAAAAGAGATTAACCTTTAAAGTAGAAAGAGGGCCCTCCTTAAAGTTTGATTTTGACAAAACCGAACCTTCAAACATTCTAGTGGCGGTTTCCGAACCTGTCGAACTTACCAAAAAAGATAGAAATTTGCATATTGTAATTGATAAAGGATTAAAACCGGTTGGCGGCAAGAAACATTTAGATGAAACTTACGAAAGAACAATAAATCTCCCAAAGAAAAAGCAAATAGTAATCGAAAGCGTTTATCCCGAAAGAAAAGGCCGTGTCAACTGGTTAAACATAAAGTTTTCCACCGCTGTTTCTTCCGAAGAATTAGAAAATTATCTAAAGATTACCCCAAAAATCGACTATCAAATCTCAAGGGCAGGACAGTATATTACCCTGAAAGGGGATTTTAAAGCCGGGAAGACGTATGATATCCTTCTAAGAAAAGGTCTTCCTGCAATGAACGGAACGATTCTTCAAAACGAATACTCTAAACATCTTATAATGGGCGATATTGAGCCCTACTTTAATTTTGTAACTGAGGGAATGTATTTACCGAAAAAAGGGAAACTGAACATCGGTATAGAAAGCGTAAACATGGAGAAACTCGAATTAAGTATAGAAAAAGTTTATCTAAATAATATTGTATATTTTCTGAATACGAATTCAAGAAGGAGAAACTATTACGGCACTCGTGATCTTAACTATCTGGGGAAACAGATAGAGGTCAAAAAGTTCGAACCCGGCGGCGAAAAAAATGAGAAAATAATAACGACTGCAGATATGAGCGATTACCTTTCTGAAGAAAAGAAAGGGATATATATTATTCAACTCTGGAAACCATCATATCACTGGGATAAAAATGTTAAATGGGTAATAGTTACCGATCTCGGAATAATGGTCAAAAAAGCAGAGAACGAACTGAGAGTTTACGTAAACTCTCTTACAGATCTTTCTCCTGTAGAAAACGTCGAGGTAAGTCTCTTAAGCGTAAACAATCAAACAATACTAAAAGGAAATACCAATTCAAATGGAAGCGTATTTTTTGAAGATTACAAAAATAAGATAGAAGGGTTCTCCCCTATTGTAATAGCAGTAAGAAAAGGCGAAGATTTTTCTTTTCTTGAGTTTAATGAAAGCAGAATAAATCTGGGAGATTTCGATATAAGTGGACGACCCCCGGTTATAAAAGGTTACGAGGCATTTACTTATACAGATAGAGGAGTGTACCGACCGGGAGATACCCTCCACCTGGCTTCAATAATAAGGGATGAAGATCAGAATACTCCCGATGAATTTCCTGTTACCATTGAGATACGTGACCCAAAAGGGCAAAAATTCCAAACTTTAAAAGGATTGACACACTCATACGGAGCAGATGAGTTCTCCGTGCCCATTCCTTTTTACGCTAATACAGGTAAATACACTGCAAGACTTTTAGTTGCCAGCGAACAGGAAATAGGAAGAACTCACTTTAACGTTGAGGAATTCATACCCTCAAGAATAAAAGCTGATTTGACTCTTAATGAAAAAAGCTTTTCTTCTAACGATAACATTAAAGCAACCGTACAAGGAACAATGCTTTTCGGTCCACCGGCTGCCGGCAGAAAAGTAGAAGTGCGCGGTTGGCTTAATCCCTCAGACATAAAATTTGACAAGTACAACGAATATACCTTCTCTGATTCGGAGAAGGAAATGAGTGAAATTTCTTTTGATCTCGGAGAATCCAAACTCGACGTAGAAGGTAAAGCCGAGTTCAATTATCTTGTACCTGAGGATCTTAACCCTCCGTCATATATAATAGGTACGATTCAAGCTACCGTTTTTGAAATGGGAGGAAGAGCAATCAGTACCAAGAGATCTTTCCCTGTAAACGCATACCCGTTCTATATAGGTATGAAAAAAGAAGGGGAAGGCTATCCGAAAAAAGACGACGAGGTGGAAATAAACTATGTACTCCTTTCCCCTGAAGGAGAGAAAGTTCCGGGCAGAAAACTTCAAATGAAAGTTTATAAAGTAAACTGGAATTCTGTGCTCGAAAGAGACGATAGAGGTTACTACCGTTACAAATCCTACAAAGATTTGGATTTGATTGAAGAGCAGACAGTCGAATACAAAGGAGATATCTCAAAGCTTTCTATACGACCAAGGAATTATGGTCAACATATCGTAAAACTGATCGATCCGCAAACGACCGTTTCTTCAAGCATTAAATTTTACGTTTCAGGTTGGGGTTATGCCCCCTGGGCTATGACAAAACCAGATAGACTTGAGCTCAAACTGGACAAAGAAAAATACAATTCCGGAGAAAGCGCCAAAGTTCAGGTTCAGGCTCCGTTCGCGGGAAAATTATTCCTTTTTATTGAAAGGGAAAAAGTCCTCAAGGAAATAATCCTCGATATGGAAGAGAACACAGCTACAATTCCCATTCCGATTATCGATAAATATAAACCAAATGTTTATATTTCAGCCACACTCATAAGATCTAATAAAGGGGTGGAACCTCATGCCCCCTTGAGAGCTTTCGGAATCACGCCACTAATTGTCAAACCTGAAGAAAACAGACTTTCTTTAAAGATTAATTCCCCCGAAGAAATAAAGCCTGACCGGGAAATCACTGTAACTGTAAAGGTATCAAATGCAAGTCCAAAAACTCACCTCACACTCGCTGCGGTAGATGAAGGAATTTGCATGTTAACAGATTTTAAAACTCCAAACCCCTTTGACTTCTTTTACGGCAGAAGAAGACTCGCAATCGAAACTTTTGATATTTATTCTTTCGTTCTGCCCGAGTTGGAAAAAAGCATCGGAAAATCTTCTGCCGGAGGAGGCTTCGATGCGGTAGAAGAGAAAAAGCGCATTATGCCCGTACAGGTCAGAAGGGTAAAATCGGTCGCCCTCTGGTCCGGAATCGTTCAATTAAGAAGAGGAACCGCAAAAATAAAATTCAAAATACCCCAATTCCAGGGCACACTAAGACTTATGGCAGTAGCACACGATGGAAACAAATTCGGTTCCGAGGAAAAAAGAATTATTGTCGCAGACCCTATAGTAATCACCCCTACTTTCCCCAGATTTTTATCGGGAAGGGATAAGTTCAAAGTCCCGATAACCGTTTACAACAGCACGGATAATCCGGGAAAAATCAACGTTACTTTATCAGTTGAAGGGCCCATGAAGATTGTATCCAAAAACAATATAACAGAGAGTTTTAAAGCAAAAGAAGAGAAACTTTTAAACTTCGAGTGTAAAGCGGACAACACTTCCGGAAAAGTACATTTTAGAGTCGACGCCCGGGGTATAGAAGAGAAAAGTTTTGCAGAAGTAGATATTCCCTTAAGACCTCCTTCTCCTTATATCCATGAGTTCGGTTCCGGAAAATTAGAAATGGAAAAAGAGAATCTAATAAATGCTACTACTGGATGGGTTGAAGGTACTGCTAAATTGGACCTGATTATTTCTCCTTTCCCGACCGTCAATTTAGGAAGAGGAATAGAATTTCTTCTTAGCTACCCTCACGGCTGTATCGAACAAACGACCTCCAAGGTATTTCCTCTCCTGTATTTCTCCGACATAGCAAAGAACATCGACCCGGAACTTTTTAAAGATAAAAGTGCGAATTACTATGTAAACGAAGGTATTTCAAAATTACGCAGAATGCAACTGGGCCACGGCGGTTTTTCCTACTGGCCGGGAGGAGACAGAGAATGTGAGTGGGGATCAATCTACGCAAGTCACTTCCTCGTCGAAGCTAAAAAAGCAGGTTTTGAAGTTCCCGATTATGTACTTAATAGAATAGAATCAAGATTGAAAAGATTTTTATCCGAAGAAGAAAGCAGGAATAGGCAATACAGCGAAAGATGGAATCTTGAGAGAAAAGCATACGCCGCTTATGTATTAGCTCTTATGGGAAAACCCGACAAAAGCAGTATGAATTACCTCAAGGATGGAAGGTTTGACAAGATTTCTAATTACGGACAATTTTTCCTCGCCGGAGCTTTCGCCCTTACAGGTGATATCGACGAAGCGAATAATATTGTTCCCATCGATATTGCTCCAAGCAGAGAAGAAAGAGAAACGGGTGGTAATTTTAATTCGGGAATAAAAGCAAATGCAATTATCCTTGAGATGCTCGTAGAAATCGACCCCTCGCATCCTTCAATTCCCATCCTGGCTAAGGAAATAATAGAAAAATTGAGCAAGAGAAGATATTATTCCACTCAGGAAACAGCTTTTGGATTTATGGCGCTCGGCAAAGCGCTGAGAAACATCGAAGATCCCGATTATAAAGGAAGAATATCCATTGGAGGTAAACACGTTGCTTCTTTCGACAAAAAGACTTTTAATCTACAGAAAGAAGGAATAGGAGGAGAAAAAGTAAAAATTACAATTAATGGAAAAGGAACGGCTTATTATTACTGGAGAATCGGCGGGATAAAAAAGGATGGGACTTTCAAAGAGGGCGATACAGGGCTTCTTGTCAGAAGGAGATACTTAGACAGACAGGGTTCTCCCGCAAAAGAAACTGCCTTTAAACAGGGCGACCTGGTGGTCGCCAAAATCACAATGCAGGCTCTTACGGATAACCTTGAGAACGTAATAATTACGGATATGCTCCCTGCCGGTTTTGAAATCGAAAATCCGCGACTTAGTTCTTCTACGGCTTTGCCATGGATCAATACAAGAGAACATTTTTCTCCTGAATATATGGACATAAAAGATGATAGAGTAAACCTATATTATCACATGCTTTCCCGTAGAAAGGAGTACACTTTTTACTACTTACTTCGCGCGGTAACCAGCGGAGAATTCGTTCTTCCTCCTGTAGCAGGCGAGGCCATGTACGACCCTGCAAAGTTTTCAATAGCAAACAGCGGAGGTGTAACCGTTAAGTGAAATTAAGATATATTTTCGCTTTACTGCTTCTTCTATACTTAATAAGCATTTTAATACCTTTAAGGGAAGAGGAGCTTTTTAAGCCCCCTTCCCTTACCGTTTATTCCCGGGAAGAAAAGCTTCTTAGAACCTTCTTATCTTCTGACGATAAATGGAGAATTCCCGTAAAGATCGACGAAGTTTCACCGGAACTTATTAAAACCCTCATAAACACAGAAGACAGGATATTCTATTATCATAATGGGGTAAATCCCTATGCGCTCTTAAGAGCATTTTACCTGAATCTCAAACATGATAAGATCGTATCAGGCGGTTCTACCATAACAATGCAGGTTGCGCGAATGATGAAACACAGAGAAAGGACATATTTCTCGAAATTCATAGAAATTCTTACCGCACTGAAGCTTGAAATCCTGTACTCTAAGGAAGACATTCTGGAAATGTATATTAATCTTCTTCCTTACGGAAGCAACGTAGAAGGTGCGGGAACGGCAAGTTACTTTTACTTTCATAAACCTTTATCACAGCTCAGTCTCTCTCAATCTGCTACGTTCACCATTATACCTAATTCTCCCAGTATTTTGAACAATACCGAGAACATTAAAAAATTGGAGAAAAAAAGAAATAAAATTCTTAAAAGACTGTTGAACAACGGAGTTATAAATACAAAAGAATATAATGAAGGAATTAGAGAAAAAATCGAAATAGAAAATCCCGGTATGCCTTTTCTATCTCCACATTTTACTGACTTCGTCTATCAAAAAAGTTCCGGCGAAGAAAAGGTAATCACATCTCTTGATCTTAACATACAGGAGAAAGCAGAAAAAATACTAAGAGAACATCTTTTCAGATGGAGGGGAATGGGAGTGAAGAATGGAGCAGTTGTTATAATCGGAAATAAAAACCGGGAAATCCTATCGATGGTGGGATCCTATTCTTTCTGGGATGAAGCTAACGATGGTCAGGTAAACGGCTGCATTTCTCCCCGTTCACCAGGGTCGACACTCAAACCAATTCTTTACGCTTTCGCAATGGATAAAGGACTCATCACACCGGAAACAAGAATGATTGACGTTCCCGTAAATTACGGTGAATACAGCCCTGAAAACTACGACGGTGAGTATCATGGCCTGGTTAGTGTTAGAGAGGCTCTAAGTCGTTCAATGAATGTTCCGGCTGTAAACTTGCTCGCAGAAGTAAATCCAAAAATTTTTTCGTTTTTCTTGAATAACTGCGGGGTCACCACAATCAATGCAGAAAGTAAAGATTACGGTCTTCCCTTGATATTAGGAGGCTGTGAAGTAAAACTCCTCGAACTTACGAATCTTTACTCAACTTTCGCAAACAGAGGAACTTATCGTAAATTCAGCTATATAAAAAACGAACCAGGACATCCGGACATACAAATCTTTTCGGAAGAGACTGCTTTTATAATTTCAGAAATGCTCTCTGAACTCACAAGGCCAAATCTCCCCGATTACTGGGAATATACCCGGGACATGCCCAAATTAGCCTGGAAAACGGGAACCTCCTACGGACACCGTGATGCCTGGAGTATTGGCTATACGAGAAATTATACGATTGGAGTCTGGGTCGGAAATTTTGACGGCAGCGGAGCACCAGAGCTGGTTGGCTCTAAAGTTGCAACACCAATCCTATTTGACTTGTTCAGAAGTATCATAAATGAAGAAGACAGGATATGGTTTGAGAAACCGAAAAGAGTCAAAGAAAGAGAAGTTTGCATGCTTAGCGGAAAACCTCCAAATAAAAATTGTTCAGCCTTAGGAGAAGAATATTACATCCCGGGTATTTCCTCTGAAGAAGAATGTGAAATGCATAAAGCAATTTACGTAGACAAAAAAACAGGATACAGGTTAACAAAATTAAATCTCGATAAAAAAAGTTACTTAAAGAAGACTTATGAAATCTATCCTCCTGAGGTTGCAACCTGGATGGAAAGAAACAATATACCCGTACCCGAATTACCAGAGCTCGACCCCGAATTGAAAATTCTAATTTCGGGAAAGCCCCCCATTATAAATTTCCCCAAAGAAGAATGTACTTACATAACGAGAAAAGGGATCCCATTGCAACATCAAAAAATATATTTAGATGCTGCAGTTTCGAACACGGTAAAAAAAATATTCTGGTTTTTAGATGGAAAACTTATTTGGTCCGGAACCCCAAAAGATAAAGCTTATATTTACCCCATTGCGGGAAATCACAAACTTGTGTGTCAGGACAACCTCGGACGTTCAAGTTCTATCGATTTAAAAATCGAATAGCCTTTCCTTTCAACAAAAAGCGATAAACATAACTTTTTATCTACACAGGGAATTCATTTTGTCGGCAAATTTTTTCAAAACATGTAAGGTACTCGTATCCGAGCTAAAAACCGAATTCCTTCCCTGTGGTTCCTGAGGAGGGTCACCGGTATAGTCATCTCCATATTCCCATTTGCTATATTCAGTTGTGTCTCTGGGCCTACCTTCACCTCCCCAACCCCAAAAATTACTACCAGCCGCAGCAGTTCCTTCTTTAGATTTATTATATATATACTCGAAAATTTTTGAATAGTATTTATTTCTTATTTCGGTAGCAGAAAAAGGCGAAAAAGAATGATAATCCCTCGGTACTCCGAATTCGTCAAATACCAAAGGTTTTCCCAAATTGTCCGCACATTCTATGTGTTCTTTCAGATAATCAATAGCCTTTCTTTCGGCTTCGGGATATGTTTCTTCCGGCCTTGTGGGATCAAACCATACCCAGTTAAGAATCCAGAGATGAGTAGTCATATAATCGATATTCTCCCCATCATGTGCTCTAATGAACAAGCTAAGTGAATCAAGAGCGCCCTGCGTACCTTCACTACCCGTGGTTATTAAGTGATTAGGATCGATAGATTTGATATAATCGGCAGTTTCATCAATCCATCTATTGAAGACTTCTCTGTTCTCTACACCCGATTTTTCTCTTCTCCCGGGTCTCGGTTCATTTGCAAGTTCCCATGCCATAATCGTCGGATCATTTTTATAAAGTTTTCCGGTAAACCGATTTTTACGATTCAATAAAACATTCACGTAATCTCTGAAGTGTTTAACGGCTTCTTCATTAGAGTAAAAATGCGCGCTGTAATTCATAAAATCTACCCACCCATACTGTTCAAGAAAAGGATTGGGTAATTCCTCACCGTTCAACCAGGCAACGTACTGAGCCATACCGCCAGACCATACCCAATAATTATTCAGATACAAAACTGCCTTCATATCTCTTTTTTCCATTTCACTTAAAAGAAAATCAAGCCCGGTTAAGAGATCTTCATTGTAAACTCCTAAATCACTCTGGAATGATGGTTTAACTCTAAAATCAACATCCTTCGAACCTTCACTAGCGGCAAGAACGCGTAAATTTCTTATACCTAACGAAACCAATATATCCAACTCTCTAATAAGTCTTTTTCTATCTCCATACTCAGCAGGCGCTCCAAGATATGCGCCATACCATAAGTTGGTTCCGAGAAAATAGTAAGGCTTCCCATTCAAAATAAATTTTGTGCCTTTGACTTTCACAAAAGGACCCCTCTCTGATTGTTCAATTCTTACAGTAGTACAAGAAATTATGAACAACAATAAAGATAAGAAGATTATAAAGATTCTATTTTTCTCTTTCATTTTCTTTTTGTAAATTTATGTTTTTCTTCATTTTGTCAATGATTTTTTTATAGTTAACTTGTCGGTTCGTTAGATCCTTGGGTGGTTGGGTAGTTGAAACAAAAATAAAATCCTTAAAATCTGCGTTTATCTGCGTCCAATTATTGGTTGGGGTGTGGCTTTGTGCTCTTTGTGCGCTTTGTGGTTCAATTCCCCATTTGACAATTGACAAAAAAATGATAATATTACCCTGAGGAAAATTATGAGCTTAAATTGCGGAATTATCGGACTTCCCAATGTTGGTAAATCTACTATTTTCTCTGCTCTAACCTGCCTTTCGGTTAAAGCTGAGAATTATCCTTTTTGTACTATCGAACCCAACCTGGGTATGGTCGAAGTACCAGACGAACGGTTAACTAAAATAGCCGATATATTAAATATAGAAAAAAGAATACCCGCAACTGTAGAATTTGTAGATATAGCGGGTCTGGTCGAAGGAGCTTCAAAAGGAGAAGGGCTCGGGAATCAATTCCTGAGCCATATTAGAGAAGTCAATGTTATAATTCATATAGTTAGATGTTTTGAAGATCCGGATGTTTCACATCCTTATGATAATATCGATCCAGAACGAGATATCGAAGTAATAAATATGGAACTTATATTAGCCGATCTCGGGGCCATCGAAAAAAACCTGCAAAAGAATACAAAACTCCTTAAAAGCCAGGATAAAAAAATTAAAAAGAATGCCCAGGCTAAAGTAGCGTTGCTCGAAAAATTACAGAAAGAATTAAAAAAAGGGATACCCGCAAAGAACATAGATTTAAAAGACGAAGAGAAAAAAAATATAAAGGAATTAAATCTTCTCTCAAATAAAGCAGTTCTATATGTCTGCAATATCGACGAGAATAGCATAAACAATAAAAACAAATTCTCGGAATCGGTGAAAAATTACGCGAAAAAAGAAAATTCTCCCGTAATCGAAATCTGCGGCAAGGATGAACAGGAAATAGCAGGAATAGAAACCGAAAAAGAAAAAAAGGAATTCATGGAAATGCTGGAACTGGAGGATTTAGCTCTTAACCGCCTTATAAAAACCGCGTACGACCTTCTGGGTTTAAAAACTTTCTTTACTGAAAACGGAAAAGAAGTACGGGCATGGATGTTCAAAAAAGGGGCAAAAGCGCCTGATGCGGCAGGTATTATTCATACTGATTTCAGGGAAGGATTTATTAAAGCGGAAGTATTCCAATGCAACGATTTATTCGAATATGAATCTAAAACAAACATAAAAGAACACGGCAAAATACGAATCGAAGGAAAAGATTATGGGATTAAAGACGGCGATGTTATTTTATTTCACTTTAAAGTATAATGCGGCAAAGCCGTTAAAATGTAAAAATTAAATATGAAAATGAAAAATTATAAAAAAGAATCCAGAAGCCAGAAGTCAGGATACAGAATCCCATCCCAACTCCCAAAAAAATTATTGAACCACAAAGGTCACAAAGAACACAAAGATTTTCTTTTTGTTTTTTTACTAAATCCTAAATCCCAAATCCTGAATCCCAATTTGCCATATGTCCTGGGTTAATTTTCATACTCATTGTTCTTTTGATGACGGAAACGTCGCACTTGAAGGATACGTTAAAGAAGCTTTAAAGCAGAATGTTGCCATTTTGGGCTTTAGTTCACACAATCCTCTGCCCTTTTCGGTGGATTGGGTTCTAAAAAGAAAAGACTATAAAAAATACTGTAAAACCATCCGTAAGCTTTCGGAAAAATATGAAGATCAAATCAGAATACTTCTCGGATTGGAGATGGACTTTCTTTCCAATTTAAATTCTTTTTATAAAAAAGGGATAAACTTATCGGATCTGGATTATATAATAGGCTCTGTTCATTTCGTAAACTTTTTCGATAAAAATAAGGGCTGGGCAATCGATGAAAGTGAAGAAGAATTCGAAAAAGGTTTAGATGAAATCTATAAAGGCAATATAAAAAAGGTGGTAAAGGATTATTTTAAACTCATCAGAGATATGCTTAAATTAGAAAATCCGGACATTTTAGCACATCTCGATTTAGTAAAAATGAACAACAAAGACGAAAAATATTTCTCCGAAGGAGAAAACTGGTACCGGGAAGAAGTTCTTAAGACTTTAAAAGCGGTCGCAAAATCGAGCGCGATTTTAGAAGTTAACACCGGAGGAATCGCGAGGGGAAAAATTGATTCCTTATATCCCAGCAACTGGATAATAGAAGAAGCTTACAATATGCGTATTCCTATAACTTTAAGCTCGGACGCTCACAGACCGGAACAAATTACCGCCAAATTCAAAGAAGCAGCCGTATTACTTAATTCTATTGGATATAAAGAGGTATATATTCTACACAAAAAGACATGGGCACCGCACCCGATTTCTGTTGAAGGAGTCGAACTTTAATTTTAAAATTAGCCACAAAGGCACCAAGACACAAAGAGAATAGGACGCAGATAAACGCAGATTGAAAAGGATTTTTTATTAGTTTTTACTAAATCCCAACCCCAAAATCCCAAACCCTAACGTTGCCACAAAGCGCAAAAAGACCACAAAGAAAAAACAAAAAGATTATACTTTTGTCAACTAAAACCAAACCCACACTACCTAATAGGGACAACAAATAGCACAAATAACACTAATTTCTTATAAGTCCTATATGCTGATCCCAAAATCTAATATTTGCCTATTTTAATTTGATTTAATATAGCTTTTCAAAACCTTTAAAACCAAATCTTACTCGGACTTGATTTCAATTTTATCATTATATATTTCCAAAAAAAGGTTCTCCTCTGCGTCAACAATTCTAAAAATATCTTTCTTATGCGTTTTAAACAACTTGAACGTTTGCCCTTTTTTAATTCCATCCCCCGGTGGAAATCTAGTCAACCAAAAATTATCAGGCTCATTTAGTATAAGCACTAGCATCGTTCCTTTTCCATCCTGAAAGGTATCGTGTTTTTCTCCTTGCGATTCTTCATCTTTTGTATAAACACCCTCTTTTAATTTCATGTCATCCATTTTTTCTCCTTTTCTAATATTGTAAACAATAATTCTTCGTCTAGCAAGTTATCGCAAAATTATATCTATTTTCTAACACGTAGAAAACAACAATCACGTCTTAAACATTAGTGATATTTGTGCGATTTGTTGTTCCGAATTCATTGATGGGGTGGGAGTTTAAACAAACAAAATTTTAGTTGTTTTCTTTGTGGACTTAGTGGCTTTGTGTGAGATAATCTTTGGGGGGTGGGTCGGGTTTTAAACAACAAAAAATCTCTGTGTACTCTGTGTTTTTTCTCTTTTTCTCTGTGGGCTTTGTGGTTTAAACTTTTTTCTCCAAAAATTGACCTTCGTCAGGTTGACAAAAATATAAAATCTTGTTAGGTTAGTTTAGAAAAGAAGACTAACGGGGGATAAAATGGACAAAAACTGCAACCATAGCAAATATATACGAAACACCCCGGATATACCTGTAAAGTGGAGGTATATGCAAATAAGTTCAGCTACAAATGAGTTATCGGAAATTTTTAAATCGCTTTTAGAAGAACTTTACGAGGAAGGTGGGGATGAACATGAAAAACTTTAATAATTGCTGGTAAAAAAAACAAACTATGAAAATCCATCATCATTTTTCAAGGGTTGCACACAAGTACGAAGATTTAAGAACCACAGATTTAGAGCCAATTTTATCCATCAAAAAGAAACTGCAAAATTTGACTAAAATTGAAGCGACAGATGTTGGTTGTGGCACCGGAAGATATGATATAAAATTATTCCATCATTTAGGAGATAAACTCCATCTCACTTGCATTGATTATAATAGGTACATGTTAGATGAAGCTACCAAAAATCTAAAAGAACATAAAATTAAAAACTTCAAAACAATAAAAGCACCAGCAAAGGATTTACCATTAGTAGATAATTCTTTGAATACTGTATTTACTTTCAATGCCATACATCATTTCAGGTTTTTGGATTTTCTTAAAGAAGCATTCAGAATTTTAAGCGATAATGGCTACTTATTCATATACACCCGTTTAAGGAGCCAGAACAAAAGAAATATCTGGGGAATAGATTTCCCTAGATTCTGTGAAAAGGAAAAGCGGCTCTATGAATTAAATGAGTTAGAAAAAATATTAAATAAAATAGCAGATCTAAAATTAGAATCTCTTGAATATTTCAAATATAAGCGAACAACTACATTAGAATGGCTTATAACACAAGCCAAGAATCATCATTATTCCACGTTTTCTTTGTATAACAAAAAAGAATTTAAAGAATCCTTAAAGGAATTCCAGGAGAATATTGCTCGTAATTTCAAAAATTTGGATAGGATCACTTGGCATGATGAAAACTTAATGCTTGTTATTAGAAAAACAGCTAAAGGATATGGGACATAGCAGTCCATCAATTTCACCGGATAATTCATATATGTGTTGGTCTTATTGTCTTTCTGGGGTCGTATCTCAAACTTTGGCAATTTTCTAACATACCAAGAATTTGGAATACTGGATTTGTAGTTTGGGATTTAGTTAAAACAACAAAAAAATGGTTTGAGTTGGGTGGCTTTGTGTTCTTCGTGTCTCTGTGTGAGAATAAATGGGGGTTTGGGCTGGGTTTCAAACAACAAAAAAACTCTGTGTACTCTGTGTTTTTTTCTTTTTCTCTGTGCTCTCTGTGGTAGATGTTTTTTGTTTTTCCTATTCAACTATTCAACAATTCAACCATTCAACTGTATTGATTTTTCTTAGAAGAATCAATACCTAAACAAAGTTTCCAAAAAAGTATACTTATCCAAATGACCTAAACCGCCGCCAGCGGCAGTTTTTTCCGAATATTCAATATTCCCATCTTTCGGTACATTAGCACCCGAAATAAGAATAGGAACAGGGGTTCTGGTATGCTTACGCAATTTTATGGGAACAGGATGGTCAGGAAGAACTCCGATAGTAACCTCATCATCGACTCTCCTTAAAATAAGACTTACCAGTCTTTTGTCGAATTGCTCGATTGCTTTTATTTTTAAATCGAGGTCTCCCATATGCGAACATTCATCGATCGCTTCAAGATGCAGATAAACAAAATCGTTGCGTTTTAAAGCATCAAGCGCAGCCTCAACCTTGTTCTCGTAATTAGTATCAATGAATCCGGTTGCACCATCCGGCTTAATCGCTTGCATCCCGGTTAACTTACCTATTCCAAGAATTACATCGACAGCGGACACCACAACGCCTTTTTTATTATATTTATTTTCAAATGACTCAAAATGAGGCTTCCTTCCCGGGCTCCACGGCCATATGCAATTCGCCGGCCTTTTATTATCATTCATAAGTTTTACATTAGGAGAAGCATTTTTCAAAACTTCTATACTTTTTTCTATTAATTTATTAATTATATCAGCAGTTACTTTACCTTCATCTTCTTTCGCATACGGTAAAATATTTTTCCATTTTTTACCCTGATTTGAATCCGGCTTATGATATCCTATTTTATCCGAAAATTCTTCTCCTTTTAGAATCAAAAGATTTCTGTAACTAACACCCGGATAAAAGATTATTTTATTATTTCCCAATTCTTTATTCAACGATTTTATCAAAGCTTCTGCGCTTTTTTGATCTATCTGTCCTGCGGCGTAATCTTCCAATATATCTTCCCTGATAGTTATAAGATTACACCTGAAAGCTATTTCATCCTCTTTTAATTCTATACCTTTACTTGCTGCTTCAATCGGACCTCTTCCGCAATAGCTTTTCGCGAGGTCATACCCCAGAACCGAAAGATTTGCAGCGTCACTCGAAGTAGGAAAAGGTTCGGGTATGGTAAGAAGAGTTCCCTGTGCTCCTTTTTTTGCGAGAGATTCCAAGCCCGGGGTATTCGCCACCTCGAGAGGAGTTTTATTTCCTAATTCAGGAATAGGCTCATCCGCCATTCCATCCGCTAAAAAAACTAAGTATTTCATGATTTTTACATTTACAAGTTATATGGGTTTAATATGTTGTCAACACCCCACCACCCGGTTTCTTACCACAGAGGACACAGAGAAAAGAAAAACCCACTGAGCACACAGAGATTTTCTGTTGTTTAAAACCCCAACCCTTCATCACAAATATTCACATGTAGAACATGTTGGAATTGTAGTTTTTTCCCCAAATCTAAAAACCAATACCTAAGACCTGATTTCTTACATGTAGAACATGTAGAAATTGTAGTAAATTGCACTTGAACCCTCAATCCCTTAATCAATACAAAGAACACAAAAGTTATTTTACTAACAGACATTTTCTTATATCCGTAAAACGCTCGTCTTTTAATTTTAGAAAATAGATTCCTGATGATAAATCCCCACCGTTTACCCTAACGGCATGCGGTCCTTCACTTTGCATCCCCGAATAAAATGTCCTTACTTTTCTTCCGGTAATATCATACAATGAAATATCGATCATAGACGCGCCGGGTAATTCATACTCGAAGATGGTTTCTGATTTGAACGGATTGGGATAGTTTTGATACAATTTCATTGCGTAGCTATCAGGATTACTTATTCCGGATGAATCAGTATATTCATACGCGCCTATATCCCAGCCAGTGCCATAAGGACGAGATATACCGGCCAAATCATAATCCGCATAACCTTCTCCTAGCATCTTGCCTGAATCTATTGCCGGGCTTGAATCGGTTAACATATATTCTGAATTAAGAAGGGGATTAGCATTAATATTATTTTCCCCGTTACATTCTCCGGATACAGTCCCCTGCTTGGAGAATATTAAATTATAATCACAATCGCTTACGGAAGAATATTCGTCCGTTAGCAATAAATCAATAAGTCGATTTTCAGCATACATTATATTATTGTATATTACATTTCCCACACTCCATTTACATATAATAATTCCTACGGTGTTGTAATTGCTTTTTGAAACCATTGTATTATTATAAATCTTTCCATTTTGGTTTAATGTTTCTTCTATAGCGTGACCATTACCGCCTACTTCAATAAAATGAAGAGCCCTATCGGGACTCCCGTCATTTTCACCGGCAATAAGTAAATTGTTATAAATTTCCGGTTCTATAATAAATCCCTGATCAGCAAGAATCCAAGCTGTTGCCGGATGTTCTGCTCCTACAGATATGTTAGGACCGATAATATTATTATATATCCTTATACCTCGATATTCGTCTGTTGTGGTAGGAACCGCAAAAAATTTAATACCGTCGTTATAGGCCCAATCGCTTGTATCATAAATTCTGTTGTGGTGAACTTTGATATTATCCGCTGCGATACTAGTATATCCGCCAGAGAAAGTACTCACGCCGACTCTTGAAAATTCATTGTTGTATATGTCTATTCCGGTATTATCAGCCATGTTCACTGATATACCCACACCAATATAGGTAATTATATTATCATGAAATGAAATATTATTAGAGCCATATACGAAAACTCCGGCGCTGTGTGTTCTTGATCCAACATCGCCATATCGTCCTTCATAACCGTTATCTTCAAATGTTTCTTGAGATTGATACATATTTAAGATATTAAGATTTTTTATTTGAATATCATTGCCGCGAAGTATGTTTATAGCTATATTACCTGGTATATTATTATCATCCTGGCTTGTTCGATAATAAGTGAAATATCCTTTAGAACCGGTATCAGTGCTTTCGACTATTCCATTAGTTCCGCCATCAATAACTATGTTTTCTTTTTCATTTATGTAAATTGCTCCTCCGTCCATTGTGAATGTCCCACCAAAACACGGACTTGTCAATCTTGCGTTATCTTCAAATAGAATCGTTATCGGATTTTCCGGTGTTCCACTTCCGTTAACTGTGATGGCTGTTTCTAAAGGATTAATATTAAACGTGCCGCATAAATGCACAATATCTCCTGGACCTATCAGGCCATCAGATTCCTGAACAGTAGTCCAATTATCCGAATTATTTAACCAGCTTAGTGCATGAGCATTTTCAGCATCAGTTCCCGTACCATCTCCATGGATATCTTGAGCAATATAAATATTTTCCTGCTGTTGGGAATAAGCAGTTACATATATAAGTAACAAGAAAATTATTCTAATCAAAACAATCTTGCATTTCATATTCATCTCCTTTTATAATTATTTTACTAATACACACTTTTTAGTACCTTTAAAATCATCTCCCTGTATACTAAAAAAATAAACTCCGGTTGATAAACTATCACCCTGCACCACTTCCTCATGTGAACCTTCACTTTGTATCCCCGAAAACAATGTTTTTACTCTTCTTCCGGCAATATCAAATAATGAAATTTCTATATATAAGTCTTCGGAAAGGACATATTCAAAGATGGTTTCTGATTTGAAAGGATTAGGATAATTCTGATGCAGATGAAGTTTATCTACCGCATCAATACCAGTATATTCATAGGCACCTATATCCCAGCCTGCCCCATACGGGCGAGTCACACCATCGAAATCAGTTTTAAAATACTCGCTTAAATCTAAACCTGTATTAACTGTGGGATCATCACCATCGTCAGGCTTAAAATCAACACCTAAAGACGGATCAATATTCGCACCTTGAATATTTAAATTGTAAGTATTCACAAAATCATCATAATGGTCTATAAAATTTCCGTTATAACCCATAGCACTGCAACCACTGCTCCCCTCGCTAATAATATTGTTGTCATAAATTATCTCCGCGCCTGAGCCAAAAGAACCAATCAAACTATTATCTGCTATGCCACCAACGCCACTTGCTGTACCACCTCCATTCGTATAACAGTTATGCACAATATTGTTCGCAATAACTACATTGTTAAGATTGTACTCATTATGATTATTACAACCTATCCCAATCCCACCTGCAGGCAAGTTAACAACAACATTATTTGCAATAACTATATCGGATAAAAAAGTAGTTGTTACATCACTTCCCCCAAATGATATTCCTCTAAGCACTGAACCAAAATCTTCATAACTCGTTATAATATTGTAAATTTCTTCTTCTCGGTTTTCATAAATCGAATCTAATTCCATCTCGGCATAGCTGGATAAGTTTCGAAACTTATCCAGAATATAACTATCTATACCAATATATTCTTCATTTTTCAGGTGATTAAATAATGCTCTGGCATCATCAATATTCTCATATATCCCATCTGGCCTACCTGCTCTATAAGGATTAGGTGTTACAAATGTATAATGAGAAGGTATAAACCCTATAGGAACGATTTCCTCTTCGTATAAAATATTATTGTATATATAAACATGGTTTCCCGGACGAGGGGAAGGAGGGTTAGTATTATAAAAAGGTTCATAATTTATAAACGCAGTTCCGCATCTAAAATTATAAAATTTATTATTATATACTCGATAATATTCCGCGCCGTTAAACGCTATCCCGTCAGGATGCCCGTCTCCTCCATCATAAGCTCTATCATGCACAATATTATTATAAAAATCTACGCCACCTGCTCCACACTCAAATGCATCATCAACAACATTAGCTATTTCATTATCATGAATTGAAATATAGCCAAAATCATCTGCTATAGGGCCAAAACCGGATATCGCATCCTGCCAATTATTCTGAATATGACAATAACTTATTTCTATATTTGGTTTAGGTACCCCATATTCAGTTGCTGTAAAGGTTATACCGCTATTATCCCAATCATGTTCCCCACCATTACGATAGACATAAAGATATGTCAATCTGATGCCTTGAGCGCCATAAACCCGTATTCCTACTCCAGCACAATTCTGAACTGTAAGTTTTCTCCCGCCATTAACATTCCCGTCTATTGCTATATGATCTTGATAAATTATCCGTATTCCGCCATCCGGATCACTATCATTTGTAATAATAACATTACCATTATGCCCATCATCCTGACCTACTTTTATGGTTATTGGATTATTTTCCGAACCGCTGGTTTGCACATGAAGTTGTTCATAATATGTTTTCTCAGTTTCACCGCCACTAATATATATTATGTCCCCGGGATTTAAAGAACCCCAAACAATATCAGAGAATCCCTGCCAGGCATCTCCCCAGGATGTACCATTATTTGCCCCAGATGCCTGATTGTCTACATACCAATTATTTCCCTGCTGCTGGGCATAAACATTGAAACAGAAACCTAATAAGACTATTAATACTAATGAAATAATTTTCACATTCATCTTCATTTTAATCTCCTTTGCTTTCTCATGATAATTAAACAAAATTATATATATCAACATAAACATAGTAAAAATAATAAAAAAATACAACCTAAGGAGATAATAAATATGGAAAAACAACTTTTTTGTGATTTTTGACAATTCAATGCCCTATATACAATCATACAAAATATGCTGCTAATCAATAAAAAGAAGGGTGTAAACATAATATATATAAAAAGGATACCAATATATTTTCCCAATTCACCAACAGCCATAGGTGAACTTCCTAAATCCTTTAATAAATTATTCAAAAAAGTGAAACCGAAAATTATACAAATAAAAAAACATACGATAAAGGAGGTTGAAACCCCTTGCAAGTAAGAATCTTTCGACTTTATGTAAGAAATATAAATATCTTTATTCTTTTTTAATAATTTATATATTTTATATAATAAATAAATTAAAACAATCGATAACGGGATTAAAAGAGAAATTGACATATTCCGTCTGTTCCTTTCTTGCTATTTCAATTTCACGAGTTAAGATTTATTATAATCAACTATTTTATTAACAAACACTTTTTAGTACCTTTAAAATTATTTCCCTGTATCCTAAAAAAATATACTCCGGATGACAAACTGGTACCATTTACTATTTCTTCGTGTGGACCTTCACTTTGTACGCCTGAAAACAATGTTCTTACTTTTCTTCCGGTAATATCATACAATGAAATCTCAATCATAGACGCGCCGGGTAATTCATACTCGAAGATGGTTTCTTTACTAAACGGATTAGGATAGTTTGGGTATAACTTCATCGCGTAGCTATCAGGATTACTTATTCCGGACGAATCAGTGTATTCATAAGCGCCAATATCCCAAAAACCGTCAGCACCACGAATATTTTGGTCAGGATCGACTGAATCTGGATTAAATCCAGGAAGAGTTGTTAAATCCAGACCAGCGTTTATTGCTAGAGCTCCTGCAGCTAATGTGAAATCACCATTATCAGCATCAACTATGGGATCAAATCCTGTATGGACCGAATCATTAACTCCAGGAACAACATCCCATTGCCAAGTAGAATTAATTAGATAGTTATAATCATGTATAGCATTGTTGCCGTCTAGATTAACTTCTTCGCAATCTACAAACAGATTATTGTATATAAGATTTGTGGAAGGATCGCTTGTATAAGCAATCCTTACGCCAGCATGACCACCATTTGCCGTATGATTGTAGCGATAAAATAAATTATTATAAATATGCGCATTTGTAAGGCCTATCTCATCTGGTTGAGATATATCAACTATTGTTGCCGGGCTTGTAAAACCATCGGAACCAGGTGTGTTATAGAAAATGTTTCCATATACATTTAATCCATCAGTACCCCATGCGCAAGCAATAGCCGCAGTACCTTTTATATCCTGAAAAATATTATTTCGAATCGTCATATTCTTTACATTAGAGGAAAATAATTGAACCCCTTGAGCGTGGGTACCACCATACCCAAAACTATTTGCAATCTTGCTGTATTCGACTATGTTGTTATCTCCATGCAGCAATACACCATTTCCCATGAAATCATGGATATATGAATATTGTACTAGTATTGTTGAAACAGATACTCCATATAAAACATCATGCCTGATCTCTTCGTATATTTGCCCAAATTGTTCTATCTCAATGTATCTAAAAATAATATGCTCTGTGTGTGAAAGCCGTATACCTTTATCTTCCAAAGGTTCATTAGGCTTAATCTTAAAACCATACCCACTTTCCCAATCATCATCTCTTTTTTGTCCATCAAACACCCAGTAGGATGTACTAAATATTAATCTATCAAATAATGCCTGGCCATCACCATAACTTGCCTGCCAGCCAACGTTTGTCCCATGATCACTTTCAATTGCTTTTTTTATTGTTATATATTGAGTCCCAACTTCCGCATCACCAAAAGTATAACTTTCATATATCCCATCTGCTATATAGTATGTAGCACCTCGCACTAATACATCCGGTAAAGCGTTAAAGGCATTATTCCAATCTGAACCATCATTATTACCTATTGCATCAGCTCGAATATAGTGGATATTTTGTTCTTGTCTGAGAGTATAATTAGCCATTATTGTTTTTTCCGAATCCATAGTTATTACTGATGCACCATTGTTTGCCCCCGATGCTTGATTGTCCACATACCAGTTATCTCCCTGCTGGGCATAGCCGGTTACATATATAAATAACAAGAAAATTAATCTAATTAAAATAATTCTTAATTTCACATTCATCTCCTTTTATAATTATTTTATTAACAAACACTTTTTAGTACCTTTAAAATTATTTCCCTGTATCCTAAAAAAATATACTCCGGATGACAAACTGGTACCATTTACTATTTCTTCGTGTGGACCTTCACTTTGTACGCCTGAAAACAATGTTCTTACTTTTCTTCCGGCAATATCAAATAATGAAATCTCTATATATAAGTTTTCAGAAAGGTCATATTTAAAGATAGTTTCTACTATGAAAGGATTGGGATGATTCTGGTACAGATGAAGTTTATCTACCGCATCAATACCGGTATATTCATATGCACCTATATCCCAGCCTGCACCATAGGGACGGGTAATACCATTTAAATCACTGGTATTCTCAAGTAGACTTGCACCTGCATTTATTGCAGGGCTATTCGCCTGTAGAGAAAAGTCAGGTGTAATAGTATCACCAGCCAACCAATCTTTATCACCCCAGAGTAAAATATAAAAATTACATATATCTCCATCCGGATAATTTGCTTTAGAAATTCCGGAGGTAGGAGCTGCATAATCATCTATATCCGGTACAAATGCAATAAGGTTATTTTCAGTATCAACATCTGTTATTTGTCTTGCTATTCCATCTACACCCCTATTAAAAGGCGAATATTCTATAAACTCTCCAACAACAAATCTGGAAATCTCTACTTCATTTACTTCAAAACTATTCGCACTACCACTATAATCACTACCATTATCGTCTCCCCAAATCCATCCTATATTAGCATTCACAAACATTGGGTCACCCCCATTAATTCCATGTTCTTCCAAAAACGGCGACCAATTTTCGGGATTTGTATTTTTTGATTCGTAATTCGGATATGCGCCTGCCACGTAATTATAATCAAAATTATCATAATAATCTCTGATGAAACCTACAAGTGTATTTCTAATATTATAAAACCCATAACTTGAGTTTGAAGGATCTATGCTGCATCCAATTATGAGGTTATTTTTAACCTCGGTCCCCTCAAACCAAACACTTATCGGATGTCCTCCATTAACACTGGATAAATAATAAGTGTTATTATGTACCCTGGGCGTCGGACAACTTGTAGATACTGCACCACAATTAACAATCAAATTATTACGGATTGTCCAATTCTCAACAGTTTGGCCTTCTGCCCGCTCACTAACATAGATAACCTGCCCTGAGCAATTTTTGAATACATTGCCTTCAATAATCGTATTGTTACAATTAACATTTTCCTCAGTATAAACCTGAATACAATCCGGATGAATTCCACTACCGCTTTTGTGTGAGACACTATTAAATACATTATTTTTTATAACAGAATTTCTTGACAAATAAGCGATCGCATCATTACCCCCCCAGTAGTTAAATATATTGTTTTCAATCAGATTATCACGTCCACGAAATCTAATGCAATGCGACGACGCATTTTCTGAAGGACCAAATATATTATTCTTAATAATTATATGGTTTCTGGAATATTCAGTACTTCGACAAAATACTGCCACACCACTGCCGCCATTTGCAGTTATTAAATTATTACTAATTTCTATAAATGAAATTTCCGGCCGTAACTCTATAGCACCATAACCATCACTTAAACCATCCATTCCATCTCTTCTAATTTTAAAACCTTGAATTTTGTAATAATTATGCGCAAGTAGTATTCCTTCAATGTAAACATCTTCGCCGTCCGCCGCTTTAAACGTTATGTACGAATCACTCTCACCATCTCGCTGAGTTAAAACAAATTCTTCATAATCTCCTGCTTTAACTATAACAATATCATTAGGTCTTGCTATATCAGCTGCATGCTGTATCGTAAAAAAAGGGCTGGACTCTGTTCCTGTATTGCTATCACTCGCATTTGGATTACTTTGATCAACGTAGTATATACCGTCTTCGGCTTGTGACAAAATATAACTTGCCGTAACCATTTTATTGGTATCCATAGTTGTTTTAATCGTCTCACTCCAGGCATCCCTCCAGGATGTACCGTTGTTTGCCCCAGATGCCTGATTGTCTACATACCAGTTATCTCCCTGCTGGGCATAGCCGGTTACATATATAAACGAAAACGAAATGATAATAATTAAGATAATTTTGCTTTTCAAAATAATATACTTAATTTATTATATTGTTTTAAATCTTCTTCTTACTCACCAAACTCCCGTCATCCCTAACCCCGAGTTCATATTTATCACCCTTTTTATTTTCGGCTTCTATATTGTATATAGCTCCATCAGCTCTTTCTACCTTTGAAATTTTCTTATCCACTAAAACGTGCATCATCACCGGGGGGATTCCAAGTTCTTTTTTTATTCTTTCAATTACCTCAGCCGGTAAATCTGAAAGCAAAATCGGAGGTTTTGCAATTCCAAGTTCAGCCGCTACTTCCTCCGCTGTAGGATTAGGTAAAGCATCCACATCAAAACTATCCAAAGGAACAAAATCTTTCTTTTCAATTTGTACTACACCAGGACTTCCGGTTATCATAAAATCACTAACTTTATCTAATACTATATCATAATCTCTAATAGTCGACCTCTCAGCATAAAATCGGTTCATTACTATACCTTCAATATCACGTAAAATAACCGCCGGTCGGGGATCCTCTTTTTCAAAATCGACTGAAACATTACGTATTTTCAATCCCTTTATATACCGACAATAGAGACCATAAGACGGTCTGAGTCCGTACATTTCCGCTCTGTAATCTTCTATTTTCGGAAGTTCGATTTCAGCGGGATCTTTCTCCAGTGCAAGATAATTCAGACTTCCTCCTTTGTGAGTTATTCTCATATTTTCAAAAACAATATTTTCAAGCATCTTACCAGATTTACCCATAACCGTAGAGGTAAACTTCCATCCACTTCCGTAACCGTAAACATCTTTAACTACAGCATTACTTATTCTTATGTTTTTTATTTCACCGACAACAGGAGAACCCGGAATACCTCCTTTAATTTTAGATAAATTAACAAAGAAAGGAACAGCAACACTCTCCATAGTAACATTTTGAACATTAACGCCGTCTATTACCGCCCCATGATTCGAAGTAAAACTTATCCCGACATTATCAGCTTTTTTTATTGTTATATTGGAAATCTGTATATTCCTGAAATCCTCAACCGTTTCCGGGCCAATCTGCAGGGCAGTGCCACCGGCAGAAATTATACAACTACTTATATTAATATCTTCACTACTTAACCTGCGCCCTAAGGAATAATCCGATTTCAAAGAAATACCATCATTATCCGTTTCCAACTCACAGTTTAAAACATCGACATTACTGCTCCCCACAAGGCTCATACCATCCATCTTTGTTTCTACTTTCACATCGTATATATTTACGCCTTCACATCCTGTAGCCAGAATAGCCAGGTATCCACCATCGGTGATAGTTATATTCTTTATCTCAATATCCTTGCATAATCTAAATGAAATAGCTTTATCACCCTCTCCTATTTCAGGATTACTATAAAGGGATGCTGTTCCGCTTATAATGCCTTCTCCTCTTATAGTAACATTTTCAATACTATCCCCCCAGATAAGCGCGTTGTGAAAATGACTTAGCCCGAAATCCTGATACTTATCCCACGAATTCACCTCTGGTTTATCGAACGCGCCAATTCCTTTTGGCGCAGCTTGTATTTTCGCTCCTTTCTCAATTTGCAAGGTTACATTGCTTTTCAAATGAATGGACCCGGCAAGGTAAGTTCCGCTCGAAAATATGATTATACCGTTCTTTAAAATAGAACAGGAATCGATTGCTTTGTTTATAGCTTCGGTATCGAGATCCTCGTCATTACTAATCGCGCCAAAATCCTCAACTTTCAATAAACTCGGCGGAGAACCAATCGGATTTTCTGCTAACAATATAAATGATATTAAAAATATTATAATTATTTTGTACATTTTTCCTCCTTTTGCTAAATTTAACTTATTATCGATACTTTTCAAGTGCAATTTGCCACAAATACACACCACTCAACCTAAATTTAACCACAAGATTTCACGGATTAACACAAAATTTTTATTTTTTCTACCATTCAACCATTCAACAAATCAACCATTTAACTTTTGTCAATGGTTTTTGCTCCAAAAACCATTGACAAAATAGATAAACCCATAAATTACAAAAAGGAAAATGAAAGAAAAAGAAATCGAATATAAAAAAATGGAAAAGGAATTTGTTCCTGAGAGAATATCCTGGGAATCTCTTGATGATTTAGAGGGACTATACAAATCTCTTCTGGAAAGAAAAGTGGATTCTTGCAAGAGTCTAGAAAAATTGATCGCCGACTTAAACGAAATAAAAATAGTACTTTTCGAGAAACGCACCAGGGCTTTCATTAATATGACCTCCCATACCAATAATAAAAAAATGCAGGAAGAGTATATTCATTTTATAACAAAAATAGAACCCCAATCCAAGGAATATACCTTCGAAATTCATAAAAAAATTCTGGAAAATCATAAAAAGTACTCTCTTACTTCTTCTAAGTATAACATTTATGTTCGGCATCTAAAAAATCACTTCAAATTATTTAGAAAAGAAAATGTTGAATTGGAAAAACAGGAAGAAAAACTCATAAATGACTACTCAAAGTTAATGGGAAACATGATGTTCACTTTTAGAGGTAAAAAATATACCTTCAGGCAAATGTATAAATTCTTGGAAGAACAGGATAAAAATCTCAGGAAAGATGTTTATAAAGTATTATGGAATAGAGTAGAAAAAGAAATCGATGACATTTACGGTATCTTCGAAAAACAAATAAAAATCCGTAATAAGATAGCAAAAAATGCTGATTTTGAAAATTACAGAGACTACAAATTTAAAGAACTCGAACGCTTTTATTATACATCTGGCGATTGCTTTTCATTTCATGAAGACATTAAAAGAAACATTATACCTATTGTGAATAAAATCATGGAAAGAAGAAAAAAAGCATTAGGTATTAACAGCGTAAAACCCTGGGATACATATGTCGATATTTACGGCAATAAACCTTTACAGCCTTTTTCTACTTCTGAGGAATTTACAAATAAAACCATAGCTATCTTCAAAAAAACCCATCCCGAACTGGGTAAAAAGATAAGTTTAATGAATGAAAAAGGAACGCTGGATTTGGAAAGCCGAGAAGGTAAAGCACCTGGGGGATATATGGCAGACCTACCCGAAACAAACCTTCCCTTCATTTTTATGAACTCAACGGGAATTCATAGAGATGTAGAAATCCTGCTTCACGAATCCGGGCATGCCTTCCATCATTTTGCCTGTACGAAACAACCTTTAATTGAATATCATAATCCCCCTTCTGAAATCTGCGAAGTCGCTTCCATGGCAATGGAACTCATTACAATAGATAACTGGGACATATTTTATGAGAAAAAAGAAGACCTTCTGCGGGCTAAAATCCGACAATTAGAATCGATATTATTGCTTTTTCCCTGGATATCGATAGTAGATCTATTCCAGCAGTGGATTTACACTGAAGAGAACTTAGATAGAAAATCTTTGATTGATAAATGGAAAGAATTAATTGATTCTTTTCAACCGTACCTTGATTATAAAGGAAGCAACTTCAGCTATTCATACGCATGGGTTAGACAGTTACATCTATTCCAAGTACCTTTTTATTATATCGAATACGCCATAGCCCAGCTTGGGGCACTACAGTTATGGTTAAATTACAAAAAAGAGCCCCAGAAAACAATACATCAATATATGAAAGGGCTATCTCTCGGCGGCTCAAAACCACTACCTGAACTCTACGAAGCAATAGGTATTAAATTCGACTTCTCGGAAAAAATGCTGAAAAACCTAATTAATGAAGTGAACAAAGAACTGGAATCGTTGCTGAAAGAATTAAACGAGATACAAAATGCTAATAACTAATTTAGCAGTTAAATATTTTATTGAAATTTCTCTCTTTACGAAAATTCAAATCCATAAAATCTGCGTTTATCTGCGTCCTAACTCAGGATTTAGGATTTGGGGATTGGGATTTTGTAAACAACAAAAAACTCTGTGTCTCCGTGGGCTCCGTGTGAGAAAAATGGTGGTGTGGGATGGGGTTTAGGAATTTAATCTGGGATTTCGACGGGACGATTCTCGATACTTACCCGGAAATAACAAAAGCTTTTATCAACACGTTAAAAAAAGACTATGGGGTTGAATATAACTACGATAAAACTTTCTCTCTTGCGAAAACCTCGATCACTTTTTGCATAGAAAGTCTCGCCGATGAATTTAATATAGACAGAGAAGAATTCTATGAAAAATACAAAGAAAGATATTTCGGAGAATTGATTTTCGAAGGTAAACCATTCAAAGGAGTAGAAAAAGTTCTTAAATACACATCAAAACGAGGGGGAAATTTTCTTATCACTCATCGGAGCTTTGAGAGCCTGAACGAATTTCTCACCAGAAATGACTTTAAAAAATATTTTATAGAAATTATAAGTTCCGATGCAAACTTTCCACTAAAACCCGATCCCGCAAGCTTTAATTATATTATAGACAAATATAAACTTAAAAAAGAGGAAACTCTCGGTGTCGGAGATAGAATCCTCGATATAGAAGCAGCCAACTCAGCCGGCATCAAATCATGTTTTTTTGCCCCCGAGGGTTCAAAAATCGGTGTAGCCACTTACAATATAAGTAAAATGCCTATTTTACTTACGATCCTTAAAGAAGCTGATAATCTCACCGGCACTTCTCTCGACAACAGGGGATAAACTCTCCCCCACTTCTAAACTCTCCGGCATAATAGCCAGAATTTTAAGTTCTTTCACCTCGCCTTCTTTAGAGATAAAATCATAAAAAAGATGAAGAGAAGAAGAATGAGTAAGACCGAATCGCTCGTTTATTTCCTGTAAATCAAAAAGTCTAATTTCCCCTATTTCTCCCCCGAAGAGAACACTATCCACAATCAAAAGCTTTTCGAACTTTTTCTTAGTCAGAAATCCCAACCAATGTTCCGGTGTCGCACCCGCAACAATAACATTTTCGATACCGATATCTTTAAGCTTTTCAGCAATAAAAACACCAACACCATCATCGGTTTTTAATGTCGAACCTATACCCATTATTACGGTTTTATTATCTATGAATTCTTTTAATTCTTCTTTCCATTTCATATTAATAAATAATAATCCTAATCCTTAGAAAAAGTAGACAAGAAGACAGGCATCAATGTACCCATCCTCTCATCTACTTATTTATTCATTCTCTCTAATTATTTAAAAAGACTAAATGCCACAACAAAACCGGCGGTAATCACGGAAAGAATACTCATCAGTTTTATCAAAATATTAAGTGAAGGTCCTGAAGTATCTTTCATCGGATCGCCGAGAGTATCTCCTGTAACTGCAGCCTTATGCGCATCGGAACCTTTTCCTCCGTGAGCTCCTTCTTCGATATATTTCTTCGCGTTATCAAAAGCACCACCAGCATTAGCCATAAAAACAGCCAGAGAAAAACCGGCAGCGAGGGCTCCCACAAGAAAACCAACAACACCTGCAACTCCAAAAACCCAACCAATAATTATCGGAGAAATTATTGCTACCAAAGAAGGAATTATCATCTGCTTCTGCGCGGCTTTAGTAACAATAGCAACCGTCCGTGCATAATCGGGTTTTTTCTTCCCTGCAAGTATATCCGGGTCTTTAAATTGCTCTCTCACTTCTCCTATAACCGCCTGAGCTGTAACCCCCACAGAACTCATAGTCATACCGCAGAAAAGAAAAGTAATAACCGCACCAATCAAAAGACTTGCAAGAACAATCGGGTTAAGCAAACTCAGATTGTAATAATCCGCAAGCTCAAGAAAACTAACACTGCCAACATTTATAACCCTCTCCCCAAGAGTTATAGCTTCTATTCCAAGACGGGTCAAAGCCATTTTTATTTCGGTTAAATACGCGGCAATTAAAGCCAACGCAGTAAAAGCAGCTGAACCTATCGCAAAACCTTTACCTGTCGCGGCAGTTGTGTTACCGAGCGCGTCGAGCTGATCTGTTTTTACCCTAACTTCTTTGCCTAACTCACTCATCTCCGCTATTCCTCCGGCGTTATCGGCAATTGGTCCGTACGCATCCGAAGCAAGAGTTATACCGAGAGTCGATAGCATACCTACAGCGGCTAAACCCACTCCGTATAGACCCATTACAAAACTATCAAAACCACCCGCAAAGAAAAAAGCAAGAAGTATCGAAACACTTACAGTTACCACAGGAATAATAGTAGAATTAAGACCCAGAGCGAAACCGTCGATAATTAAAGTCGCGGGGCCCGATTTTGCCGAAGCAGAAAGTTTGCGTACAGGAGAAAAAGCGGAAGAAGTATAAAATTCAGTAGCCTTCCCGATAATAGTACCGGCTACAAGACCTACCACAATAGAACCAATCATTCCCATTTTATCCGGTGTAATGAATTTCACCACGAATATAGCAGCGATTCCGGTAGCGATCATAGCAAAATTAATCCCTCTTGAAAGAGATTTAATAAGACTATGTTGAGTAGCTTCTTTACCCGCTCTTACCAGAAAAACACCCAATATAGAAAACAACATACCAACACCGGCAATAAGAAGAGGTTCAAGAACCCCTTTCATTCCAAGACCGGCAGCAACTCCGAGCGCCATCGTAGCCACAATCGCGTCCGAATAAGATTCATATAAATCCGCTCCCATACCTGCCACATCGCCAACATTATCTCCGACATTATCCGCGATAGTCGCGGGATTTCTTGGATCATCCTCAGGAATTCCAGCCTCGACCTTACCTACAAGATCGGCTCCCACATCGGCGGCCTTGGTATAAATTCCACCCCCTACTCTGGCAAAAAGAGCGACAAAACTCGCGCCGATACCGAATCCGAGTAGAATACTTGTAACCTCGGCAAGAGGTAACTTTAAACCATAATAAAATATCGCGAACAACACCGATATACCGAGAAGAGACGAACCAACAACTGAAAGCCCCATAACGGAACCGCTCCTAAAAGCAATACTGAGGGCGGATCCGAGGGAATCCCTGGCTGCGTTTGTAACTCTGACCGCAGCTTTAGTCGCGGTTTTCATCCCCAAGAAACCAGAAAGCCCGGAAAGAAATCCTCCAAGTAAGAAAACAAGCGGGATCCACTTAGACTGAACTCCAAGCCCAAAAGCAAGAATAGAAAAAAGAATAGCCATTATAACAAGGAAAATAGCCACAACGCTGTCCTGAACTTTCAAATAACTAATTGCCCCTTCCCTTATGGCATTAGCGATTTCTATCATTCTCGGAGTTCCTTCTTCTTTTTTCATCATCTGCGAGTAAAAAACCCAGGCAAAAAGCAGTGCGATAACCGAGATACCGGGTACAAACCAGAAAACGTTTTCCATAACAATTCCTCCTTTAAAATTAATGAATTAAGACCAAATTTTCACGTTATATGTAATACATTTTCAATGCTTGTCAAGGCACCCCTAAACAATAAATTAGTGAGTTTAGTTGATTGGGAAATTAGTAAAAATAAACATTTCCCCCCACACCAAAACTGTGGTTAATACTATCCAAAAAGAAAAACTTTAGCTAAAAACAAAAGAAAAATGAGACCAACTGTAAGGTAAGTGCTAATTTCCATCCTCAGCGCATATTTGCCTAAAAATCGACCTTTTTTCCATCCCTTAATATTTGGTAAAAAAGCAGGTGTATTCTTACGGTATCTAACAAACGCGTCACCAAATTTATTCTCGAGGAAACTCTCTTCCTCTTTAATAATCAAATAATAGTATATTGAGAAAATTAGGGAATAAAAAGGTAAAAGATAAATCAAGAAAAAATCGGAAGCTAAAGAAAAACCAAAACCTATACAAAAATTACCCAAATACAAAGGATGCCGCATAATACTATAGACGCCTTCATCAAGCATATAATCGGCTTCCACCTCACTTCCCCTCATCCAATCTGCCGCAAAACCCTGCGAAAAATAACGGATCAAAAGACCTGAAAAAACGACACCAAAACCCAGAAAGAAATTTAGCCGATTAAACTCTATGACTGCTAGCAAAAACAAAAAATACGGAACGGGTAAAAAGGATCTGTATTTAAAAAGAAATTTCCCCATAGATGTAAAATTAAATATTAAAAATTAAACAGTAAAATGACAAATTGGGATTTAGGATTTTGGATTCAGGATTTAGTAAAAAAACAAAAAGAAAATCTTTGTGTTCTTTGTGCGCTTTGTGGTTCAATTCTTTTTTTAAACCCATTTTGATATTCGGTCTTTAAAATTCTATTCTTATGATTTTAGTATTACTATGCCTGTCGGTAACTCTTATAGCACCGAATTTTTCTTTTTTATTAACCTTAAAAACAAAATTTTCCTTCTTTTCATCGAACAATCCATCGACTGCCCGCGCTCTTTTCCACTGCAGATTTTGTGTCTCAGCTGTACTATACAAAACACTAATAATAGAAGAAAGCTCATCCGTTACGGCACCCGATACAAACACACTATCCCCAATTACTTTCTTTTTTATTCCTTCAACAACCGGTGGAGTTTGATCGACTAAAAATGAAATGATTTCTTCAGATTTAAACGGATCAGGACGATCCAGATCATCCCTCGCGACTATTTTAACGTAGTAAGTCCCGTCAGGATAAGAGGAAGCATTAAGAAAATAACTATTATTCATTAAATTATCCCTCATCATATCCCAACTTTTAGAATCCCGTGAAACAAACACATCGAACAACAACCTATCATTATCCGGATCAGCCGCTTCCCAGTAAATACATCTAATCCCTTCAGGGATCATATACGCGTCCTCCGGAATATAAAATCCCATCTTACTTAACCGCCCTTTCTCCTCCGAAGATATTGGTCTCATAACAGCCGCATTCTCATCCATTGTACCGGTCCCAATCCTGGGAGGCAATACCCCTATTTTTTTGATATCCGGAGCAGAATTCTCCTTACCGTAGGATACACGAACTCCTTTCAAATAAGCTTTATCTTCCTTTAATAATGCTTTCCATTGGATAAAAGGTTCATTTATCGTAATTTTACGATCGATTTTCTTCCACTCACTCCAGGAAGAATCTACTTCCTTTTTCTTCCCTCCCCTTATTGAAATTTCGATATCTCCCTTACCTTCGTATTCGAGATTACCCCAAATAACCGAAACTCCTCCCTTGAACACAGATGAAATATATTCTCCTTCTTTTAGTTTTTTCTTTGTAAATTTATAAATCTTCGCCGGGTAACCACTACCCATCCATATATCTCCACTAATATTGCGCAAAGTAGTAATCTTAGATTCATCGAGATCCGCGACTATGCTAAAACTCTTTTGGTGGAATTCTCCTATCTGCCCATCTTCCGCTTCCCCGGCATAAAATTTACCATTTGCTGATTCTCCGGACAATATAATGGTACCCTGATACACTTCATATTCTCTGTTCTTTAAATAAAATTTAATTCCCCCAACAGACTCTCCCTCCTTGAAAAAAAATCCTGAAACGCATAAAGTATCTCCAACGTACCCGAGACCGTTTATCTCTTCGAACCCGGGGTCGTAATAAATTTTCCCGTCATCATTCTTATCTATTCTATATACAAGACCCGGATTACTTGTACCCAAAAACAATTCTTTATCTTTTATAACCCACTTTGTTACAGAAGAGGATTGTGTTTTGTAATATTCCTTGAATTCTTTATCATTAACAAGATTATAAACTTTGCCTTCAGGGCCTGTACCGATTAAAAAATTTCCGTCAAATTCAAACATACAATAAATGTTGTCCGAAGGAGCAGATAGAGAATCCAAAATCTCTAAATCCTTTATAAAAAATATTTTTCCTGAAGGGGATAAACCCGCAGCAAGAGTATTTCCTTTTCTGCCTAAAGAGATCAAACTCCCCTCACGACTAAGGACGGTATCTATTTTTCCGTTTTTATCCATCCTGGCAATTATACCGGCGTCGGATATACTAAAATATATATTATCATCTATTTTGACTATTCCGGAAACAAATCCACTGCTTTCCCATGCGAATTCTTCGATTTTATTACCTAACATAATCGAATCCTCAGTGATCACAGAACCTTTAGGAAAACCTTTGTAAAGAGAATCCCCTTCATAAACCCATAGATACGCGAACGAAACCAAAAACCACAGCATTTTACCTCCTTACTTCCAATACCTCTGAGCTCTCTCCTTGAAGAGGCCCATCGAATTTCATCTCAGTTTCAAACAGAGGATACAAATCATTATAAATCTTTCTTTCTCCTTTCTCCATAACCATTTTTAGACTGGGGGGAGGATTTTTTATTTCTCCCGCCTCTGTATTTAAAGAAGAACCTTTTTTGTAAACCGATAAAATAAGCTGATCGGGATCCGGCAAAGCATTCAAAAAATCTTTCCACTCTCTAAAATAATCAAACTGGAAATTAAGGGGAGTCCTGTCCAACTCATAACTAACATACTCATCCCTACCCGAAACTCTTAGGGTTAATTCACACGGGGTTTCGGGAGCGTTAAAACTAAAAACAACGGTTGTATCTTTTTTTCTATATCTTTTCAATACTACGTCGACACTAATTTCTTCTCCTGCATCAAATTTATTCTTTTCCAAAATTAATTTTTCAATATAAAACTTTTTTATTTCCGGTTGGCTTGTTAAATTTATAGATAACGAATCTATATTAATTCCTTTAAATTTGTTTTTTTGTATACCCACTAAGGGTTCTTGCACCCAGCCGTGCAGGTTTCTCTGGATTTCTTCTCCACTTATAGCCAGAGGAACCGAAATTTCTCCTTCATTCGTCCAAATATTGAGTTTCCCTTTAACTGTAGACACCTCGTACTGTCCCATTTTTTCCACCCAATTAGAAAGTATCAAAAAAGGTGGAATTACCGGAAAAATACTCTCCTCAGACGTAACTTTATACCTTTTTTGAAGGTCTCCTATTTTTATTTTACAATCGATCATAGGAGGTTGACTACCGATCAAAGCCTTAATGCCCGCGCTTCCGTCAAAGACAACTTTACCAATTATATTTCCGGGAACAGCGAATTTCATAGAAGTATAAAAGGAAGGAAGATAAGTCACAGCTTTCCCTCCACAAAGAGGTAACGTAGAAGAACCAATTGCGTAAGCGGAGTGACCAAAAGCAAAAACGGTATCACCCACCACCTCGGTTATTGTTCCCATAACGGAAACATTTCCGTCTCCCGAAATAAGAGTTATACCACAAACTCCTCCCGGTACCAATTCGGTAATATCCTCGGTTTCTCCTCCCAAAACAGTTTCCGAAACGGTAAAATCAAAAGGCAATGAACCTAAACAAGAGACAGCAGAAGTGGGAAAACCGGCAACCGTAAGAATCGATTTTATGGGAGTAAGGCTCGAAGAACCAACCGTTTTTTTTGCCTCCATATTTTTCATATCGACAAAAGGAGTGATACCGCAAATAGGTTCTTTCGCGAAAGACCATCCATAAGCAATCGCGCCGAGGAGTTTCCCATTAATATAAACAGGACTTCCACTCATTCCGGCGACAACACCCGCTTTATCTATAACTCCACCTTTTAACCTGGCAATTATTATTTCTCGATCTACCTGAAAATTCGGTAGTTTCCCCAATATCTCAACTTCAATAGTATCGATTTTATTTTCTTCGAAAGTACTTAATGCTATACCTCGCATTCCTTTTTCTATAAATTCAGGAGAGATCAAATCAAAACTACAAAAAATCTGAAAAAATAAAAGCGAACCAATTAACATGTTAAACACCTTAAAGAATAAACTCGTAATCGTACAAAATACTATTTAAAAAATAAAGACCACAAAAAACACAGAATTTCACTTTCTTTCTTTGTGTTCTTTGTGACCTTTGTGGTTCATATTACCCGTATTCATTCGGAGATTATGTTAATTATTTTTTTTCCGTGCCTTCTTCCAAATGCTACCTGTCCGGATTTCAAAGCAAAAAGCGTGTCATCTCCGCCCTTGCCAACGTTCCATCCAGGGTGATATTTGGTTCCTCTCTGACGAATCAGTATAGATCCCGCCTGCACTTCTTCTCCTCCATATCTCTTGACCCCAAGAAAACTTGGATTCGAATCTCTGCCATTCCGCGTTGAACCAGCTCCTTTTTTATGTGCCATTCTATTCCTCCTTTTTTAACAATAATTTACATTGAGCAGCTATAATATAAATAGTTCTCAATCTATTTTTTCTCTTTCTTGGTTACCTTTTTTGTTTTACCTGTTGTTTTTTTCTTGGTAGTTATCTTTTTCTTCTCGATTTTTTTAGTCGTTCCTGTTTTTTTCTTTTCAGCAGTTGTCTTTGCTTTCCCTTTAGTCGTTTTCTTCGTAGCCTTTTTAGCTTTCACCTTAGTGGTTTTCGTTTCCTTTGCTTTTACGGTGGTTTTCTTAGCTTTTCCTTTAGCCGTTTTCTTTGTTGCTTTTTTGTCGATTTTCTTAGTCCCGCTCTTAGCTGTTGTTTTCTTTTCTGCCTTTACTTTCTCTTTTTCCTCTTTCACTTTGGGTTTTGCCTTAACACCGAAAACAAGATCCTTAATTTCTATCTCGGTATAGGTTTGACGATGTCCTCTTGTTCTTTTATATCGGGTTCTTTTTTTAAATTTAAAAACTAATATCTTCTTATAACGACTATGTTCAAGAACCTCTACTTTGATAGAAGCGCCTTCAATATAAGGTTTACCTATCTTTATATCTCCGTTTCTAACAAGCAAAACTCTCTCAAAAGAAACCTTCTCCCCAACTTTTGTATCCAAATGGGGAATTTTCAATTTGTCTCCAGGACTCCCACAATACTGGAATCCTTTTGCCTCAAAAACTACAAACATTAGAATCCTCCTTCAAGTTGTATCAGTTACTTTCCTCGGGAATAGCGCTTTCCTCCGGAAGTACATTTCCTTCCGGAACTATACCCTCCGGAGCAACTTCTTCTCTTATTCCCTGTTCAAAGGGTACACCGGTTCTTTCCGGTAAATTTTCCCTTAATTTTTCTTCTATACCTTTTCTGTCAACCGTCGTCTCTCTCGGTACTCTAATAGCAATTGTGGTCGAGGTCAGGAAAAAGAGAATTGCCAGCACAACAGTTACTTTACGCAAAAGCATAGAAGCACCTCTTCCGCCAAAAAACGAACCTCCACCTGTCCCTCCTCCAAAAACAGAACTCATTCCAGCACCCTGAGACTGCTGCATAAGTATAACAAGAACCAAAAGAACCGAAAAAAACACATGCAATGCGACTAAAAACCCTAACAACATCGAATCTCCTTTGCTATATTTATCATCTCTACAAAACCATCGGCGTCTAACGCAGCTCCTCCGATAAGTGCTCCATCGATATCTTCCTGAGTGATAAAATCTTTAATATTATGGACTTTAACAGAACCGCCATACATTATTCTTATTTCTTCACCCTTATCACCCAATTTCTGCCTGATAATCGAATGCATCTCTTCCGCGTCTTCCGGATGAGGAGTTTTCCCTGTCCCTATGGCCCATACAGGCTCATACGCGACAGCAAGAGTATCCGCGTCGTATTCGATTCCTAAAAGTCCTTCTTCTATTTGTTTCTCTACAATTTCCTTTGCCCTACCATCTTCTCGTTCTTCTTCGGTTTCACCAACACATATAACCACTTTTAACTGCTTTTGCAAGGCTTTTTCAACTTTTTTCTTTACTCCGGCATTAGTTTCCCCAAAATAGGTTCTTCTCTCAGAATGACCTATTATAACCCACTCCACTCCGAGCTCTTTTAGAAAAACCGCTGAAATCTCACCGGTATAAGCGCCTTCATCCTCCCAGAAAAGATTTTGAGCGCCAACAGAAATACCTGTCCCCTTAAAACCTACAATCGCTTCCGCGATAGAAGTAAAGGGTGGAGAAATAAAAACATCCACTCCTTCTGTTGAAATTTTCTTATCTTTAATTCGACTCACGAATTCAGATGTCTCTTTTAAACCTTTAGTCATTTTCCAGTTACCACCGATAAGCAATTTTCTCATCAAAACCTCCTCTACATTACCTTTGCATTACCTTAAAAGCAGGCAATTCTTTGCCTGAAACAAACTCGAGCGATGCGCCGCCACCTGTAGAAAGATGGCTTACAGAAATATCCGAATCCTCAAAAACCTTGTCGGTATCTCCGCCTCCAACCACAGTAAATGCTCCTTTGTTAGTTAAATTACCAATCTCTCGTGCGATTTCCCACGTTGCCTTATCAAACGGAGGAACCTCAAAAACTCCCAGAGGACCATTCCAAAACAGGGTCTTCGAGTTTCTAATTATCTCTTTGTACTTTGCAAGGGTTTCAGGACCAATATCGACGCCCATTTTCCCTTCGGGTATACGGGAAGCAGGAACAACATCCCACTTATCAGAGCTCTCGATTTTATCCTTATGTTCAATAACTACAACATCACCCGGTATATGAAGATTTTTTCCCGCCCGCTCGATCTCAGAAATAGCCTCTTTGATTTTATCAAACAAACTTTCTTCAATAATAGAATCACCAACATCTCCGCCTTTTACCTTAATAAAGCTAAAAGACATAGCTCCACCAATCAAGATATCATCCGCGATTGGAGCAAGACCTTTTATTACAGGTATCTTGGTCTTCAGCTTTAATCCACCGAGGACAACCGTAAAGGGGTGTTCAGGATTATCCAAAAGCTTTGAGAGCTGCTCGATTTCTTTCATCATTAAAAACCCTACCCCTTTCTCTTCAATTAATTCCGCGACACCGTAGGTTGAAGCGTGAGCTCTATGCGCGGTAGCAAACGCGTCATTTATATATACATCGCCAAGATTCGAAAGAAGTCGAGACAATTCCGCGCTATTTTCTTCTTCTCCGGGATAAAATCTGGTGTTTTCTAAAAGGAATAGATCCCCGGGGTTCATAGCCTTTACTTTCTCTTCGACTTCCGCCCCCACAGTCTTACCCGTAAACTCGACTTCTCTTTCCAAAATTTCTGATAGTCGCTCAGCAACAGGACGCAGCGAAAATTTATCGACAACTTTTCCGTCTGGCCTGCCCAGATGCGACATCATGATAACTGCCGCGCCATTCTCCATCAAATAACGGATAGTGGGAAGACTTGCCTTAATCCTATTATCATCCTCGATCTTTCCATTTGAAAGAGGAACATTAAAATCGAAACGGCAAAGAACCTTCCTATCCTTAACATTCAGATCTTTGATGAAAGGAACTCTCTTCATAGAGATTTTCCCATCATAATAGCAACGTCTATCATTCTCATAGAAAAGCCCCATTCGTTATCATACCAGGAAAGAACTTTAATGAGTGTTCCGCCGATAACCTTGGTAAATATGGGATCAAAAATTGAAGAATGAGAATTCCCGATTATATCCATAGACACAATCGGATCCTTCGCATATTCAAGAACGCCCTTAAGCTCACCATCGGCGTATTTTTTGAAAGCAGCGTTCACGGAATCAACAGTAGCTTCTTTATTAACTTTACAAACAAAATCGACAATAGCTCCATCGGGCACGGGTGCTCGCAACGCGATCGCGTCCAATTTTCCCTTTAACTCAGGAAAGACTTTCGTGGTAGCAATCGCGGCTCCTGTCGTTGTCGGAATAATAGAAAGCGCTGCCGCTCTTCCCCTTCTCCAATCCTTAGAGGGAAGGTCGAGAACTTTTTGAGAAGAAGTATACGAATGAGCTGTAGTCATAAGACCCTGCTCTATACCAAATGTTTCATTAATAACTTTCACTACCGGAGAGAAACAATTTGTTGTACACGACGCATTCGATACTATATCATGTTTCGATGAATCATACTGGTCATGATTGACACCGTAAACAATCGTAAAATCTCCGTCATCTCCCTTAAAAGGCGCGGAGACTATTACTTTTTTGGCTCCCGCTTTTAAGTGCTTAGATGCCAACTCTCTTGTTGTGAAAATCCCGGTAGCTTCAAAAACGACATCCGCTCCTAAATCCTTCCATGGAAGTTCTTCCGGTTCTCTTATTTGCGTAAAAGGAACCTTTTTCCCGTCGATAACAAGAGCGTTGCCCTCTACTTTAACATCACCTTCAAATCTTCTGTGAACAGAATCATACTTAAAAAGATATGCAAGATTATTGAGATCAGCGATATCATTTATACCAACTATCTCTATATCGTCTCTTTTAATAACTTCTCTTAAAACACATCTTCCTATTCTACCAAAACCGTTTACACCAACTCGAACTGCCATTTAAAAAGCCTCCTTTTTAAAGATTTTCACATTTTAACACTAAAACCTAAACCAAACGCCAGATTATCCCATATACCAGAATCACTATGAATGTTAAAAAATACTTCTTCATCTTCTCCATCTTCATCTAACAAGCCACTAATAATCGACGAAGCGATATGGGATATATCGTATTTAATCGGTAAATAAAATTTCAAATAATCTCTTTCGTAACTCAAAGACAATCCCAATGTAGCAGATGGAATAAAGATGGTTCCGTCCACCTCATAACCGCTAAGAATAAGAACATCCGCGGCAAGGCCTAATCGGGCATCGACAACAGGAGCGGGTAAAGGAGTATATGTATATAACCCCACCTTACTCAAAGAATAATCCGCGGGGAAAAAAAGTTTACCGCTAATGCCCAGGTTCATGGGTTCGAGTATAAAACCAAAATTAAAACTGGATCCCGCGATAGACAAGCCCTCATCATCAAATTCCGATTCTCCGTCGCGAATCATACTGTCTATTACAATAATGGCTCTCCCTTCAATAAGTGAATCCTGAATAATAGTAAGATTGCTTGAGTCGACACTAACAAAACTGTCAGGCAATTCGGAAACAGAAGAAAAATCCCAACTGTAACTACCCGCCAGATCGTATGTCGCGCCAAAATCAAAACCAAATGAAAGTTTTAGAAATCCTTCATCCAAAAGCATGCCGAGCGAAAAAATCGGATGCATCGTTGACAAACCGGAAGAAGAAATATCCGCATTCACAAGATCCTCATCAAAATCTAAAGCAGCCGAAAAATTCTCGATTATCCATTCATCTCCATCACCATCTATAACGGTAGTATCGTTTACTTCCATAACCAGACTATCGATATGTGCCGAAAAACTTCCCTCTCCGAGAATTTTGCAGTTCTGAAATTTAAGACCTGTTCCAAATGAGAGAGGTCCGATACCGATTCCTCCTCCGAGAAAAATCGGGTAATCCGAATATTCTATTTTTAAAGGAACCGGATTATCCAAAGTTACCGCTCCTTTAAATAATGGGTTTACTCTAATAGTATCATCTCCGGAAATTTCGGAAAAATCATCACTGGTAAACTCAAAAGCCTCATCCGCATCGATATCACCGTAAACACTACCACTTAAACTTGCTTCAACACCTACCTTATAACCGGATCCGTAAGAAACACCTAAACCGAACATTCCAAATCTTTTCGCAAAACCTATATAACTCATTCCGCCTGAAGCGCTATATTGTCCATATACTCTGCTTCCCGGATCAAGAAAAATACTATCAGTTACAGTACCGTTATCCTCTTCAACTTCAAAAGAAAAAGTATCTATATCCACGCTACTTACCCCCGCCAGGGAAACAGCTGTCAAAAACTGAACATCGGGTATCTTACCAAGAGAAGCAGGGTTCAATTCTGCTCCTATAATCCCAACTCCGCCGGCAGGATTAAAAAACCCTTTCTCAATAAAAAACAGGTCCATCTCATGTGAACTTCTATATATTTTTATATAATTTTCGCCATCTACGTGCACAGATGAAAAAAGCAAAAAAGATAAAAATAACATAAACCCTCCTTAAAATTACGGGTATGCCCTTCCCAGAGTTCTTGGAAAAGGTATAGTTTGCCTTATATGACTAATTCCACAAATCCAGGCAATAGTTCGTTCTACCCCAAGCCCAAAACCGGCATGAGGTACAGAACCATATTTTCTTAAATCAAGATACCACTTAAAAGCGTCCTCCGGCAATCCTCTTTCCTTGATTTCCTTATTCAATTTACTCTCTTCAAATTCTCTTTCTCCGCCTCCTACAATCTCGCCATAACCCTCAGGGGCAAGAATGTCAAAGGAAAGAGTAGAATCCTCGTTTCCGGGTTCTTTTCTCATATAAAAAGCTTTAATTTCTTTGGGAAAATGAGTTACCACAAGCGGAGAATCGTAACTGTTTCCAAGAACAGTTTCCTGGGGGGCACCAAAATCATCCCCAGGATTCATCGATTCACCTAACTCGTTTACCTTTTTAACAGCATCTTCATATTTTATTCTGGGGTAAGGAAGTTTAACTGCCTCGAGAGGAGACAGATCTCTTTCTAAAACCTCCAACTCCCTCTTTCTATTATCTAAAACTCTTTTAATTATATAATCGATCATTCCGCTCGCGAGTTCTATAGAATCATCCAGATGAGCGAAAGCCATCTCCGGTTCCACCTGCCAAAATTCTGTCAAATGACGACGGGTTTTCGATTTTTCAGCCCTGAACGCGGGTCCGAAACAATAAACCTTACCAAAAGCGGCGGCAGTCGCCTCACAATAAAGCTGTCCGCTCTGAGAGAGGTAAGCCGGCTCGCCAAAATAATCGACTTCAAAAAGTGTAGTAGTACCTTCACACGCGGAAGGAGTAAAAATGGGCGCGTCGAACCTGAGAAAACCTTTTTCCCATAAATAATCTTCAATAGATTTTATCACTTCCGCTCTTATACGTAAAATAGCCCACTGCTTACTCGAACGTATCCAGAGATGCCTGTTACCAAGTAAAAAATCGGTGCCATGGGACTTAGGAGTAATAGGATAATCTTTACTATCTCCCACAACCTCAACTGAACCTATAGTAAGTTCGTATCCAATCGGCGCTCGGCTATCTTCTCTCACCTTTCCCTTGACGATTACAGAACTTTCCTGATTCAGATCTTCCAATACAGAAAAACTTTCAGGTTCTGTGTCATCCTCGGTAGCAACACCCTGAATTATTCCTGTGCCGTCTCTCACCATCAGAAACCGAATCTTTCCGCTGGATCTCTTATTGTAAACCCATCCTCGAATTTCTACCTCTTCATTCACGAAATCCGAGATGTTTTCTATATAAGTATGTCCCATGTTTTTATTATCACTCCCATAAAAAAACAACCCCTCTCTTCCCACTCTTTGCTCTTCATCTAAAGTGGTTTAAAAAGAGTGCTGTTATTATTGCTTTTTTTACATCTCTACTTTTACTTTCAAAGCTATATTATGATAAAACCGGCAAAAGTCAACACCTCACCCCCACCCGATTTTTCACAAAAAGAACTAATCTATTTAACCACAAAACACACTAAGTACACTAAATTTCTAATACTGTTTTTTTAAACTAAAACCTGATACCTAATACCTAATTACTCATACAAAGACACAGAGAATAAGGGGATTAGAAGTAATCCGAGTGAGAAATCCAGGGATTATGGATTAAGTGATAAGTGTTTTTTAATCCTTATCTCTCTTCCAGGCTTTTCCATCTAATCCTTGATCCTTGCCTGTCTTCTTGCTTATCTGCTAATCCTAAAGAACTGATCCACTGATTTACCGATTCACTAAAGTTACGACCCAACGAACCAACAACTCACCCCCCATACTTGACAGAGCCGCAAATTTACAGTATAAATAAACGTATGAAATTAGGATTCGGTCTTTACTATCACCAATTAACAGATGAGAACTTTCGTTTTGCCAGGCAGTGCGGAGCGACGCATCTTACCGTTCATCTCGTGGACTACTTCCACGGAAAGAAAGAAAAGGATAATCAGCCCGTGGGCAACACGCAGGGTTGGGGAATCGCGGGACACACCTTAAATCAATGGGAAACAGACTCATTAATAAAGCTTAAAAAAAGAGTCGAAAAACATGGTCTTAAACTGTTCGCGATCGAGAATTTCGACCCTGCCCAGTGGTACGACGTTCTTCTGGCAGGGCCAAAAAGAGAAGAACAGTTAGAAGAATTAAAAAGAATAATTCGAAACGTTGGTAAGGCAGGTATCAGCACAATAGGATACAACTTCAGTATCGCGGGTGTTTATGGACGCAGAGAAAGCAAAGCCGCGCGCGGCAACGCGGATTCAGTCGGAGTTCATAAAAACAAAGAACACGACATTCCCATCCCAAAAGGAACGATATGGAACATGGTATACGATAAAAACACGGAACAGGGTAATTTAGAAAATTTTTCTCATGATGAATTATGGAAGCGATTAAAAGTTTTTCTGGACGCGGTTATTCCTGTAGCCAGAGCAAGCGGTGTAACTTTAGCCGCTCATCCGGATGACCCCCCATTTAAAAATCTCAGGCAAACACCACGCCTTGTCTATCAACCGCACATGTTCAAACGCCTTTTAGGATTACATCCAAGTCCGAACAACAAACTCGAGTTCTGTATCGGCACCATCGCGGAAATGACTGAAGGAAATATTTACAAAATCACTGATGAATATTCATCCATCGATTCGATAGCTTATGCGCACTGCCGGAATGTACGCGGCAAAATACCTTCTTACGAAGAAGTTTTTATAGACGAAGGGGATATCGATATAATACGGATCCTTAAAATTCTTAAAGATAATGATTTCAAAGGTGTGATTGTACCCGATCACGCGCCGCTTATGAGCTGTTCTGCTCCCTGGCACGCGGGCATGGCTTACACTATGGGATACTTACAAGCAGCCCTGAAAGCCATAAGTTAATACCGAAATTACCTCACATAAAACCCCAAAGACACATAAAGCAGTCATAAGTAACGCGTCTTGAGTTATGAGTCGAAACTAAATCCCGAATATGAACCACAAAGATCACAAAGGACACAAAGTTTTTTTAACAACAAATCACACGAATTACACGAATAAAGAATTTTTGTTTGTTTTTTTTGACTGACTAGTAACTAATGACACTGTTGTTTAAGATTTGCCAAGTATTAAGATTTGACCCCAGACACATACGATTTTCTTTTCCATTTCTTTTTTCTGAACTTTTTAACCAGGATGAGCATTATAAAATAAGAACATACCGCGAGAACTAAACCCAGAATAAAACTTCCCAAAAACAAAGGAAATAAAATTTCTTTAATGTCACTGTAACGGAAATGTTTTAAATATGTCCATTGAATTGCAGGATATTTACCGCCAAGAAGAATTTTACCTATTTCATATCCGCCCCAGCTAATAAAAGGAGCAGTAGGGGGAGTCGAAATATTCGAACCTATCAATATAGCTATTTTGTTAGTTTTGGGAATCAGTATAGCAGTTATTATTACAAGAACCGTGTGAAACCCGTACAAAGGAGTAACTCCAATAAATACTCCGATAGCAACCCCCAGAGCTATATGCTCCGGAGCAGAGTTGCTTTTTATCAAAATCATAAATTTTTCTTTTAATCTTTTTAAATTACAAGAAAAAAAATTCATTTGTTCATTATAATTTAAAATTCCTAAATGGCAATAAAAACAAAAAAACATAACACCAAACTAATTGAACCACAAAGAGCACAGAGATTTTTTGTTATTTTTTACTAAAACCTAAAACCCAAGACCTAAAACCTAATTTTAGTTATTTCCTCCACAACCCCGATGTTTTAATGTCACTCCGGAGGCTGGCAAATAAATTATCCGAAATTATTACGTGGTCATCGATTTCTATTCCCATTATTCTTCCTGCTTTTATTAGTCGTTCAGTCATTTTTATATCGTCATTACTCGGAGTCGGATCGCCTGACGGGTGATTATGAACGAGTATTATAGAAGCTGCCGAATTTTGTATCGCGGGTTTAAATATTTCTCTCGGATGCGCGAGACTGCTATCTAGGATACCAATCGATATATTATCTATACTAATAAGTGTTTTTCTCGTCGTTAAAGACAATATTCTAAAATGTTCTTTCTTTTTATTTCCCAGATCATTTTTAAGTAAATCAAATACTGCTTTCGGGCCGATTATCTCATAGTCATATCTATCATGTTTATTTAATGCCTTCTCCCCCAGTTTCAAAGCCGCTTTTAATTTACACGCGGTTGCAAAGCCTATTCCATCGACTTCCTGCAATTCTTCGACCGAGGCTTCCTTCATTTTCGCGAGATTTCCAAATCTTGCCAGCAAGTTTTGAGAAACAGCTAAAACACTCTTCCCTTTCCTGCCTTTTTCGATAACCAAGGCTAAAAGTTCCTGAATGGAAAGATTATCAACCCCAACCTTTTTTAATCTTTCCCTTGGTCTATCTTCCTGCGGCAAATCGTGAAGGGTAAATGATTTATTGCACACTAATAAAAGTCAAAACTACAAGGAAGACAGAAAACTCGTTATGTCTTCCTCAAATCTTTCTGTAACCTCTGGTAATTTATTAACAAGATGTCGAAATCTTTCCCATTTCAAATCAAACCCATAAACATTCCTGAAAATATGTCTAAAAGCCAATATCTCTCTTAAATTTTCCAGAGATTCACCATTGATAACCGATTGTCGAATCCCCTCGATTGGAATAGCCATTCTTTCCAATAATTGTATATGCCAATCACTGCCACGAGGCAATTCTCCGTCGATATTATTCCCAATTCTTTCAAAAATCCTTTCAACAGCACAGTAGAAATCATGCAAAACGCTTCCCATCGCTCTCATCTCCATCTTTCTCGGAGAATCTTTAGCTTCTTTGAGGATATCTTTCATTTCGCGTTCCAATTCCCGTAAATTCTTTAACTCTCTATTTATGTCAGCTTCCAACACTTTTAAGTTTTTGTCAGTCAATTAGAATTTCTCCGTAATTAATTATTTTCTCCTGAAATTCTTTACTACAATCTTCAAAGGGAATAAGGTCGATTTTTGTCAAAGAAAAATACCGGCGCATTAAATCAGCTAAGGCTTTGAAATATAAAGAGGAGGAAAGTCCGACTACGGCTAAATCGATATCTGAATACTCCGTATATCTTCCCCCATCTGAAAGCGAACCGATCAGGTAAACCTTATGGGCTCCATATTCATCTTTAAGAAGTTTAGCAGATTCTTCAGCAATACCATGCGCGTCAACTTTTAATAATGTTTTATCCATAATCATTAATTAATAACAGAATATACAATAAAAGTCAAGGAATTTTAATGCCACGAAGATACTTCTCAGTATCTAATTGTAAATTGCAAGTTGAAAGTTGGAAATTGGAAATTTAAAAAAAGAATTAGTACACAGATTTTCAGGATATTTTTGTTGTTTTTTAGCCGTAAGCTGTGAGCTGTAGGCCGTCAGCTATTTTTTTTCTCACACAAAGCCACAAAGAACACAAAGCCCCACCACACCCGAAAAAATTAGACAGGATAAAAAAAGGATTTACAGGATTTAGTTTGTTTTAACAACCCAACGACCTAACATTCTAACCACCTAACCAATTTAATTTGTCAAAGATTGAGATTTGACCCCAAATATACAGTCATATCTCTTATGTTTATTTAAAGCCTTCTCCCCCAACTTTAATGCCGCTTGCAACTTACATGCGGTCGCAAAACCAATCCCATCGACTTCCTGCAATTCTTCAACTGATGCTTCCTTCATTTTCGCAAGATTTCCGAATCTTGCCAACAAGTTTTGAGAAACAGACAAAACGCTCTTTCCTTTTCTGCCTTTTTCGACGACCAGGGCTAACAGTTCCTGAATGGAGAGTTTATCAACCCCGACTTCTTTCAAGCGTTCTCTCGGTCTATCCTCCTGCGGCAAATCGTGGAGGGTAAAATATTTATCACACATTATTTATTTTCCTTTTTTTAGATCCTCGCATATTTAAAATATAAAAAGGACCCTGCAATGCTACCGCCTTAAGCTCATATCCAACCTATGGAAGAAAGCACCTAAAGCACATTACAGGACTTACCCTTATAAATTTAATAACGATAATTATAGTAATGTCAAGAGGGGGATAATTCAAATTTAAAGACCGGCATCTATATTTTATAGATACTTAAAAACAAATTTAAAGCGAAACCAAAAAACAACAAAACGACACCTAAGAAAATTTCAGTTCCTTCGCTTAATTTACACCTACTCTTATTTCTTTCCATCCTTTTTCCCACCCAAAGAAATAATCTATTAATCCACATAATACCCTTATGATTTACACTGTTGACAAATAAAGTTTTTTCGCTTAAATATTCATTAAATATCGGACGTCTAACAGTAAATATAACACCAACAAAACCAATTAATCTGGATGATAAATTTAAAATATAAACTAAATCACTATTCATTCTTTACATCCCTCCTTTTTTAGAATTAATTAAAAACCAATTCGCGAACAATGACATTTCAAGGCTTTTAAAATCTTCAAATCTTTCCTCAATTATCTCCCAGAACCTTTCATTATGCCTTTTTTCGATTAAATGAGCGAGTTCGTGGTAAATTATATATTCAATTAATTTTTCTGGTAAATATTTCATCATTGTATTAATAGTTAGATTTTTCTTGGGGCTGCAGCTCGCCCACTTGGTTCGCATTTTTCTGAAAAAAACTTGATTCACATTTACGTTTAAATCTTCCGAAATCTCATCTGTAATATAATTAACAATCTCTCTCAATTCTTTTTCTTCTCTGTTCTCTAACTCTTCATCATCGGAAGCTTTTAAACAATCCTTAATAAAATTCTTTTTCTTCGTAATCCATTTTCTATGTTTTCCTAATAAATCTTTTGGCTCTTCACCAAAAGGTAATATAAGTTCCAATTCCCCGCTTTTAAATTCAAGTCTCGGATACTTTATATTTCTATATTTTACCTCGTAATTAATCTCTTCATGTACCATAATTCATTATATTTTCCATTAGTTTATTGTAAAGATTATCAATATCTTCAAGGGAAAGATTATATTTGGTCTTAAATCCTCTTACAAAACGGCGAACATCACGTTCTACTCCTTTTTTCGCGGTAGCCTGAATAGCCCACCCGGAAAACATAGATTCCTTGAGTTGCGAACTTAACTCTTTAACTTTGTCCACCAACTTCTTGTCTTCTCCGAAATCCTCTTCTAACGATAAAAGCATGGCATATTCAACGTCCTTTAACTCAAGACTTTTTTGTCTGTTTTCAAGCGAATTCATTTCATTTACTACGCTTACACCCTCAGAATATATCAATTCATAATCTTTAGTCTTTTGCTCCCATAATTTCATCATTTTCTCAACTCTATCGACTAAAGACTCATATATAGGGCTCTTATGCTTATCGACCAATACCATTCTTTGCAAGGTAAATAATATATTAGCCGCTTTTTCTTTCTTACTTTTGACTTTCTCTTCAAGTTTTTCCAGAAAATTTTCATCAAACGTAATTATTGGTAATTCACTATCCAATTTTTCGATCTCAGTGGATTTATGAACAAATCTTACTGTTTTATCATAAAATTTGTTTACATAAAAATCAACACTCGTTCCTTTTCTTACAACAACCTTCATATAATAAGTATAAATCGCGGTTATCCACTTATATATATCAAAATATTCAAGTTTAATCTCATCGGGTCCTAAAAGTTCAAAAACTTTTCTCAAATTCCTGTATTTTTCAATAAATTCCGCTTCCTTTTTAACGTCAGAAGTCAAAATTTCTACCGCTTTTAACAAAGTATCACGGTTATAATCAAGAGAAATACCTTCACATATTTTTTCTATTTCTTTTATAATTAAAACAAATTCCTTTCCCAAGCTCTCAAAATCTGTTAAGACATCCTTTATATCTTCATTGCTGTAAATTTCAAGAGCACGTTTAAATTCTTTTAAAATCCCAACATAATCGATAATAATCCCTGCTTCTTTTAAATCTTTATAAGGTCTATTAGTACGCGCAATCGCCTGAAGAAGTCGATGCTCTTTTAACGGCTTATCCAGATACATATACTGCAGGATCGGAGCGTCAAAACCGGTAAGTAACATATCGGTAACAATAAGAATTTTCGGATATTCTTTCTCTTTAAAATTCTCGATTGCGTTCTTAACAATTGTTTCAAAATCTTCACCTTCATATCTTTGCCGCGCCTCTCTCACATAAGTTAAAATATCTTCTCTTTCACGTGATGGGGTCATTACAACTTCCAAATATTTTTCCGGTAACAACTCACTAAGTTTCTCATAATAAGTTATACAAGCATTTCTGCTTGCCGCGACCACCATCGCTTTAAACTTTCCATCCGCGTTTTCTTTGAAATGCTCGGCAATATCCTCTACAATCGTTTCTATTCTATCTTCATTTTCGAGAAAAACATTTACGGGATTTAATCTTTTTTTTAGTTTTTCTTCAACCTCATCCCTTGTCTCTTCCGGAATCTCTTCCAGTTCCACCTCAAGAAAAGTTTCTAAAAGATCTTTCTTAAGATGAAGATGTTCAAGTCTCGGTTGATAAACTATTTTAACGGTAAAACCATCTCTTATAGAATCGACTATAAAATATCTATCTAAATATAAATCATCCGGTGGATAGCCAAATTCTCGATATGTATCCCGCCCATGTTTTGGTTTCGATACAGGCGTTCCCGTAAGAGCAAAAAAGAAAGTGTTTTTTAATATCGCTTTCATTTGCGAGGCAAGAATACCGTACTGGCTTCGGTGACCTTCATCCACAAAAGCGATAATATTCTTTCTTGTCATTATGGTTTTTCTATTTTTTGAAACATTTTCCAATTCTTCCTGCAATTCATTTAATTCTTCCGGTCTGAATTTATGTATAAGAACTATAAATATTCCTCTTTTACCTCTAAAATCATCATAAGATAAAATTTCCTTAAGTTCTTGAATCGAGCTTATAACTTCCGGTTCGACAATATCCAGAGAATAAAATTCCGTATATAGTTGTTCTTCAAGTTCGAGTCTATCAACAATAAAGAAAACAGATGGGTTTTCGAGTTCGTGAGTGTAATATAACTTATGAGCCGCGAATATCATTGTCAGAGTCTTACCGCTTCCCTGCCAGTGCCATATCAGCCCCTTATCTTTTTCCGTTTCACCTTTGAAATTTCCGATAACTCTATCTACCATCTTATTCGCAGCCCTGTACTGCATATATCTTGTAATTACTTTCTCGGGATTACCGTATTCTATCCGGAAAAAGAGAAAATCTTTGATTATGTCAAGAAGTTTATCTCCTGATAGCATCTCGATTGTCGCATCTATCGAGTCTTTTTTATCTTCCCTCCATTCACTGATATTTACATCATCCAGCCATGGGACTATAGGGAAATATTTTGCTTTACTTTCGGCAGCGACACCTATCTGAACATATTTATATAATTCATGAATTTTATTCTCGTAATCTTTTATCTGTTTATAGGCGTCATACCAGCTTACTCCTACTTCCGCGGGATTCTTACATTCGATATTTACAAGCGGAATTCCGTTTATATAGAGTATTATATCGGTTCGTATATTATCTCTACCTTTATAAATTACCTGTCGAGTTACAATAAATTCGTTATTCTCAATATTATCATAATCAAAGAGTCTGATAAATTTAACGACTCTATCCTTTTCGAATTTTACAGGAATTCCGAATTTATAAAAATTTAGTATTCGTTTAGACCCTTCATGTCCGCTTCCTGTCAGCCTTAACTCATTCAAAATCTTATTGATCTCTTCATCGCCAACATCTAAATTTTTATTTATTTTTTGGATAGACCTTATCAGATTTGGTATTAAAAGAGGTTCTTCAAGATTTTCTCTTTCGAGTTCATCCGAAGGAATAAACTGCCATCCTTTATTTTGAAGTTTCTCTATTATATAATCTTCAACAATAATTTTCTCAGTAAATTTCATTTTTTCATTCTTTTATTCGCTTCAATTTATTCTTCTCTTCTTCTGTATATTTATTCTTTTCATTATTTCTCAACTCCTTCTATTTCTTCACTTACCGCTCCCCTTGACAAACCAACGTTAAACATTATATTGATATTGTTCTATTACGGTAGAACAGAACCAAACTTCCCTCTGACCATGTCAGAGGGACTTCTATTTTTAGGTCTTTTTTAACTCAATTTCCCTTCTCAATTTTTTAATTGCAATAAACTTCGACTGTCTTATAAGTTCAATAGATACATGGTCTTTAGCTGAAACAACTATACAATTTTTATTATATGCTCTCATATATTTAAGTAAAGCTTCAAAATCGCTATCGCCGGAAAAGAGGATTATGGTTTGAAAATCGTCTCGATTATGAACCGCGTCAATCGTCAACTCTACATCAAGATCACCTTTATGAAAGCTTCCTCCTTCTATCTCTTCATCCTTTATAAGTTTTATTTTCTTTTTCTTGACTGTATATCCTACGATTTCCAGAAAATCCAGAAACTTGTGCTGCGGAGAATACTCCGGATCATACGCTGTATAATAATATATTTTAACAAGCTCCACATTCTTCTCAAAATATTCTTTTAATTTCTTAAAATCTATTCTCCAACCTAACTCCCTCTGAGAGTAATAAATATTAGAAGCATCTATAAAGACATATACTTTTCCTTTAACAAATTTCTCAATCATACTTTTACCCTTTTCTTTCCCGTCAACAAATCCTGCATTAATCCCCTTTTTATTCTTCCCAATTTTTCTTTTCTTTTTTTCTCCACATTTATTTTCTCATCTACAGTAGAAAGAATCTCGGCAATTTTTTGTTGTTCGGATATATTTGGTTTAGTTACTTTGAAGTTATCTACTTCTTCTCTCCGAATAGCCTTAAATGTGGAACCAAGAGAAGCTTTTTCGAAACATCTCTTATTAAACTTTAAAAAATAAAACAAAAAATTCAAGTTAAAAAAGTTATTTTTTGGCTGAATAGAGGCTACTCCTCTTCCAATACAATATTCTTGATCAGCCAAATTAATATCTCCAACAGGAGCCCTTACTGAAATAAGTATATTTCCTTTATCCGTAATCTTTTGAGGGCTTGAGCAATATTTGATAGGACTTGGATATATTGATCCAAATTCAGCATTTCCCTGCAAAAATGGAATTCCGATTTTTTTAGCATTATAAGTCGAAGAAGGAGGAGAAGAACCCATAATTATTTTAAATAATTTTTGATTTCCTAATCTCACGATATCCCACTCCTTCGGTATCCTACTAATCTCAGTATCCTTAAACTCCTTATGTCCGATTCCTTTTGTCAATAGTTCCCGCATTAATCCTTTTTTAAGTCGTTCTGTTTTTTCTATAGCCTTATCAACCTTTTCAATCGCCTCATCCACAGTCCCCAAAATCTCCGCAATTTTTTGCTGTTCGGGGAAGGGCGGATAAAAAACATTTATTTGTCTTAGATATTCTTGATTTAATTTTACTCGAGTAGAACCGACAACATAGGGTCGCAAATCTAAAAAATTTAGCATATAAAGTAAAAATCGATTTGTTGATTTATTTTTTTTGACCTTAATTATATGTGCATGATTATTAACCCAAAATTTACCATTTATCAAGTAACATGAATTCTCAAATTTCCCATAGGAACCTCCATCTTCAGCAAGTAAAATAAACTCACCTTCGAATATATAATCATCTATATAATCTAAAACTCCATTAGCTCCACAATAAGGATATACCCCTTTTCTCTTTGCTCTTTCCATCTCACTTAGGGGGATTCTTTCTTTATCATAAATATCAATAAATTCCTCTAATTTCACAATTTCCCAACCTTTAGGTTTTTTATCAATCGGGTTCTGCTTAACACTGATTTCAATCATTTTCAAACCTTCTGTTTAATATCAACCTCATGTTATGTGTTTTCATAAATACCTCAAAATGGTAAAAATGGTTGTTTTTCTGATACCGCTCCTTTTAAACCGGACAGTATTTGACTATAAGCCCTTCTTTCTTCAGGAGTTAACATCTCAAGAGAAGCTTCTATTTCTTGCATTGACTCTTCCACATCATTATCTGAGAGACTATCAATTGTATTGGATTTGTTGATTTCCTTAACTAAAGATTTAAAGATTCCCAAAGATTCTGATTCACAGTTTCTGATTGTTAGCAGTATTGCTTCCTTAAGGCATGAATTTTTACACCTGAACTGATACTTTTCGTTTACAAAGCACTCAAACAAAATTCCCTTAACAAATGATTTTGGCCATTTATGGTCACTGCGAAGTATATCATTTATTAAAGAGATGCTACTCCGTGCTCCTCCCTCCGCTGATTGTAACACATTACGCCCCAAACACTCCAAGTCTCCATTTTTTAAATCTCTTATACCATTGTATCCCGCTAATTTAATTGCATCAGCAGCCGGATTTTGGATGTAATAATTATAATCTATAAATCTATTTTTAATGTCTTCAATACAACTCTCAATAGGTATGCCTATTTCGATAAGCTTGTCTGGTGTAAATCCATCTAATCTTTTATTAAACCGCTCGTTTTGTCTTTTAGATAGTTTTTTATTCTTTGCTAATTTAAAAACCAATTTGGTTTCCCAAATCGTAGGCATAACAATCTTCCCTTCTTTTTCAGGATATAATAAATAACTCACAATACTATCTTGGATTTTACCCGGAATATGGGACCACAATTCGGGAATCGCAAAGACTAATGACACTGCTTGGGGGAAATCATTAAATTTAGCCTCTAATCGCCATTCGGGATTAGAAAAATCAGGTTTTATTTGGTGTATACATGTTCGAGTAAACCAAACTAGACGTCTTAAAAAAATATATTTGTCTGGATCATCAATTACTTCGTCTAGTCGATAAAAAAGACCTTTTATTAAATATGGATATAAATCCGGGGAAATCCTAAAAATTACCTCTCCTGCAAAATGATTTACTTTTTCCTCTAAATCATCGAGAAAATTTCGATTATTACTTAAATTTTCCAACAAATTATCAATATATGGTTTGCGAAATAAGGGAGGAACAGAAAGAATTTTATCGACAACTATACGAAAAGCAGAAACAACTTCATCTCTTGAAGGGGCAACGTGGTATGGATGAGCATATAAATTTCTCATTTTATATATTGGCTCAATCTGCTGGAATACAATATCATCCAATATCCCTAACTCTTTTGCTTTATCCAGTATGAATCTATCTGGAGGATTATGTTTCTGCTCTAAATCCTCTATGTCTTGGACTATTCTATCTACAACAGGATCCTTTTGAGCCATTATTTTGAATTTATTTTTTAATGACTCTGCAATACAAATCCAGCTCGCAATGTAAGCCATACGATACGCTTTCACCTCAAGGCACTTTATAGCTTCGTCATATAATTTTGTATCCAGTTCGTTCAATATCCTAGTACGAAGCTTTAACCACTTTTTAGTCATCCGCTCCTTCCCCATATTTAGCAATTACATAATTTACAAACGCCGAGCAAGTAACTATCATATATATTGCTTCCTCAAAACCTGTAGGTAATTCCTTACCCGATTTTCCATGCCTTAAGTTTTTTGATGACCAATTGTAAAGTTCCTTAAACCCTTCTCTTAAATCAAAAGGAATATCTTTTAATGATTGAATTAATCCCGAAAGAGATTTCTCTTTTCCTGTTATTATCTTTGCCAAAGATTCCACAGCATGGATTGATTCTCTAATAGAATCTTCATAATCCGGTTCCTTTTTATCAGAAAGATGCTTGAGTGAATTTTTTATATGTTCTTTTACAGGCGCAAATCTATCAGGTGGATTTAACGCTTTTTCAATTTCCTTTATTTCCTCTTTATCTGTTAGAGGAGTAACTACACCATCAATAATTCTATAGGCTGAATTTTCTTCTTCAAGAACAGAATTTAGTAGTGAGTTTAATTTATCTATTACATCCTTATCCGGATAATATTCATAAAGGAATTCAATAAAATCAAAGACTTCAAACCATTCAGCATTAAAGAAAAAATCTTTTACATACTGGATATTCCTTTTATAGTCGAAATATCTCCGAACGCCTCTCCCGAAAGCTACATACCTAGTATCAAGCGAGAAAAGTTCTTCTATGTCTTTTTTATAAAGTTTGTCCCATAAGCGAACAAGAAAGGTCTTAGTATCATCCCCTTTAGGAGGTAAAACAATTCGAGATATCCTTCCCCATAATCTATTCAATGATGGAAGGGGAATGTTTTCCCATATCAAAGAATTTTCTACATTCTTATATCCATATTTTTCTGAAAAAGATTTTTTACGATCAGTCACTTTCGCCCCTTTGGCATTTTTCAAATTGACTTAATCGTGAACTTAATCGTGAACCTAATCGTGAAGTATTACACCAATTCATAATGAACACTTCTACCTTTCCCCACTTGTTTCAACACTTTTAGTTTCAATAGTTTTTTTATTTCATCCAAAGCCGCACGGTTTGACAAGCCAAACATCTTTTGCATATCCCGATTTGTAATCCTGCCATGTACATTTATAAATTCTACAACCTGCATTTGCCGCTCTGTCAGAGCTATTTGCCCTTTCCGGGTCTTTCTCAACCGCTCGCTGCTGAGACGAACTACACGTGCTTTTACTTCCTGAACACTGATATAGACGCCCTCAACAAAATACTCCAGCCATTTTGTTAAATTCAGTGTTGCTTGATTAACACTCTGAAGAGCTTTATAATATGCTGGTCGGTCTGAATTATAATAGTCATCAAGCGCGAAAAATTGTTTGGTATCAAGCCCCCGGTTGTACAATATCCAGGTTGCAAGCACTCTCGCAGTCCTGCCATTGCCATCAATAAATGGATGGATACGTACGAATTCATAATGCGTAATACCAGCTACAACTATAGAATCGAGATCTCCGGTGTCTCTGGAATTGACCCACTCTGTTAAACCTTTTACCAGTCTCGGAACATCCTCGTTTTTTGGCGGTCTGAAGTAAACTTCTTGCGTTAACGGATTAGCAACAACTACATAACGCGTACGGAAAGCACCGGAGTCTTCCGAAAGCACAAGAGTACCTTTTGTCACCTTGCGGTGCATCCTTAAAATATCATCAACAGTAAGTTTTTTACCTTTGACAAGGGTATCTATTTTTCTAAGCACCGATAGGTAGTTGAGAACTTCATTTCTATCCTTCCGTGTAGCAGTAATTTTGCGACCTTTTTCAAGTTCGCTCACTTGTTCAAGATTTAGTCTATTACCCTCAATATGTGTCGAAGAATGAGCAGATCGGATAATTGCCTCACGGCGCAGAGCAACTTCCCATTTTGGGATCAAAGGCGAATTCAGGATAACTTCGCGAGCAGCAGATATTTCGGAAAGCAGGTTTACGATTCTGTGGGTGTATTTAAAGTTAGGCTGGAACATGGTATTTACACCCTCACCTTAATCCTCTCCCATCAAGGGAGAGGAAATACTGAGGGGGGCTTCCCATATCAAAGAATTATCTTCCATATTCCAGTTCTTTCAAATAACCCGAAATTTTCTCGGTTACTTTGTTAATCTTTCTCTCGATTTCACTTAACTCTTTCCATTCTTTTTTAATATCAATTTCTTCAATCTCTTCTTCAGGATATACATAAAGCGTAACATTGAGATTAAAATCATTCTCTTCTATTTCTTCTATAGCAACAGCTCTCGAAAACCCTTCTTTCTCTTTAAAATTTTTATAAGCGTCCGCGATTTTCTTCTGGTTTTCTTCGCTTAACCGATTCAACTTTCTAACTTCAGGATGTTGTTCAAATTCCTCACTCGCGTTAATAAAAAATACTTTTTCTTTTCTTTTATTTGGTTTGTTTTTGTTGAAAACTAATATCGCACCCGGAGCACCTGTATTGTAAAAAAGCTTCTCTGGTAAAAGTATACAAGCTTCAAGAAGGTCGTTTTTCAAAACGTTAGTCCTTATAACCTTCTCCTTCCCTCCCCTAAAAAGACAACCATTGTCAATCACAATACCTACTCTTCCTTTTTTATCGTCTGTCGAGGCTAACATGTGTTGAATCCAAGCCCAATCTGCCGATTGCTTGGTAGTAAACCCATATTCAAATCTATCTTTCCAGAATTCTCCTTTTTTAAGGGTTTCCTCATGGTACCCATCTTGATTCCAGGGAGGATTGGCTATCACAACATCGAACTTCTGCAGTTTTTCACCCTTTTTAAATTTCGGATATAAAAGAGTATCTCCAAGAACAAATTGGGCGTTTCTAATATCGTGAATATAAAGATTCATCTTTGCCAGAGCGAGCGTTTTGTAATTCGCTTCCTGTCCAAAAAGAAAAAGTTTTTCAGCGTCTTTTTTATCAAGATGCTGATAGGATAAGATAAGCATACCTCCCGAACCGGCAGCAGGGTCATAAACGCTCTCTCCCGCTTTAGGGTCAAGCATCTCGATAATCAACTTTATAACCTCTCTCGGCGTATATACTTCTCCTTCTTTCGCCTTCTGAGGCGCGAAATATCTTAATATCCATTCATAAGCGTCGCCGAGAATATCCGGCGAAACATGATGTAATGTTTGAGCGCTAAATAATTCAACAAGCTGGCGCAAGATTTCCGAATTTTCTCTGTTATTCGTGAACTGCACAAAATCCGCGTTTTCAAAAACATCCTTTAATTCCGGATTTCTATTAGCCAATTCCTTCATTGCCATGGAAAAATTTTCCGGAAGTTTAGCCGGGGCTTTTCTAATATCCTCCCATAAATATTTTTCCGGTATATCAAAATCATGATATACGGAACTCTTGGCTTCCTCTTTCGCTTCTTTTTCACTAAGTCCGTCATCCAGAGCTTTCTTATATTCCGCCTCGAACTCACCCTCCCATTTATCGCATATTCTCTTATAAAAAAGAAGAACAAGAATAAAAGTGTAATCAACTCTTGTACGTATCAAATCCGCCGCTTTCTTTAAAAAGGTTTCTAGATCTCCCCTGCTCAATTTACCATTTTCTGGTGTCAATGTCTCAGAAATTATCTCCTCCCTACTTTTTAAAGTATAAATACGTTTCCTCGCATCCTTTGGATCTAACTCGACTTCCAAAAAACCTGCTTTCCTCAACTCAGACAACGCAATATTCACCTGTTCTGAACTGCCCGCCGTATCCTTATATCTCGCCAAAACCTCAAAAGCCTTATCAGCCCTAAAAGGATTCCTCTCAAAATTCTCCCAAAGCACGTTATACCTATTCTCAATCCAATTTTTCAATTTCTTCATTATATATCTCCCATCTATTTATTAGATAAACTAAACTAACTTTAGGTTTATCTAATCATAATTTAATCAATATGAGAGAATTGTCAAGAGGCATCATTGATTTTTTCTCTCACAGAATAAAGACTGCTTTTGTGTTAAAACCATCCGAACATCTTTCCAAGAAAAATCATAAGACCACCTCCAAGGCTACCTCCATATCAACGGGGTCATATCAACAGGATCAGACCTTCTTCGAAAAGTGTCAAACACTTAGTTTGTTGAGTTTATAGTGTTCATAGAGTTCGTTGGGTCACAAGCAAAACACATATTTTTTTATTTCTGGGGTTAAATTAATCCTTTTTACTTCCTGTTAAAAATTAACTTACACATTTTAGTCCGGGACATATTTGTGTAATTAGACCTTGATTCTTGAATATATACAATTAGTGAGTAGAGGGCAGAGAACAGTAAGCAGTCAAAACTAAAAAACAAAAAATCTCCAACGGTTAAAAAATTCCTTGACAACATAACTAAAGTTTCGAGTTTTAAGTTTCGTGTTTCGGGTTAAAGAAACACCAAAACAAAAATCCTGTTAATCTTTTTTAATCCTGTCTAATTTTTTCGGGTGTGGTGTGGCTTTGTGTGAGAAAAAAAATAGCTGACGGCCTACAGCTCACAGCTCCCGGCTAAAAAACAACAAATAAATAATCCTTTTAAATCTGCCTGCCCTGTAGGGAGGTTTACCCTGTGAAATGCGAAGCGATATTTAACAGGGAACGACCGTACCAGGGCGTTTATCTGCGTCCAACTTTAGGATTTGGGATTTGGGGATTGGGATTTAGTTAAAACAAAAACTTCGTGTCTTCGTGGCTAATTTTTGGGATTTAGGATTCGGTTTTTTCCTGTATGTTTTGAATTTCTTTCTTTAACACTGAGAGTTCAAATTCAACAATATTCCATATAATAGAAAAATCTATTCCAAAATACTCATGCGAAATTCTATTTCTTAAGCCAATAATGCCTATCCAATCAATATCTTTATAATTATTTCTTACATTCTCAGGGATATTTTTTGCTGCTTCACCTATTATTTCAAAATTTCTTACAACTGCATCAATTGTCTTTCTATCTTCTTTGAAATCATCAAAACTCATACCTTTTACATATTCCTCAATCAGGTTCATCGATTCCAAAATATCTTCAAGAAACAGCTTCCACTCTCTTTTAGACATAGACCAACTTCTCCAATATGTATTTTTTGCGATTAGGTTTTATTGCCTCAGGTGTTAATAGGTCAACCTTAATGCCTAATATCTCTTCTAAATAATCTGCCAGATGGATAAAAAGCAGACCCACCGGTTCCTTGAATTCAACAAGTATATCTACATCGCTTTCTGCGTTTTGTTCATTTCTTACATAAGAACCAAATATTGCCATACTTTTTACTTTATATTTTTCCTCTAGTTCCTTTTTATGTTGATTTATAATTTTCTTTAATTCTTCTAAACTTTTCATAATTATAATTTCCTCCAACTCTCTTTTTTATAAGATATTAAAAGTATAAGAATTAGTCAAGGGATATTCATAAACAAACAGACGTTCCAAGGCACATGGTTTACACTTTGTGATATAATATTAAAATTATTTTTTAGAGTTGCAAGGTCTAAATCGGGGTCCAGCGTCACATCCATCTTCTTGGATAGTAGTTTATCAAG
>Ga0307434_1000071_pt1 | contig 89201 bp, 58 predicted proteins | sample SalMarWE160220MG_FD_202156 | JGI IMG/M metagenome (GOLD analysis project Ga0307434, IMG submission 202156) | Salt marsh sediment microbial communities from the Plum Island Ecosystem LTER, Massachusetts, United States - WE1603-220 | ecosystem: Environmental > Aquatic > Marine > Intertidal zone >... | reverse complement strand
TGGGGCTATTTTAGCCCCACGTTTTTTTAATTTCAACCCCTTAATTATACCCTTTAACACTCTTACGGTCTCTTCGCTCATAATATTTAACTTCCTTACTGTACCACCATGTGCATGAACTCTCCCGCTTACGGCTCAAAAACCCTCTTGACATCCATAACGAAAGCATTTATTATAATGAACGAATAATGAATCTTAAATACAATATTAAATATAACAATTATCTTTCTCGTAAACTTATATACTGCTTGCTGCTTTTCCTTGTTCTAATTTCGTCCTGTTCGGCCATCAATCAGCCGGCAGACTCCGAATCATACATTTCCGTTAAAAAAACAGAAGGAAGTTTGGCTCTTTCTTCCTCTGGAAAATCCGCACCATTATACCTGAGTTCCGAGGATTACTCCGGAGTAATAAAAGTGGCAAAACTCTTTCAAAGAGACATCGAAAAAGTAACGGACTTCAGACCGGAAATATTCGTAGATGAAGTTCCAAAGGCAAAAGAAATAGTAATAATCGGAACACTTGGAAAAAGTAAAATAATCGATGAACTAGTTACGAACAAAAAAATAGATATAAAAGATATTTCAGGTAAATGGGAAACATTTCTTATACAAATTGTTGATAATCCAATACCCAATATAGATAGGGCTCTGGTTATAACTGGAAGTGATAAACGCGGCACAATATACGGGATGTTCGATATATCTGAAAAAATAGGCGTTTCTCCATGGTACTACTGGGCGGATGTACCGCCTAAGAAAAAGGAAAATATTTACGTTTTGCCGGGATACCACAGTCTCGGAGAACCAGACGTTAAATACAGAGGGATATTCATAAATGATGAAGATCCGGCACTCAGAGGGTGGGTTCTAGAGAAATTCGGCGGATTTAATTCACAATTTTATGAAAAAGTATTTGAACTTATACTTAGAATGAAAGGTAACTATCTCTGGTCTGCTATGTGGGGCAAAGCTTTCTTCGTTGATGACTCAGAAAACCCAAAATTAGCTGATGAATATGGGATTGTAATAGGAACGTCTCACCACGAACCTCTGATGCGAGCTCATGACGAATGGAGACGTTTTGGTTCGGGAAGATGGAATTATGAATTAAATGAAGAAAAACTAAAGGAATTCTGGCGTGAGGGCATCAGAAGAATGGATGGCTTCGAAAGCATAGTAACAATAGGTATGAGAGGAGATGGAGATGAACCTATGACCGAGGGAACCGCAATCGCTCTTCTTGAAAGAATAGTAAAAGACCAAAGAGAAATTATCGAAGAAGTCACAGGAAAGCCTGCCGCCTCTATTCCTCAGAAATGGGCTCTTTATAAAGAAGTACAGGATTATTACGATAAAGGGATGACCGTTCCTGACGATGTAACGTTGTTGCTATGTGATGATAACTGGGGTAACGTTAGAAGGCTTCCAAAATTGGACACCCCACAACGTACAGGTGGTTACGGTATGTACTATCACTTTGATTTTGTGGGAGGACCAAGAAGTTACAGATGGTTAAACACCAACCCAATATCAGGAATATGGGAACAAATGCACTTATCCTACGCTTACGGAGTCGAAGAAATATGGATTGTAAACGTGGGAGATATAAAACCTATGGAGCTTCCTACTCAATTCTTCCTGGATTACGCCTGGAACCTGGAAAAATGGCCCGCCAACAGATTGCCCGAATATACAAAACTCTGGTCGCAACAGCAGTTCGGAGAGAAATACGCATGTGAAATAGCAGATATTTTAACAAAATACACAAAATACAACGAACGAAGAAAACCCGAATCGCTTGACTCTCTCACTTATAGTCTTATCGCTTATAGAGAAGCGGAAAGAATTGTAGCTGATTATAATAAAATAGTAATCAAAGCTGAAGAAATTTATCATAATTTATCATCGGAATACAAAGATGCTTATTTCCAATTAGTATTATTCCCCGTAAAAGCATGCGCGAACTTAGGCGAAATGCACGTTACTGTGGGGAAAAACTATTTATACGCGAAACAGGGACGCGCAGCCACAAATTTGATGGCACAGGGAGTTAAAAAACTATTTAAAAAAGATGCTGAGTTAACCGAATATTATCACAATGAAGTAGCAGATGGAAAATGGAATCACATGATGTCTCAAACACATATTGGTTATACCAGTTGGGATAATCCTCCGAAGAATATAATGCCGCCGGTCAAAGAAATAAATATCCCAAATATAGCAGAAATGGGGGTAGCAATCGAAGGTTCGGACAAATGGTGGCCTGCGGAAAAGAAAGAAGCTGCACTACCCGAATTCGACTGTTTCAACCAACAAAAATACTACATAGAAATTTTTAATCGCGGAGCTATTTCCTTTGATTTCCAAATAGATTGTGATGAACCCTGGGTGCTAATATCCGAAGAAAATGGTAAAATCGATAAAGAAAAACGTATCTGGGTAGAAATAGAATGGGAAAAAGCTCCAAAAGGTAACAACAACGCCTTAATTAAAATAATGGGACCTGCCGAAGTTACTGTCAAAGCTGTCATTAACAATTCTGAATCACCGAGACCTGAAGAAATCGAAGGTTTTGTAGAAGGAAACGGTTATGTTTCTATGGAAGCGGAGCACTATACCCGAAAGGTAGAAAGAGATAATATTAGCTGGTTACTAATACCAGATTTAGGACGCACTCTCTCAGGTATAACGCCGGTTCCGGTTACAGCCGACCGACAAAAACCCGGAGGTAATAGCCCTCATTTAGAATATAAAATGTACCTGTTTAACCCCGGAGAAGTCAAAGTAAGAGCCTACTTCTCCCCTACACAAAATTTCCATAACACAGAAGGACTTCATTATGGGATTTCTTTCGATGATGAACAACCACAAATAGTAAATGTACATAAAAATGATACTATTCCCGATTGGAAGTATCCGCACGAATGGAATCAGGCTGTAATGGAAAATATAAAGATTATGACTTCTAATCATTCTACCCGAAACCCGGGTGAGCATACACTTAAATTCTGGATGGTTGATCCGGGGCTCGCGTTGCAGAAAATAGTTGTAGAAACTCGCGAAACGGGGCCAAGTTACCTGGGTCCTCCGGAAAGTTTCCATAAGTAAAAAAAGCCCTACTAAAATTAGTAGAGCTTTTTATTTTTAAGAAATTAAAATTTCTAACTATACTTACTCAAACATATACCTGTTAAATATAGTTTCGAGGAGTTCCTGTCTTCCTGACTTTCTCTCAGGTTCACCCTTTGAAAGCGCATATTTTTCAAGAGAGGTAAAGTTCTCTTTTCCCGAAACAATAGATTTTCCTATACCTTTCGAATAGCTTCCGTATCTATCTTTTTTAAATTTCTCGATTTCTCCGCCTTTAATAAGACTATTAGCAACCTTATAAGCCTTGGCAAAGGAATCCATCCCTGAAATGTGAGCGTATACGAGGTCATCTATTTCAAATGAGCCTCTTCTAACCTTGGCGTCGAAATTTAATCCGCCCTTACCGAGACCACCGTTTTTAATAACTTCATACATAGCCAGAGTTGTCCAGTATATATTGCTTGGGAACTGATCAGTATCCCATCCTAAAAGAAGATCGCCCTGGTTGGCATCGATACTTCCTAAAAAACCATTAATTCTTGCAACTCTTAAATCATGATGGAATGTATGTCTCGCCAAAGTCGCGTGATTTGCTTCGATATTAAGCTTAAATTTATCGGTTAGATTATAGCTTTTCAAAAATCCAATTACTGTCGCAGAATCGAAATCATACTGATGTTTTGTCGGCTCATGCGGTTTGGGCTCTATAAGAAACTGTCCGCCGAATTTGATTTTCTTAGCGTAATCGCAAGCCATGTGAAGAAAACGAGCAAGATTATCCAGTTCCATCTTCATATTCGTATTCAGTAAGGTTTCATATCCCTCTCTACCACCCCAGAATACATAATCTTCCGCTTTAAGTTCTTTTGCTACTTCAAGCGCTTTCTTAACCTGAGCCGCAGCATAGGCAAACACATTAGCATAAGGAGAAGTAGCCGCCCCATGCATATATCTCGGGTTAGAGAAAAGATTAGCGGTAACCCAGAGCACTTTTGTATCGCTTGTTTTCATGTGCTGTTTAATATGTTCGACTATTATATCGAGATTTTTATTTGTTTCCTTAAGCGTATCTCCTTCGGGAGCAACATCTCTGTCATGGAAACAAAAATAAGGAATACCCAGGATTTCAAACAACTCGAAAGCCGCGTCCATCCTTGCCTTGGCTTTGTCGATTTCGTCCGCAAACCTTTCCCAGGGCCTATCAACAGTCGCATTACCAAAGGGATCACTTCCTTCTCCTCTGAATGTATGCCAGTATGCTACTGAAAATCTCAAGTGGTCTTTCATTTTTTTGCCGTTTATTTTTTCATTCGGGTCGTAAAACTTAAATGCGAGATTACTTTTTGATTTCTTACCTTCGAATTTTATCTTTTTTATGTCGCTTAGGTATTTTTTTGCCATATTGTACTCTCCTTTAACGATTTAAAATTCTAATTTTCCATTACCGCACAGCCGATTATTTTTTCTTCCGTTGCTTTTTCACGAATGAATTCACCAGTAATTCTGCCTTCTGACAGGACAAGAATTCGGTCACTCATTTTCATTATTTCCGGTAGCTCAGATGATATAATAATAATACTGATTCCCTGAAAAGCAAGGCCTGCTATAAGAAAATGTATCTCAGCTTTTGCTTTTACATCTATTCCTCTGGTCGGTTCATCAAGTATAAGCACTTTTGGATTGGAAGCAAGCCACTTGGCAAGAACAACTTTTTGTTGATTTCCTCCTGATAGCCCTTTAACAACAGAGAAAGGAGTGGGCGGATTTATTTTTAGCTTATTTATATATTGATTTACCATATTATTTTCTTTTTTTCTATTAATAAACTTCAGTTTTGATATTTTTTCGAGAATGGGAAGTGTGATATTCTCCTTAATGTTCATAAGTGGAATAAGTCCCTGTAATTGCCTGTCTTCAGGCACAAAACCTAACCCTTTATTTATGGCATCAGCCGGAGATCTTATTGTTACTTTTTCTTCTCCTATATAGATTTCGCCTTTTTCTAATTTATCGATACCAAAAATAGCTCTCATGGTTTCCGTCCTTCCCGCTCCCACAAGACCATACAAACCAAGAATCTCTCCGGTCTTCACCTCAAAGTTAATGTCGTTTATTAACCCTTTTCTGGTTAAACCAACAACCTCAAACGCTTTTTTCCCAATTTTCGTTTTTCTCTCGGGAAACACTTCCAGGTCTCGTCCTACCATCATTTGAGTTATTTTTTCTTCGGTGGCGTCTTTTATATCCAAACCACCAACATTTTTACCATCCCGGAGGACTACAATACGATCGCACATTTTAAAAATTTCACTTAATTTGTGAGTAACAAAAATAAAAGTTATGCCTTCTTTTTTAAGTTTTTGAACGATCGTAAACAGTTTATCTACTTCATTATCCGTGAGAGGCGCTGTAGGCTCATCCATTATTAAAAGCTTGGCATCGACCGAGAGAGCTTTAGCTATCTCGACCATTTGTTTTTGAGCGACCCCCAATTCTCCTATAAGAGAATGAATTGAAAACTTTACGCCGAGTTTATTTAAATGCACCGAAGCTATCTTATACATTTCGCTTCTATCTAGTACACCTAAAATACCGCCTTTTTTGGGATACCTGCCCAGGAGTACATTTTCACAGACTGAAAGATTGGGGGCGAGATTAAAATGTTGATGGATAAAACTTATACCTAATTTCTGCGCTTCCAGGGGACTCCGAAGTTTTATTTCCTTGTCCTCAAAGTATATTTTTCCACTGTCCTGCTTGTAAAACCCTGTAGGCGCGGGGTGAGGATTTAGAATTTCCATCAAAGTAGTCTTACCCGCTCCATTTTCTCCTACAAGGGCAAGTACTTCACCTTTATATACTTCGAGATCGACTTCATCCAGAGCTTTTATGCCGGGAAAAGCTTTGGTGATTTTCTCCATACGGAGAAGGACTTCTTTATTCACAGCTGAAAGGTATGTTCTACACCCCACTTATCCATCAATTCCAAATATTCTTCAAGGTTCTCTTTAGTTACAACCTCGACACCTGTATCGATTATATAATCGCCATCTTCATTTTTCGGCAGGGAATCGAGCGTGGATTCTAATCCGTTTTTATTTATTTTATGGATTATTTTTACTCCCTCATATCCCATCATATACTGTTTTTGGGCAATTGTAGCGTCAATTAATCCTTCATTTATTAATTTCAAATGCTCGTCAGTTACATCGAAAGAAACTATATGAATCTCACCTTCCTTACCTGCTGATTCTACTGCTTTCGCGGCAGAAGGGCCATTAAACACATAAACACCAAAAAAAGCGTCCAAATCCGGATTGTTCAGTATTGCTATTTCCGCAAGTTCTACAGCTTTTGAAGTTTCTTCATTATCACACAGAATAGGTTTTATAATTTCTATTTCCGGATATTCTTTAATCGCATCCCGGAAACCTTTCATACGCTCTATAGAATTCATAGCAGTAAGTGATCCTGTTGCTATCGCGACTTTTCCTTGCCCTCTGAGTATCTCTGCCATTTTTTCTCCGGCAATCTTGCCTGCTGTGTAATTATCGGTACCTATATAACATATTCTATTCGAATTAGGAGAATCGGTATCTATTGTAAGAATAGGAATATTCCTTTCCATAGCCGAATTAATGGGCGAAACAAGAGCCTCAGGATCGGAAGGAGCGATAGCCATACCTTTAAAGCCCATAGAAATCCATGTTTCCACTGTTTCTACTTGCTTGGGAATATCTTCCTTCTGAGGCAGAAAAACCATAACCTTTACATTTAATTCTTTTCCCGCATCTTCCGCGCCTTTTTTAACAACTTCCCAGTAAGGACCGATACTCTTACCCAAGACCCCATAATGAATTTCTTCTGTTTTACACCCGGAAGAAAAAGCAAAAATGACAACAGCCATAATAAAAAGTAAAACTTTTAAAATTTTACACATATTAACCTCCTTTACCTTTTCATTTCTTTACGTATTACGTCAATCGTTACCGCGATTATAATTATGATACCAAGAATCACCTGATGCCAATATGAAGATATATTGAGTAATTGCAGAGATTTCCATACCGCAGTCAAAATTCCCGCGCCGATTAAAGCACCAACTATAGTACCGACTCCTCCGAATAAACTTGTTCCTCCTATAACTGCAGCTGCTATAGCATACATTTCATAGGTTTCCCCCACATTAGGATTGCCCTGTTCCAATCTCGAAGCAATTAATATCCCAACAATTCCGGCCATAACCGTGGACAGAACATAAACAAGTATTCGAGTAACGTCTACATTTATACCTGAAAGCCTTGCTGCTTCAATGTTTCCTCCCACAGCATAGATATGCCTTCCGTAAATAGTTCGACTAAGCAGAAAAATTGAAAAACCAGCAACAATTATAAGAATTAATACCGGAAAAGGGATGAATTTAAAAAGCATTCCATCCCAGATAAAAGAAAAAGATTCCTGAGTAATCATGACCTGCTTTCCTTTAGTTATTGCCGTAGCAAGTCCCCTTCCAATGGCAAAAGTTCCCAGAGTTATAATGAAAGGGGGAACTTTGAGCTTGGTAACAAAAATTCCATGCCAGATTCCAATTAGTACTGCTATTAAAAGGGTTAGAATAATGGCGGAGAAAATCCCCATACCGCTCGACATAAAAGAAGCCACAAGTACCGAAGTTAAAACAATTACGGAACCGGGAGATAAATCGATTCCTCCTGTAAGTATTACAAAGGTTTCCCCAATCGCGATAAGGCCAAAAACTGCTATCTGCCTCGAAAGCAATTGAAAATTATATGAGGAAAGGAAACGGGGATTTATTATGGCTGTAACCGACCATATAAATATAAGCGCGAATAATATACCCGCTTCCCGAAATCTAAATAAGTTCTTCAATCTCAAGCATGTTTCTCGACTATTTTGCTTAACTCTGAAAATCTATCCTTAAGAGCGGGATATAGGGAACGGTAAATGGCATAATATTCATCGTATTTTTTAACATTCTCTTCTATAGGCTCTGTAGCGCTTTTAACTTTAATTATAGCATCACAAGCGTCTTCAATACTGGAATACACTCCTGTACCTTCTCCCGCCAGCAAAGCAACGCCTAAAGCTCCACCGTCGGTAACATTAATTGTTGTCATTGGAGCGTTATTTATGTCGGCTTGAATTTGGAGCCAGAAAGGCGATTTTGCTCCTCCACCCGACCCTCTGATTTCTTCAATAGTTATATTCTGTCCTCTAATAACTTCCAGTGAATCACGAAGACCAAAGGCAACCCCTTCCAAAACGGAACGCACAAAATCTCCGGCAGTATGTCTGAGACTTAAACCGAAAAACACTCCTCTCGCGTTCGGATCCGCGTAAGGCGCTCTTTCTCCCGTAAGATAAGGCAAAAAGATAAGCCCTTCGCTTCCGACCGGAATTTTGCCCGCTTTTTTTTCCATTAAAATATAAGGATCTACTCCTTGCTTTTCCGCTTCCGCTTTTAAATCGTTAAACAACGTATCACGAAGCCAGCGAAGTGAACCACCGGCAGACAACATAACTCCCATTAAATGCCATTTACCTTTAACCGCGTGACAGAATGTATGTAAGGTACGAGCGGGATCGAGATGATGCGCGTCGCTAGCGGCAAAAACAACGCCGGAGGTACCAACAGTCGAGGAGATTATTCCTTCTCTTACTATTCCTGTACCAATCGCCTGTGCGGCCTGATCTCCTCCACCACCCACAACGGGTGTTCTTTCCTTAAGTCCTGTTTCTTTGCTCGCCTCTGCGTTTACTTTTCCGCTAACCACGGAAGATTCGAAACATTCGGGAAGGATATCTTTATCTATATCTAATTCACCTAACAACTCATCAGACCATTTTCTGTTCTTAACGTCGAGAAAAAGGGTCCCGGAAGCATCAGACACTTCGGTCGCGAACTCACCTGTAAGCCTGAAACGTATATAATCTTTAGGTAATAGTATCTTATAAATTTTCTCATAAATTTCAGGCTCATTGTCTCTTACCCATATCAATTTGCCCGCGGTAAAACCCGTGAGCGCCGGATTAGAAACAAGATCAATCAATCTCTCCGCGCCTATTTTCTCAGTTATATACTGACATTGTTTTTCCGTTCTCTGATCGCACCATAGTATTGCCGGACGCAGTACTTTATGCTCTTTGTCGAGCGCAACAAGACCATGCATCTGTCCTGAAAGACCTATACCTTTTATATTCGCAGGGTCCACGGAAGATTTACTGAGAACCTTCTTGATAGCTTCGACTGTCCCATTCCACCAATCAGAAGGTTCCTGTTCCGCCCAATTGACTTTCGGTGTCTGAAGTGGATATTCCACAGTAGAGGTAAAAATATTTTCCGCGTTTTCATCCATAACAAGCGCTTTTATTCCACTTGTTCCGAGATCAAGACCTAATAAAAAACCCATAATATCTCCTTATTTCTAAACTATAATTTTATTTGAACTACAAATCAAAAAGATTTTCCTCAGAATAATATATAATGATAATTACATTTCATGCAAGAGGGAAAATTTCATAACATCAAAAACCCCACCTATAAACCTATTTTTTCACATGCAGAACTTGTAGTTTTTTTGCTATTTAATCCATTTCCAATTCTAACAAGGCACTTTCCAAACCACTGCCATTTAACAACCTCATGATTTATTAGCTATTTTATCTAACAGATACCGAAAAATAGAGCCATTGCGAGTGCTTCTTCTTGCTCGATCGAAGTGATTCCATAAAAAATATGCATGCCTATAAGGAAAAACCTGATATTAAGCTAAGAATTATTTTTCTCAATTTTGTTAAAATAAAACATAACAAGGGTTGCATATTTCTTTTATTTCATTAAAATTCCTAAGAGATATGATTAAAAAAGAAATAATAAAAAAACAATTATTATTTGAAAACTTCATGAACAATATTCCATATTCTGTCTATTTCAAAAACAAAGAAGGACGACTTCTTCAAGTTAGCAAACATTATTTAAAACAAAAAGGAGCTCCCTCAATAGATTCTGCCAATGAGCTAATAGGAAAAACCGATTTTGAGTTTTACCCTGAAAATTTCGCGAAAACTGCCCGTGAAGATGAATTACGTATAATGGAAACGGGAAAACCTTTGATTGGGAAAGAAGAGAAGATAAAAATTTCTAAAAATGAGGAAATTTACCTGCTAACCACAAAAGCTCCGTTATATGATGATGAAGGTGATATTATAGGAATTTTAGGTACAGCTATTGATATAACTGAGCATAAAAAATTTGAAAAAAAGTTATTCTACGAAAAAGATCTACTGGAAAGTCTCCTGGACAACATACCGGATCATATTTATTACAAGGATAAAAAAAGTCGCTTCATCGCTGTAAGTGAATCACTCGCCGAGTGGCTTGGAGCAAACAATGCTGTAGATATGATAGGAAAAACCGACTTCGATTACTTTACCGATGAACACGCGAAACGGGCATATCAAGACGAACAATACGTGATGAAAACAGGGAAACTTATAGAGGGGAAAGCCGAAAAAGAAACCCATCCGGACGGAAGAATCAATTGGGTTTCAACAACTAAAATCCCAAGATATGATAAAGTTGGAAATGTGATTGGAATTCTGGGAATTTCACGAGATATAACGGAAAAGAAAGAATTAGAAGAAAAATTAAAACTAAGACTCGAAGAACTCGGAGAAGAAGTTCTATTTAAAAGTAGACTACTTACATCTCTATTGGACAATACTCCAGACCGTGTATACTTCAAAGACAAGAAAAGCCGTTTCATCCAGGCTAGTAAATCGGTAGCAGAACAGTTTGAAGTTAAAAGCGTAAATAAATTAATAGGAAAAACAGATTTCGACTATTTTACAAAAGAACACGCGGAATTAGCCTACCGTGATGAACAAGAAATAATAAAAACCGGAAAATCAATTAAAGTCAAAGTAGAAAAAGAAACCCATCCGGATGGAAGAATAACATGGGTTTCATCTACTAAAATTCCAAGATACGATAAAGAAGGGAACGTTATAGGAACTCTTGGAATATCGAGAGATATAACAGATCAAGTACTCGCCGAAAAAAAACTGGAAGAAAGCGCGAATAAATTAAAAACGATTGTAAACGCTGTCAGTGAAGGCCTGGCAATTGTAGACGAAAACCATGTTATCCTTGAAGCGAATGAATTTCTTTGTAAATTCTTTGGGCTAAAAAGGGAAAATGTAATAAACAAGAAATGCAGCCAGATATTCCCACCATGGGAAGAAACTTGCGCGGATTGTCCTCTTAAAAAGCTATTTAAAAACAACGAAAAATTACCTGTAATCGAAAAAACAAAAGTGTCAAAAAATGGAATGATCCGGTATTTCAGCATTCAATGTTACCCTATTCCAAACTTCGATAACAAAGAACTCAAAAGCGTTATATCAATATCAGATATAACAGATAGGAAAAACATGGAAAAGAGAAATATACAAAACTACAAAAGAAAAATGAAGAATTTATCTCACAAATTAACGCTTGCCGAGGAACATGAAAGAAAAAGAATTGCAACCACTCTTCACGCTGAAATCGGACAAATCCTGGCTTTTCTTAAAATAAAAATCGGAGAACTAAAAGAAAAAGAATCTTCTAAAAACACCCAAGAATCGCTAAGGGAGGTTTATAATCTGGTCCAAAATGCTATTACTTCAACTCGCTCGTTAATGTTACAAATAAGCCCATCCATTCTTTATGAACTCGGTTTTGTACCAGCAGTCGATTGGCTTGCGGAAAATATTTTAAAAGAAAATAAAATAAAATATGAATTCCGAAATGATGGCAAGAAGAAAAATCTAACGGACGACTTAAGTATTTTAATGTTCCAAGCCGTAAGAGAATTACTGGTAAATATAAGAAAACACGCAAAAGCAAATAAAGTCGAAATTTCCATAAAAAGAAACGAAAGAAACATCCAAATAGAAATCACGGATGATGGTATCGGTTTCGATACTTCCGTGCTGGACTCGTACGTGGAAAGCGATACTGGATTCGGACTTTTAAATATCAGAAGCCGCATTGACGTCGTGGGCGGACATTTTGAAATAGAATCACATAAAAATAAAGGAACGAAAATCAAATTAGAAGCGCCTCTAAAAATATAATAAGGAGACCTATATGAGTATAAAAATAATAGTGGTTGATGAACATAAGATTCTAAGAGAAGGCTTATCTTCCTTAATTAATAAACAACCTAATATGAAAACAATTGGGGAAGCAACAGATGGGAGAGAAGCCATAGAAGCGGTAAAAAAACTTTCACCCGATCTTGTGTTAATGGATGTCACTATGCCTAATTTAAATGGAATTGAAGCAACCCGGAAAATTAAATCAAAAAACCCAGACATTGAAGTAATAGCGCTATCCCTGCACTCAGACAGAAGATTCGTTCTCGGCATGATAGACGCCGGAGCTTCAGGATACCTGCTAAAGGAGTGCGCGTTCGACGAACTTGTTAGAGCAATAAATACTGTAATGGATGGGAAAAAATATTTAAGTCCCGAAATATCAGATATACTGATCGAAGAATATACCATGAAGAACTCAAACGATAAATCCACAATTTATTCAAAATTAACGCCAAGAGAAAGAGAAGTTTTACAACAAATCGCCGAAGGCAAAAGCACAAAAGAGATCGCAAAAAATTTTTCGATATCCATAAAAACTGTAGAAACCCACAGACAACATATCAAGAAAAAATTAAAAGCAACAAGCATAGCAAAACTAACAAAAATAGCCATACGAGAAGGATTGACCTCCTTATAGCACTAACCCACCAAAACGGCAAAAATATAACATATTACAACCAAATTAATTAAAGCTTCTAATAAATTAGCGCCGATATTTTTAATATATACCGCGAATCTCAAAATAAAACTAACTATTAGACCTAAATCATACTTTTCCTGATAATAAAATCATACTTTGGAGTATATATAAATAGGGATAAAACTGGGTTGACAATCAGTATTAATTTAAATATAATATCAGTATTAATTTCGGTATAGCTTAGATACTAGTTATGGATATAGAATTAAGTGTTGGGTTCAAAGAATCGGCAATTTTGAAAGAACGCTTACGAGATTTTTAATAAAACAAAAAAGGAGGTTTTAATTGAAGTAATCAAACCATCCTCTTTCAAGTTTTATTTTCATCTTAGCAGTGACCATGTTTTTAAAATGAAATTAAAGGTAGCTGGAGTTTAAATTGAAATATGTTAATTCCTGCTGCGAATTGTATATGGGTTTAATTATGAAGGGAAAGGTTTGAGCACCAGTGATGGTGTTTAATGTTAGATGAACCTGTACATAAAGGCACACTGGAACTTAGATTTCAACAAAATAAGTAAATAGAGCCTCCCTCTTGAAAAAGGGGACAACCAGAGGACCTCCAGGTTGAGTTGACCCGGAGGTCCTTTTATTATACCTACTGTAAACTTTAAATTAAAATCCGAATAAACGAGGTAATGTTAAAGATACTTCTGGAATATAAGTAATTATAAGTAACGCGATTATCATAACCGCGAATAGCGGAAGAAGACTTTTAAACACCTCATGTATCTTACCATGACCAACACCGACTCCAACAAAAAGAACCGTTCCTACAGGCGGAGTACAGAGACCTACACACAAATTCGCGATTATTATTATCCCGAAATGCACCAAATTTATACCAAGCTTGTCAATTATCGGAAGAAAAATGGGTGTAAATATCAAAATAGCGGGGGTCATGTCAAGAAAAGTCCCAACAAAAAGCAGCATAATATTTATCATAAGAAGAATCGCAATTTTATTGCTTGAAATTGATAATATAGCTCCGCTTATAAGTTCAGGAACGTTTTGAGCTGCCATAAACCAGGACATACCTGTCGATGCACCGATAAGAAGCATCACCACTGACGTAGTAACACCGCATTGAAGCAATATACCGGGCAAATCCTTCCACTTGACTTCTTTGTACACCAATACTGCCAGAATAAACGCATAAACAACAGCTATACTTGCTGCCTCCGTTGGGGTAAATATTCCGCTCAAGATTCCGCCCATAACGATTAAGATTAGTAACAATCCCGGAAGAGCTCCGAAAAATCTTTTTATTGTCTCCTTCACAGGTATTATCTTACCGGTTCCGTATCCTCGTTTTTTTGCTATAACCGCACTCGCGCCCATTAAAAACAATCCAACTAAAATCCCGGGAACAATTCCCGCCAGAAACAACGCGGCAACAGATACCGTACCTGTGACGAGCGCATATACAATCATTACATTGCTGGGAGGTATAAGTAAACCTGTGGTGGCGGCACATACTGTTAAAGCGATATTAAAGTTTTTATCGTAACCTTTCCTGTTCATTTCGGGAATCATAGTTCCGCCAATCGAAGTTACAGCCGCAATCGAAGAACCCGATACCGCACCAACGAGCATACAGCCTAAAGTATTGACGAACGCTAAACCACCGGTAAATCTTCCCACCAACGCCTCCGCGAAATCGATCAACCTTCGCGCTATTCCGCCCTTTCCCAACAATAATCCCATAAGTATGAAAAAAGGTATCGCAAGGAGAGCAAAACTATCTATACCAGTCGCAAGTCTAGGAGCAACTATATTGATGGCTGAAACACCTCCGACAGCAGAAACCGCCCATAAAGTGGCAAGGCCTATGCATATTCCGATAGGAACATCCATTACAAGCAGTACTAAAAAGCTAACTACCATCACAATAACAGGTATATTCATTTTTCCCCCTTACCAACAAGGAACAATAAATCCTTAAAAATAAACTCGATAGAGTAGGTAATTATAAAAAACGCGCTTATAGGAAGACAAAGATAAAGATATCCCGTAGGTATTCCCATTGTAGGTGAGGTTTGATGATTGACAAACGCATTGCGAACGAAATTCATACCTCCTAGAAACATAACCCGAAACGCAAAAAATCCTACAAGAAAGGCTATCACAACTTCCAGCATCCTTCTATGCCGGTCGTTTAGCTTACAAGCAAAATATTCCATACCGATATGCGCTTTTTGCCCGTAGGCATACGCGGCACCAACCACTCCACACCACATTAACATATAAGTTGAGGTTTCTTCCGTCCAGACAGCAGGCACTTTTAAAACAAGCCGAGTAAAAACCTGCCATAGGACGGTTACCACCATTATACTTACAATCAATATAACAAAATAGCCCAGTATTTTGTTTCTCCACTCGGAGAGAGACTTAAAAAAAAATTTCACTGACATATTATATAATACTCTTATTCTGACTTAACAGCTTTTATTTTTTCAAGCAAAGAACCTATAATCTCATCCTTCGCGTATTCTTTATACATTGGCGCTACCGCTTCAATAAAAGGTGCCTGGTCCGGAATTATCACCTGTACACCAACGGAATCAAGATGAGCAAAATTTTCTTTTACCACCTCTGCCCAGAGTTGTTTCTGATATTCTACGGACACATTAAAAGTCTCAATCATTATAGCTTTATCTTCTTCAGTCAATTTATCCCACGCTTTTTTACCCGCAAGAACAACATCCATTGGCGAAGTATGTTTATCCAGAGAATAGTATTTACAGACCTCATAATGTCTTGCGGAAACAAAAGAAGGAGGATTATTCTCGGCTCCGTCCACAGTTCCCTGCTGCAGCGCGGTATAGAGTTCACCCCAACTGATAGGAGTTGGAGAAGCGCCGAGAGTTTGCAATAAATTTATAGCCATAGGACTTTTTATAACTCTGATTTTAAGATTCTTTAAATCAGCAGGAGTTTTAATAGGACCGCCCTTAGTGTAAAAACTCCTCTCTCCCGCCTCATAAAAACCAATTCCCACTAAACCCCTCTCGGAACCCGCGTTCAACAATTCCTTACCAACAGCAGAATTAAGAACTCTCCATTTATGTTCTTTACTACTGAAAAGATATGGCATCCCCAGTACTTTCATCTGAGGCACAAAAGCTTCTAATCCCGCCGATGAAACCTTAGTGAGGTCTAAAGTCGCCATTTGCAACTGTTCAACAAGTTCTTTTTCTCCTCCGAGCTGACCGCCGGGATATATTTTTATTTTTATACGTCCTTCGGTAGCCTTTTTAAGTGTATCAGCCCAGAATTCCATCGCTTTATGTACCGGATGATTAATATCGAGAGCGTGACCTAATTTTAAGTTGATTTCACCCTCTACCGCCTCACTTTTACCTCCACATCCCACGCTTATCATTAATGCCAAAACAATAAAAACCATGATAAAAAGATTCCTGAATACCTTCATAAAATACCTCCTAACAGCTTAATATCTATATAGCACTTAACATCTTAAAATCTACGATTATACTAATATTTTAATAACCTTTGTCAAGGCTATTTTTAGCCTTAAGGCTAAAAATAGTCTTGAGTCGCCAGTCACAAGTCATGAGTCAAAAGACCCACCCCACAATACAAAAAAATAAGGATTTTTTTTGTTATTTTCCCAATCCTAACCTTCTAACCAATTTTTCACATATAGAATTTGAGCAACACGTCCATAACCCCAGAGCTTTTTTGCATTTTATTTTTAAATTTTTTAATTTGCAGCTTACTACTTATAAGATATTTCTTAACAACAACTTAACATAAAAACAAAATCTGAAATTTATGAGTAAGCGAAATATATAACCTTGCGTTTTTTTTTCATTCTATTAAATTTTCTGATGACATATGATTAAAGATAAATTTTTAGCAAATTCAAAACGGAAATTTAAAGATACAAAAAATGAATCAAAATATTTACTTTCAAAAGATAAAGACGACTTTTTTTTAATTTTCGATAACTGCCCGTACCCGATTTTCCTTATCGATAAAAAAGGGGGTATCAAAGATATAAACTCCTCCGCAATAAAATTATTAAAATACGATAAACATGAAATTAAAGGTAAATTTTTCACTGACCTTCTTGAAAACAATTCAAAAAAATTAGTCAATAATGAATTCTATATTCTCTCGAAAAAACGGAAAACAAAAAAAAAACTAAATCTTATATTTAAAGATAAAAAGAACGAAAATGTTACTTGTTCGGCTTTACTCGTCAGCGATAACAATAAAAAAAACGGAAAAACAATATTGTTTGCTAATGATATTACCCAATTAAAAGAAACTCAGGAAGCGTTTGATTTCAAAAGCGACCTGCTTGCTTTCCTTCTAGACAACATACCTGATAACATTTATTTTAAAGACAGAAAAAGTCGTTTTATTGAAATAAGTAAGTCAAAAGCGGGTCAGGTTGGATTGCCAAGAGAAGAAGTGTTAGGCAAAACAGATTTTGACTATTTTACAAAAGAACACGCTGAGCAGGCCTATAAAGACGAGCAGAAAATAATAAAAACGGGCAAAGCAATTAAAGCAAAAGTTGAAAAAGAAACTCACCCGGATGGTAGAATAACCTGGGTTTCAACCACTAAAATTCCCCGTTACGACGTAAAAGGAAAAATTATAGGTACCCTTGGCATATCTAGAGATGTTACAGATCAAGTCATTGCTGAGAAAGGACTCGAAGAAAACGCCAATAAATTAAAAACAATTGTAAATGCCGTCAGTGAAGGTCTGGCAATTGTAGACGAAACCCATGTTATCCTTGAAGCGAATGAATTTCTCTGTAAATTCTTTGGGCTAAAAAGGGAAAATGTAATAAACAAGAAATGCAGCCAAATATTCGCCCCATGGGAAGAAACATGCGCGGATTGCCCTATTGAAAAACTATTTAAAAACAAAGAAAAATTACCCGCAGTAGAAAAAACAAAAGTATCAAAGAACGGCACAATCCGATATTTCAATATTCAATGTTATCCGATTCCACACTATAATAAAAAAAACCTTAAGAGCGTAATATCCATAAGGGACATAACCGAGAGAAAGAATATGGAGAAAAAAAATATACAAAACTACAAGAGAAAAATGAAGAATTTGTCCCACAAATTAACTCTTGCCGAAGAACATGAAAGAAAAAGAATAGCAACCACTCTCCACGCAGAGGTCGGACAAACACTGGCTTTTCTCAAACTTAAAATAAGCGAATTAAAAGGAAAAGAATCTCCTGCAAATATTAAAGAAGACTTGGAAGAAGTTCATAATCTTGCTGAAAACGCCATAACCTCGACTCGTTCATTAATGACGCAGTTAAGTCCATACATTCTTTATGAACTCGGTTTCATACCAGCAGTCGACTGGCTGGCAGAACACATTTTAAGAGAAAACAATATTAAATATAGTTTCAAAGACGACGGAAAACAAAAACCACTTACTAATGACCTCAGCATTCTATTGTTCCAAGCGGTACGAGAATTGCTCGTAAATATAAGAAAACACGCACAGGCAAAAAATGTCAAGATTTACATAAAAAGATATGGTAGGAATATACAAATAGAGGTTAAAGATGATGGTATTGGATTCGACACTTCTGCTCTGGATTCGTACGTGGAAAGCGATACAGGATTCGGACTTTTAAATATCAGAAGTCGTATAGACGTCGTAGGGGGACATTTTGAAATAGAATCATATAAAAACAAAGGAACAAAAATAAAATTAGAAGCACCGCTAAAAATATAAAAGGAGCTTTATATGAATATAAAAATAATGGTTGTTGACGAACACAAGATTTTAAGAGAAGGTTTAGCAACATTAATCGCGAAACAACCTAATATGGAAATAGTAGGGGAAGCAGCAGATGGAAGAGAAGCCCTAGATTTAGTCGAAAAAAATACCCCTGATCTGATATTAATGGATATTACCATGCCCAATTTGAATGGAATCGAAGCAACCCGTAAAATTAAATCAAAACGACCGGAAATTGAAATAATAGCGTTATCACTGCATTCCGACAGGCGATTTGTTCTGGGAATGATTGGCGCCGGAGCTTCAGGATATCTGATAAAGCAGTGCACATTTGACGAACTTGTTCTAGCAATAAATACAGTTATGGAAGGGAAAAAATATTTAAGTCCCGAAATCTCAAACATACTGGTCGAAGAATACGTCAGAAAGGACTCGCAGGAGAAAGCTATAATTGATTTGAAATTAACTCCGAGAGAAAGGGAAATTTTACAATTATTAGCCGAAGGTAAAAACACAAAAGAAATCGCGAGTAATTTATCTATATCCGTAAAAACTGTAGAAACTCACAGACGACACATAAAAAGAAAATTAAAAACAAACAGTGTAGCCGAACTAACTAAAATAGCTATAAAAGAAGGCCTAACTTCACTTTAGTACCTCCGGAATGTTTTTTTACACAAAATATTCTCACACGGAGACACTGAGAACACAAAGATTTTTTTGTTGTTTTTTTTACTAATTATTTACAAATTAACTGATTCAAAGAATCCGGTATCTGGGACCTAAGTTCAAGGTTCGAGTAATTCAAATGCGGTTTCTTTATCGAATTTACGTGTAGCCTTTGTATCTGTAAGTTCAACCAGGACGATTTCCAGAATATGCCAGACTTTCAAACCCTTTCGAACACAACCGGTTTTAGTAGTATTCTTCCTTCCACACGCCACATGCATATGAAGTTTAGGTTCCCCTTCCTCATTCATGAAAACAGTTCCGGTACCTGTTATCTCGTGAACTTCGTCTAATATATATTCCATGGGATTAATCGGCCTTGCCCTCCCCTCTTTTGGACCGACCACAAGCTTGCTTCCCTTATCCGCTCCACCAACCACGATCAAAAATCCGGCTTTTACACCATTTCCCCTGGCAAATTCCTCTATACACTCATGTAAGATATCTCCATCCTCGAGTCTGATAACAAAAACTCTTCCATACTTGCTTTCCGAATATCTCATTTATCCCCCTAACAAAAAAAGGAAACAGTTTTTAAAACTGCCTCCTTTTAATTATATTCTAACTTTGTACTAAATAAACCAAAACCAACTCAAAACTACGATTTAGAATGATCCTTCTATTTAAAAATTGAATTTCTGGGAAAGATCATAAATACCGAGAGGCGCCTGCCAGTAATTTCCCTGAACAGAATTCACTATTCCCATAATACCAATAACTAAAAGTGTGATAGCTCCCAGGATCCAAATTATCTGCCCAAGTATCGGAATTATAGCTATTATAGAAAGACCAATCCAGAAAAGTAACATAACAAGTCCTTGTTTCGCGTGATGCTTACAAAATGAATTATCCGGTTTCACAAGTAATGGAATTAAAAGTAAAAGACCAAAATATGAAAGCCAGGATAAACTCTTACCTTCTTCTGCCGCCTGCTTGTCTTCAACGATTACTTCTTTATCTTCTCCGTTTGACATAAAAACCTCCTTTTATTTATAACTATTTTAACATAAAAATATATTTTGTCAACAAGTTTATATCGTACCACCCCCGTATTTTTTTTACCGCAGAGAACACAGAGGCTTTTAAGTTGTTGGTCTGTGGGTCGGTTAGCCCGTTGGTCTGTTTTTTTCACTCACCAACACACCCACCTAACACACTAACTTTAGTTGTTTTCTTGACTCATAACACAAGACACATGACTCACGACTCAGTTAACCGATTCGGAGAATCCATAAAGCCCAAAACCCAAAACTATCTTTTAGCAAAGAGCCGATTTAAAAAAATAGAGGAAAGTTTCCTTTCCTCTATTTTTTACCGATTCAAAAAAACCTAAGAATCTTCTTTTTTAAAACGAAAATCCGGCAGAGACCCTATTGATCATATCAAATCCATTTAAATCAAACTTACTGTAAGAATAATCAACTTTAACTCCTGCCACATTAATACCGACACCTCCGCTTAAATCTTCTGCAAAACATTTGAATTTATATCCGCCCCGCAAAAAAATCATATTTTTGTATGACAATTCTGCTCCCAAGTTATACTGCTCATCCCAATCGCGAGGATGTAATCCCTCCAGTCCAACGTTAAGAGAATAATCAGGGTATTCTCCAAAAAGGTCCAGAATATCCATACCAACACCAAGGGCAAAGGTCAAAGGCAGTTCAAAACCAATTCGTTCATAAGTTACACGGGGCGAGAAATTCCGCACAGACATACCAAATGCGAAACTTTTAAAACCGGGGTAAAAAAGCAATCCGAAGTCGTAAGCCATAGTCGAAATCTTGTTGTCTTCCATATAATACCCCCCTGCACTATCTCCCATTTCATTCTCTCCCAGAAGCTGGGAAACATATTTGACCTGACCACCGACCGTAAACTTATCAGTAAATTCTCTGGCATAAGCAACACCCGCGCAAAACGCCGACACATCAAAGAGACCAGTATTCTCGTAGCCTGCTCCGCCTTCAGTAACTATGGTACCATAAAAATCACCATAATCGGGAGCTATAATACTAAAACCGAAACTCCCCAATACATCAGCGTTGTAAACTCCGGCCACATATAGATATTGGATATCGGCTATCCACTGCGTTCCACCAACAGATAGATCAAATTTAGCATCAATTTCTCCGATACCTGAAGGGTTATAGAAGAGAGCGGTAGCATCCTGTCCTAATACAGTAAAAACTTCTCCCATTCCGCAAGCGCGAGCGCCCGCGGCAACATCTAAAAACCCGCATCCTGTCTGGGCAACCTTAGTAGCCGCGTTAGAACTGATCGAAAAAACAAATGTTAATAAAGATATAAAAGCAATAAATTTCTTCATCTTTCCCCCCTTATCTAACTATTGCAAACTTACGAGCAACGTATTCGCCATCAGGAGTTTCAATATGAGCAATATAGATACCACTCGCAGGGTGCTGATCTGAGTCCGTAAGAAGAGGTTGACCACGAGCCTCCCATATTTCCGTTCCGCTTCCGTTAATATGATTAATGGTTGTCACCAGATTTCCCGATTCTGTCAAAATAGTAATTGTGCACACAGGAGGCAACTCGACAAAGGCCAGTTTTAGTCCGTATCCTTCAGGGTACCTCGTACGTGCCGAAGAATTAACATTCAAAGGATTTGGGACGACTCTGACGGACTCGAGTTCGGCACCCGGATAACTTTGTAAATTTGCCGCTTCCAGGGTCATTGTCAAAAACATTCCGCTTTCAACTCCCGAAGTGCTTACGGCTGTAATAGCGTAATAATAATCATAAGCACTAACAACATCCGTATCTTCATACGAATCTGCATCCCCATCAACAGAGTCGATCAATTGCCAATCACCTATAACTATCTCCCCTTGCTTCTCGTATATATAGTCACCTTGCGCTCTGTAGATCTTAAAGAACGCAAGATTCGAAGGTTCATATCCATCTTGATAACTCCATGCTAACCTTATCATATCTGAGCCTGAAGTAACCTCAAAAATGGAAGGAGGGGCAGGGGATTCGGGTATTTCATAATTCTGATTAAAGTTTCTCTGCGCATTCATACCATTGTTGAAAAGAGAATCTTTACCAGTAGCAACCAAAAGGTCTTTTGCTATATCATTAAGAGAGAGTGGATTACTGAATTCTCCGGTACCATAATATACATCGAATATAGGGTCCCTACTTCTCAATTCATCTACCATTTGAGCCGAATCTAAACCTGCCAGCCAGTCATAAGAAGTTGCATTCCCATTATTCCAGGCTTCTCCGGCAAGATATGAAGTCTTCCTGTTTATGGCGCCACCCACATAGGCAAATACATACCTCAGGGTATCACCGAATTCCATCTGGTAAGGTCCTATAGAACAATGACACTCCTGGTCCCACCTTCTATAGTCGGAGCCCTCAGGAATATCTGTCATATAGACCCATCCCCTGGATGGGTCTAACTCCCCCCATCTATCCAGAGGTTGTTCATAATAAGTAGGTGCACCGCTGGCGGTAGTATCGTAAACATCATAAACATTATCCATAGGATAAGCATCTTGATAATACCGCATTGTCGTGTCAATACCAAATACCCCTTTCTCCATAACTTCATAAGCATCAACGAATTCCGAGGCTGTCATTGTGTTAAAATCAGCCAATACTCCATTGTGCAATAACATCCAGCTGGGCTCCGCCAGCATACTTGTATGCATTGACGGCTGAGCCGGGTCATTACTCGCGGCAATGTTCGCAATGGGATAGTTCTGCGGAACATCGCATGTTTTAGGAGCAAACAAAACCGCCGAACCCCCAAAACGTGCTCCTGTCAGAATATTCCAAATACCAGCATCAACTTTGAAACCATAACTATCATCCGATGATGAACCCGCTCTAAGGGGAGTAACATAATCAATCCGAAGGGAATCATCATCCTGAGGATAGGAAAGTCTATTATCGTGATCTTCTGTCGTTCCCGCATAGGTAGGCATCACTTTATTGTCTCCCGTACCGTTTATCAAAGCCTCGGTAATCCTGGCAATATAAACGTCCTCTAATGTTTGTCCCGGAAGTTCGATTTCCGGGTCCCTATCTACATTACCCGTATTCACAAATGTCCAATCCCAAATGATATAATCATCATGTCCGGGCTGACTCCAGGCTAATACTCTCTGCTTGGCATCCAGGCCCATCGACATTCTTACATTAGATTCAACCATAATATCGGCAGTTCCCCATACTTTTTCGGGCGCCACCTCATCTCCAGATGAACCCCATGATGGTTCGCAATGCACTCCATCAACTATTATTTGCGGTGGAGGATAAGCAAAAATTCTTCTTATTGGAAGCCCCTCTTCATCCGGAACAGCAAACTGATAAATATCATTGTCATTATCACGTAAACGAGCGCAATGCCCCGTGACCATAGCATCCCAGGTATGTCCGTTTGTATCCACCCAGTTTCGAGCACCGAAAAGCAATCCGGCTTCGGCAATAAGCTGTATTGGAGAAGCGCTATTCTCATCAGACTTGGAAACGTAACTGCCTCTAAAGTACTTAACCATACCCCGCTCATAAACGTCAGCGCTTTGACAGCCATGGTCATATATCCTGGCTTCAACTTTTCCCACTTTGACCAATTTAACAATCTGGGCATGAACACCGCTCACCAGGAAAAAGGTCAGCAGAAAAATCAATATTAATAACTTCCTCTGTTTCATTTTCAATAACCTCCTTTCCCTCTAAAAAGAGAACCTTATTCCAAACTGCACGTATCTGGGGTCAAGGTAATATAGATATTCTTTGTTTGGATTATTTATATATGGTTTATCTTCACTTCGTAAATCTCCAACGTGATCCGGTTCAACTCCGAGTTCCTCAGGACCGTGTACATCATCATCCTCCACAAAAGGTTCCTCATCATAAATCTCAAGATGAAGGGATTTAAAATATTCATCATGGTCTATATTATTCTCCGGATCGAAGCACTGAGAATTCAGAGTCCCCCAGTTAAAAATATTGTGCACAGCCATAAACAGATTAGCTGTAACACCGGCAACTATAAGATTCTTGTTTATACTCATATCCATAATACGAGTAGCCGGCCATTGTATATTATTTTGCAACACATCTCCCCAGAGCTCTTCATCCTTACCGGCATCAAACGTTTCATAGTAACCCGCTCTCCATTGATACAAAAATGAAAGATTATAACCTCCCAAAAACATTCCCCAATCCAGAGGCGTCTTTAATGTAAGTTGAGCCCTGAAAGCTGGTTGCGGAATGGGGTTATCCACCTCGGGGTCTACCTCTGCTTCTCTTGACTCTAGCCTCGGCACCTCATAATGTTGCGTTAGTCCGATTCTTCCTGATGTTCTAACCATGTAATCATAATTCACCCATCCGGTAAAGAACCTTCCCTGGTCTTTCCTGAATTCAAATTCAAAACCCCTTGTATCACCATAGCCGGTATTTTCGACCGTCCAATAATCAACAAATTCTCCCTCTTCACCATAATACTTAACCTGATCAATCTCATTATCTATATCCTTATAGTAACCTGAAATCCTTGCCATATAAGTGTTAGCTATACTGTTTTCAAGGCCCACTTCATAAGAAACTGTTCTTTCCATCTCAAGACGCGGATTTCCCAGGAAATGAATTTTATCACCATCGCGACCCCAGTCAATTTTATATCTATTCTCGCTGTTCGGCAGGGTGTAAAAATGTCCGTAATTGAAGAACAACTTGCTTTTCTCCAATACCGGGAATGAAATTCCGAGTCTAGGACTTATCTGATAGATAGGAGCTACGTCTTCCACAGGCCCCTGAGTAAACAAAGAATCCTTAAAGTATTGAGAAAAGAAAGGCGAATATGGATCGTCCTGCAACGGCCATTCGGTATTCGGGTCCGCGTAATCAAACCTCAAACCGAAATTGGCAAACATTCCTTCGAATTCGATCTTATCCTGAATATATGCGCCCACAAGGATTGGATACTCGTCATAGTTAACATAATAACAATCTACAGTGTAATCTTCGGTTGGGTCTACGCCGGGTTCCGGCCAAAACCATCCCTCATTGGTAATATAATATTCATGCAGTTTATCATATTGAAATGATAAACCGAATTTTAACAGATTGTACTTATTTAACTGTGAACTTATACTGAAAGCCGCGTTGTAGCTCTCTGACCAGGAAATATTATAGGTTCCACATTGATGGGCAAAACCATATGCTACCTCGCCACTAATATCAGTCATATAGTTCTCTTCATATCGAGGGTCAGCCCATCCAAACGGGACGTTGTCCACTGCCCATTCACTTTCCCCTACACTATCTGAAAACCATAACACAACTGTATCTCCCATCATACGAGTTGGCACATCATAATTGAATGTAGCATCATTATCTCTGCGTATATAAGTCAAATGCACATCATAAAAAGTATTCTCACTCAAAGCATGCTGCAGCGTGAACCCGTACATTTTGGAATTAATATCGAATGGGGTTAACGCATTTACTCTGTACAGTTGATCCTCATTCAATTTATTACTGCCGTGCCATATTCCATCATACTCAGCAATGGAGTATAGCATATCCGAACCGCCTCGGAGGTAGCCCTGTCCTATCTGCGCACTTTGATTTTCCCCTTGCCACATGTGACCTTCACCGTACGGAGAAAGGGAATTAATAATTGAGTAGGCACCCTTCAAATTTACTTTAAAATTACCAAAACGAGAAGTCAGCTTTAAACTCGTCATTCGTTCTCTGTAATAATCCCTGCTATCCGGAATAGCAAACATTTCATTATGGTCCCTGTAAGAAGTATAAAATGTCATATCACCTAAATAACTGCCAATAACGGGAATGGGCCCACCAAAGCCAGCGTCCAGGGTAAAATCCGGCTTATTGCCGTATTCGCCAATCCTATCTTGATCACTAAAATCATAAGGAACCTTTTCATATCCTATCAATAAAGTATCACCTTCATAAATCGGAGCATAAATGGAATCACCACCGTTATAGATTAATAATAGAGAATCTGTTCTGGGTATATTAATACGGCGCATCCATAGAAATCTATCACGCTGCATTTCAGGAGTAGTAATATTCGTGTCTTTTCCTACATCTCTTATCCATCCAGTAAAGTCCCCATATTTTTCATATTTAACTGTATCGTAAAACGGGCTGGTTTCATACGCCCATACGGCCCTAGAGCCTTTCCAACAAACGCTGTCATATTTAATAACCGTATCACAACCAACAGTATCTTCTTCCACTATATTCCATACGTAACCAGTATCCAGCTTATTCCATAAATACACCGCGTTATGATAATTATCAGGGTCAAAGATAGATTTACCGCTGTGCTTTTGATAACCCGGAGTATATCTTAACTCGAATGAACCTTCATAACTATCCGGAGAGCCTTCTCTGGTTACAACATTTATAACTCCCGACCGAACATTCGCGTATTCTGCGTTAAACCCTCCTTTCATCACACTAACTTCTTTTATCTCGCTCAGGTTGGGCATCATGATAGGTTCGTTTGCTCTTTGGTCGACAAGAAGTAAACCATCAGCCAGCAATTTGGTCTCACCTTGACTGCCACCCCTAACACTCCAGCCTGCTATCCCGGATTGTAAGTTGAAATATTGTTTCACATCTGAGATAAGAGGAACAGCTTCTATTTCACTTTTATCCGCAGAGAAAGAACTGGAAGAAAGGTCCATCTTGACAACTTCTCTCTCAGCCTGGACGGTTATACCTTCACCCGGAACAATCGACGATTCTAATTCAAAATTAACCGGGGTAGTATGCCCGGAGATAACCCTAACACCCGTCTGCGTAACATTTGCATAGCCCATCATTCTCGCCTGAACACTATAAGTCCCCGGCTCTAATCTTATTATGTAAAAATAACCATCCGCGTCACAGGCAGCCCCCAAATCGGTGCCCTGAACAACAACATTAGCTCCCAGGAGAGGCTCTCCTGTTTGGGCATCTCTTACCACACCAGCAATTTTTCCGGTAACCGCCGCTTTCGCATCTTGAGTAACCATAAAAAACGCAATAAACACAAGCAAGCCATATAAAATCCACTTATATAACAACTTTCTTCCCCTTACTGCTTCTTCCATTAAAACCTCCTTTCCTTAGAGTTTTTAAAATAAGTTATACTGGATGAATAAAACGAAAAAACATCAACATTCATTCTTCCTTTATATACCTCCTTAATTTAATATTATGATTCAATTTAATGAAAACCTCCGTAAGAAACCTTGACAAAAAACAAACAAAACAGAATAAACAAAAATATAGATAACAACCGAACTCCACCAAGTACAATTTTTATAGCACCCTCCTTAATTACAATAAACCTAATTAAAAATTTCAAACTTCATAAATTACTTAATTCTACTAATAAAATATATAACTTTTACACTATTTCTAAATCGGGCTATGGATGACATCAAATTTTTAAACAAAATATTTCTTATGCATTTGCTTTTTAAAATTCAGTGCCCTTATAAAATTTATCTTAATGAATTTGACCGTACTTGTCAAGGTCTTTTTTTGCCTTGACTAAAGAAAAATTTCCTACTATAATACCGATATGGGATTATTCTCGGCATTTAGTAATTCTAATTTTGAAATTACGGATTTTTCTACGGAAAAACACGACACTTCTTAATGCCTAATTGTAAATTGTAAGTTGAAAATTGCAAATTGTAAATTTGAAAACAAAGAGAAACAAAAAATCACACGAATAGCACCAACCACCCATACACTCATCAACTCATTTACTTAAACTTGAACCACAAAGATCACAGAGAACACAGAGAAAATAAATTAAATTTTGTTGTTTAAACTAAAACCTAATTCCCTTTTTTCATAGGCGACCCTGCTGTTACTCGACTCCGTTGACAAATACACTAAAAGCCTTTTAAATCGCCAGCGTAGTCAGGTAAAACCTTTTTTTCTAGAAATTCTAATCTTTTATCCAGCATATCTGCATATTCAAGTGTTGGTGGGACATTTACAGGTATTAGATCTTCGGTAGATTTGTTTTTCCTAACCGCATCAACCCATAGTTTCATTTCTCCAATATATGCAGCAATCGCACAAGGTGGATTAGGTATATTATCGGTAACCAAATACGCTGGAGGTATATCGCCTGTCAGGACCCATAGCTTTCTGTCAATTTTATCTTTAATCGGTTCAATCTCAAAATAAAAAACACCTAAGATACCTTCTAAGCTTAAACCAAGATAACCTTTAATTATCCTCTTACACCATTTATGACTTAGAAGGAAAATTTTTGCTTCCTGCGTAAAGTTATAAATACCTTTTTTATCTGATCTATCAACTTTTATTTTATTTAAAGGTAACATTTTATTTGTATCAATCTCCATGCAAATCCCCCCTACTTTGTTCGTAGCACCTTGATCCCCATCACTTAAAATCATCTCTTTTCTTATGAAAGAAAGGGAGCAGACCTTGATTTTTAAATTTAATCATTCAGCCTACCTTCAAAGAATTAAATTTCTGTTCATCCAGCATCAATCTCTCGCCATAATTGGGTATGGTTTCAAGGTGAATGTGTTTTATTTTGTTCGCGAAATTTTCCGCTGAACCCCTCATTTCCTGACATAATAACATCTCCTTTGCACCAAGGGCTGCTGCGTTACCGATCTGTATTATCTTATCAGATGAAATATCCGGAACAAGACCGATTATTTTTGCGTTTTCCTTGTCGATATAAGTGCCGAAAGAACCCGCAAGATAAACTTTATCCAAATCATCTGTGGTCAAATTTGTTTTTTCCAAAAGCACTTTTATTCCGAGGGAAATTGCCGCCTTACTCCACAAAAGTCCTTTCTCTCCTTTTATATCTGTTTGAGTAACTTTAATATTACGGGTTACCTCAAAAAGTTTACCGCTCTTAAGATAACCGTCTTCATCCATCATATTGTTTTTAATCAATTCCGCTAAAATATCGATCATACCCGAACCGCAAATACCGATGGGCTCGACATCACTTATAGTTCTCCAGGCAGGGTTTCCTTCTTCTATACTGAATCCGCTGATAGCTCCGGGTAATGCTGACATAGGCTCTAAAGCGGAACCCGCCGCGCAGGAAGTCGCCATAATCCTTTTATCTGATTTAAGAATCACCTCCCCATTAGTCCCGATATCTATACACATAATATTTTCTCCTATTTCATCAAACAAACCGCATGAAAGGCCAACAGCGAGCGCGTCGGCCCCGAGATGAGAACCAATCAAAGGAGGACTGTAAACTTCGGCATTTTTGTTTATGTCGAGATTAAGCCGGGATGCTTTTGCGATTATAGGCTTTGCTACGTTTTCCTTTTCCGTTGCAGATTTAAAAGGACTGATTCCAAGACTCTGAACGTCGAGTCCGAAAAATAAATCTCTCATTGTACTGTTGCCCACAACAACAAAATCATAAATATTATTTTTTTCAACCGGCATTCTCTTTATTTCCGCGTTTATTTTAGATATTAAAGATAAGGTCAGTTTTCCGGGTTCTTTTTTATCGAAAAGAATTCTACTTATAACATTGTTGCCGCCCATTTTTATTTGAGGGTTTTCAAAAGCGGAAGTATGTACAATATTGCCTTCCTCGAGATTAATTAAATGCAATACAACTGTAGTAGTTCCAATATCAGCCGCAATTCCAAATATACCACCACTATAATCATCTATTTCTTCTTCACCTAAAAAAACTTTATTTCCTTTCTTTTTTATTAAAGGACTTAAAGAAATTTCTTTTCTTTGTTTACCGTAGGTAAGAATATTAGTTATAAAACCCGTTTGAACGACGTTAACATAAACATCATAACCATCATTCTCAATTACTGCCTGGCAGGCTAAACGCTCGTCTTTCTCTAATTTTTCTTCTGTTTTCGTTCTACTATTCAGAGCTTCTTTGCCTTTCTCAATTTTAACTTTACACTCTCCGCATATACCAAGTCCACCGCAACCTGCATTTATGGGGATAGCCAAATCTTGAGCAGCTTCAAGAATGGTTTGGCCCTGTTCTAATAGTTTATTCTTATTGAACCCGGGGAAGTAAATTCTATTTTTCATTTTTTATTTTTTACTAATATTAATTAAAAGAATTCTAAGTGCAACCAGCAAAAAAACTGATAGGTTTAAAACCTACCGGTCTTAAACCTATCATATCTTTACCAATGTAAGCTATATAGTTTACTTCATCAAGTCTTTTATGAAAGACTGCAAATCCTTGGAGCTTAATTTAACTTTATTCTTTTTCTTCTGAAGTTCCTTAATATACTGCATTACTATTTGAGTCATTACCGCGCCCGGTCTTGGGTAAGCGGCAACAATATAATGAGGAGTCGGTTTTGTCTCACCTGCTTCTATTTCCAATTCAGCCCGCAGGTTATCAGGAGATATCAATGAATTCGCGTAGTCGAAGATAACCTTATCCATCGCCTTATAAACTTCTTTGCTTTCTTTGGTCAACCCATAATAATCGAGAAGTTCGGCAAAGACATAATTGGAAGTCGTATATACATCCTGACCCTGTTCGGATTCTACCTTTCCCCCATTTTCCGTCCGACACATAGCCCAACCCATGAAGGTTCTGTTATTATTATAGATTGTCTTAAGGATCTTTTTAGCTCTTTCGGGTGGTATAAACGGCTCTTCTCCGATCGCGATTAATGCCCATATCGCATCCAGCTGATTGAGCCAGGTATCTGTGTTTTCTTCACCTGTCTCCTGATCATAACAGGTAAGATAATATTCCAATTTCTTACCCTTGCTATTTTTCTTTTCTCTCCATAATTTCTCGAATTCGGTCGCTGCTTTTTTAAATGCCTCTTCATATTCTTTCTTTGCAGAGGCGTCTTTCATCATGTCCGCCATTATAATCATGGCTCTGCAACCAGCCATAAAAATAGTAGCGTCATAAGCATCTACGCCAAAGAGAGTCAAATTATCAAAGGTATTTTTAACCTCACCGGGATTCCCCTCGGGTATACCGTCTCCGTCATGGTCATGTGTTCTAAGGTGCTTAAATCCGTATTTCATCGTCTTCCAGTTCTTCTTCAAGAAATCCGTATCGCCTGTAAATTTAACATTTCTAAGCACTCTTGTTGCAAGCTTTGGGAAAAGGTCAATCCAATAATTATCATTGTACCAGGCGTACTCACTGACATTACGAAGAGGATGACCTTTCGGTAATGCCCCTACATCATGCGATACAGCACCTTTGATTTTAATTTGATCATATATCTGTGTAAGAGATTTATCCTCATATTCTTCAGGATAATCCTCGAAATGCTGCTGGGCTTCAACAAAAGACGCGTGCAAATGATAATACTTCTTGCCCTTGTTTTCTCTGTTAACCGAGTTAATAAAACTCTGACAGAGCTCTTTTTCTATATCCGGGAAGAATATCAAGAGCACCATAGAATACCAATCCACATCCGAGGGATCGATATAAGCATAATCGAAGCACTCCAGGAATCTGGCTCTCTCGCTACCTTCCTTATCTTCTACCCATACTGCGCCATTTGATAGCGGAAAACTGAATTCATTGCAAATCAATCTTGTAAGCCTCAAAGCCCCTTTCTTATCGTCTTTATAAGACGGACTATTCTGTATCATATTATATATCCTGTTCTGAATAGTCATTGTCCGGTCAAACCATTTTTTATAATTATCAAGAGCAATTTTAGCCATATCCTTGGCTCTTGTCTTTTCATTCTTGAAACTCTTTAAGTATTTACGGTCAAATTCTTTCCCATCCATATATCTCTGCTTGGGAAAATCCAAAGCGATAGCAACAGGAACTGTTATAGTCGCTTTAGGTTTTAATGTAAATGTCAAACTTATTGCAGCACCATAATCCTGATTTAAAAGAGGATCTCTCTTCTTGTAAAAACTGCCGTCGTCATTAAGCAATAAATCCTGCTTGAGGAAATTAAGACAAAAATAAGGATTTGTATCGACACTTACACCTTTCGTCTTGGTAGTAGCTATAACCATTCTGTCTTTACATTCCTTACTCGCCATCACAACGCCTTTAACACCGTCAGATTCAAATTCTTTATGAACATGACCCTTTACTGGCGCCGAACAAACATACACAGTGTCCTGATCCGTCGGTTTCAATTCTTTTTCTTGAAGATTAACAAGGGAAGGTCTCGGTACAACGAGAGTAATCTCCTTTTCCTCATCACTCGAGTTAATAACTTCATATTCCTCGACACCAAGAGGCATTAAAGCCTGGTCTCTTTCAGTAAACAATGGAGAAATCAGCCTTCGTGTAACACTAACCTTACCAAGCTTATATACCATTTCCAATAGAGGCGTAGCAATCGAAATAGTAATATCCTTTTCGGGTACAGGTTTATGATAATAATTTTTCAACGCCGGTACATCATCGATCCCTTCCACCTTCTCAGGATCCCTTCTAGTGAGCATAAAAGTTCCTTCTTCTACCAAAATTTCTTCTTTCTCCTCCTCCTCTTCTTCTCCCTCAATACGGATAAACGGTGCAGAAGCAAATTGAATCGCGTTTTGATTCATTAGAATCAATCTACCGGCATTATTAAACCTGTTGTACAGTCCATCGGGAGATAAACCTACCGAACAAGTAGGAGCACCCTGAAGCGCAATGGTATGAGGAAACAAAAGAGTTTTCGACATACCCTGAAAATGAACAGACATACAATTCTCGTCATAAATCTTCGATATCTGTGCTCCTTTAATCGTAAAAACGTCGCTTATCTTTATACTAGAAGATTTTGGCATATAATATCCTCCTTAACAGTATGACAAATCCAAAGGATTTTTTGATTTCTTCTTGGCTTTCAGTTTTTTCTCAGGAGTAGATTTTTGCTTTCCGAGTTTAACAGGTACTTTGGTCGCGGCGCGAGGTTTAAACTTACCAAAAAGCAAATCCACAGAAGACCTTATAGAATCAGGCGTAGCGCTAAAGTGACAAATAACCGCATCGGCTACGTCGGTTGTCCCTTCAACATACGGATTGTTGGTAACAACAATAACCTTATGTCCGGCTTTTTTCAGCTTCTTAGCGAGCAGCTGATTGTTTCCGGACTTAACTATTCGAGCGAAATAATTGGTCATAACGACAAGATCCACCTGCTTTGCAAGTTCCATACAATCTTTGATCTCTTCCTCAAACGCGGAGAACTCTGTATCCACAAGAATCAGATTCTCGGAATGATCCACCATTCTTTCACAGAACATATGCATATGCATATAAGGATCTTTACCGCAGAACTCATAAGGAATGCGCTGCTCTATTACAAGTATCTTTTGTTTCTTATTAAGCGGCAGCAACTTTTTATCATCTCTCATTATTATCTGAGCTTTCTTTGCGACATCCCAGGAAAAATCTATAACTTTCTTATCTGTCGTGATTTTGTAAGTTTTCTCAGGACTAATAGCAGGTGCTTTTTTATATAAATCCTGGTCATACTTCATCCTTAAAAGATGGGTAACCGCCTCATCGAGTCTTTCCTCGGACAATTCACCTTTCTGGACAGCCCGTTTAATTCCAAAGAAAGTCTGAGACCTGGATTCGTCATCGGCTTTCAAAAGAATCGTATCGACTCCCGCATTCAATGCCATTACACAGGCAAGAGGCAAAGGCCATTTTTTAAGAATCGCAGCCATACCTATCGCGTCAGAGACAATTACTCCGTCAAATCCCAATTCCTCTCTAAGTAGTCCGGTAAGTATATTTTCAGATAAAGTCGTCGGATATTTTTTATCGTAAGAAGGATAAACAGAATGTCCGGTCATAATAGCTTTTACTCCCGCGTCGATAGCGGCTTTAAAAGGAACCAGATCGACTTCCTGCATTCTCTTCTTGCTTAAGTCTAATACTTCCAGAACATCATGCGCATCAGTAACTGAGCTACCTCTTCCCGGGAAATGTTTGGCAGTCGTCGCTATACCGTTATCCTGTAAACCCTTAATCAATGCAACTGCTTGTTCCGCGCAAACTTCCGGATCATCCCCAAAAGACCTGACTCCTATTTCAGGATTCTTGGGATTTGTATTCACGTCACAAACCGGTGAATACATCTGGGTAACACCCATAGTAGATAACATTTTCCCGATAGTTTCGCCGATCTTATAAGTTATTTTTTTATCGCCTATAGCAGCCATACCCATCGGACCCGGGAACTGCCTTATACCTCCCGCCATATAATCATTCTTAAAGTCACCTTCAAAATCGATTGTTATATGAAGAGGAACTCCCGAAGGACGATCCATTGCGATTTTCTGCCATCTTTTGAGTCTTTTCGCGTATTCTTCCGGTGTTATGCTGATACCAAAATCCGAACCCGCGAAATAAGTGCTGGCTATATTGAAATAATCTTTCGGTTTTTTAAAAGTCTTATCTACCTGTGAATTACCCCAGTAAAGATTCTTGCATGTTTCTATCGCGTAAGGTTCCAGACATAGTCCCCCGCAGTGCAACCTCGTAACCTGTTCGATACCGCTCGGAGTAAACATCGTACCTCGCCAGGTGAATGTTAAAACCTGTCCTACTTTTTCCTCTAAAGTCATTTTTGAAAGCTGCTTACTTACAAATTTATCTCTTTCTTTTGACATTTTAAAACTCCTCTTTTTTTTATGATTCCCACTTACCATTATTGTCAGGTCCAACCCAGAACCCGTTCTCAAATTTCCAGCCATCTGTGTCTATTTTTAACTCTTTCGTTTTCCAAGGGGCTTCGATTCTCCTTGTTAAATCGTCGAATCCCTTATTCCAGGTAAGTCCGTCAGGAACTGTAACGTTCATACTTCCGGCTGCGTTGGCATAACGCAAACAGGACTCTACAGAGTGATTCCACACAAAAGCAGAAAGGAATCCGGCAATTGCCGAATCACCGGAACCAAGAGCTCCTACGAATTTCTCTTCTTCATATACCGGGAACCAGAGTTCACGGTTAGCCCAGTTATCAAGATCGGAACATCCTGCAGCCCCAAATTTCTCGAGCCGATCAGCACCGGCGGTTCTTACATATAACCCTCTGTTTCCGCATTTAACAAGCGCAACTCCCGTACCCATTTCAATTAAATCTTTACCTATCCTGGAAATTTCTTCGACACTCATATTGTCAAGGACTGTCTCTTTAGCTTTTAGATTTCTCCTCTTTTCAAGAAATTTGTCTTTGTATAAGAAGTAGAAAATTTCTTCGGCGCTAGGGACCATAATATCAGATAGAGGAATCCAATTTTCAACTATAGCAAACCAGTCTATACTATCACCATAGCCGTCTACATCGGGAAGAGAAAGGTCCAACGCGATTGTTGTTCCTAATTCTCTGGTCTTTTCAAGTATTTTTGTCAACTCTGCGCCTTTATTTGCATAAAGCTTACTCATCCATGGCGGATAGCCGAAAAGCATAAGTTTCGAACGATTCACAATGTCAAAATCCATATCATCATAACCAAATGTATTATTTGCTCCGCAATGATGTAAGTAAAAACGGTCTATTCCGGGAATACAAATAGCTATCGTGTACGATGTCGATTCGCCTTCGACCATCTTAATACCCTTAAAATGACCCTCTTTTTCTTCATACCAGCGAAGAATCTGTTTCCCGAAATCATCATCACCAATTTTACCGATGAGTTCGGTTTTAACACCAAGCCGCCTTATAGATACGCCGGCGTTGGTAACAGGACCTCCTCCTACAACTACACATCCACCCATATCTATCATTTTACCGGGCACAAGGACATCAGTCATCTTATCAACTGTTCCCTCGATTGTAAAAGCCGGTATTAAATCAAGGCAGGTATGACCTGCGGCTACGATTTCAAGATCTTTTTCATTTGCCATTTCAATCTCCTTGTGAAAAAATTTTCAAAAACATTACCTTAATTTGCTGCCCGTTTCAACGAGATGCTTGTCATTTTACTTTACAAACTAACACTTTCCTTTTTTACTTTTCTTTTACCACAAACTCAAACCAATCGAAATCAGCCGGCGTGGTGCTCTTTTTCCCGTTACCTGTCGCGTAAACACCGAAATATACTCCGGTAAAGAGATAACCTACCACTTCTTCAAAAGTCAGGTACTTTGTTAATACCTTACCCATACTTTCAGGTGTTCCGTCATTTACCTGATAGAAAAGTTCATATGATAAAGGTTCTGCTTCCATCGAAAGTATTACTTCTCCCTCACCGATTTCTTCATAACGAACGGGTTCAACGAGTTTACCTTTAACCATATTCATAAAAAACACATGGCGTTTTCCATCTTTAAGAGTAATTCCTATTTCCGCGCGATTCACCTCATTCCCTCTAATAACAAGACCTGCCTCTTCTCCTTCATTTTTAGGATTAAAATCGAGTTTTGCAGCCGCCCTGCACTCCATTGCAGTTTGACGACGCCCAAGGAAAGCAGGAGCATCCTGATCCTCCATAGTTACCGCTGAACCCCAAAGACGCAGATAGCCCGGACGCTCAGTTAAAGAATAATTTTCTTCGTATGGATTTCTTAAATAATTCCAGCAAAGAGCAAGAACACAGTCATCGAAATTATCCCTCTCGGGATCTTCCTTGAATGTATATTTTGGTAATCTCGGAGCCGGCATTGTTTTTTCTATGGAATTATTTCCATTAACAACAGGCCAACCATCTTCATTCCAGGTAACAGGAGCTAAAAACATCTCTCTACCGAGATGGTTATAATGACCACCCTGGGGGCGAATTCCAAGGAAAACAATCCACCAACCATCGGGCGTTTCGACTAAATCCCCATGACCCAGAGCCCGAAACTGATTTCCTTCTCTATCTCTATGTGTCAAAATTGGATTATTAGGATTAGATTCGAAAGGGCCCCAAGGCGAATCGCTCCTGGCTATCGTAATCATATGCCCATAACTGGTACCGCCTTCTGATATCATCAAATAATATTTTCCTTCTATTTTATAAAGATGAGGGCCTTCTGCCCATATTCCACCGGTACCGCCCCATATTTTCTTTAAATCTCCTTCAAGCTTACCCTCTTTTAGATTTAATAACCTTTGAGCAATGTAGCCGTCGCCACCACCCTCGTGTCTTGTGTAATAAACCTTCCCATCATCATCAAAAAACAGTGAAGGATCCATACCGTGTACGTCAATCCATACAGGCTCGGACCAGGGTCCGGCAGGATCTTTTGCTGTCACATAAAAATTCCCCCCACCATCTACATTTGTCGTAATCATATAGAACAATCCATTACTATAGCGAATAGTCGGAGCATAGATACCTCCGGAATATCTCATGTTTTTAAGAGGTAGTTGACTTTCGCGTGTGAGACAATACCCTACCAGTTTCCAGTGCACCAGGTCTTTACTGTGAAAAACCGGTACTCCGGGAAAATATTCAAAAGAACTGTGAACAGTATAATAATCATCACCAACACGGCATATACTCGGGTCCGGAAAACCTCCCGGAATAACCGGATTGGTATAAGTATCATTGTATTCTACAGAACAATTCGTCAAAATAATCATAAACAAAAATGATATAATCACATTTAATACAACAAACTTGCTCATTTAATTTACCTCCTAATAGTCAAGGACAAAATACCCCATTATAAATTACTTAAAGAAAAACAACCTTTCAGTAATTTTCATTTGTTCCTTTTTCCAACTTCGATTAACGCATCAAAAGCTGGTTTTGGTTTATACTGCCGATCAAAAATACAGAATAATTATTCCACCTTTTTAACCAACTTAAATTTATACGGCAATAGTATCATAGCTTTATTGCCTTCTCAATATCTTTTTTATTTACTTTTTAACCACACACACAACCACCATTTGCTTTTAATCCTGCTGATACTGTTTACGCCTTTCTATTAACGCTGCCTCCATTTCGAGTTCCGTACTCCTATCTATTCTATAAAGTAGAAGCGCGCCTACACCAAGAAAGAAAAAAGCAGCGGGAAAAACACTCATCATATATCGAATTCCTTTCAATGTTGTGGCAGTCTGTTCGACATTCGGAACATATTTATAAAAACTCAGCAGTTTTCCGGCAATTGACCCCCCAAAGCTAAGACCCAATTTAAGAGCGAACAAAATACCGGCAAAGGTCATAGCCGTGGCTCGTCGGTGAGTCTTCCATTCGGTAAAATCGGCAACATCGGCAACCATAGCCCAAAGTAAAGGAACTGTCACCCCATAGGTAAGTTGAATGAGAATATTAAAGAAAAATTGCCAGAAAATCGCCGTTGGCGCCAAAAACACGTATGCGACTGTACAACCCGCAGCAAGAAAGAGGCATACTCTAAATACATCTCTTTTCCCAAACCTGACGGCAAGAGGCTTTGCAAAGAGAATACCAATTAACAGGGTAAGACTTCCGGTAAAACTAAAAAAGGTAAATCCTACTTTTACAACATCCGCGTCCGGACTTCGAGCAAAACCAAAGTTCTGCAAGAACATTCTCAGACTCTCATGATTAACAAAGTATTTAGTGTAATACATTCCCATACTGCCCTTCATAGACCAATAAACAAATATGAAAACAGTCATAATAAATAAAATAACCCAGGGACGGTTCTTAAAGAGGTCAGAAATATCCTGTTTTATAGAAGTCTTTTGACTTGGGTCGGGTTTTACTCTTTCTTTAGTGGTCAAGAAAGTCGTCATCAAGAATACCAGAGCCATAGAAGAGAAAAATACCATGGTCAGCATAAAACCTTTGGCATCATCACCCTTGCCGAGAAATCCAACAAGAGGCAGGGTTAATCCCTGCACTATTAGCATTCCCATATTTGCTAAGGTAAAGCGCCATGAAGAGAGCAAGGTACGCTCATCTGAATCGGCTGTCGTAACACCCATTAATGCCGAATAAGGAACATTCCCGGCTGTATAAGACATCATCAGCAAATTGTAGGTCACATAAGCCCAAACTATTTTGCCGACTGTACTTAAGTCCACAGTCGTAAAACATAATACACCAGATATAGCCAGAGGAAAAGCGGCGAACAATACCCACGGTCGGAATTTTCCCCAGCGGCTCTTAGTTCGGTCGGCAAGAGCTCCTAAAAGTGGATCGTTTACCGCGTCCCATATACGAGAAACCAGAAACATAGTTCCGACGACAGCGGCAGAAATGCCAAACACATCCGTAAAGAAGTACATCATAAAAACGATATACATCTGGAAATAGAAATTATAAGCAGTATCACCCAGACCGTATCCTAATTTTTCCTTTATAGACAATTTTACTGCTACAGAATTATTCATATATTACTCCTTTTTACGCCTATCATTCAATTTTTCCTCAATTTCTACCATTTTCTCATTCGTCAAAGGATAGTAGAACATTATAGCCGCGCCGATAAGGGCAGGAATAGCAGCGTAAACACTTATCGATAACCTTATACCCAAAAGTGATGTTGCTGTCTGCTGTACATTGGGTACATAGCCATACCCGGACAGTATCCAGGCTAAAATAGAGGCACCAAGAGCTACACCAAGCTTAAGAGCGAATAGCGAAGCGGACATTATAAGACCTGTCGCCCGTCTTCCGGTTTCAAGCTCCGAATAATCGGCTGTATCTGCGTACATAGCCCACTGCAAAACCGACACCGGACCCAACGCGAAAGATACAAGAAAATGAAAAGCAAACATGAGAATGATATCACTTGGGCCTAAAAAGAAGAAAAGTGCTGAGAATATACCGCTGGCACCCAAAAATCCGGCATAAGTGTATTTTCTTCCTAAAACCTTGCTGAAGTAGCTCGCTAAAAGTGATCCGAGAATCTGAAAAACCGATCCCGCCATAAAGAAAACGGACACCATACCTTGATAAGAAAAACTATGCAACTTGCCTAACAGCATTACTTCCTGATTCTGTACAAAATAGGTAAAATAGTACATGATACAGCTTGTTCTAATCAGAATATGAGTAAGCTGAAATACAGTAGCACCGCCAATCATCAACCAGGGTTTATTTTTACCTAAATCTTTTAAATCTTCCTTGAGTTGGCTTTTTTGCCCTTTAGGCGGCTGAACCCTTTCTTTAGTAGTTTTAAAGGTAATGAAAAAAAGAACAACTGCTAAAGAAGAAAGCACCATCATCGCCCGTTGCCAGCCAAGTGCGTCATTCCCCGCTCCGAATTTTTGAACCATACGAAGGGCAGAAAACTGAACTATAAGCCCCCCTATAAATGCAGCTACAAAACGAAACTGAGAGATAATAGTTCTTACTCTAGCGTTGGAAGTAATAACACCCATTAAAGCCGAGTAAGGTACATTCACAATTGTATAAAGCATCATTAATAATGTATATGTAATATACGCATAAATCAGTTTACCACCCGGACTAAGATTAGGTGTGGTAAAAGTCAAAATTCCAACTATACCGAACGGGATTGCAAACCAGATAATATAAGGACGAAATTTGCCCCAGCGTGTTTCCGTACGGTCGGCAATAAGACCCATCATCGGATCGTTCACCGCATCCCATATCTTGGTTACAAGAAACATAATTCCAACAGCCTTAGCTGAAATACCAAAGACATCCGTATAAAAGATAGTTATAAACAGAATAAAAGTCTGAAAAAATAGGTTCGAGGCCGTATCCCCTACAGCATAACCGATCCTCTCAGTTATAGGTACATTCTGTGTATCAGAACTCATATATCACTCCTTTCAATCTAACAAAAGTTTAAACCTTTATTAAGAGTAACTATTTCCCCTTAATAATACCAGGTTTTTTCCCCTCAAACTGTAGATCGGTTTTCTCCTAAAACGAAAATCCGGCAGAGACTCTATTGACCATATCGTATAATTCAAATTCACTATACGAATAATCAATATGCACTCCTGCAATACTTATACCAACTCCAGCGTTTAAACCTTCCGCGTAATAGTTGAATTTATATCCAGCCCGTAGGAAGATCATATTTTTATACGATAATTCTCCGCCGACATGATACTGTTCGTCCCAATCGCGAGGATGTAATCCCTCCAGTCCAACGTTGAAAGCAATATCAGGATATTCTCCAAAAAGGTCCAAAATATCCATACCAACACCAAGAGCAAAAGTTAAAGGTAACTCAAAACCAATTCGCTCATAAGTTACACGAGGAGAGAAATTTCTAACGGACATACCAAAAGCGAAACTTTTAAAACCCGGATAAAAAAGAAGCCCGAAATCGTAAGACAGAGTCGAAATCTCATTCTCTCTGGACACAACTGAAGTATCCCCTTCCGAAACTTCCAAAAAATCATTTGCTCCCAGATGTTGAGAAACGTATTTAATTTGTCCCCCGACCGTAAACTTATCGGTGAACTCTCTGGCATAAGCAACACCCGCGCAAAACGCAGCAACATCTAACAAACCAGTATCCTCATATCCTGCTCCGCCTTCAACAACTCTAGTACCGTAAATCTCACCATAATCAGGATATATAACGCTAAAACCGAAATTTCCCAATACATCCGCATTATAAACAGCAGCCATATAAAGATAATTAATTTCGGATATCCATTGAGTTTGCCCAACAGATAAATCGAATTTGCCTTCGATTTCTCCGATACCGGCGGGGTTGTAAAATAGAGAGGTAGCATCCTGTCCTAAGACAGTAAAAGCTTCCCCCATTCCGCAAGCTCTCGCGCCCGCGGCAACATCCAATAATCCGCAGCCTGTCTGGGCGACTTTTGTAGCCGCGCCGGCATTAAACGAAAGAGCAAATATTAACAGAGATATTAAAAGAATAAGTTTCTTCATCTTTCCTCCCCCTTATCTAACTATTAAAAACTTACGAGAAATGCTTTGGCCATCAGGAGTTTCAAAATGAGCAATGTAAATACCGCTCACAGGACGCTGATCGGCATCCGTAACAAGATATCTCTGACCATCGTACCATTGAGCAATTCCACCACCACTATGTTCAATGATTGTAACCAGATTTCCTGACTCAGTCAATATCGTGATTGTACATTCTTCAGGTAAATTAACAAAGGTAAGTTTATTTCCTTCACCTTCGGCATATCTTCCTACTGCGGCATTAGAAATATTTAATGGATTTGGAACAACCCTTACTGAATCGAGATTACTTGCCGGGTAAGAGGTCAATCTTGCCGCCTGAACAGTCATCGTCAAAAACATTCCGCTCTCAACTCCCTGGTCGCTAACGGCCGTTAACGCATAATAGTAATCAGCACCCGGGGTAATGCCTATAGTATCACCATATAGCCTTTCCGCCGGACCGACAGAATCGAGAAATTGCCAATCACCGAGAATTATTTCTGCTGTCTTCTCAAATACATATGCACCTGCTGCTCTGTAGATTTTAAAACCAACAAGATTTGGGGGAAGACCATTCTCATAATCCCAACTCAACTCTATCATACTGGATCTTGAATCGACCGCAAAAAACGAAGGAGGCGCAGGAGAAGCGGGTATATTATAATTTTGATTAAAGTTCCTCTGCGCGTTCATCCCGTTGTTGAAAAGAGAATCTTTTCCGGTCGCCACCATTAGGTCCTTTGCTATATCATTAAGTGAAGGCGTGGGATCTATACCCGGATCTGTATCATAATATAGATTAAATATTGGATCTCTCCTGCTCAATTCTTCTACCATTTGAACCGAATCTAATTCTGCCAGCCAGCTGTGAGAAGTGGCCTGGCCATCATTCCATGCTTCCCCTAGTAGGTATGAAGTCTTCCGGCTTATGGCTCCGCCTACATAAGCATATACATACCTCAAGGTATCGCCGAATTCCATCTGGTAAGGCCCTATAGAAAAATGACCCTGCTGATCAAACCTGCGATAGTCGGAACTCTCAGGAATATCTGTCATATAGATCCATCCTCTGGATGGGTCCAACTCTCCCCATCTATCAAGAGGCTGTTCATAATGGGTCTTCGCGCCGCTTGCTGTAGTATCGTGAACATTATAAACACTATCCATATAATAAGCATCTTGAAAATTAGGACTTGTTGAGTCAATACCAAATACTCCCATCACCATGGTTTCATAAGAATTTATGTAACCCGCGCTGTCCATTCCGGGGAAATCCCATACAATAAAGCTGGGATTCCCCAGTATACTTGTATGCATTGATGGCTGAGCCGGGTCATTACTCGCGGCAATATCCGCAATAGGATGACTCTGCGGAACATCGCATGCTTTAGGAGCAAATAAAACCGCCGTGCCCCCAAAACGGGCTCCGTCCAAAAGAGTCCTCGCTGTGCCAGGGTTTTTACCATAACTATCATAACCCGCACCTCCAGCCCTAAGAGGCGTAACATAATCGATTCTAAGGGAATCATCATCCTGAGGATAGGAAAGTCTCGTGTCATGGTCTTCCGTTGTTCCCGCCCAGGTATACATTACTTTATTATCCCCGGTACCGTTTATCATAGCCTCGGTAACTCTGGTAATATAGACATCCTCTAATGTTTGTCCCGGAAGTTCGATTTCCGGATCCTCATCTACATTACCCGTATTTACAAATGTCCAATCCCATATAATGTAATCATCATGACCGGGCTGGCTCCAGGCTAACACTCTCTGTCTTACATCAACACCCATCGACATCCTAACGTTGGATTCAACCATTACATCGGCAGTCCCCAATATTACATCGGGATTCACCTCATCTCCGGACATTGGGAACGGAGCTTCCAAATGCATTCCATCCACAATTATCTGCGGAAGAGGATATCTCATATACCTCTGTATATAATAACCCTCTTCATCCGGAAAAGCAAATTGATAAGTTCTATTTTCTCGTTTACGAGCGGCGTGCCCGGTAATATGAGCATCCCAGGTATACCCGGCGGTATCTGTCCAGTTTCGAGCCCCAAAAAACAATCCGGCACCCTTAAGAAGCCCTCCAGGCCATTCGAAATTATCATTATAGGTGATGTCATCCCAGGTAACATAACTGCCTCTAAAGTAATAAACATTACCGCACGGCCTAACATCTTCACTCATACAACCATGATCATAAACATAGCACTGAAGTTTTCCAACATCGATGGTTTTAAAAAGCTGGGCGTAAGCAGCATTCACTAAAAATAAGGTCAGCAATAATATTAATAATTTCTTTTGTCTCATTTTCAATAACCTCCTTTCCCTCTAAAAAGAGAACCTTATCCCAAACTGCATGTATCTCGGGTTGAGGTACCAAAGGAATTCTCTATCCGGATTATCTATATATGGTTTCTCTTCACTTCGTAAATCTCCGATGCGATCCGGTTTTTCTCCTTCCACCGGACCGTTTCTATAAGGATCGTCTAACCAAAGTTCTTCATTAAATGTCTCAAGATGCAGGGAACGTATATAATCGTTTCGGTCAAAGCCGTCGCTGAAGCCCTGAGTAGATAAAGTTCCCCAATCAAAAACATTGTGCACATCAAAGAACAAACTAATCGGAGTCCCACCAACCACTAAACTCTTCCTTAGACTTATATCCACATTACGTTCGTCCTGCCACCGGATATTGTTTCGCAATTCATTTCTCATCTCTTCTCCGTAATCGCCTAAGTACGTACCATACCAGCCTGCTCTCCAGCTGTACAGCAATGAAAGACCATAACCTCCTAAAAATATTCCCCAATCCTGAGGCAATTTTAATGTAATTTGGGTTCTAAAAACTGGTCGAGGAATAGGATTATCCTCTTCGGGCATTATTCTGCCCTCAGTTTGATTCAATACCAGGTTCTCATAGTAAGCATCTCTTCCGGTTTGCCCTGAAGTCGTAACTCTGTAATCGTAATTCATCCAACCTGTAAAAAACCTTCCATGAGCTTTTCTGAACTCAAATTCGAAACCCCTTGTATCACCATACCCGCTATTTTCAACCGTGATATAATTAACATCCCCGTAATAATCAGTGTAGGTAACATTAGCATATTCATTATCGGTATCCTTATAATAACCGGCAACCCTTGCAAGGTAAGTGTTGGCTATACTGCTTTCAAAACCCACCTCATAAGAAATTGTCCTCTCCATATCCAACGACGGATTTCCTAAGAAAATAATCGGACTTCTATAATCGCCCCAGATAATTTTATACCTATAATGGTTGGGCGGCAGAGAGTAAAAATGTCCGTAATTGAAGAACAACTTACTCCTCTCCAATATAGGAAATGAAATCCCGAGACGGGGACTCAACTTAAAGGCCGCACTTGCATCCCCCATAGGCATCTGAGTCAACAAGGAATCTTTCATGTAAGCGGAATAAAACAACGAATATCTATCTTCACTCGTCGGCCACTCGGTATTTGGATCCGAGTAATCGAACCTCAAACCAAAATTGGCAAACATTCCTTCGAATTCAATCTTGTCCTGAATATAGCCGCCTGCAAGAATCGGTGATTTATCATAGTTGGTATATATATACTGTTGACCGGACCAGGTCGTTTCCTCTCCCTCATCCGCCCAGGTCCAACCGTCAGTAGCAATCCAATATTCATGCAGTTTATCGTACTGAACCGAAAAACCGAATTTTAGCTGATTATACTTATCCAACTGTGAAGTCATATCAAAACTCGCATTGTAGGTCTCTGACCATGAAGCATTCCAGGTTCCAAGTTGATGAGTGGATCCATAATTCGAACCACCTATATCCGTAATTACGGCATCTTCCTCAACAGGAACAGCAAATCCATACGGTATATTATCAACCGCATAATCTCCTCCACCTATCACCATATCTCCAAACCATCTCACCACTGTATCTCCCATTATACGACGAGGCACATCATAATAAAATCTAGCATCATTATCTGTGCGTAAATAGGTGAGTTTCACATCATAAAAAGTATTCTCACTCAAGGCGTGCTGCAGTGTAAGACCGTACATTCTGGAAATAACATCGAACGGAGACAAAGCATTTGCCCTATACAGATTTCCGGTACTCAACTTATCACTCCCGTGATTTATTCCATTCCACTCCCCGGTGGGGTCTATCATATCCATTCCACTTCTTAAGTAAACCTGTCCGTTATAACCGTAGAAATAATCTGCATTACCCATTTGATACCCTGTAGCCCACGGAGAAAGGGAATTTATAATCGAGTAAGCGCCCTTTAAATTTAGCTTAACATTCCCAAAACGTGAGGTTAGTTTTAAACTTGTCATGCGTTCCCTATAATAATCCCTGCTATCGGGAAGCGCAAAGGCCTCATTGTGGTCTCTATAAGAAGCATAAAATGTCATATCACCCAGATACTCACCAATAATTGGAATGGGACCTCCAAAGCCCGCATCCAGGGTCCAATCCGGTTTATCGCCGTATTTAGCTGGCCATTCTTCCCCTTCTCTTGGTTCCCAGGCAAATTTATTGTATCCCACTACTGTAGTGTCATCTTCTGTAATTTCATAGATCGGAGCATATGCCGAATCCGGCATAAGTTCGTCCCAACCGGGTAAAGAAGTGTCTCCTTCTGTATTAATACGACGCAGCCAGATGAACATATCTCGATATTCTTCAGGAGTGATGATATCGGCGTCGGCTCTTGACTCCAGTTCCCATCCTCGGAAACTCGGATATGATTTTGCCTTAAGTGTATCGTAAAACGGGCTTCTACGATTCGCCCATACACCACCAGTACCTTTCCAGCATATACTATCATATTTAATAACCGTATCAAGACCAACAGTATCTCCTCCCACTATATTCCATACGTAACCTGTATCCAGCTTATTCCATAAAAACACCGAGTTATTGTAATTGTCAGGGTCGAATATAGATGAACCACTATGCTTTTGATACCCCGGAGTATATCTGAACTCAAAAGAACCCTGATATTCTTTGGGAGAACCTTCCCTGGTAATTACATTTATAACTCCCGAACGAACATTTGCATATTCCGCGTTAAATCCCCCTTTTATTAAACTAAGCTCTTTTATTTCGCTGAGGTTGGGCATCATGACAGGCTCATTTGAAAGATTGTCGACAAGCAATAGTCCATCAGCCATCAGTCTGGTTTGATCTATACCACCACCCCTAACACTCCAACCGTCTATACCTGCCTGCAAGCCGAGATATTGACTGACATTTGAAATGAGCGGAACTTCTTCAATATCAGTCTTTACCGCAGAAAAAGAACTTCCCGAAAGATCCATCTTCACAACTTCCCTCTCAGCCTGTATGGTTATACCTTCTCCTTCCACAATTGAAGACTCTAACTCAAAATTAAGCGGGGTGGTATGCCCGGAGGCGACTCTAACACCCGTCTGCGTAACACTCGCAAACCCCATCATTCTCGCCTGAACACTATAAGTACCTGGCTCTAATCTTATTATGTAAAAATAACCATCCGCGTCACAGGCAGCCCCCATATTAGTTCCCTCGACAACAACATTGGCTCCCGGGAGAGGCTCTCCTGTTTGAGCGTCTCTTACCACACCGGCAATTTTCCCGGTAACTGCTGCCTCCGCGTTCGGGTTAAAGACAAGTAAAGACAAAATCATCAGCAAACCACTAAAAATCCATCTGGATAACAAGATTTTTCTCATTCTTGATCCTTTCACTGAAACCTCCTTTTCTTAGGTATTAAAAAATAAGTTAAATCGGACGAATAACACAAAAGAAAAAACAACATCTTTTCTGTAAACACCTCCTTGATTTTTATTAAATTATTTAAAACACAAGTAGAGACCTTTGAAAAATAATGATCACACGCACAAAGTTCATACAAATAAAATATAATAAAAAAAGATACAAAACTAACGCTCAAGTAAGAAATCTGTATAATCCCCTCCTCAAATTCAATTAACCAAATAACAAATAGATTCCAATACCATTCTCGATTAATTATATAATCAATTTCACTAATAATGCAACCCACTTTATACCTAATTAACCATCAGGCTATGGATGATTTCTAAATTATTTAATAAAAAAATTTAACTCTGACATAATTAATGTAAGAGCATTTATATGAGATTTATTTTAATGTAATATACAGAGATTGTCAAGGGTAAAATTTTTATAACATTTAATTAATATTTTCAATTATATACAATGCGAAAAAATATTTAAAAGAACAACAATATACACCAATTTTAATTTATAAGTTTTTTACGCATCCACATATATTTCGTAAATACTCCTAATGGCTTAAGTAATCTCAGGTAGATACAACATAGTTTCGTCCGGTTTCCATAAAGGCGGAAATATTATCGAGGGGGGTTTCCAACGGCAAGTCGCATCCGGTACTAAGCACATAATTAGAAAAATCATCCATAAGCTCGAGTAAATCTCGTACTTCTGATTTTACCTCCTGAGGGGCTCCGTAAACAATAGTCCTGGTTGGGCTTAAATTACCTATCAAAACTACATTATCCGGAACATTTCCAGCAACCACGAGAAGATCTACGCCGGTATCCTTAGAATCAAGGCTCAGAGCATCCACTCCTGATTGAACCATCTCTTCGATAAGATGCATGCTATTGCCACATACATGATATACACAATCTACATTTTCACGATGACAAATCTCAACAATTTTCTTGACATTCACCGCTGAGAATTTGTTAAAGTGCGAGGGACCAAGCATAACACCACTCGGTTCGAGAACACAGACCGCATCCGCACCGGCAGAAAGAAGAAGCCTCGTATATTTAATTATACATTCAGTAGTAAAAATACAGATTTTTTCAAGTTTCTCAGGTTCTCTGGCAGCCATAAGACCTGCTTCTTGAGCGCCAACAATAAGACCTGCCAGAGTATAAGGACCCGACACATAAGCACCCACCATAATATCGGAAGGAAAATTAAGCTTCATTAACTCTATCGTTCTAACGTAGCTGAGCAATCTGCCGTCACTATCAAATTCTATTTTTCTGAGCAAATCCAGATAATCCATATTAAATTCACTGTCTTTTTTAAGAACCGTAGCCGATTCGTTAGGAGGAAAAATCGTATTTAACCCGAGAGCATTGGCTTCTACCGAGAGATCCATAAGAACAAACTGAATATCCGGATTAAATTTATCAACAAGAGAACTAACCACCTTAAAATGTTCTTTATGATTCTGCTGTGCGAGTTTTATACTCGAACCCGCCAGTTTGACACCAGGAAAACCAAGTAAAGGAGCAACCAAACGTTTATTTTTGGAATAAAAAGAATTAGCTAAATCTATGAGTCTTTTCATATGAAGTTAACCCTCGTAAATAATATCTATTTACTCAATAATTCTTTCGCAATATCTACAGCAGAAGCGGCATCGGGAGAGTACCCGTCGGCACCAATCTCTTTTGAATAGTCATCGGTCAAAGGAGCGCCCCCTACCATTATTTTTATATCATTCCGAAGACCATTTTCTTTAAAAGCATCGATTACATTTTTTATTTCGCCCATGGTTGTAGTTAAAAGAGCTGAAAGGCATAGAATATCAGGCTTCTTTTCTTTTACCAGATCCATAAATTTTTGAGCAGAAATATCAACACCGGCATCAATCACTTCAAAACCGCCACCTTCCAACATCATAGCCACCAGGTTTTTACCTATATCATGCAAATCCCCTTTCACGGTTCCGATAACAATCTTACCGATAGGTTCGATCCCCGCTTCAGTCAAAAAAGGTTCAAGCAACTTCATACCCGCTTTCATAGCTCTGGCTGACATTAACATCTCAGGAACGTAAATTTCATTTTCCTGAAATTTGCGTCCGACAATTTCCATTCCGGGAACAAAACCATCGTTAAGAATTTTTTCCGGAGCAAGACCTTCATCTAAAGCCTTTTGAGTCAACTCTACTACCTTACTTTCATTTCCAGCGACCACGTTTTCCTGCATTTCTTCCAAAACAGACACAATTCCTCCTCTGTCTTAATCTCAATAATAATTATTAAAAATCAAATTTCCCTTAAAAGATTTACTTTTAATCAAAACAAAACTATTAGTTTTTTTTATTTTGTCAATGCTATTGTAATCCCCCCACCCTCAATCCCCAAAAAATAATCTCACACAGAGAACACAAAGGACACAAAGGAAAAAAAGAAAATTTTTATTGTTTAAAACCCCACCCACAACCCCAAAAGATATTCTCACACAAAGAGCACGAAGATCACAAAGCCCAACCCCATACCAAGTTTAATGTTGTTTTTTAACTCGAAACCCGAAACTTTAATCCATATGTAGGACATGTAGGAATTGTAGTTCTTTATCTTCACCATTTAACTATTTTTCAATTTAACTATTTAACTTAGATTAATTTGATATTTAATTCAAGGATTAGTATGATTTAACTGTCTCTACAAATGCATTAATGTTTTCCGACGATACGTCCGGTGGCATTCCTCCACCACAGGAAAGAATTATATTTGATTTATCATCGATAGAACCGATTAATTTACTAACAGACTCCCTTACATCATCCGCACTGCCCTTCGCAAGAACATCTCGAGGAGGTATATTACCTAACATAGCGACTTTGTTATTTGTTTCTGCTTTTAATTTATTCATATCCGAATTAAATTCCATATTGAAAAGATTAACACCCATCAGAGGTAAATATTTAATGGATGATTTATGAGAAGCATCATTATGTAAAAATTTTACAGACACATCTGTTTCATATAGCTCTTTAAAATAAGGCAGACCGAAAGTCTTAAAGTCTTCTTCCCCAATAAAACCGATTATATCATCCAGAATAAAGATTCCGTCTATTGAAGAAAAAGCTTCCTTTTGAACCAGATGCCACTTTTTAAGAAAATCTGTAATTTTCTTTAATAAAGAATGCGCTTTCTCCGGTTCTGTCTTTATCGAAATAAGGAATTCGGTCATCCCCATTAAGAAACCCGCGATATTTAAAGGACCTCTCGAAACAGAAAATTTTATTTTATGGCCCGCATCTTCAATTTTAGGTTGTGCTAACTTTAATCGGTTCAACATAAAGGGAAGAAGTCCGTCCTTCTCAGGATCTGGAATCTCCAGATCTCCTATCTCTTCTGTAGAATAAATAACCTTTTTGGCACTCGGAAAGGCGTTCGCGGGAAAAATATTTTTGGCTCCGAAAGCGGATGGCTCTGTACACATACCGTATTCCGACCAAAAACCCGGTAAGAAAATTACATCAGGAAATTCTTTTATGGCTTTCATGTTTGCATCGAACCATAAACTATCATTTGAATAGTAATCGAGTATTGAAATACCAAACCAGTTCGGCAGCCACGGACTGTCTATAATAAAACCAATGGGCAAAGGATTAACTTTTTCTCCGTTTATAACATTAATTAATATATCCCATTGTTTGTCAGTCATACGAAATCATAATAAAAAATTATCTTCGGATGTCAAGTGCGCTATTATAGATACCGGATACCAGGCCCCAGGTTCCGGCATTGTTTTCTGACCTTGGACTCTGGACATTGGGGCGTGTTGCCGAAAGACTTTTTCTCATCCTGGGAAATGTCTTTGCGAGTCAATCTTCTTGCCTAACCCCGGCGAAGCAATCTCAATTGTTAGACTCAAACGTCGCGATTTCATCATATACGAAAAGATTGCTTCACTTTGGCAGAGCAAAGAAGAAGCGTTCGCAATGACCTGGCTAGACTGTAAATTTCACTTTATCGGGTTTGGGCAACACGCCCATTGGACTTTGGACTCATAACTAAGGGTTGACTTAACTATTAATCTTTAGTATTATAGTTTCATGTATTTAATCTTATTGCTTTTCGCGAATACGGTTATAATAGGTAAAGTAGAAGGAATTATTGGGCCCGTTTCAGCAAATTATGTTAAGAGGACAATTGAAAAAGCCGAAGAAAAAGATGCTGAAGCAATAGTTTTCTTACTTGATACACCCGGTGGGCTCATGGATGCTATGAGAGAAATCGTTAAAGATGAGTTAAATTCACCCATTCCAATAGTTATATATGTATATCCTTCCGGGGCGAGAGACGCCTCTGCCGGAGTTTTTCTGACTTATGCGGCTCACATTGCAGCGATGACACCCGGAACAAATCTCGGAGCGGCTCATCCTGTATCAATCTCTCCACAGGGTCTCGGAGGAGGAGAGGAGAAAAAACCGGATGATACAATGATGGAAAAAGTAACAGAAGACGCGGCTGCTTATATTCGTGGAATAGCAAAAAAAAGAAATAGAAATATAGAATGGGCTGAAAAAGCGGTCCGGGAATCTGTCTCCGCTACAGCAGAAGAAGCCCTGGAATTAGGAATAATCAATTTAATTGTTTCTTCTGTAGATGAACTACTGGAAGAGATTCACGGCATGGAAGTAGAACTTCCGGAAGGTTCAAAAAAATTGGATACAAAAAACGCGGAAACCGAAGAAATACCGATGAATTTCAGGGAAGAATTTCTGAGTTTGATTTCAAATCCAAATATTGCTTATATTTTATTCTTAGTCGGCGTATATGGTCTTATATTTGAAATAAGAAGTCCCGGGGCAATAATTCCCGGTCTTTTAGGCGCGCTTTGCCTTATCCTTGCATTTTATTCTTTCCAAACCCTTCCCATAAATTACGCGGGCGTTGCCCTTATCATACTCGGTATTGCCATGTTCGTTATGGAGGTACTTACTCCAACATACGGACCTTTAACAATAGGAGGTATTGTATCGATGTCTATAGGTTCAATGATGCTAATAAATTCCGATCTCGAATTTCTACAAATTTCAAAACCATTAATTTTTGCTGCTGTAGGGACGACTGCCGCATTCCTTATCTTCGCCTTAGGAGCTGTACTAAAAACAATGAGAACAAAACCTATAACAGGAAAAGAAGGATTAACAGGGGCAATTGGAAAAGCCGTTAGCGACATAAGCTCAACTGACGGAAAAATATTTATAAGAGGTGAATACTGGAATGCCGTATCAGATAAAAAAATAAAAAAAGACACCGAGGTAGAAGTTGTAGAAGTAAACGGATTAAAGATAAAAGTCAAAAAAAAGGAGGTATAAGTTGGGTCCATTATTAGTTGTAGTAGTAATAGTTTTAATTATCGCAGCAAACGCGATAAACATACTTCAGGAATATGAAAGAGCTGTTGTTTTTCGCCTCGGAAGATTCGCCGGGGTAAGAGGACCGGGATTTGTGCTTATTATTCCGGGTATCGAGAAAATTGTCAGGGTAAGCCTCAGAGTCGTAACCCATGATGTTCCTACTCAAGATGTGATAACGAGAGACAATGTCTCCGTGAAAGTCAATGCTGTTGTTTACTTCAGAGTTATGGAGCCTGAAAAGGCAATAATTGAAATTGAAAATTATAAGTTTGCCACTTCTCAAATTTCACAGACAACTCTTAGAAGTGTTGTAGGCAGTGCGGAATTAGACGCGCTCTTATCCGAAAGGGAAAAACTCAATGCGGAACTTCAGGATATTATTGATAAGCAAACAGATCCCTGGGGTATAAAGGTAACGACTGTAGAGATAAAACACGTCGACCTGCCACAGGATATGCAAAGAGCAATGGCACGCCAGGCTGAGTCCGAAAGAGACAGGAGAGCAAAGATAATCAATGCTATGGGTGAATACCAGGCTGCAGAGAAACTTGTAGCGGCTGCAAAACTGATGGAGCAATCTCCTGTTACGATTCAGCTTCGATACCTTCAGACTTTAAACGAAATTGCCGCGGAAAACAACTCCACCACTGTATTCCCTATACCAATAGACCTTTTCAAACCTTTCTTAAATTTGATGCAGGGTACGAGCGGTAAAGCCAAAGTAACTCCAGAGGACTTTATAGGAAAAGATACAAAATAAGGGAAACAGGAGACAGAACAGTAAAACGGAAAGTTTGCTGGATTACATATTACTTCCCCCCTATGGGAATGGGAGGAGTACAAAGAGTATATAATATTCCAAAAATTTTAAAAGAACTTGGATGGGATGTTGATATTTATACTCCCTATTCTCCTTATAGCTACCCTAAGGATAATGCTTCGTTTAAAACAGATAATTTAAATATTACAAGATCTTTCTGTCCCGACCCTCTACACCTCCTACCCGGTAAAATTTCTACTCCCGGGGCAGGGAAACGTGATTATTTCTCTTTTCCGGATAACAAAATCTATTGGCTGCCATTTTTATGGAGAAAAATAAAAAGTGCCGATATAATAATTGTCTCCTGTCCTCCTTTTTCACCAATGTTAACATTGTTTTTAGCAAAAGATACTCCATGCGTCATCGATTACAGAGATAAATGGACGGAAAGTTATCTCGGAAAATACTTTTTTAAAGCAGAAGAACATCTGGCTAAAAAAATTGAAAACAAATGTATAGATAAATCTGCAGCAGTGGTAACTGTCACAGAAAAAATAGGAGAATACCTTAAGAAGAAATACCCTGAAAATAAAAACAAAATCCATTTAATAAGGAATGGCTTTGACGAAGAATTGTTTTTAAAAGCCACAAAAAGAAAAAAAACAGACAAATTCACTCTAACCTATATGGGTTCGTTCAATAACATCGTCAGCCCAGACCTGATTTTTGACGGATTAGAGAAACTTTTTTCCATAAAACCAGAATTTCGAAGGAAAATCGTTTTCAAATACATTGGACCATCAATAATAAAAAACTTAAAAAAAAGAGCAAATGAAATCGGTTTGACAAATTTTATAACAACCGGATACTTAACCCATGAAAAAGCCCTATCTGAACTAATGGCATCAGACTCACTAATACTAATAGGGGGAAGCGGAAACGAGGATAAATGGCTGGTACCGGGAAAACTATACCAATATCTGCGTACCGGATTACCGATTATCGCGGTAACTAACAATAAAGAAATAAAAAATTTAATCAGATCATCCGGAGTAGTCTGCGCTCCAACAACAGAATCTTTTGCGTCTTCTGTCCTAAAAATCATCGAAACCTCTGATTCTTTTAAACCCATTTCAGATTATTCCGCTTATTCCTGGAAAAGCTTAGGCGAAGAATACTCTAAATTATTGAAAAAGATTTTATGCTTAAACCAATCTAACTGATAAATTTTTTCTGTTAATCTTATGCTATATAAAAAGAAAAATAGTACTATGGAACATATAACGAAGTTCTTACGTCTTTAATGATGAACATTGAAAATATATTTCTGGATTATAATGACTACATTTTTAAATATATTTACAGCATGGTCCAGAACCGAGCAGAAGCAGAAGATTTACTACAGGATACTTTTATCAAAGTAATGAAAGCTAAGAATAAGGACATCAGGAACTGGAAAAGTTATCTGATAACAGTAGCAAGAAATACGGTATACGATCATTGGAGAAAAAGAAAAAATAAATTGAGTCTGGATTTATTTGATAAATTAAAAACAAAAAATAAAGATATAGAATTAAAACTTGACATTGAAAAGGGAATAAAAAATTTATCGCCAAAACTAAAAGAGGTAATAATTTTAAGAGAAATAAACGGGTTGGATTATACGGAAATTGCAGATGTGCTCGGAATAGAAAAAGGTACTGTAAAATCGAGACTTAATAGAGCCAGAGATGAGTTAAAAAAATTTTTGGAGGGTAAATAAATGAGTTGTAAAACCATTAAAGATTTACTATCAGCTTACATGGACGGAGAATTGGACAGAGTTGATATACTCGTGGTCGAAGAACATATAGATAAATGTAGCAACTGCGCTAATATTCTCGAAAGTTACGAGAGCATCAGCTTAAATGTTAGGAGTATAGAAATTCCTAAACCTTCTGAAAAAGTACTTAAAAATATCATGCGATTCCCAAGAAGAAAGATCTATAGATTACGCCGTCTCGCTATCGGGACATGTTTTCTTTTAATATTAGGAACATTATTAGTCCCCCTACTTAAAACCGAGGAAAAGAATATAACTCAGGAAAGTCCAAAAGAATACTACGTTATCAAAGAAGAACAAACTCCCTATACAGAAGTACACTACGAAAGGGAAGGTAATTTTGTATTAACAAGTTATTCGGGAGGCAGTTTCTAAGAAAGATTTAGTAAAATTATTATGAATCTGATATTAATTTTTCTCGCTACCTACCTTTCAAAAGTAGATCAAGAAGTTGTTGAACTCCAGAGGCATATTTCTCCTTATGTTGTTTCTCTATGCACAGATAACGGAAATATGATAATGACTGGCACAGTTGTAGAAAAAAATCATATTGCCACTGTGGGTTTTATCGGAATCGGTCAAATAGTGCATATAGAAGATAAATTCGGAAACGTTTCCAAAGGAGAAGTTATCGGACGTGATCCCTCTACAGGAATTCATCTAATCAAAGTCTCAAAAGAATTTAAGCTATCTCCTGTTCGACAAGAAATAAAACAAGGACAGATTTGTTACGTGCACGGCAATTCATTCGGTTCTATGGGATTAATCGGGATGGGATTCCTCCAAAGCCCCGAAGGAATATCTTTTAATCTTTCAATTCCTTTATCCCCCGGCAACAACGGCGCCGGGGTTTTCGACTCCGAAGGAAAACTTTTGGGAATCGTAGGGGGCTGCGTTAACCGTTCTGTTTTCCCCGAGAATCTTTTTAGTCACAACAAAAACTTCGCGGAAGTAATTAAAATAAATTATATACTGAATACTGTAGAACAGATAAAAAGAATCGGGGTTGTAAAAAGAGCCTGGCTTGGTGTGACAATCGTAAATAATGCCCCATTAAATATAGGTGTCATCGTTAAAGAAGTGATAAAAAATTCACCAGCTGAAACCGCCGGAATTAAGGAAGGAGACATAATAATAGCAGTAAACGGTAACAACATACCCCATCTCGAAAGACTAAAAGAAATGATTCTTATTGAAGAACCAGGCAATACAATCAATCTCAAAATCATAAGAGGGGAAAAGAAATTGGAAATTCCGGTTAAGCTTGAAGAAATGAAAGAAGACAAGTCCGGAATTCCACGGGATTTTAAAATCGAAAAAATTACTCCTAAAGAATTTATGGATAACAAAGAAAAAATAAGAGATGTTCTAACCGAAAAAATACTTCGCATTTCGGAAGAACTGGAAGAACTAAAAGAAGAATTAAAAAAACTTAAGTAAAGAACAAAAACTAATTTTACCACAGAGGACACAGAGGAAAAAAGAACTCACAGAGAACGCAGAGAAAACAACTAATCACACGAATAACACAAATTTTTTTATTTTCCCTATTCGACTCAACAATATAATTAATCCGAAGAATCTATTAAGTGAACACAAATTTACAGGATTTTTTTTACGTTTTATTACCAAGACCTAATGCTTTACTTATCGACGTTTCTTTCTCTCTCTTAATTTGTCTAAAATGAAATCATAACAAACGGTAATTATAAAACTTAAGGGAATTACTATAGCAATTCCATATCCATATATATACCCATAATCAGGTAAAGTAAATTTACCTGACAATAATAAAAACAAAAGGACTATAAAAGGAATATTTACTAACAATAACAATATCAATACTGATATCCAAATAGGTTTATATTGCTTAATCGTTTCGCTTGATACAAATGGAGAAATAGTGAGAGCATTATACACTAAGTACATCACTATAAAAGCGAACCATTTCTGGGAGAAATTAAAACTTCGAACCAAAAAATAATAAATCGCGATTAAAAATACTAATACAATTATTGCCAAACTTATTAAGCATATTTTCTCTATTCTTTTATCTTTGAGTTTCTTTTTCTGTTTATTTTTTCTCATGACTTAAAAAAATAGAGGCTCCAAGTCTTCTTTAAATTTTAGCCTTACAATCTTTCTTCGTTTTACTATAATTAAACGGTTAAAACTTTCCCAACTTCCTTGACGGTGATTTCCTTATTTTTCAACCTGAATTCAGTTTCTTCAAGCTTTTGTAAAGTTTTCCTCTCATAATATCTCTCACCACAGCTATTACATACAGGGATTTCGATCGGCACATAAACAATGTCGTTACCAATTTTGATTTCTTCTTTAATTTCTTTAACTTCAATATCTTCGCTATGGCAAATTACGCATTTCATTATTTCCTCCTTTTTTTATTATCAATCCAAACCTTAGGATTAGGTTCATAAACGGTTATAATTATCGACAAATTCTCATCTTTATTATATGCACATACTATATGCAAAGGTCTTCCAGATAAGTTATTTCCAAAAACTAAAGCACATGGATAAGGTTTATCATCCGGATATTCCTCGATAATCTCTCCGTTTGATACTGCCTCATAAACTTCTCTTTCTAGTATACGTCCAAATTCCTCATTTCTCATCTCAAGCATTGCATGATGAGTATAAAGAACTTTATCATTCTCAAAACATTCCTTTATCTCTTCCAGGATATCCATTTTAATGAATATTACCTTTTTTTGAGATAAAATCAATGATAAAATAAAAATTTACCTTATTTGTGTTATTCGTGCAATTTGTTGTTAAAAAACGGGATGCTGGGGGAAAACAATAAAAAACTTTGTGATTTTTGTGTTCTTTGTGGTTAAGAATCCTTTTCTCGGAGTTTCTTCAGTCTTTCCTTTATCTTTTTCTCCCAACCCTGCTCGGTAGGTTCGTAAAAAATCTTCTTATCCACTCCTTCGGGAAAATAAGATTCATCCATGTAATGACCCGGATAATCACGCGGGTATTTATAATTTTCGCCATAACCGGCTTCTTTCATAAGTTCGGTTGGAGCATTCCTGAGATGCAAAGGAACAGCTTCATTAGGATGTTCTTTTAGAAATCCTCGAGCTTTATTATACGCCAGATAGGAAGCGTTGCTTTTAGGAGCCGCCGCCAGATAAGTTACAGCATGAGAAAGAATTATCCCTGCTTCGGGCATTCCTACAAACTTAACGGCTTCCATTGCCGCCACTGCCACCTCTATCGCACGGGGATCAGCATTACCGATATCCTCAGACGCCAAAATAACCATTCGTCTAACAATAAAGAGAGGATCTTCCCCACCCTTTAATATTCTTGCCATCCAGTAAAGCGCGGCATCCGGGTCACTTCCGCGAATCGATTTTATAAAGGCGGATATAAGATTATAATGCTCTTCTCCGGTCTTGTCATACATAACCTGCCTCTGAAGAATATTTCCAATCAATTCTTTATCTATTTTACGTTTCTCTTGGGCAGCAACTTTAACACTTGCTTCAAAAACATCCAAAGCTACTCTCGCATCTCCCGAAGAAATTTTTGTCAGATAGTCTATGGCTTCTTCATCTATTTTAAATTTTGTCTTTTTTATCTCTTCATCAATAGCTGAAGCTCTATCGATAATTTTTTTTATATCCCGGGGAGTAAAAGGCTTCAATATATAAGTTCTCACCCGTGAAAGTAAAGGCGAAATGACCTCAAAAGAAGGATTCTCGGTAGTCGCTCCGATTAATACTATAGTTCCGTCTTCGACCCAGGGAAGCAACACATCCTGCTGGGCTTTATTGAACCGGTGAATTTCATCGATAAACAATATGGTTTTTTTGCTTTTATTCTGCAAAAGATATTTTGCTTTCTGAATAACTTCTCTTACATTTTTTACACCGCTTTCGGTTGCGCTAAGACGTTCGAAATTCGAATCTGTATGATTTGAGATTATGTGGGCTAAAGTGGTTTTTCCGGAACCCGGAGGACCCCAGAAAATCAAAGAAGGAAGATTTTCTGTTTCTATAAAATTACGAACAACAGACCCTTCCCCCACTACTTCTTCCTGACCTATAAAATCATCTAATTTCTTCGGTCTAACACGATACGATAAAGGAGGATTACCTTTTCCTCTTTCAAATAAATTAGCCAAATTAGACAACCACCCCCTCTCCCCCCAATATTAGACAATGATTTATATAACTTTCGTGAAAATTGTAATTGTTAGGTTTAAAAGTGAAGGGGTATCGTTCATGAAAAATGCCTCGGAGACTGAGCGGGCAGGAACTTTTATTAACAAAATGAGTAAGGAGTGCTGTCCAGGAAAATACCTCGGAGGTCGAACGGGCATGGATTTTTAATTTCTTTGAAATTGAAAAGAGTGAGACCGAGAGATAAAGGACAATTTCCTCGCCGGGGAAATTGATTCTGGTTTTCTCGGACAGTACTCCTTGCGGAATAGCCCGTTGGGGATACTGACTGCGGTTTTTTAGAACGGTACCCCTGAACGACAACCTTTTAGAAATAGACTGCGTTAACTTGAGAATATATAACCTCCGTTTAAATATCTTATTACGAAAGGTAGTTGATTCCTTTATCTCCGATATCTTTTCGATAAAACAAATTAGAACATTCGATTTTCTCGACACAATTATAAGTTCTCTCTTTCGCGCTTATTAAATCATGCGAAACGCCCACACAGGCTAAAACTCTTCCACCACTTGTATAAAAATTACTGCCTTCTGCTTTCGTTCCCGCGTGAAAAACTGTACATTCAGTTTCCGGTATATTTATCTCGAAACCTTTTTCATATTTTTTAGGATAACCCACCGAAACCATAACAACCGCAAGGGCTGAATTATGACTACAATTTAACTTATCCGGTAAACTATAATCGTTTACTTTCATCAAAACTTCAAATAAATCATCTTCCAGTAACGGAATAATAACCTGTGTTTCAGGATCCCCAAACCTGACGTTAAACTCCAGAACTTTTGGCCCATCTTTGGTCATTATGATTCCACCATAAAGAACACCTTTGTATTCGATTCCTCTTTTCTGTAACTCTTTTATGGTGGGCTTGAACACCTTCTCCCGAATCTCAGGAATTTCGTTTTCTTTCAAGAAAGGTGTCGGAGCATAGGCACCCATACCTCCCGTATTTGGACCTTCATCATTATCATAAACTCTTTTATGATCCTGAGACGGAAGAAAAGGAAGTATTTTATCCCCTGAAATAAGCGCCAGAACAGAAACTTCTTCGCCGACTAAAAGCTCCTCGATAACGACCGTTTTACCAGCCTCTCCGAATCTTTCCTTTTCCATTAAAGATTCGAGCGCGTCGAGAGCTTCTTTTTTGCTTTGACATACGATAACTCCTTTACCCGCGGCAAGCCCGCTCGCTTTCACGACCGAAAGCTCTCCGTGGCTTTCAACATATCTCTTTGCGGCACCCCAATCATCGAAGATTTCGAAAGAAGCGGTAGGAATATTCGCGGATGCCATAATCTCTTTAGAAAATGCTTTACTTCCCTCGAGCCGCGCCGCGTCTTTTGTAGGACCAAATATATTTAAACCCTCTTTCTGGAATAAATCGACTACACCATCGACTAAGGGCTGTTCCGGACCAACAACAGTAAAGTCGATCTTTTCTTTCTTTGCAAAATCGAGTAAATCTTTTATACCGGAGGAATGAATATTTTCACCTAAAACAGAAGTTCCTCCGTTACCGGGCGCGAAATAGAGTTTTGATACTTTTTCACTCTTTGAAAGCTTCCATCCTAAAGTATGTTCTCTCCCACCTCCACCTATAACTAATACTTTCATAGTATTTTCATTTATACTAAAAACCAATTAAAAGTCAAGGAGATTTTTACCATACTTAAAATCAGTATTCCAAATCTTTTGTTTTTCTTTAGCTTGTTGACTTTATCGTTTAACCTGATATATTTTATTGGGAAAAAGACAGCGTAAGTTTCGAAAATTCATCCTGTATAATAAAAATAAAAATCAAAAAATTAGTAGAGGTTTTTGAGACTTGGATTTATCGATAATTCTAATAAATTACAGTATGGAAGAAATGCTGACAAAGTGCATTTCTTCTATACTGAAAACTCAAAATTTCAATAATTACGAAATAATTCTCGTTAATAAACCATATAAAAATAGTATCGAACCATTTATCAAGAGTAAATTTCCTTCTGTGCGTTTAATATCTCATTCCAAATTTGGCGTCGCCGAAATGCGAAATGTAGGAATCAGAAATTCTAATGGAAAATATCTGCTGATGCTTGACACTGATACCGAAGTAAAAAGTGACTTCACGAATATCATTAAATTTATGGACACTCACCAGGACGCCGGAGCGCTCGGCCCAAAATTAGTGGCGCCTGATTTATCATTGCAATATTCCTGCCGGACATTTTATGATATAAAAACCACTTTTTTTCGGAGAACATTTTTAGGCGATTTATTTCCACAACATCGAATATTGAGAAAGCATCTTATGCTGGATTGGGATCATAATGACATAAGACAAGTCGACTGGGTACAGGGAGCGTGTTTTTTTATGTCGAGAAAAGCAATAAGGGATGTCGGTCTGTTTGATGAGTTCAGTCCTTTTGGATGTGAAGATGTTGCCTGGTGCTCGAAAGCGCGTCAAAAAAGATGGAAGGTATATTATTTCCCCGAAGTCCAGGTAATCCATCATTATCAGCGAAGCAGTAGAAGTTTATTCAGTAAAAGAGCGACAGAACATCTTACATCTTTTATTAAATTTTATATCAAATACGGTTTTAAAAATTTAAAACAATGAAAATCACATTTTTAATACCTCCCCCATTAGACAACAAAAGGGTTCCCGAACGCGTCTTTGGTTGTACTTACGGATTATATCCTATACCAAATATATTTATTTTGCAATACGCCGGTATCCTGCGAAACAGCAGAAATCAGGTAAACGTCATCGACGGTCCAATAACAGGTATTAAGGAAAAAGATTTTCTCGATTTTATAAAGAAAGATAAAAGTGATGTTTATATATTCTATAGTGTAAATCTTTCCGTCGATCTGGACACAAAGGTTGGTAAAATAATTCGAAAATTACATAAGAATATACCTTTAGTTTATTGTGGACCGGCCGCCAGCGTATATAAGGAAAATTTTTTATTCGATAATAATGTTTATGTGGTACGCGGAGAAGCCGATTATACATTAAAAGATTTGATATCCTTTTTAGACGGAACACCTGATGGCAATCCTAATAACATAAAAGGCATATCTTATCTTAAGGATAAAATACCATTCTCAACACCCACTAGAACATTAATCGAAAATCTTGACGAATTGCCGTTCCCCGCTCGTGATCTTATTAACCGTGATTTGTATTACAACCCAAAACTTAAAATAAGACCATTTACCGCTGTTATGACCTCGAGAGGTTGTCCATATAAATGTAAATATTGCGTTCCCTCCTCTTTGACCTTCGCCAGAAAATTAGAATACCAGAAAGACAAAGGATACGATACTATACCAGAAGTAACGTATAGATCTGCCGAAAATGTTATTGCCGAATTCAAACTTCTAAAAGAAGATGGATACAAAGCAGTAAGCATTATTGACGATGAATTTATCCTTAAAAAAGAACGAACAAAAGAAATATGTAAAGGAATAAAAGACTTAAAAATACGATGGGGATGTTTAGCCCGAGCCGATCATCTTTTAGACGAAGAAGTCGTTCTCCTATTAAAAGAATCAGGTTGTCAGTACATAGATATCGGAATCGAATCTTTTAATCAAGAGATTTTAGATGATATAAAAAAGAATATTAAAGTTGAAACTTTTTATAAAGCAGTAGATATTCTAAAAAAATACGGAATAGAACCAAAATTAAATATTTTGGTCGCGGCTTCCCCATTGGAAACAAAAGACACAATCAAAAAAACTATTAACGAAGCTCTAAAGCTAAATCCCGGCGTTAATATGTTTAATATCTGCAATCCATTTCCCGGAACTGAATTTTATAGAGAAGCGAAGAAAAACAAATGGTTTGTCTATGGCGATTATTTTCCGGTAGATGTGCAGAAGAAATCGATTATTGAATATCCGACCTTGAAAAAACATGATATAGAACGCATGGTTCGAATAGCAAACATAAAAACCTTCTTTAGATTTTCATTCATTTTCAGAAATTTAAAGAAATTTGTTAGTATAAGAGAATTCAAATACGCTTTTATAAGCCTGTTTAAAAAGTTTTTCTTATTATAAACACGCCTCAAGTCATAAAAACCTCCTCAAAATCTTTACAATAATTCAGTAAAAGTCAATTAGTGCAAGCGTGAATAGCAATTTTAAGTGATAAAAACTTATTTCCGAATATTATCGAACTCAGTTTTTATTGAAAAAATAGAGTTTCTATATAAAAATTAATCGTCTTGACATAATCAATTTTATTTCTTATCATACCAATATGCGTTTAAAACATTTTTTTACAATATTGCTGCTCTTTATCTCAATAAAAGGAATATCACAGGATATCGTTTCAGAGAGTAGAAGAATAGACTGGCAGCCGGGTATTCCGGGTGGAATCCCAAACTATCCTGTAGGCGTAGATGTTAGGGATTATGGCGCTGTAGGAGATGGAATAACCGACGATACCGAAGCTCTCAAAGATGCGATTTCAGCCTGCGCCGAAAGCAATGCGGTATTTATCCCCGCGGGAACTTATCTCATCACAGACCGGATAGACATCAGAAAATCCATCGTTCTTCGCGGCGCCGGTCCAGATCAAACATTCCTTAAATTTGAAAAACTTACCGCCGATCCGGATGAGTACCAAAGAACAAATATCTGGATAGGCGCTTCTACTTTAGGGTTTAGCGCGAATGTCCTGGAAAATTGCGAAAAAGGTTCGAGTGAGATAACCGTAGATGACGTATCCGGATTTTCTGTCGGTGATTTAGTAGAAATACGACAGAATAATGATGAGGAAGTAATGGCTCGGCCTATAGTAGACCCTTCCGTAAACGATAGCTGGGCGGAAGGACATTGGGGATACAGGGCAGTAGGACAATTTTTAATCATTACAAACATAAACGAAACGAACAACACTCTTACTTTCCACAAACCTCTGTATTACGATTATAATCTCGACATGAATCCTACTGTAGCGAGAACTATCGAGCCAACAAAATACGCAGGTGTCGAAGATTTGCATTTTGAACTCGTCGTCGACTGTAATGGGTATTTTGGAAATATTCAGATGGACCACGCTGTTTATTGCTGGGTAAAAAATGTCCGCAGTTACAAATGTTCAAGGTCGCATATCGGACTCTGGGGAGGATTGGGAAACGTTATAAGAGACTGTTATTTTGAATACGGACACGAATATGTCGGCGGCATGGGGTACGGGGTAAATCTCGTGGATCGCGCTACCGATAACTCAATAGAAAACAATATTTTCGACTATCTTCAGGGAAAAATGATGACAGCTTTAGGGGTTTGCGGAAACGTGTACGCGTATAACTATTGTCGTGTTTCAATGGATGAAAACGGAGAAGGGACTGAAATGCACGCGGATATGTCGGCGCACGGACATCACGCTTATTTGAATCTCTTTGAAGGAAATTCTACGAACAAGGCGGCAGTCGATAGATACTGGGGAAGTAATTCTTCTTACATCTTCTTGCGAAACAAAATGATTTGCCCCGACGGATACTCAAATTCATACACCAGTAGACCTGTTTTTATTGAAAAAAACAATCCATATATGAGCTATATAGGAAATATACTGCATCACGATAATTCAATTAGCAATCGAACCGTATGGTTCATACTCGAAGAACCCGACGACTGGAGTAATACGAATTTGACGATGAATACACTTATCCGCCACGGGAATTTTGATTATATAAGCGAGAACACTTTTTGGGAACCGGATATTACGAATCAAACTATACCGAATTCTTACTATTTAACAGAGAAACCTGACTTTTTCACCGACGCTCCCTGGGGCAATACGCCGTGGCCCCTCATCGGACCCGATATACAGTATTCGGGAATCATTCCCGCACAACAGCGCTTTTGTGATCTGAATTCAATTACACCTCCTGCGGCTCCGAGTAATTTATCCGCGGAAGTTTCGGACAACACGGTTCATTTGATATGGAATGATAATTCAAGCGATGAGCTGGGATTTAGAATAGAACAAAGCACTGACGGAACAAATTTTTACAGGGCCGAATCAGTATCAGAAGATTCGATTGCGTATACAATCATCAATTTATCACCATACTCAGACTACCATTTCCGTGTATGCACGTTTTCGGATGTATCCGGTCAATCATCATATTCAAACGTTGTTATGGCTACAACACAAGGTGGAATTCCGGATGAAATAGTAGCGTTATATAAATTCGAAGGCGACGCCTCGGATTCAAGCGGCAATGGTTACCACGGAGTAGTAGAGGGCGCCACTTTAACGGAAGTAAAAGTAGGTACGGCATATTTCTTTGACGGAGAAGATGATGTAATCACGGTACCGACCTGGAGCGATAGTTCTCTCCACGGCAACGATCAGGCCTTTACTCTTGCGGCGTGGGTTGATCCTTTTACGGTTTCCGTTGACAATTGGGTCATAAATGATGATTCCCAGTGGGCAAATTTTAATTTCGGACTGGTAAATAAAAAACTGTCGATAAAATGGGTGACAAGCGATAACACACGTTACTCACTGGCGAGCGTTGAGTTTCCTACGGTACAAGCAAATGTTTTTTCACATATCGCAGCCACATACGACCCATTGAATAAAGTGGTGCGAATGTATCTTAACGGCGAGCAGGTTGTTATCGATCGGGTTAAAGGTGCAATAGGTCCCTGGTTATTTAATCAACTGTTGATTGGAAGAGGTTCGGATGACGGAGAGATGAAATCATTCAACGGTATTCTCGATGATGTACAGATTTATAAAAGTTGTCTCTCAGGCAGCGATATCTATAAGTTGTATAGCGACGACACGGCTCATTATATTAGTACTCCTATCGATTATTTATTATTCCCCAACTATCCCAATCCATTCAATCTAACAACCACAATCCGCTATCAGCTGCCAATCAGCGGTCATCTGTCGATTTGCGTTTATGACATACTCGGCAGGGGAATAACCACACTGGTAAACGAAGTTAAACAAGCAGGTGAATATACGGTCCAATGGGACGGTACTGACAAGGAAGGTAAAAGGGTTTCAAGCGGTACGTATTTCTACCAAATAAGATGGGAAAATGGGGAGTCGAGTTCGAAGAAGATGATATTTTTGAAGTGAAAAGGAGAATAAACATTGATTATGAAAATCGTAATATCGAAAATTTTTATTTTGTTAATGTTTTTGTGCGTACAGGTACAGTCAGCCGAATATTATGTAACCCAAGATGGTTCCGGATCACACAATGGTTTGGATGAAACAAATTCCTGGGCTGTTTCAGATTTCAATAACACGGCACTTTGGAGTACCACACCAACGACAGGAAGAATAAGTCCCGGAGATACGGTCAATTTGTGCGGAATCATCTCTTCAAGACTGGTCATCCAGGGCAACGGTTCTGAAGGCGCGCCTATTACTATTATGTTCGCGTCGGGAACCAAACTTTCCCGGGAATACTGGTCTGAGAGAAAATGGCACTGCCCGGTTGATTTACCGGTTTTGTCGTCGAGTTTTTTTAATTCAAGAGGTCTTCCGGATAGCCCCGAGGATGCGGCTATTGGGATGCAGGATAAAACACACATCATCATTGATGGAGGACTCAACGCCGATCAAACAATTAATGGAATAATTGAAGCCACGGCTACAGGGACAGCATGGATCCGGCAGGAAGATCATCTATATGAGGATTATCTCGGTCAGGGGCAGGATGTAACATTGTTAAGTTACTACAACTATAGCAATGGTGGTATATTCTCGAATAGATGCGATAATATAGAGATCAAAAATCTTAAAATTATAAACATGTACAACCGGACAGAAAACTCATCGGATTACTGGTCTTTGGGCTGTGGGATAAGGGCTATGGGAAGTAATATCTCTATAGATAATATAACTATAGAAAAAGCATTTTATGGAATAATAGTGGGTTCGGGCGCTCAAAATACACAAAACATCGAATTATCTAACATTACTGTAACTGGCTGTGATGTAGCTATGTGTGCCAGTATGGGTACTGACGGATATACTCTCGACAATGTAAATATACACCACAATAGATTACTTGATTGCAAAGTTTGGGACGGTGATTTATCTGACCATGACGGTTTAGAGGGCAACCCTTTTGATCCTTCGAGAACTGCTCATCGAAGAGATGGGCTAAAAATTTGGGCGAGGAACAACGATCTTAGTGCTATTTATTCAAATCTGAGAATTCATCACAATGTAATTGGACCAGGATTATCCCGCGGTAGAGACGTAAGCGGATGGATATGTATGGACAGCGGACATTTTGACAGCCCGGAAATCCATCACAATGTTTTTCTATCCGATTCAACCGACGGCATAGCGCCTTTCCTCGCTCTATCCGGAACCTTTTCAGCTCCAACCAACATGGCCGCGAAAATCTATAATAATACTTTCATAGGAAACCAGAACGATGGTCCTCTCCGGTTAGGACGATTAACTTCCGGTCATGAAATTTGTAATAATATATTCGTCACGTATAATCCGGGTGTTTATACTACGGATACACTGACTTTCATCTCTTTCTGGGATTATAACGACTGGTATATAATGATGGGAACAGGAAGCTTTCAATATCTGGATCGTCGCGCCGGAAACCCTTATCCGAGATACACATATGAAGAGTGGCAGGATTTATTGAATTTTGATACGCACAGTATATCAGAAAACCCTCTTTTTGTAAACATTAATAATCCTGCCGGAGCAGACGGTATATTTTGGACAAACGATGATGGTTTACAATTAACGGAAAACTCACCCGCACGCACAGCAGGTCGTTTTAACGACTACATCGGCGCTTACGATTATGGGGAAAGCGGCGTCATACCCGCACATATCGATCTACAACCCAACTACCCCAACCCGTTCAACCAAACAACCACAATAGAATACTCAATTCTACGGGAAGGAATCGTAAAACTCTCTATTTACGATGTTATAGGCCGGGAAATAAAAATATTGGTCGATGAATATCAAACCGCAGGGACAAAAACTGTCCAGTGGAACGGAACGGATCGGGGAGGCAAAAGAGTCTCAAGCGGTACGTATTTCCACCAAATAAGATGGGAAAACGGCGAGGCGAGTTCGAAGAAGATGATATTTTTGAGGTAAGAATGATAAATTTTGAATTATGAACTCTGAATTGTGAATTTTTAAGAAGAAGTTATGATAAAACAATTTTTTATTATCCTATCTATCGCTTTACCACTTAGCTCATCCCTATCTCTGCAAGCAGGAGTTATTGAAGCCGGTTCGTGTGAAAGAGACAGTGTATCTGCCGCTATAAATTTAGCCGCTCATAGAGATACTGTTTTAATTCCCTATGGAACGGCTGTGTGGAAAACCGGTATCACCATAACCGATAAATCTATTTTTATTTTGGGAATATCAAATGGGATAGAAAAACCAATAATTATAGATTCCATCGCTTCCGCCACATGGGGCAATGCTCTGTTTTGGATCGATGTACGTACAACCGACACAATACGAATATCGAATCTCAACATTTATTCTATGTGTGGCAGACCTCACGGAATAATAAATATAAAAAACACAAAAGCATTCAGGATAGATCACTGCACCTTCACGGACTCATTACAGGCGTTGAGAGCAATTATGGCAGCTAACGGGGCTGAGGGAGTCATAGACAATTGTGCCATCAATGTAAAATCACACTCGCAAGGCTGCGCCGTAGGCGGAGACGGAAACGCTTCATGGGAAAGGCCTTCATCTTATGGCGCCATAGAAAACGTATTCATTGAAGATTGTGAATTTAATTTTGACGCTCAATATGACGGAGCTATCGACGCATATCATGGGGCAAGAGTGGTTTTTCGTCATAACATTGTCAATGGTACAACAGTAGGATGGCACGGATATGATTCCGGTGGTTATCGGTCGCCATTTTCTTTCGAGATTTACGATAACGTATTCAACAATGACAACACATCGATATGGACATGCATGCGTGCTCGCGGAGGCAGTGCTTTAGTTTATAATAATATAATAACCGGTAATTATTCCAGCTTTTTTGTACTCAGCAATTACAGGTCTTGCGCAGACTTTGAGGGCATTCATACCGGAGGTACGGGAACCACTTTGATAGATACAACCGCTTCTTTTTCCGGCTCAAATGTCGATTACGTTTATAAAATATTAACAAACGAACATGATACTGTAGTATCATTTACCGATACATCGATAACCACAAGAGGGCATATCACATGGGAAAACGGTGACTGGTACGCTGTAAGATTTTTCTGTAAAGATTGCGGTTTATGCTTCGGTTATAGTCCTTGCGATGGGAATGTATCCGATAATGGATATCCATGCTTTGATCAAATAGGCAGAGGAACCGACCAGAGTTCATCACCCTTTTATTTCTGGAATAATGTTTTCAAGGGCAATTCATTCCCCGAAGTCATAAACACACACGGGTGTGAAAGAGAAACAGGACACATACAAAAAGACAGAGATTATTTTGAAAACACTGAACCCGAATATGAATACGAACCCTTCACCTATCCCCATCCTTTAAGGAATTCCGGTTCATTCGCCGATCCGGACACGACTTTCCCCCCAAACCTCCTCCCCAACCATCCGAATCCCTTCAAGACCACAACAACAATCAATTACTACGTAAATCAAGCAGGAAATATTCAGCTTATCATTTACGATAAACTCGGCAGGCAAATAAAAACACTTATAGACGAATATCAAACAGCGGGACAAAAAAACATCGATTGGGACGGAACGGATTCAAAAAACAAAAGAGTTTCAAGTGGGACTTATTTTTATCAGATAAGAGGGGAAGGTGGGTCTACAAGTGCGAAGAAGATGATATTCTTGAAGTGAAAAAACTAATTTCACCGCAGAGAAAAAAATATTATATAAATTAAAGAAAAGGAAGAATTTGTTATGAAACGTTTTTCTAAAATTTTGTCACTTGTTTTGTTATCAGTTGGATTATCTCTATCATTACAGGCAAGAATTATCCACACCGGCTCATGCGAAATAGATAGTGTACAGGCGGCGATTGATAGGGCAAATAATGAGGATACCGTTTCGGTACCCAAAGGAGAAAGCACATGGGGTAGTCAACTTTTAATAACAAAAGGAATAACACTACTTGGCGCCGGTATCGATTCAACCATTATTCGATACAACGGTCCAAGTGGTTACACTTATGTTATTACGGTTTCGCCTGATCTTGAAACAGCTCAGAATGACTATGCCATTCGGATTTCCGGTTTTACCTTTGAAAAATTGGTCAGAGCATACGCTACGATTCTACTGAAAAATGACTATCACGAATATCCGTCAACCAAAATAATGATAGACCATAACAAGTTTGTAAATTTGAATTCTGGAGAAACAGAATTCTCAATTGAATTAGACCTGGCAATGTTTGGAGTCGTGCATAACAATATTATGCAAAATGGCTCTCATGCCTGGCGTTATATGGGTGGGCTTGGAGGAGGCAAAGAAGTTGAATGCTGGGTTCCGGGAAGCTTAAACGCGATGTATTTTGAAGATAATTATATCTATACCACCAGCGCATCTTCCTCTTCTCTTCTAATAAGCGGCGGGAACGGAAACCGTTATGTAAGCAGGTATAATACATTCGACCTGTCTTCAAGCGGACCTTCTGATTTTGCCCAAACACACGACATTCATGGCAATCAGCCCAATAATTCCGGCGCGGGCATCGGGTTCGAGGTATATGGTAACCATCGTATAGGTACTGCCGGAAGATGGCTGGATCAAAGAGCCGGACAGGTTTTTCTTTTCTATAACAGATGGTCGGGTAGCAGTGGTAACGGAAGTTACTTTGTTTGGGAGGAATATAATGACGACGCTTTTTCGCCATATTCCTGTGAAGGAACTTGCTATCTTAAAACTGCTTCGGGAAACTGTATTCAAAGGCCTCATGATTCATACTATTGGAAAAATTTTGGCGGAGCAAACGGAGATGTTTTATCCACAGAATGCGTTATTAATTTTGACCACTATAATCGAAAATATATAGCTGGAACTGATACAATAGAGGCAGTCATTAATGATCCTCTTTTAATTCTTGAAAACCAAAACTGGTGGAGGGACAACACTATCGCTTTTGACGGTACAATCGATCCCATCGGGTCATTCGGATATTATGGGGGAAGCGCCTGCACTAAAAGCGGAATCGGGTACGGCACTCTTGAAGAGATGAATACGATAACACCAACCTCAGAAGGTCTCGGTTTCTGGGTGACAGATCAGGAATTGGATCTCGAAACGATGACCGGACAAAAACCATCCAATCCCATTGTCGGTACATTGTACCGGTCTGTAGATAACGGCACCGGGGGATATGAATGGGAAGCCTACTATACTCCCCACAAATACCCTCATCCTTTAAGAACTTCCGGTTCATTCATCGATCCCGATACAGATACCACTCTCCAAGCAAATTCCCCGAAAAATTATCCCAACCCATTCAACCGTACAACAACCATCAACTATCAGCTGACAACTAACGGGCATTTAAACCTCATCATCTACGATAAACTCGGAAGAAAAATAAAAACATTAGTCGACGAATATCAAACAACGGGACAAAAAAGCATAGAATGGGACGGAACGGATTCAAAAGGGGCAAGAGTCCCAGGCGGTACATATTTTTATCAGATAAGAGGGTAAGATGGGTTTACAAGTGGGAAAAAAATGATATTTTTGAGGTAAGAAATAATTAAAAAATAAGGGGGCGTAATAATGAAAATATCTCTCAAAATTTTACTTGCACTATTTTTAATCTTTGCTTCTATATCCACTCATAGCTTACACGCGCAGGGCACACATCCAAGGCTCTTTTTTTCAAGTGAAGATACCAGCGATCTAAGAGTTAAAGCCCAAACAACACACGCTCAAATATGGAACGCTATTAGCGGAGGAGCGGAATACGCCAGGGGACAAATTTCGCCCCCGCCAGCATGCCCTACCCCAAGCTCAGGAAGTTTTCAGAATCTGGGACAGTATCTCACAAGAGTTTTATTTGACTATGTAATTACAGGAGATACGAATGACGCGGCTATAGTGCGTGATTGCATCTTAGAAATGGCTGATTGGCCATACTGGGGTATGGAGAACGGGGTACCTAAAACTCTTGATTACGGGCAAAGTTTTATGGTTTTCGCGAACGCTCTCGCGTATGATTGGCTGTATGATTTTCTAACCTCAGAACAACGTTCAAAAATACGGGATACTATCATTGTTCATGCCCGCCGAATCTATGAAGGAGCGAGCATGGGGTACTACGATCCGGCTTACGGCAACTGGTGGCGAGAATGTTATTCGGGAACACACTGGATAGTCAATGTAAGCATGTTCGGTGCCGCCGCACTTGCTCTGGAAGAAGAAAGCGCGGAAGCGGCGGGTTGGGTCGATTACGTGCAAGATGAAACCGCAAAATTCTGCTACAATATGAAAAATATAGATGACGGTACCTGGCATGAAAGTACAAGATACCAGGATTACCGGCTGGAAAATGCTTTTATTTTTTACTATAATCTAAATCGTCTAAGGGGCGAAGATTTACTTGAAGAAGCGGATGATTTTTTAAATAATCTGGTACTCTTCAGGTCGCATAATTACCTCGAAGGAAGTACACGTTATATCGTAACGCACGATGATCTTTTAGGATACAAGTATGGAGGCGAAATCGGCAACCTGCGATTGATTGCCGCACGGCAAAACAATGGGTACGCCGAATGGCTGGCACAGAGGGTGATCGAGGAATACGGATATAACATGAATTACAGGTTCTCTTTCATTCCCGAATTTTTTTATTACGACCCTACCGTTACAGCCGCTTCTCCTCTGCCAACTTTACCTCTGAATAATATCTATAATGACCTCGGTATCGTTCTTTGGCGTACGGGCTGGGGTTCAGAAGATATTTCCTTCGGATTGATATCAGGTAACTATGGAGGAAACTTTATGGCTAATGCCTATAAGAATAATGAGTATCCCTGGGATAGTCCTACAGCCGCCTGGCATGTTGGTCACGACCAGAAACACGCTAACACCTTCTATCTTTATAAAGGAAACGTAGATTTAGCTTCCGAAAAGACAGGACGACTACAGTATACAAAGTACCATAATACTATTCTGGTCGACGATAAAAACCAGTTTAAAACCTCGGATGAAACATACGGAAAACCTACGGAAGAATTGTGGGACGCGGGTAAAATAGATACAGTATTCAACATGCCCGACTTTAACTTTCTTTGCGCGGACGCGACACTAAGGTACCGATATCTGAGAGACGACCCGGACGGTCCTCTCGGAACACCCTATCTGGATGAATTCACGCGCAGAGTGATTTTTGTTAGATCCAATTATATAATTATGGTAGATAACTTAAGAGCTCCAGAGGTACATAAATATGAATGGATATGTCATTTTGGCGAACTTCCCTCCATGGGACCGGAGGAAGTTCACGGCGTATTAAATAGTGTGGTTTCAGTCGAAGGAAATTGGATAGAAGGAAAATCGAGTGAAAGTACCGAAGGTGATGTGCTCGGAATACGCGTATTATCGCCGGAAAGTTTCGCTTACAACATAGACGCGGATACGACCAGATGGGCAAGATCGGAATCCGCGGCGGGCAGATATAAACCTTATATCCGTATCCGTCCTTCCTCAAATATAGACAACACACGTTTTATTAATGTGCTTTATCCCTTAACCGAATCTACATGGAGCAGTAAACCCACTATCGATCTGTTAGGTAATACGGAAGAAGCGTGTGGCCTGCGAGTGCATCAAAACGGCACGCAGGACCATATTATAAAATACGGGACAACGTCTGAGGTGACTATTGGGGAGTATATCTTCAAAGGGGAAACCACAAGTATAATAAAAGAAAGCGGCTCACTGAGAAAACTATTCGCCGTGAACACATCATCACTATATGAATCCGGAGGAGAAAGGCTTTTGGCAAGTTCGCTTGTAAATAAGTCGTATGAAGCCGTGTATTCAGGCACCACTCTTTCTCTGCATTCGGAAGATGATCTAACAGGACTTAAATTGTATGCTCCGGGAATAACCACTGTAACTCTTAATTCAACACCGGTTACATTCATACAAGATGGAGAATATATAATTATCTCAAACGGAGACACTGAAAACCCTACGCCTCCGGAAAATTTAAACGCGCAGGTTTTTTACGACAGAATAGAAATATCCTGGGCTTCATCGTCTGACAACATAGGAGTTGAGGGATATCATTTATACAGAAATGATAGTTTGCTCGTTGATTTAGATGATACAAATTATGTGGACACGGATTTTACTGTTTCTAAGCAGTATATATACAAAGCGCTGGCTTATGACGCAATGGGAAACACATCTCCGTTTTCTAATATAGACACTGTTACTACTTTTGATTTAAGACCGGTATTAGCGCACTATAAATTTGATTATGACGCAAAGGATTTCAGCGGAAACAATTACGACGGCGAGATCCAGGGTGGGCCGATTTTCTCAGAGGGAATCGACAGCATAGGATTGGGGTTTGACGGAACAAACGATTATGTTCTGGTAAACTGGGAAAATCCACCTGTGCAGGGAGAAAACGCGCCTTTCACTTTTTGTTCATGGATAAAAACAGACATCGATACAACACAATGGGTATTGGGTGAGAGGGACTCATATAATGCTTTCACTTTCGGCACTTATACTAGCTCAGGCGAAACCAGACTTCAACTGTCATGGTACGACGGTACAAACCGTGTCTATTTTAACAGAAATTGGAGACCAGCCAATAAAGGATTCATGCATATTGCCGGAACGTACGACGCAAGCACAAAACATGTATCGCTGTATATAAACGGCGAAGAAATCCTATGTGATACAACTACTAAACCGTTGGGGATTAAAGACCTTACTCCTTTAACAATAGGAAGGGGAAGATATACCAATGAAGCTCAGTACTGGAATGGAGTACTCGATGATATAAGAATATATGACGTAGCATTAAGCGAACAGGAAATACGTTCGATATTCGATGAATTTAACCCGGATAATGCCAGCATCCTGGGGCCCGATTCAACTTATATATTTTTCCTCTACCCCAATTACCCCAACCCCTTTAACACAACAACGACTATAAATTACCTGGTTAATCAACCGGGAAATATAAAATTTGCCGTTTATGATGTCCTTGGCAGAGAAGTACGGGTGTTATTTGAAGGATATAGTTCAGCAGGCCCCAAAAGTACTGAATGGGACGGGACGGACTCACACGGGAAAAAAGTTTCAAGTGGGACTTATTTTTATCAGATAAAAGGGGGAAATGGGAAGGCAAGCGCTAGAAAGATGATACTTTTGAGGTAATTGGTACGTAGATGCACACCCACGCACTAACGCACCAACTAAAGAAAAAGGAGAATTTGTTATGAAACGTTTTTCTAAAATTTTGTCACTTGTTTTGTTATCAGTTGGATTATCTCTATCATTACAGGCAAGAATTATCCATGCCGGCTCGTGTGAACTAGATAGCGTGCAGGCGGCGATCGAGCGGGCAAATAATGAAGATACCGTTTCGGTACCCAAGGGAGAAAACACATGGAGCAGCCAGCTTTTGATAACAAAAGGAATAACGCTACTTGGCGCGGGGATCGATTCTACCATTATTCGGTACAACGGGCCAAGCGGTTACACGTACGCTATTACGGTTTCACCCGATCTTGAAACAGCCCAGAATAACTATCCTGTAAGAATTTCCGGATTTACTTTTGAGAAGCTGGTCAGAGCATACGCTACGCTACTAATTAAAAACGATCATCATGAATATCCTCTAACTAAAGTAATGATAGATCACAACAAGTTTGTAAATTTGAATTCCGGTGAAACAGAATTCTCAATCGAATTAGATCTGGCAATGTTTGGGGTTGTACATAACAACATTATGCAGAATGGCTCTCATGCATGGCGATATATGGGAGGACTTGGAGGAGGAAAAGAAGTGGAATGCTGGATTCCTGGAAGTCTAAACGCGATGTATTTCGAGGATAATTATATCTATACTACCAGTACCTCTTCCTCTTCTCTTATAATCAGCGGCGGGAACGGGAACCGTTATGTAAGCAGGTACAACACATTTGACCTGTCGTCGAGGGGATCCTCCTCTTTTGCTCAAACACACGATATTCACGGAAATCAGCCCAACAATTCCGGCGCGGGCATCGGTTTCGAGGTATACGGAAATCATCGCATAGGAACTGCCGGAAGGTGGCTGGATCAAAGAGCCGGACAGGTTTTATTCTTTTATAACCAGTGGTCGGGAAGCGCCGGGAACGGAAGTTACTTCGTTTGGGAGGAATATAATGACGACGCTTTCTCGCCATATTCATGTGAAGGAACCTGCTATCTTAAAACCGATTCAGGAAACTGCGTTCAGAGGCCTCATGATTCATATTATTGGAGAAATTTTGGAGGAGCAAACGGAGATGTTTTATCCACAGAATGTGTTATTAATTTCGATCATTATAACCGGGCTTATGACACGGTAGAAGCAGTCATTAATGATCCTCTTTTAATTCTTGAAAACCAGAACTGGTGGCGTGACAACATCATACCTTTTGACGGTACAATCGATCCCATCGGGTCGTTCGGATATTATGGAGGAAGCGCCTGCACTAAAAGCGGAATCGGTTACGGCACGCTCGAAGATATGAACGCTATAGCACCAACCGCAGAAGGGCTTGGTTTCTGGGTAACAGACCAGGAACTTGACCTTGAGGGCATGACCGGACAAAACCCAAGCAATCCCATCAGAGGAACATTATATCGATCCGCAGATAATGGTGTTGGGGGATATGGATGGGAAGCCTACTATACTCCCCACAAATACCCGCATCCTTTAAGAACTTCCGGTTCATTCCTCGATCCCGATACAGATACCACTCTCCAAGCAAATTCCCCGAAAAATTATCCCAACCCATTCAACCGTACAACAACCATCAACTATCAGCTGACAGCTAACGGGAAGGTAACTCTAACAATCTACGATCTCCTCGGAAGAGAAATAAAAACGTTGGTAAACGAATATCAATCGGTAGGATCCCAAAGCGCCCAGTGGGATGGAACGGACTCGAAAGGAACAAAAGTCCCAGGCGGCACTTATTTTTATCAGATAAGAGGGGAAGATGGGGTTGCGGGTGTAAAAAAGATGATATTAGTGAAATAAGGAGTTGGAAATGAAATCTTTTTCTAAAACCATATCGTTAATTTTATTCTCAAATGTATTATCGATGTTATTACAGGCAGCCACATATTATGTAAGTCCAAATGGGACTGGGACATGGGAACAAAGTTTAGAGATAGAAATGCCCTGTAATTTATTAATCGCTAATTCAAATGTCGCTCCCGGCGATACCGTATATCTTCGTGAGGGCACCTATTATCCAACAGGGAGAAATGATTGCATTCATCCAGGACAATCGGGAACATCTGAGAACAGAATAATTTATGAAAATTATAATGATGAAAATGTAATCTTAGATGGCAACAGCAGTGATTCTCCTGAAGCTATTTTATTTTGTGCCGGGTGGAATACCGAAGACCCAAACGACGGGAGAAGCTATATTACAGTCAGGGGTATAAACTTCACGAATTGGAATCAGCTGGGTGAGCTGCGTTATGCTTCTTATAACGAAATAGCGGATTGTGTTTTTTTTGGACATAAGAACTTGAATTGTGATTATAACGGGTTTTATCTCTCACAGCAATCAAAACACAACTGGATCCACGGGAACATGTGGCATTCATTTGGACACTTTGTGGACCGGGATGCCAGTTGTATATTAAATATTGGTCATGACAATGTTGGTGACGCTGAAAATAGCGGTAACGATTACAATACCGTAGAGGGTAATCATTTTTACGCCAGTGGCCATCATGTGGTAGGTGTCAACAACGCGAAATTTAATATAATAAGAAATAATTACTTTCATAATGAAGGATGGTCGACAGAAGGAGCGTGTTCTTTGTGGACTACAGGTGTATGTGGTTATAGAGTAATGTCAATGACAGATGCCAGCGGTCTGGATGTTGCCGGATCGAATTTGCTTGAAGACAATAATATCGCGTACGGCGCTCAGTACGGCGGACCCCATCTAGTGGGTGGAGCCAGTGGTTCAGGTCTAACGATAGATACAGATAAAAATATTGTCAGGTATAACAATTTTTTTGGCAATGTATTAGTTAGCATAAGGATTGGTTCTTCGATTACTAGTAGCACTGGAAATGATAATCGCATATATAATAACACCATTTATTATTGCGGGTATAATTTAGACTCATGGGGTGTTGTCAATGAAGATGATACTCTATTAAACAAATGGGGGGATTATTTGAGAGGAGCCTTCATGTTATATGGTAATTCATGTGATGGAACTCTTGACAATAATGTCATCAAAAACAATTTAGCTCATGATATATGGTCGGAAACAAATAATCTGTCGTCTACCAGCCTTTATTATCCTGCGTTTTATGAGGGGTTCGGCGGCGGCGGAGCTTGCAATACAATAACAAACAATTGGGGGAATAAAGGAGACAGGCAGTCAGCTCCGTTTACTCCTTATTCTAACCCCCAGTTTGTTGATCCGGATATTTCCGATCCAATGGCGTTGATCTTTGTCGATGGTGAGTGGACAGGCAAACCGGACCTTTCACTGCAAGCGTCTTCTCCGGTGATAGACAGCGCGACATATTTAACACAAGCGAACGGCTCGGATTCAAACTCAACAATATTCATAGTCGATGACGCTATTTATTTTCAAGATGGGAAATGGGGTTCGGATTTAGCGAGAGCAACTTTGCATGCCGACTGGATAGCGATCGGTACGGTATTAAATACAGTACAGATAGATTCGATTGATTATAGTACAAACACTATTACTCTTGAATCCCCAATAACGTGGTCAAACGATGCTCCTGTCTGGTTGTATAAGAAATCAGATGGAGATCTCGTACTGTCGGGAAACGCCTCTGATTATGGCGCGCATGAGTATGGAACATCCGGCATCACCTCCCCAAATATAAACCTTCTTCCCAACTACCCCAATCCCTTCAACACGACAACAACTATTAATTACTCGGTAACGAGAGAAGGAAATATTCAGCTTATCATATATGATATACTCGGAAGAGAAACAAAAACACTGGTGGATGAATATCAAACCGTAGGGCCAAAAAGCATAGCATGGGATGGGACAGATTCGAAAGGAAAAAAAGTAAGTAGCGGAACTTATTTTTATCAAATAAGAGGGGAGAATAGCGGATCAAGCACCAGGAAGTTGATACTGTTAAAATAAATCAAGGAGGAATCTATCATGAAGTATTTCTTAAAAAATCTTATAATAGTTTTGATATTTATCGTATCACCTAAAGCATTACACGCTAAAATTATCTATGCGACGTGTGGAGAGGAAAGTGTGCAAGATGCGATTAATGAGAGTGTCAACGGAGATACAGTGTTAATCCAAGAGGGATCGGCAGAATGGATAGCAGACGTTAAGTTAGGAAAACAACTAACCTGGGGAACGTCGCCGACTTTCGAGAGTAAAAGCATCACGATAAAAGGCAAAGGTATAGACAAAACTATTATAAATGCTTCAGATGCTAAACTAGCCATAATAACGGAAGAAGGAAAGCCTGTTAGGATAACGGGTATCACATTTCGCGGTCCACAAAATGGGTCAGGTGGGATTGTATGGATATATGGAACAGGTAAAGAGGTAAGGGTTGATCACTGTAAATTCTATAATGTTAAAAAGGGGCGTTCTATTTATCTGGTAAATGTTTATGGTGTAGTGGATCATTGTGAATTCATAGAAACGGAAGAACATTCTAATTCAGGTTTTAGTACGAACGGTATATTCGGCGACGATGGAAGTTCTGCTTGGGCAAGACCCCTTACTCTTGGTTCCGCTAATGCGTTCTATATCGAAGACTGTTATATTCATTTTTACACTTCGTATGGAAACGGAGGAGGGGATAATTATTGCGGAGCCCGATATGTCTTCCGGTACAACGATTTAATTAATGCAGATTGCGGTCATCATGGTTTTGATTCGAGTACGAGGTCGACGTTCTCCTGGGAAATTTATGAGAACGTATTTACCTGGTTGGGTAATATACGAACCGGAGTGAATGCTGTCAGTTCCAGGGGAGGAACGGGCGTTATCTTCAATAACAAAATATACAATCCGCAATCAGAGGGAACATATAAGTACGCATCATCTATTGAATTTTCAAGCTATAGATCAAAAAATACCATGCCTGTAAACAGTCCTATATGCGATGGTTCAAATGAGGTTGATGGGAATAGTGCTATTGAGGCCGGTACAGCGTCCGGTCCGTCATCAGAAACAACAATATTTTGCGAAGGGAAAAACTGGACGCTGGGTGAATGGACAGGATATTTCGCCTGGAATCTTACGGACAATAATAGTATAGCATTGGTCGAATCAAACACAAAGGATTCACTGATTGCTCCGCTGTTTATTCTTAAAAAAAACGGTTTATGTTATAATACGGTTGCTTCACCGACAACTATGTTATGTGAATCCGCAAATTGGATACCCAACCAGTGGGCTGGATACACAATTATAAATCAAAAAGATTTTAGTTCGGGAGTAATTACCTCAAACGATACAAATACTATTACAGCCGTTTTAAGCGGAGGAACAAGAAACTCATGGCTCAGGTATGATATTTTTAAAATAGTTTCATTTACCCCTGAGAATGGTTCTGACCTCCGATGGAACCCCGGAGATCAATTCAAACTGGCAAATGGGTATCCATGTCTCGATCAAAATGGATATACTAATATGATAGAGGGAGAAAGCCATCTGCCGCAGAAATCCGAACCGATTTATGAGTGGAATAATAAATACGACGGAGTTCACAAAGATATTGAGCTAAATAAAAATTTCGCGCCGGAATGCTATAACCACGTTAAGGAAAACAGAGATTACTTTAATGAAACTTTTAGACCAGAGTATGTACCATATCCTTATCCGCACCCATTAACCTATTCTGACCCTCAGGGGAAGGCGCTCCAACTAGAATACGGTTTATCAGGTTCGTCGATTGATTTAAATTGGAACTCAATTGACAGTGCGGATAGTTACCGCATACTCCGTGATTGGGAAGAAGCCGAATTAAAGATAACAGAAACAAACTGGTCCGAGAGCGCGCCTCCGGATGAAACAGTATATATGGTTTACGCGATAAGAAATTCGGACGGAAAAACATTCGCGGCGGAAGGAGTTCTCGTAGGCGAGGGCGGCGGCGTCACCCCCACTCCCCTGAACCTCCAACCCAATTACCCAAACCCTTTTAACACAACAACTACAATCAACTATTCGATAAATCAGGCAGGAAATATGCAACTTATTATATATGATATAATAGGACGAGAAATAAGAGTACTGGTAGACGAATATCAAACCACAGGTCCCCAAACCACCGAATGGGATGGAACAGATTCACACGGGAAAAAAGTTTCAAGTGGGACTTATTTTTATCAAATACGAGGAGAAAATGACGAGGCGAATTCGAAAAAGATGATATTTTTGAAATGAGATTGACAATAAAGAGACAAGAATCTCTATGTGCTCTGTGGTAAAAAATGGGAGTTGCAAGGAATAAATTTTGCCTTGCTTGACAGAATAAACAAAAAGCATAACTTAAAAATAAAGAAAATGGAAAAACACAATTTTCGTCTTAAATCTAAACTGTTAATAACAATTCTTTTAATTACGCAAATAAGTTTTTTGTTAAACGCTTCTGACAACAATCTTAAACTTAATGATTCAGGATACTTCGAGACTCGCGGATTCAATGTTCTGGTTTACAGTAACTGGTATAACGAAAATTTCGACGATTCGAAAATAAGCGGAATCGAAATTATCCATCATGAAATACGAACAGCTACAAACGGCGACGTACGGCTGGAACCCACACCCGAACAATGGGACCCATTTCCCAATCTAATAGAAAGAAAAATAAATAAAAAAGATAACAGTATCGAAGTATTATTAAACTATCCTAATTATGATTTCGGGTTTAAGATAAAAGCAAAGGCGAAAGACGAAGGAATCCTCCTCAGTGTTCATCTCGAAGAAAAACTTCCGAAAGAACTCGAAGGAAAAGCCGGCTTTAATCTTGAATTTCTCCCATCCGCTTATTTCGAAAAAGCTTATATAATGGATAAGAAAACTGGGACTTTCCCCCTCTACCCCACCGGACCGACAAAAAAAACAAAATCGGGTGAGGTGGAACCGAAACCGATAGCAAAAGGCAACCAATTCACTCTCGTCCCTGAAGATCCCGAAAGACGCGTAACTATAACGTCCAAAGATAACGAACTTCTCTTATACGATGGTCGTAACAAAGCACAAAACGGATGGTTTGTGGTGCGCAGTCTTATTCCAGGTAATAAATCCGGTAAAGTTATAGAATGGTTCTTAAAAGCCAATACAATTCCCGGCTGGATACGAAAACCTGTTATAGGTCACTCACAATTAGGATATCATCCAAGTCAAAAAAAGATTGCAGTAATAGAATTAGACAAAAATGATACGCCTCTTAAAACCGCTCGTTTGCTAAAAATAACAGAAGAAGGAAAATTTATAGAAAAACATAAATCTGAAATAAAAAAATGGGGTAAATTTTTCCGATATAATTATTTCACCTTTGATTTTACACCTATAAAAGAAAACGGCTTGTACCTAATCGAATATGGCGAAGTCCGTACAAAACCTTTTAGAATTGCAGAAGATGTTTACGAAAAGGCATGGCATCCCACACTAGATATTTTCTTCCCCGTGCAGATGGACCACATGTTTGTAAACGAAGCCTATAGAGTCTGGCATGGAGCCTCACACTTAGACGACGCCCTGCAGGCACCTGTAAATCATAAACACTTTGACATGTATGCTCAGGGTCCAACAACGGATACCCCTTATAAGCCGGGAGAACATATCCCGGGATTAAATATCGGAGGCTGGTTCGATGCGGGCGATTATGATATTCGAACACAAACACACTATTCTGTAATAACAAATTTAGTTCTAACCTGGGAAAATTTCCATCCGACACGCGATGAAACCACTATCGACCAGAAAAAACGTTATGTAAATATTCACCATCCGGATGGAATCCCGGACATACTACAACAAATAGAACACGGAACTTTGGCTCTTATCGCACAATATAGAACAGTCGGACACGCGATTCCGGGAATCATTTCATCCGATTTATCCCAATATACTCATCTCGGGGATGCGCTAACCAAGACGGACAATCTTATATACAATCCCGAACTGGATAGTCTTGAATCAAACGGATACCAGAGTGGCATTCCAGACGACAGATGGGCTTTTACAAGTAAATCGACCGCCCTTAATTATGGTTCCGCGGCAGCTCTCTCAGCTGCTTCCCGCGCCCTGTGGGGATACAATGATAAACTGGCAGAAGAATGTCTTACAACAGCTAAAAAAGTTTGGGACGAAGAACACAGTCACAAGCCTGATACATTTAAGAGCGGCAATACAACGGGCGGACCGCTGGCATCAGAAGAGCTAAAGTGCGCGGTCGAACTTTTAATAAGTACAAAAGAGGATAAATACAAAAAAAGAATAAAAGGATTAATTAAGGGAATAGAAGAGGAACGGCTGATTTTCTCCGCCATAACTCTCACCCGCGCTATACCCTATATGGATAAAACATACGAAGAAGAAATGAAAGAACTGGTAAAGTCAAATATAAAGTTTATCGAAGGATTAGAGAGAGAAAATCCTTACGGAATCCCTATACCAACACGAGGCTGGGGCGGAAGCGGATTGGCTATGTTTCTTTCTACCTACAATTATTTTTTGCATAAAGCTTTTCCCGACTTAATCGACAGGGAATACGTATTTAAAGGTTTAAATTATATTTACGGATGCCATCCCGGCTCGGATATTTCATTTGTCTCGGGTGTGGGTACAGATTCAAAAATGGTAGCTTATGGAAGCAATAGGGCTGATTATTCCTTTATCGCCGGAGGTGTGGTCCCCGGAGTTATCATTCTCAAACCCGATTTTCCGGAAAACAAAGAAAACTGGCCTTTTCTCTGGGGAGAAAATGAATATGTCATCAGCGGTGGAGCGTCTTATATATTCCTCGTAAACGCCGCGAATGATTTGTTGAACTGATCCCAACAATTACAAAAAAGTAATTTAATCACTAAACACACAAAACACACAAAATATTTTTGTTGTTTTTAATTCATAATTCAAAATTAAAAATTCATAATTCTTGCGTTCATAATTATTATCGTCCTTAATCCTCGCTCACCTACTAGTATTTTCTTAGTCCGAACCGCTAACTACAGATTCTCCATTCACCGAATAAGATAGAACATTTACAGTACAAGCTCCTTCGGTATTATCCCAGTACTCGTTGCCCAATTCCATGCCGGATACCCAGAGAGTATCACTTCTATTGTACCTATCCTTTATGTAATCTACAAACAGTTTAAAATCAATCGTAGATGGAATTCTTTGTTCCCCCGAAATTCTGAACTGATGATAATCCCAATTGTCAAAACTATAATATTGGGCATAATCGTAAATGTTTTCATCATCAGTAATTACATCCTGAGCCACTATACCAACTCCCTCATGGGTAGGTCCCCAACCGAACCATATCATAACTTCATCGGTTATGGACCCTGAAACATTATTGCCTCCCGGTTCCTGCTCAGTCAACCAGAATTCAAAAGCGAGATTCCAGTTGTCTCCAATTGCGGTAAACACTATATCCGTACCAGCGTCAAAGGAATTTAGATCTTTAATTTTTACAGGAAAAAGCTCAGCTTCAGTTTGCGTACCCCAGGGTTTTGTGCCACATATAACCTCTGGATAATTTGGATCTGTATCGCCTGTTGAATCTCTGTGCCATTCCCAGCCATAACTATCATCAGTATACAATATAATTGATTGATCACATGCACTTGAATTACATGAAGTTCCCCAGTCGTTATTCAAGAGTATAAAATCACCATCACTTAGCTCAATCGATGCCCCAAAGTGTCTTTTTCCTCTACCTGTGGAGCTGGAGGAGGGCCAGGAGGAGGGCCGGTGCTGGTCGCTTTACAAGAAAAAAGGAAAGAAAGAGCCATAAGAATAATTAAAAGTGATTGTAAGTAGTATTTCCTTTTATTTTTTAAAAATTTCATAAGACCTCCCAATATTTAAGAAATTCTTCATTTAATTATATATATTATACTTTTTTATTATATAAGTCAAGCGGAAGTCTTACCCCATTCTATTTCGCATTTTTTACCACAGTCTTGACACAAAAACAAATTTTAGTACTATTTACGACGAACGACTTAAATACAAAAGACAACAAAAGAATGTTTTTAACTGTAACTTTTATATCTAATCCTTAGATAAAGAAATTATAGGAGGCATTCCGCATGAACAGAAAAATTCTTGCCAAAAGATTTTCAATTTCAGCAGCCCTAATCACACTATTGAGTGTATCAGCCTTTGGGCAGACCGATGATATTGTATACGGAGATTTGATTCAATTCAACGACAACGGCGCCTGGTGCTGGTATCAGGATGAACGAGCTGTCGTCGATACCACAGGAGGATACCTGATTGTTGGTTCCATTGCCTCGGATTCGGGCTGTGGTAATCTTCCTCGTTTCGGAGACGTTGAAGCGGTTGTTTTCGACTTTCAATCAATGATAGGGCAAAGAAATGTTCTCAGACAGGGCGGCGGTCAATTTTATTGTGACGACCATCACGCACCCGGTATTTTAGTACGTCCCGACGGAAAATATACCGCTTTTTACGCGGCACATTTTGGCCTGCAAAGTTCCTTTTTCAGGATATATGATTCCGGCGTATGGGGAACGGAATATGAATTCAGCTGGGACGATTCTATACCCGGCGGTTCAGATTATCAAACAACTTATTCTAATTTATATTATCTTTCTCTTGAGGATAGAATGTTTAATTTTTCGCGCGGCAACGACGGAGGGTGCCCAAACTTTATGTATTCCGATAACGGCGGAGACAGATGGGCATACGGCGGGCAATTAGCAGCTGGCACCCCGGGAGTAGGGGGATATGGTAAAGGTTATTACAAATACTGGGGAAACGGCGTCGACCGTATCGATTTTATCTGTACGGAAACTCACCCCCGCAATTACAACACCAGTATATACCACGCCTACATGCAAAACGGCAAAGTATACGACTCTTTTGGCGATAAAGTAGATTCTGATATGTATGATAAATCATTTATTCCAACAACAAATAATTTCACAACCGTTTTTGCAGCTAATACAGTTTTGAATAGTTACACGATGACACACTGCTGGAATATGGATGTGCAAACATATGAAGACGGAACAATCGCAACAATAATATCGGCAAGAACCGGCGGTAGCTCGAGCAATCCCGACCATGCCTTCATATACTGCCGTTTTGACGGATCAAGCTGGGAGTCCACGTATCTATGTCAAGCGGGGAAAAAGATGTACAGCTCCGAAGAAGACTATGTTGGTTTAGGAACATTACATCCCAATGATCCGACCACAATTTATATCTCAACGCCTTTCGATCCGCGAGATGACGTCACAGATTTAGGTGTTCGTGAAATCTTTAAAGGAGTCACTCACGATAGCGGAGCAACCTGGGACTGGACTCCTATCACTATGCACTCCGAAAGAGATAATTTCCGACCAATAATCCCCCAGTGGGACGAAAATAATATGGCATTATTATGGTTCAGGGGAACCTATTTCAGAGCGCAAGAATATGATGCCGCCATTGTCGGAATCATCGAACATTCATCGGATTCGATAGTACTAATGAGCTATGTAGATGCTTCAACGGAAAACACGTTTCTCGCGGATGGTTCGCCCCTTAATTCAACGGGTCCTGCTGAAGACGCGGGAGCAGCGGATGACCAGTGGCACCAAAGGACTTCTTACGGAAACGGCAACTCTGTACTAACATCCGCGGAAATAGACTTTGAAGACGCACCTGCCATAAAAACGCAGGTGACGGATATCGAAGAAGGAACTTATGACGTCCGGGCTAACTTCTGGGCGAATCCCGATGATGACTGGAGAATTGAAGCAGGACTCTCACAAGATAACATGCAAATTTTTAGGCAAATGGCTTGCAAGCAGGTAATGAACAAAGATCATAATACCGAACTCGTATTGACAGGTGGGGGCAATACATTTCTCTATCAAGCTTACCTCGGAAGGGTTGTAATTGAAGGGGATGATACCCTGAGTGTTTTTGTTGACGATAAAGCGATCAAGGTCGGCCCCGCAGGTGCTGAAGTAGGCGACATTTGCCGCACATGGTATGACGGAATTAGTTATTCTCACCCTGGACAACATCCGGGGGATTTAAGTATAATTGAATACAACGAACACGAAAAATCTCCGCTCGGATTCGACATGAAACAAAACTATCCCAATCCATTTAGCTCAAGTACGAACATAAGTTATGTACTGTCAGGGCCTGCCCATGTTAAATTGAGTGTATTTAACATGCTGGGACAAATAGTAGCAACTCTGGTTGACCAGGAAATGAGTGTTGGTACCCATAACGAGAGATGGGATGCGCAAAATGTACCTTCAGGCATTTATTTTTTAAAGATAACTGTAGGGGAAAATTCTATTACGAAAAAAGCAATGTTAGTAAGATAACAAAATATTATTTTAAGAACTTTGAACTATAAGTTAGACAACGTGAAAAAATACTGACTTAATCTTATTGCTAAAATTGGGATTGTGTGTCTTAACAGACGTTCCAAGGCACATGGTTTACACTTTGTGATATAATATTAAAATTATTTTTTAGAGTTGCAAGGTCTAAATCGGGGTCCAGCGTCACATCCATCTTCTTGGATAGTAGTTTATCAAGATTGGG
>Ga0307434_1000068_pt1 | contig 90521 bp, 67 predicted proteins | sample SalMarWE160220MG_FD_202156 | JGI IMG/M metagenome (GOLD analysis project Ga0307434, IMG submission 202156) | Salt marsh sediment microbial communities from the Plum Island Ecosystem LTER, Massachusetts, United States - WE1603-220 | ecosystem: Environmental > Aquatic > Marine > Intertidal zone >... | reverse complement strand
CTGGTCTTAACTTCGACAAAGACAAGCGTCCCATCACAATCGACCATAATCAGGTCGATTTCGCCGGTCTTGCAGTAGAAGTTGCGAGTGAGAGTTTTGAGACCTTTGCGTTTGAGAAATTTCTCGGAGCGTTTTTCACCCCATCGGCCGAGCAGCTCCCTGTCCGCCAGCAGCCTGCGTTTGTTCGGCAGCAGATTTCGTATCTCGTGTTTCGTATCGATCTCGTTATCTTGAGATGGTGTGGTCGCTATGCCGCTGTTTGAGCCTGACGGACTTGCCGGTCCGATCACGCAGATAATAGAGCTTGGCTCGCCTGGTCTTGCCGCTTCGGATCGGCTTGATATCGAGGACATTAGGCGAATGCAGCGGGAAGATTCGTTCGACCCCCTCGTTGCCGACCATTCGCCGGACCGTGAAGTTTTCATTAATACCCCGGCCTTTACGGGCAATGACCGTGCCGGAAAATATCTGCGTTCGCTCTTTATCGCCCTCTTTGATACGGCAGTGAACCTCGACGATATCACCTATCTCAAAGTGAGGGACCTTGTCCTTAAGACTATTGCTTTCAACGGCGTCTAAAATTTCAGTTTTCACTGATTTATCTCCTAAATCTATAGTCGTTAGTTCCTGGTAGGGTGTGCACAGCACACCATTTTCAAAGCTGGTTGGCTACACTTAACCGGCTTTCAATGGGTCTTAGCTAAGTATAGACCTACACACTAACGACAAAATACCAAACCAAGGATGATAACGACCTTTCGTTCCAATAGCAAGCATTTTTTCAAAATTTACCATTTCGAGGCGCATTTTGCCTTTTGTAACTGACTACCGTCATATCCCTGACGGGCAAAATTTTTGAACAAAATCATTGATTTGGCACAATTTGTTACTTTACTAACCAGCCGTTAGGCTTTACAGGAGATTTGATGTGTATCTGTGGATTAATCAAAGCATTGTACAGGTGTTTTTACATTTTTTTAGAAATTTGTAGCCTGTAGGGTTGCTGCCAGTTGATACTTCGTGGACAAAACAATAGGCGGAAAGAAAGATATCTGGTGGATTCTCGAAGGGCAGGACTATCCCAGATTGGCCTGGGAATTGACCGAATGAGACTCTCATATCTTCGCCGAGAACCAGTTGGGGGGTAATAGCCAATAACAGCAAAGTTTCAGACAAATGCCTTCAGAGGAAAACGGATGTCGCCGGTACGCGGAAGGATTTACACTTGCTCCCACTGTTTTGTTTGAAAGTTATATCTTTTAACAATTCTGGCCGGGTTGCCGACAACATTATCCCCAGAGCAAAATACGTTAATAAACACCTCTATAGCATAATGAATATATATACAATTAACCCATATATCCCATACATTCTATTTGTACCTTTTTATCCATATTCTCGCGAGTGGGAATTCTTTGAAAAATAATAAATAATTCCATCATCCATTCTGGGGGATTTGAGAAATAGTATTTGAAAGGTCGTAATATGTGGATATAAAAGGAGCCCCCGCTTTACGGAGGGAAAGAGTAAATAAAAGCAGGGGCTCAACAAAAACGAAAAGTATTAAACTCAAAGCGTTATCATACTTGCATACTGATAATACTCTTACAGTGTTCTGCGTCTGCGCAGCCAGCTTACAAAACCTACACCGAGACTGCCCAATAAAATGGCGCCCGGGGCGGGAATCACTTCGGCAATACCTTCGATGTTGTAATAGCCCGGCCTTTGGTGATCCCAGTCGTTCCATCCACCGGTTGCCGCATTCCAATTCAGGACGGCATAATCCTCGCCGATGGCCGGCGGCATCATGTTGTTGGGCTCACCAGAGTCCCAGTTAGTATAGGTTACAGGCTCTCCGCTCGACCAGACCCAGGTTCCTTCCACGGCTGCATCTGTGAAACCAATCCAATAGTAAGTCTGGTCTCCGAAAATCGCCCTGAGCCATGCTTCTTCTGCAGCATCATTAATCGTTACCAGGTGGCCGCCCAATGCGATAGCGTTGCTCTCCGCATTGTCCCAGGATCCGTTAGCTCCGGAAGAGACAATGTCATACCAATGATTAGTGGCCGGGTTGTAAACCGGAGCACATCGAGCGATGTCAACTGCACCGAGTAAGCAGGCGGCAACACAGAAAATTATAAACATCTTTTTATTCATAATACTCCTCCTCAATATCTGATTTCCAATTACCTTAAACTCGGAGGATCTTGGCCATTGACCCTCTGTGTTTTTATATGAAGTAAGGTTACTAATCAGGTATGATTGAGCGGACCACGAACTACATGGTTAAAAGAGATGCAGATGGAAAACGAATATTCCGCCTGACACCACTCCTCCGTCTCATGCCGTATTACCTCACTCCAACTCTGTTCCTAACCTGATCACGCATCAGGTAGTTGCCCAGGAACCGTGGATACGTAATACGCACGAAGCTAAAATCTCAGAAAACACTCCATCTCTGCTTACTCATTTTTACCAAATATCCTATATTAGTGTCAAGAAATATTTCATAAAATCTCTAAAAAGTCTAAAAATACGTAGTCACCACAACGTACAATCCGCCCTGAAGGGCTTAAAAAGGCTGATATTAAGGGGGCAAGATTTTCATTTATGAGAAGCTTTAGCGGCATAATCCATTCAAATAAGCCTCAATTTGTTGCAACTTGGTCATGATTTTGATAGGATGATATTGTTTGATCGCGGTCGAGTTTTCAGGAGTGTTCAAAAGAGTATTCGTGAAATACTTACGTTGCCTGGGAAAGGCATGCTCCACTTAAACCAGCTTTCGGCAGCAAGTGGTTGCAGTAAAAGGAGAAGAGTGATGAGAATTATGATGCACATTTTTCACCCTGTCCTATTCACAGTTTTCGTACTGGCCGGCCAGTGTTCGGCTCTGCAAATCGAATGGGCTCCCATAGCTGCCGATCCGGGCTATCTTCTGGCACCTCCGAACATCTACAACGAAGGTGGGATCGATCATAGCTGGGCAAATGCCGCTTTCAAAGACCCGGGACAGCGGGATCTGGCCTCCTTCAGAGACGAGATGGAACAACCGGGCCGGTACGCAGGCGGTATTGGCTGGGATTCTCTGCCCGTCGGGACGGAAATTGCCAACATACAGGTAGTCGACCTGAACCTTGTCGGTTTACCGTTTGAGGCCAATGTCCTGAGCACAACCAATTCGAATTCGATCAAAGTTATCGAATGGCCGCCGCCGCCCGATCCGACTTCCGCAGGCTCGACATCCGGCACACAACTTATCGCTCATTTAGATCCAAGCGGCCCCAGCGAGTGGATATTGGAGTTTCAGACGCCGGAAGATTACTGGCTTCAGGGCTTCGGCATAGTGCTGGCCAATTCGGGATGGAACTTCGGCGGGGCCTCGATTTCATTCTACGATCCCCAGGGCAACAGCACCGAATTCGACTTCGCGGACGGCGTGCGTTTCCCCGACCATTCAACCGATGACAACTTCATCGGCTTCTGGAGCGAGACGCCCATTACCAGGGTCAGGATTTCAGCAGACCAGACGACATTCATAGGACGGTTTGACGACGTAGCACTTGTATTTGTTCCCGAGCCGGGTACAATTATCCTGTTAGGCCTCGGCAGCATGGCACTGCTAAGACAGCGCCGGCGACAAATGAGAATTTAGCAGTTTAGCTTTGCAACTGTTGCTCTACACGTTGGCTTGATCGGCTACTGTTTCCTGCCATTGGTGGATTTTCATTGCCATATTTCGGACAATGCTTTTGACTACTCTCATCTTCCATTTTTCCTCTCCTGCTCATAGAGTAGATGTTAAGTGCCCTTGGCCTTTTGTGCTAATTCGTCGCAGCGTATTCGCAGGGATTCTAAGGTTTTTTTGTATTTTTCGTCTTTAGCCAGGTTGATGCTCTCGGTCGGATCGAGCTTCAGGTCGTACAATTCCTCATAACCATAATCGGTGTAGCGGGCGTATTTGTAATCCGGAGTGCGGACAGCTACGGTTTTGGCGATTGTTTTGTGCTCGAACGGATGTTCGTAGAAGAATTCGGTTCGCCATTTGGTTTTTTTGCCTTTAAGCAGCGGCACGAGACTGCGGCCCTGCATCTGATCGGGTGGTTTAACGTCGGCCAGCTCCAGAATCGTCGGCGCGATATCAACATTCAGCGCCACTTGCTTTAAAACCCTGCCGCGAAGCTTCTTGCCAGCCCTGGGGTCAAAGATAACTAACGGCACACGGATCGATTCTTCATGTGGGAACCATTTACCAGCCAAGCCGTACTCGCCGAGATAGAAACCGTTGTCGCCGATAAGCATCAGGACCGTATTATCGTCAAAATCGAGTTGCTTCAACTGCTCTCTGATTTTACCGATGACGACATCGACGCCGAAGATCAGGCGGTAGTAGCTCTTGACGGATTCCTGAAACTTTTCCGGCGTGGAAAAACGGATGTCCCAACGCCTGCGGGCCTCAGAGGTGCGGAGGAATTCCGGCAGGGCTTCGAAATAATGCCGGTCGGCTTTCTCCGGAACCGGAATAATCGTATCCTTATATAGGTCTTTATAAGCGCGGTCGTAAATGAACTGGCGCGGATCGCTATCCTGAACATGCGGTGCTTTGAAACTCACTGACAGGCAGAAGGGCTTTTCCTTCGAGCAGCCCTGCAGGAATTCAATCGCCTGCTCGCCCATTATCTGCGTGAGGTGTTTATATTTGCCGTCCTTGTCCTTGTTTTCGTATCTGCCCTGGCCGGGGAAGCCCTTCCAGTAATCGTACTGGTCAATCGGCAGGTCTCTCTTGGGCCCAACGCCGTACTTGCCGATAAAGCCGGTTCGATACCCGGCAGTGCGGAGCTGCATCGGGTATGTCTGCGCCAGCGCATTCGGCGTAAAATGCGTAGCGAAGTCCTTGATGCCGTGCCGGCTTGTCCACTGGCCGGAGAAAATGCTCGCCCGGCTGGATGCACAGATCGAGGTGGTGACAAAGGCGTTAGTGAACCGCACGCCGCCCTTTGCCATCGCATCCATATTCGGTGTTTGAATAATCGGGTTGCCCGTACAGCCCATCGTGTCGGCCCGCTGGTCGTCGGTCAGCAAAAAGACGATATTCGGCGGCTTTTCAGGGTTGGCCCGTCCGATGATCCCACTCTCACATCCGGCCAAACCCATCCCCGCTGCCAAAGAACCACCAGCCGCCAAACTAAGAAATTCACGTCGATCAAGTTTCTTCATTTCTATCTCCTTTTGCCGACAGAGTTAGCCCCAAGATTCTCAGGCACACAACGCTATCGGCAGTATAGCGCCGTGTGTGATCAATTTACTGGAGCGCCAACGAGTTGTCGTTTTTTGCCTTTCATCGTATTAAAGATATCCAGTTGCATTGCCTTTTCATCGATCTGACGGATGATACGCACACTTGTTGGGCCATCGGTGACAGACCAGCGATAATCCTTTTGGGGTCCAGCCACTAAGACAGGTTGGGTCTGTTTGATCCAGCCCAATCGCAAACGCTGACTGATAATTGCCGATAAACAAGATGGATCGAAAAGTGGCTTATTACGTGCGGGCGTGATTTTCTTGAGATATTGACCCAGTGGGTGGTCGGCGTAGAGATGTCCCTCACTGCGCTTGTCAATACGTACGCGGGCACCCACCGGTGCGGGCATTATCCAGGTCTCCAGGCCGCTGTGCGTCACTACAAACATCGACCACGGATCATTGTTACCGTTAAACTCGTTGGTGATTTCATTATTTGAGCCGCCCAGCCACATTACCCGCATTCTGTCTTTTAGCTCCAGGTCATCGGCGCGTGCCTGTAAAATGGCACTGGCCACATTCGTTCCTGGTCCGACCGGCACGACCCAAACCGGGTTGGTCGGTGAGGCTCCGCGGGCAGCGGCGAGAATCGCTTCGCTTGCTTGCGTAATAATCGGTCTCGTATCCCGCCAATCATCGCTTCCGGGCACCTTGAGCGGCTGATTTGCACCGCGAAAAACAAACGGCACCCGATGCTCCGGCAGCCCGCTCTTCTTGGCCAGATTTAGAATGTTGAGGATTTCCTCGTAGTTGATCGGTTCCTGACCGCCGCCGTGATGAACGCTGTTGGTGCCCAGTATGTCCAGCTCGCTGAACAGTGCGTAGCCGAAGTAATGCTGGTCGTCCTGCTCGTTCTTCTGATCGGTATCCAGGAACACTTGGGGCACGTGCAGCGTTTGGTCAGTGTGTGCCCGCACAATAGCCAGGCAGTCAACTTCATATTTGCCATCCGACACGGTCAATTTGACCTTGTAGATTCCAGCGCGGTCGTAGGCGTAACGGATTTGACGGCCCTGTCCTGTTTTCCCGTCGCCAAAATCCCATTGATAATCTGTGATCCGACCGACAGAGCCATCTGCTGCGAAGTTGATCGGCTTGCCGACCATAACCGGCCCGGTTAGCGGCGTGATGCGAGCCTGGATTGGAGGTGCCACGGTGATGGTTCGCCGCAATTTCCTCGTGTTCTTGCCATCAGAAAATTCCAGCGCCACTTCGAATGTCCCGGTCCGGTCAAAAACATGGGTAACATTTTTGCCGACTGCTTCTTCGCCATCGCCAAAGTTCCACGACCAGGATCGAATCTTACCGAGTAAGGGCGTCGCATCAAATCGCACAGGAGTTCCGGCACGAGTAGGCCAGCGGGGAAGTTTCACCTCTACGTCGATTGGCGGGCAATAAGCAACAATCCAAGAGATGCCTTCTCTGCCGCAGAAATGAATGCTCTTGATTGGCGTCTTGCTGTCTTTGCTGAACACGCTTACGCGAATGGCGTCAAATCGGAGGGGTTTTGTCGCGGGGCCACCCCAGGTGTATGTGCCTCTGTCGTACCAGCCACCCACATCGTGAGCATTAGTCAACCACTTTCCATCGCTACGCAACTCGATTTTCCATGCTGTATCTGGCTGCGGCTGATTGTCATATACACCACTAAGAACAATCAGGTTGGCCTCAATGGGCTGTGGCCATTGTGCCATCCACCACGCAGGCCGATTTTCAGGTACCACACCCAGGTCCTGGCCAAATCCCACGCCGTACTCATGCCACTCGGATGACTTGACGAAGCGACGATGCTGTAGATCATAAATTATATGATCCGCCGCACCGCGTAAGCCTTTTTGATAAGATTTGAGGTTGCCGGTGACCTTCGCATCGACCAGAAGGTTACGCGTCCACTCTGGTATGCGAACCGCTGCGTACGTGTCGGAATACTGTGTGCAGAAAATGAGAATTAGCGAATGTGCCAATAGTCTGTCAATGGGTTTCATCGTGGTCTCTCCGTGTTAATAAATCCGGGCGGTTTTTTTTTGTTCGTTCGAGGGATTGTTGGCGTCGCCATTCGGCGATTTTGGCGTGGTCGCCGCTTAGGAGAATGTCGGGGACTTTCATGCCGCGAAAGACTTCCGGCCTCGTGTAGTGCGGGTATTCGAGAAGACCATCGCTGAATGAATCGTCTTTTGCCGAATCTTCGTCACCGAGCGCCCCGTCCAGCAGTCTGACCACCGCATCGATGATAACCATTGCCGCTAATTCTCCGCCGCTCAGGACGTAGTCGCCGATTGAGATCTGCTCGGCGCCCAGGCCCGTGCGTATCCGTTCGTCGAATCCTTCATACTTGCCGGCGATAAAAATCAGGCGTTTTTCGGCGCTCAATTCCAGGGCTTTGGCCTGGTCGAACTTCTGGCCCTGCGGTGTCAGCAGCAAGACCCGGCCTTTTTCGGGCGATAGCTTTTGGACGTGCTCAAAGCAGTCGAAAACGGGCCCGGGCATCATTACCATTCCCGGCCCGCCGCCATACGGCTTGTCATCAACCTTCCGATAGTTGTTTGTGGAAAAATCCCTTATATCGGTTAGCGCGATTTCGATAAGGCCGCTGTCCTGAGCCCTCTTGATGATCGAGCAGCTCAAAGGCGAATCGAACATATCCGGAAAAAGCGTAAGAATATCTATCCTCATCGCTCTTGCCTGTCTATCAGCATTAAGCCGATTCCTCTTTGGGTTTATCTTCTGCCTTATCTTCGGCGGCATCGGCCTCAGGTTCTACCTCGGCTTTCGCTTCCGGCTTGGCTTCAGCTTTCTTTTCAGCTTCCGGCTCGGCCTTTTCAGGCTCAGGCTCAGGCTCGGCCTTTTCTTCTACTGCTTCAGGTTCGGCTTTTTCTTCCGCCGGTTCGGCTTCAGCCTCAGTTTTCTCCTCAGCTACTTCGGGTTTGGTTTCTTCCGCCTTGGCTTCTGTCTCGGGTTTGGCCTTTTCAGGCTCAGGCTCGGCCTCAGCTTTTTCTTCTACTGCTTCAGGTTCGGGTTTTTCTTCCGCCGGCTCGGCTTTAGCTTCGGTTTTCTCATCAGCTACTTCGGGTTTGGTTTCTTCCGCCTTGGCTTCTGTCTCGGGTTCGGCTTTTTCAGGCTCAGGTTCAGCCTCGGTTTTCTCTTCTACTGCCCCTTCCTCCGGTTTTTCTTCTGCTTTGGCTTTAGCTTCTGCATCTGCCTTGGCCTTAGCTTTGGCGTCTGCTTTGGCCTTGGCTTCGGCGTCTGCTCTGGCTGTGGCGTCGGCGTCCGCTTTGGCTTCTGCATCTGCCTTGGCCTTAGCTTCGGCTTCTACTTTGGCCTTAGCCTCTGCTTCTGCCTTGGTCTTTTCTTCGGATTTTGCCTTGGCTTTTTCTTCTATCGCTTCAGCTTCTTTTTTAGCGGCTATTCTCTCGGTACTGTTGAACAGCTTGCCCTTGGCCCTGGCGAGGGCCTTGGCTTTTGTCTGACGAGCTTCTTTTTGTTCCGCGTATTTATGTTTGATCCCATGGCGCAGCAGGATTTGCGAGACGGCGTCGCTTGGTATCGCCCCTTTATCCAGCCAAAATTCCACCCGCTCACGTTTTAAGACAACCTGCTTTGAAGGGTCTTTTTCAATCGGGTCGTAATGGCCCAGCTTTTCAAGTATTCTGCCGTCACGAGGCGTGCGGGATTCGACTGCATTGATTCTAAAGAACGGCCGATGCCGCCTGCCCAACCTTGTCATTCTCAATTTTACTGACATAAATTTTTCCTTTCTTTAATATATAATCAATTTCCGTGACTTACCCAGTGCGAGTCACGAAACACGTTTAGTTTTTTGACAGGATAACAGGATGTACTTGATAATTTATCCTGTTAATCATTTTCTAATACTAAATCTTTGACCTTTCGTTTAACCTCTACTTTTTGCTCTCCAAAGTTAAGTATCAGCCCTACAGGTTTGCCGGTTGCTACCAGGTAGTTGACCAATTGTACCTCATGGGCCAGCGTAGTTTTTCTAACTGATTTAAGCTCCAGTATAACTGTGTCTTCCACTATTACGTCTGCTTTGAATTCTCCAACAACTTCGTTCTCATATTCAACAATAATAGGTTTTTGTGATTCGGCCTTAAGACCATTTTTTCGAAGTTCAATCAATAAGCATTTTTCATAAACAGATTCCAGGAAGCCGAAGCCCATCTTATTATATACATGATAAGCAGCAGCAATAATCTTTTCAGTCAACTCCTTATGTTGCATTTTAGTTATTGAAGTAATATTTATAAATTATCTATGTTAATCCTGTTATCCTGTCCAGGTCTTTTTTTGATCACGAAACACGTTTACAATGCAGGGCGTAGCCATTCAGGAAGATCGCCAGGTTGGCCGGGTCGACCTGGGCGTCGGCGGCAAGTTTTTCGGTCTGCTCGTCGTTCAGCATATCAGCGTTCTCTTTTTCCGTCGGCGTCATGATCGCCACTGCCTTTTTTAACTGCTCCAGTTCTTCTAAGCTCGGCGAGACTAACATGGCCAACTCGCTGGCGCCCTGTATATCATCGAACTGCTCCCTTATCATCTTACCGTAATCGCTGCCGGAGAACCGGGCGACTTTTTCAAGATACTGTTCGATCGAAACTTTGTTCATAATTGTTATTCTACTGTTCCCAGGAAAATTCGAGGGATAAATAATGACAACTTTTTCAATAATCCACAAATAAAATTTGGGTATTTAATGCTTAATTCCCGCCTGGGCGGTAATGAGATGAAACATTATCGTCTTTTCTTTATTTTACCTCTCCGCTTTATGACTCTTTTTCGTTTCGAGCGCTGTTTGATTTTTTTGCCGCTGGACATCATCTGGCTCAGCGATCCCATATTCAATCCGCCTGAGAGCAGGCTCTTGAGCCCGCCGAAGCTTCCGCCGCTGATCGCTTTGAGCATATCCCTGCTGCGTTTAAATGTCTTGACCAGGCCGGAAACATCCTGGACCTGAACGCCCGCTCCGGCGGCAATCCGCCTTCGTCTCGACGATTCGATGAGGTCCGGATCGCGTCGCTCCTTCAGCGTCATCGAATGCACCATCGCTTCCATATGCGTCAGTTCGGCGCCGTCGAGGTCCATGTCTTTGAGCTGGCCTCCCATTCCCGGCATCATTTTGAGCATATCTTTCATGCCGCCCATTTTCTTGACGGCCTGCATCTGCTTGAGGAAATCGTCGAAGCCGAAACTGCCCTTGGCCATTTTCTTCTGCATCTTCTGGGCTTCTTCAACCTCGAAATGCTCCTGGGCCTTCTCGACGAGCGTTATGACGTCGCCCATTCCCAGGATCCGGCTTGCCATCCGGTCGGGGTGAAATTCTTCGAGCTTGTCGAGTTTTTCGCCGATACCGATGAACTTGATGGGCTTTCCGGTAACGGCTTTGACGCTGAGGGCCGCTCCGCCTCGTGCGTCGCCGTCCAGCTTGGTTAAAATGACGCCGTCCAGTTCAAGCCGTTCGTTGAACTCTTTGGCCGAATTGACGGCGTCCTGGCCGGTCATCGCATCGCAGACTAAATAAATCTGCTGCGGTGTGACCGCTTTGGCGACGTTGGCTACCTCATCCATCATATCCTGGTCGATGTGCAGCCGGCCCGCGGTATCGAGCACGACTACGTCGTGACCGTTCTGCCTGGCATATTTGAGGCCGTTCTTTGCAACCTTTACGGCGTTCTTGCTATCTTCGCTGTAAACATCGATGCCTATCTGCTCGCCCAAAACTTTCAACTGCTCGATAGCCGCCGGTCTTTGCAAATCGTCGGCAACCAAAAGCGGTTTCTTGCCGTTAGCGAGGATGTACTTGGCGAGTTTCGCAGCGGTTGTGGTTTTACCGCCACCCTGCAGGCCAGCCAGCATAATCACGGTAGGCCCGGGCGAGATATAATAAATCCGGCTATCTACCGGCCCCATCAATTTCGTCAGCTCGTCACTGACGATTTTGACCATTACCTGGCCCGGATGAAGGCTCTTTATAACATCGGCGCCGAGGGCGGCCTGCGTAACGTCCTTGCAGAATTGTTTGACGACGTTGTAGCTGACGTCTGCCTCCAGGAGGGCCTTGCGGACCTCCCGCATGGCGTCCGAGATGTTCGCCTCGGTAATTCTCCCCCGGCCGGTAAGCGACCGGAAGACCGAGTTAAATTTTTCCGTCAATGACTCAAACATCACTAAAAATCTCTATTCCCAGCCCAAAATGCCCCATTATCGAGCTTCGGACCCCAATAATTTAGACGAACTAAACAGTATAAAGACCCGGAGCAAACTTTGCAAGGGTAAAATCTATCAGAGGCATTTTGGCGAGGTACAAAGGCCTATAGGTTATAAAGTGAAGAAATCATAGCATTTAAAATAGGCGAAATGCCGGAAATACAGTAGCGGTTGAGATCGATTTTAGCATTACCACCAATGATATGGTTCCGAGAAGCGGACGACCATATCACTAAATGGGCGCCATTCGAGATGACCGTCGACGAACAGAACATTGGAACCGACAGGCTTACTGCCGTGGGTAAGGTGGTTGGTGCGATCGAAGATCTGCCAACGATCCCATAAACCGCCTCGGACCTCGACGAAACTGGCCGTCTCGACGTCGGGACCGGTGCTTAGAGTCGCATCCGTCATCAGTTCGGTTGCTGCCGGCTGTTTACAGTTAAGAGTCTTTACCCATTCTTTTTTGGGTGTGCCCTCCAGCTCGACCGTTCTGCCCTGGACGGTGTCCATCATCCAGAAATAGCTGGTGACGCGGTAGAGGCCGCCTCTTCCGGTTTTGGGTTCCACTACCCAGTCGGAATCGGTTCCTATATCAGGGTTCTGGCTGTACTGCCAGAAAATCGCCATTTCCGGTTTTTTAGTCGGGTCTGCCGGGCAATAGAATGTGCGTCTGTCGCCGCCCGTATCCATAATATAATCGGTCGTGCTGTAAGCGATATCCCACAGCCAGTTTCCTCCCTGGTTGAGCGGCAGCTTGCTGTCGTAATCCGAGCCGTACATAGTCAAGCTGATACCGATTTGTTTTTGGTTGTTGGAGCAGACAATTTTCCTGCCCTGCTCTTTGACTTTTTGTAAGGCCGGCATCAGTATCGCCATCAATAACGCAATAATGGCAATCACCACCAATAGCTCTATTAATGTGAATCCTTGCCGTTTATGTATGGTCATACCCTGCTTTTTTGTAAAAACATAGTGCTGAAAAATAACACACAAATATTAACCGATTTTCCAGACACAAGTCAATTAAAAAAACAAGGTTATCTTCTTTCATCCAATAGACGCAGGAATAAACCTGTTGCAGCATAATCTACGCTTAGTACAATGGCCCGAAATGAGTTGTTCAGGCAGTTTTTTTTGAACCAGGAAAGGAGTTTTCACACCATGAAACAGGAGAATGGAGCACAAATGACTTTTCTGTTTATCGTATTTTTACTCGCAGCCGGCTTCTGGATTCCCGGACCGATATACGCCGACGATTACGCAATCGGCGCCGACCTTTCCTTTCTGAAGCAGGCTGAGGAACGGGGCACCGCATTCAAGGACAATGGCGAGACGAAGCCGGGGCTTCAAATCTTCAGGGACCACGGCTATAACTGGATCCGCCTGCGATTATTCCATACGCCCACGCGTTTGCCGAACGACCTCGAATACACCATCGCCCTGGCCAAAGAAGCAAAGAAACTCGGCTTCAAATTCCTGCTGAACTATCACTATTCCGACACATGGGCCGATCCGGGCAAACAATATATCCCGAAGGCATGGGAGGGCAAGTCGCACGCCGAGCTGGTACAGGCGGTGTTCGAATACACGCGGGATACTATCATCGCCTTTCGGGAAGCAGGCGTCATGCCGGATATGGTTCAGCCCGGCAACGAAATCATCCACGGGATGCTCTGGCCGGACGGCAAGCTGCCGGACAATTGGGACAATTTTGCCGAGCTGATGATGGCCGGCATTAACGGCGTCGATGTGGGAAGAGGCAACACCCAACACCCCCGGATCATGGTCCATATCGACCGGGGGGGCGACAAAATCCAGACAAAGACTTTCTTCGACAAGTGGCATTCGTACGGCATCGACTACGATATCATCGGGCAGTCTTATTATCCCTGGTGGCACGGCTCGCTGCTCGATCTTCGAGAGAACCTGATTTTCATGGCCAACGAGTACCAGAAGGATATCATCCTGGTGGAAGTGGCGTACAACTGGATGCCCGCCGAATATAAAGGCAAGCCGGCACCCTTCCCCGAGACGCCCGAAGGACAGCAGCAGTTCCTCGACGAGGTGCATCGGCTGGTCCTGAGCACGCCGCACAACAGGGGCAAGGGCATCTTTTGGTGGGAGCCCGCCGTGGCCGGCGGCCTTCGACGCCGGGGCATGTTCGACGAAGATGACAACGCCCTGCCCGTCATTACTGTCTTCGACCGGTTCACTCGAAAATGATTTTGAGACCCTATGCACATCAGCCGGTTGAGCGTTTTTGGTGGTGGTCAACGTAAATGTCCAGGAGGCGACGTATCATTTTCTGGTACTGAGTACGGTGCTTTTTGGCCTGCTTTTTAAAGAAGTCTACAGAATTCTTGCTCAGTCCGATTGTGACTTTGACTTGTTCTTCGTTAAACGCCAATTCACCTGGAGACGGCAGGAAATCATCAACAATCCTGACATCGCCCAAGGGCTCATCCGTGTATTTTATTTTCTTTTTCATAAATTTTCTTTCCCTTTCGCCAATATCCTGCTCCGATGATTCGAATAACACCTTTACGATAGGTGAAGCGGACTCCTCAGGATATCATCAGCCACCTTAGCGAAACAGTAGTAGCGTTGTTCAGCCCTGCTGTGACTAACGTCTTCCGCAATCACACGATCCGGATCTCCAAACGCATATTGTGCCGTTGTGAATGCAACTCCGTGCTTGTCTTGATTCTCTCGGTCTTTTCCGGAATTCCATTCAAAATGGATTTTCTTCATATTTATACTTTATCGACAATACAGATTAATAGCAATATATTTATACATAATATTGTGTGTTTAATAAGATGAAAACAGAATGTTGAGTTAGTATCTCTATGGAAGTTAATTGCTACAAGTTTAATTAAAACATGGGTTTATATTGATGTCGGTTTAGTCTTGACGAATCTGTTAATCCTGTTGAAAATTTCCTGAAAAAAATGCTCGCATGCCGGAGGCAATAAAAGTATAATACATACAAGACTCGGGGTTGCGTTGGCTTTCGACACCCCGGAGCGGTTATTCGGTAGTATCCGGTATTTGTTTGATCACGCAGAGTCCATATAGGAAGGTGTTTGAATTATTTAGGGAGGAGTATAATGGAAAAGAGACTCATCGTTTTTGCGGGATTGGCAATTCTTTTAGTAATCGTATTTATCGTATTCATTGTCGGCAAAGTCAATAAACCGCCGACAGCCGAATCTCTCAGCGTAAGGACACTGGAGGACACGCCGACGTCGATTACCCTGGCGGGCAGCGATCGTGATAATGACCCGCTGACCTACAGTGTTATTACCGAGCCGAGCCACGGACGTCTGACCGGGACGGTGCCCAACCTGAGCTATCGTCCCGAACTGGATTTCAACGGGCGGGACAGCTTTACGTTTGAAGTCAACGACGGCAAGGTCGACAGCGCTGCGGCAACCGTTTCGATTACCGTGGCACCGGGCAACGATCCGCCGACGGCAAACGATGACAGTGCTACGGCACAGGAAGATGTGCCGATAGTAACAATTGATGTGCTGAAGAACGATACGGATCCCGACAAGGATCGGCTGGTGGTCATCAGCGCCACCCAGGGCCGCAACGGTTCGGTTACGATAAACACCGACAGCATGCTAACGTATGCCCCCAGCAGGAATTTCTCCGGAAACGATACGTTCAGCTACACCCTGAGCGACGGCAAAGACGGGACCGATACGGCTGCGGTGAATGTGACAATCAGCGCCGTCAACGATGCGCCGTCGATTACTTCAAAACCTGTCGAGACGGCCAGAGTCTGGGCGCCATATACATACGGCGTTGCTGCCAAAGATCCCGACTCGGGAGATAAGCTGATTTATTCTCTGGCCAAAAACCCGGAAGGCATGACCATAAACGAAGCTACGGGATTGATCGAGTGGAGGCCGACGAGTTCCCAGGCCGGGACCTATGATGTGACGGTTAGTGTCGCGGACAACTACAGGACTCGCGGCTCGGATACTCAATCGTTTACGATTACGGTCACCTCTCTGGACTCGCCTTTGAAAAATACACTGGCCGTTACGGATTGCTTCAACCAGAAAGGCAAAGAGAAATTGTCGGCGAAAGACAGGATTCCCGCAGTCCAGAGCAGTGACAACCAGCGGCTGGAAACGGAGCCGCGTTCGTACACTTGCTATGGCTTTTTCGATCCTTCCATTCCGGAAGGAGCAACGATAATCTCGGTCGTTGTTTTCGTAGAGCATTTTGAGGACCCATCCTTTACTCAAGGCAAATTGTCATGGTCCGTCGGTACGGGCTGGCCGTCCAGGCCGGCGGTTTGGGCGTCCATCGAGGCTCCGGTCCGTCTGGAACAGTCAGGTGAAGCGACAGATTCATGGGATATCACAAGTGCCGTGGAAACGGCCGAAAAGGTCAATTCCTTTCAGTTTCAGGTTCAGAATAACGAAACCGCCGGGGCCAGAAAGACTTCGGTGGATTATATCTATGCCGTCGTTAAATGGTATTGATTTTATAAAGACAGCCCGCTTCTGAAAAATTGCATTTGGCATTTGAGAAAATATCACTTATAATATTAGTAGAGCAAACGTGAGGAAAAGGGGGCGGCAGGGGGCAATAAAATCCGGTACGAATCAATAGCGTTTTTTGTTCCTCGATAGCATGTTCCAAGAATCGAGCGGATGGATCGAAGAAAAACCGGAAGTATCGGGCAACGGTTGGCATCATAATACTCCTTTCTTCAATGGGGGGCTGGTCATCAGGGTCAGCCCTCAATTTTTTTGCGCACTGGTAACCTCATCTTCAAGCCGAATCACAAATTTCCATAGCAGTTTGTAACAACTCAAGTGACAGCTCAGCGAAAACCTGCTGCGCCACAATTCTTTCAACTATTCTACACAGCGTCTGATTTTCAGCAGCGATTTCTCGCAAAATTTCATTTATGAAAAATAAAATCCGGAATCGATGCGCAAAAATTTATGGCCGACGAACACTTCGTGATCCGCCTTGGTCCCAAAACCATTCTGTTTTCGGCAATGCAGGGCCACATCTCGGAAAAATCTCCGCTACACTCAGAGATTACCGCGAAAAACTCTTGACTTTTATGGAGTAATACGGTAAACTTATCATCATAAGTAGTTTTTGGGGCGGTTATTTTGGAATGGGGGGTTCTCAATTTTTTCTCCTTTTGGGCACCCAGATTAATTTTGGTTATTAATAATAACAAATCGTCCGCTGCGGTTGGTCCGCAGTAATTGTGACGTTTTGTGATTACATTTAGGGAGAAGGAAAATGATGAAATCAACAAGGATCTCGACACTTTTCTCTGCGGTGTTTCTTCTTGTGGTCCTGCCGGGAGCAGCCAGCGCATATCCCGTTGATACTGTGGAAGTCGTGAGTACCGGCAATGGTGCGAATGAGCTGGTCAGTGTATGGGGCGGTGGCCTGGACGGCTCGGTGGAAAGCGTTTACGCAGGCGTCTATAATCTCTACAAGACCTCCGGCACCGGCGAGGGAAAACTCTGGTCCGACGGCACGATCGGCGCTTTCTGCGCCGAATTGAGCGAACCGGCACCCGAGATCACCTCGAAGTATAGCGTGGTTTCGCTGCAGGACACGTACGGCACCGCCAAGGCCGATTATATCAGCGAGCTTTGGGGCAGATACTACGACCCGAGCTGGACCGGCGACGGGCAATTCACATGGCAGCAGGACAGCAAGGCCGCCGCGTTTGCCACAGCGCTTTGGGAGATCATCTACGAGGATCTTCCGGGCTCCTCGATGAAGTGGGACGTCAAGGTCGACAACACGTGGGGCGGCACCGGTTTCCGCACCGACTTTGGTGGTTCGGTTATCGCCAATAATTACCTGCACTCTCTCGACGGGACCGGCCCGATGGCGGACCTGCGAGTCTTTTCCTTCAACGGAAGCCAGGATTATATCGCACAGGTTCCGGAGCCGACAACGATCGCTCTGCTTGGCCTCGGAGGTCTGAGCCTGTTGCGCAGAAAAAGAAGCAAGGGATAGATAGGTACCGCAAGAGGATAAGGCCAGAGACGAGTCACTATGCGTTCGGCTCTGTCCCCTCCTCTTGTCGATCAGTTCGACATTTTCGGAAGGGATGAAGATAATTTTCGGTTCGTTCAGGAAGGCAACCAGCAGCGAAATGCTGATCGATTTGACGATCGGTAGAAAAGGGGGCGCCAATGAAGCACAGCAGCTATTGAATGAAACGTAACAACTCGGAACCGAAGGATTCAGAGACTTATCAAAATTGTCGCGGGCGTTCTGCGGCACAACAATACAAGCGGAAAGAATCATAACCCTTAAAAAGGTGGGGGGCAATAAGATGAAAAGATATATATTCATTATAGTTACTCTGTTATTTCTCGGTGTCCCGGCGTTCGCTACGCCGAGCATCGAATTCAGCCCGGACGCCGGCAAGGCCGGTAGCTGGAGCTACGACGGGGCCGGCACCCTGAGTTTTAACCAGTATGTCACCGTTGACCGCGGATTGAGCAGCAGCACCGATGCTTTGGTTGGTTCGTTAGTGTTTGTCCCGACATTGAGCGTGGGCCCAACTACGGACGGCTTATACACGGTCAAACCGCTGGACAACTCGATCCTCACTATTCGCAGCCCGGATGATTTACAGATTTACATGAAGGCTACGCTGGGCACAGGCGACCTGGTTCCGGTCGGAACAATCGGAGCGGCCTATACCAATTTCAAGGCGGATCTTACCGACATTGTTATAACCGATGCCGGCAAGGCCCTGGGCTCGGCAGTGCTGAGCGCAATTCTGAATTCCGGCACGATGGCGCTCGATTTCGAGCTCTCATTGCAGGGTGGAAGCGGCACGAACTATTACAGCCTCTCTGAGATGCTGGCCGGTGGATATACCGGCGGCAACGGCTTCAGTGGTGCAATGTCGATCCCGGAGCCGGCAACGATTGCCCTGATGGGGCTTGGTGCACTGGCTTTCATTAGAAAACGCAAAGCATAATACGATCTTTAACTAACTTGAACTCTCAGGGCCGTGGGGCATTTATAGCCTCGCGGCCTTTATTTATCCTCACGCCCCCAAAACCCCGGCCAAAACCCGGCAATTGGCTTTGAATTGGCTTTGTTTCTTTCGGCTCCGGCACCCGGTTTGTCGTCATAATCTCCTTTCAGAAAAGATGTTACGCCAATCTAACCTACCGGCAAATTGGCTTTGTTTTTTCAACTTGGGTTTTCAACCCCCAGATAAATCTGGGGGCTAAATAATATTGGCTTTGTTTGGCTTTGAATTGGGTTTGTTTTCACCAAGTGTCCAATCGCCATTATTTACCATAACACCTTTCTATAGTTGATCTTACGTTTATTCCCAGCTCCGGCAAATTGGGTTTGTTTTTTCAAATTAAGCTCAAATTAACACGAATAAACACCGGATTTCCTCTCATTTTTGCCTTTTTTTCTTCTATATTTCTCAATTCTACATTCTAAATTCTCAATTCACGACATACTACATACGATATACGAAATACGAATTCGTTAAGTATTATACGAACTGAGATGTTCGCCGTCGAGAAAATTCTGAAAAAATCTCCGAGACTCGGCGTTTTCATATCTACCAAAGAGGGCACATAAGACGCAGATAATTAATCATTCATCAATAATCAATAATCATTTACTTGGGCCGCAGAGGACGCAGAGAACGCAGAGCATTAGTCAATAGTAAATCGTAAGCTTGTGCCCGCGAAGGCGGGTATAGTCAATGGCAAGGTCTCCGTGAGACGGCGTTTTGTATCTCGTTTCTCGCCAATGCAGACCAATCAGAGTAACATTTACTGTATCATTTTAATTTGCACTCTTAATTGTTTCAATAATACTCGAAACTACCTTTAAAGACTTTTTCCTTGCACGAAATCTTTCATTTGCTATACTTTGATGAATCTTATGGTATTTTTGCAGAGAAAACAAAGGATCCTCATACGAACTTCACCATTCCTCTATTTCTACATTCTATTTAAAATTAGCTATAGAAGGCTCTAACTATAAGAAGAATCATGGGACGATTGCTCGTCATTGCTAACAGGCTACCGTTTAATATGATAAGAAAAGCGGGAGAGCTACATTTTAGCCCAAGTCCGGGCGGACTCGCGGTGGGTCTGTCGTCACTGCCCGAGTCCAGTAAGCGGCTCTGGTTAGGCTGGCCTGGTGTGACGAATGGGAAGCTCAAAGCTGAAGAGAAGCACCAAATCATAGAGCGACTCGCTGCTGAAGACTGCCATCCGGTATTTCTCTCAAGAAGGCAAATGGAGGGATACTACCAGGGGTTCTGTAATAAGACGATTTGGCCTCTGTTTCACTATTTCCCAAGGCGCACTATCTATGAGGAGCGTTTCTGGAAGACTTACAACCAGGTAAACGAGGCATTCTGTGATGAGGTGATGAAGATAGCCAGTCCAGGCGACTGCATATGGGTTCACGATTACCAACTCATGCTGCTTCCTCAGCTTCTTCGACAGAGGCTGCCTGAATCAGAAATCGGGTTCTTTCTCCACATACCGTGGCCGTCATTCGAACTTTTTCGCCTTCTACCCTGGCGCGAGCAGATATTGAACGGCCTGCTGGGGGCCGATCTGATAGGTTTTCACACGTATGATTACGTTAGACACTTTCTCAGCAGTATTTCCAGGATAATCGGGCTGGAACACATGCTCGGCAATGTTAACATTGCCAATCGTGTTGTCAAGGTGGATGCGTTCCCTATGGGTATCGATTATGAGAAGTACTCGCGGTCAATCGACGATCCCGGCGTTGAGAAAGAAGCAAACAAGATTAGAAGCAAAATTGGTGAGCGCAAAATCATCTTGTCCATAGACAGGCTGGACTACTCCAAGGGCATTATCGAGCGACTGGAAGCCTTCGATTTGTTTCTTTCGGAGAATCCACAATACAGGGGTGCGGTCACTCTGATTATGGTGGCGGTTCCAACGCGTACAGGTGTTGAGGACTACAGGAAGTTGAGGAGCAGGCTGGAACAGTTGGTTGGAAGGATCAATGGCGAGTACGGAACGATGGGCTACACACCTGTGTGGTACTTGTATCGATCCCTGCCTTTTGCGGAATTGACTGCTCTGTACAATGTGTCCGACGTGGCATTAGTAACACCTTTGCGAGACGGCATGAATCTTATCGCTAAGGAGTTCATCGCGGCCAAGGCGGACAAACCCGGTGTGCTGGTCATAAGTGAAATGGCAGGTGCGGCATGTGAGCTGGGAGAGGCACTGGTAGTCAATTCATGTGACAAGGCCGCGATAGTGGAAGCCATCAAGGAGGCTCTGGAGATGCCGCCGCTGGAGCAGCTTGAACGAAACAAAGTCATGCAGGAAAGGCTCCGTCGCTACAACGTCTCGCGCTGGAGTCATGATTTTCTGAGTGCTCTATCGGACATCAAAAATACCCAGCAGCAGATGTCGGCCAAGCGACTTACAGATTCAATGGAAGAGAAGCTGGCTGAGGATTGTCGCAAGAGTAACAAACGATTGTTTCTGCTCGATTACGACGGCACACTGGTGGGTTTCAAGGGCAAACCTGCAGAGGCCGGGCCGGATGATGAAATCATTGATCTGCTGAAGTGTTTGTCAAGAGATCCGAAAAACACAGTGGTGATCATTAGTGGGCGTAATAAGACCACTCTTGAGGACTGGCTGGGCCACATCGGGACAGCATTGGTTGCCGAGCATGGGGGTTGGATTAAACTCGAAAACCGGGAGTGGCAGAGCCGAGTGCCGCTCGACATGAATTGGAAAGATACGATCAGGCCTATCCTGGAACTTCACACAGATCGAACCCCGGGATCGACAGTCGAAGAGAAAGATTTCTCATTAGTATGGCACTACCGCAGAGCTGATCCTGAGTTTGCCTACGTCAGGGGACAGGAACTAAGAGCCGCTCTTGTGAACCTGACAGAAAACCTGGATGTCGGCGTGTTTGAGGGTAACAAGATACTGGAGGTTAAAAGCCAGGTTGTGAACAAAGGCCGGGCTGCGGAATACTGGGTGACAGGGCGAGACTGGGACTTTATTCTGGCAGCAGGTGATGATTATACGGATGAAGAAATGTTCAGCATCCTGCCTGAGGAGGCATACTCCATAAAAGTCGGATTTGCCGCCTCAAAGGCAAGGTTCAACGTCGACAGCGTAAAAGATATCAGAATGTTACTTAAGAGACTATCAGGAGATTTGAATGATACGCCTTGAAGATTTCCGACACATTGTACCGGACACGATATTAGCTGAGATTTATGCCAGAGCCAAGGGGCTGTATGGCAAACACATTGTTCACATTAACGCCACATACCAGGGAGGTGGAGTTGCCGAAATCCTCTATTCTCTTGTGCAGTTGATGAATGACGTCGGCATAAATGCCGGCTGGAGAATACTGCATGGAAGTCAGGAGTTCTTCGAGATCACGAAGAGTTTCCACAACGCCCTTCAGGGGGCTAAGTTGAATCTGTCTGAAAGGAAGAAGCAAACATATCTCCAGGTAAACGACAACTTTTCGAGATTCACACACCTCCATCATGACTGTGTAATAGTACATGACCCGCAGCCGCTCTCGTTGATAAGAGCTTACAGAAAGCGCCAGCCATGGATATGGCGATGCCACATAGACCTGACTAATCCGCACGATGAATTGTGGGATTTTCTCAAGGGATTCATGCTGAAGTACGACCAGGTCGTAATGTCAAGCGAGAAGTACTTCAAAGAAGACTTGCCGGTTGACCAGCGGCTCATGTTTCCCGCGATCAACCCTCTTATTGAGAAGAACAGGGACATCTCCGAAAAGACCGTGCTTGAGCACATAAAGAAAGTCGGTATCCCGACCGACAAGCCTGTTATTACACAGGTATCCAGGCTGGATCCGTGGAAAGATCCGGAGGGCGTAATAGATGTGTTCAAATTGGTGAAGGAGAAGGTCGATTGCAGGCTGGTCTTCTGCTACAATGTGGCCAGCGACGATCCCGAGGGCCTGCAGATGTACAGAAAGGTTCATCGCAAGGCAAACAAACTCATCAACACTGGAGACATTGTTTTCGTCGTGGGTAATAATGAAACATTAGTTAATTCGATCCAAAGATTCTCCAACGTGATAATACAGAAATCCATAAGAGAGGGTTTTTGCCTTTGCGTAACGGAGGCTTTATGGAAGGGCACTCCTGTTGTTGCCTCGAACGTAGGCGGAATACCATATCAGATTGATGATGGTCAGAGCGGTTTCCTGGTAGAGCCTCAGGACAACGACGGATTTGCGGAGCGAATCGTACACATTCTACAAAATCCTGATGAAGCTCGAGCTGTCGGAGAAAAAGCAAAAGAGAAGGTTAGAAAAGAATTTCTGATTACCCGGTTGCTCTCAGACTATCTGTATATGCTGAATTCGATTATGAGCTGATAAATATGCATCTACTGCAGTATAGTAACGTTGGCAAAGGAGATCCAACATGGACAGAATATTGGCGGATATAGGTAGCTTACGGCCGTTGATCTGGCTGTATGGAACAGCACTGCTTGTAGGGGCAACAGGCCACTTTATTTTGTTCCGGGTACTCTTATATTTGACCAAACGTACCATAGTGACTTTCGACAACGCAATCGTGAAACACTGCTATAGGCCGTTACAGTGGATAGTCATCCTGCTCATAGTGCGTGTGGTGGGCAAACTACCCAATTTCAAGTCGCAAATTACCGAAGTGGCCGAGCATGCGATTGCATTGCTCATGATAGCTCTTGTTGCGTGGCTCCTGATGAGAATAACCTATGTACTGGAAGATTATGTCACGAGTCGTTTTGACATAGGTGTCAGTGATAATCTGAAAGCACGAAAGATCCATACGCAGTTCAAAGTCTTGAAGCGTATTGTCATCGTTATTGTGGGCATTCTCGCTTTTGGAACAATCCTGATGACGTTTGATAGAGTACGGCAACTTGGGACAACAATTCTGGCTTCTGCGGGGGTGGTCGGTATTGTTGTGGGAATGGCTGCTCAGCGAACCATATCAACGTTTATCGCGGGCCTTCAGATAGCTATCACCCAACCTATCAGAGTTGACGATGTCGTAATAGTCGAAAACGAGTGGGGCCGCATCGAAGAGATAACGCTTACTTACGTCGTTGTCAGGATCTGGGATCTTAGACGCCTGATCGTACCAATAACGTATTTCATTGAAAGCCCGTTTCAAAACTGGACACGAACCTCTGCGGATATACTCGGCACTGTTTTTGTATATACAGACTATAACGTGCCTGTCGATACAGTTAGAGAGGAGCTTCATAACATACTCAAGAAGTCAGAACACTGGGACGGCAAAGTCTGTGTATTACAGGTTACAAACGCCTCAGACCGTGCGATGGAACTCAGGGCTCTTATGAGCGCTGCGGATGCCTCAACGGCCTGGACCTTGCGCTGTGAAGTAAGAGAGAAAATCGTTGAGTTCATTAAGAGGGAATATCCACAAGCACTACCACGAACGAGAGCCGAACTATACCAACTGGAAGACAAGCCTTACTCGCATAAGAACAATGGCTCCATTGATAATAAAGACAAGAAAGCCTAAAGGAGAAATTAGGATATAGTAAATTTTGGGCTTTTCTATGATGTTTACGGTTCCCAGTCTTTTGACTTTTTCAGGAATTTGTGCTGGAGGATGAAGCCTATGGCTGTCGGTGCGATAATCATAACGGGCAAAAACCATTTGAGCGAGAATACCAGGTCTTCGACCTTGGCGGAGGTTCTCGGATAGAGGTATAAAAGCGCCAGGGAACCGATGACTACCAAACCGCTGCCCCACAGGCTGGAAAAGAGTATGACGGCGGCTTTGAAAATGATAAAGGAAATCATGCCGCCGGCAATAATCCCGATTAGCCCCCCGGCCCAGATGTACTGTTCGGTCAGCCCGCAGGCGTACCATATTCCCGAAGTGAGTATTCCGCCGGCGGCGGCACCTAATAAACAAACGGCCCATCGCATCAGCGGCACGGAGAGGACCGCCAAGGTTATCATGCCTATGATTCCGCCGACGAACTGGTTGTTCAGGCCGACGATTTTCTCGGTGATTGTCATTCCCATCATCATGCCCAGCAGGGCGAAGTTGATGACGACCAGGACCTTGAAGACGCGCCAGCCGTAGAACAGGCAAACCACGCCGAATGAGATAAAGGTCAATGCTTCGAGCAGGCCAAGCGAAGTTATTTGTTCCCAGAATATGTCTATCGGGACGACTGCTTCTTCTGACGTCTCCGTGGCTGCCTGTGCAAGGATTGTAAAGTGATCCATTATTCGGCTCCTTGATCTTTCTTTTTATTTTTACGCCGAACGCCAGTCATGTTCTACGATTTCTTCAGGCTCTTCCTTGTCCTCACCCTTTTTCTCGTCGGGCTTTTTTTTTGTTATCTTTTCCTTTTTTGGGCTTTTGCAAATTAGTAGCTGGACAATCGTGCCGAAAGCGGCCATCGCGAGAAAAACAGCGGCAGAGATGGACGGCTTGCTGCGAATAAAGCTGACTGGTTCGGTCCCTTTGTACGAAAGCAGTAAAATCATCCCGAGAAAGACGACCATTGTTCCGGCGACCGAAAAGAACAACGCCGTGGTCCAACGCCAGAGAAGCGCGCCACAGACGATAAAAATCACCGCCGGTGCGGCGATTATTGCCCAAATCTGTAAGGGGATTTTTGTGCCGGCCAGTTTTATTTTTTCGCCGGCATCGAGTCCGAATGTTTTCAGCTCTTCGAAAGTTTCGCCGAGGCCGGCTATTGTGGCCTGAACCGACATTTCGCTCCGGACTTCGGTGGTTTCCGCTTTTTCAAAGTACGGCTCGGCAAGAATGGTAAAAGCAACCGCTGCCGCCAATGCCGCGGCCAGCAGTACGCACAATACCTTTTGGAATATCAGGGCAATCAACGCCGCAAGACCAGCAAAGAGTGATGTGGAGAAAATATTTCGTCCTATGACAAAGAGCCCAATCACAATCCCGCCGGCCATGCCGGCTATAGAGATTAAGATTTTTCTAAGGGCCATTCCGCTGAGCCATATACAAAATCCCAATAGCAGCAGCACCACTCCTGAGCCGATCAGGATCGAGGAACTGAACCGGCCTGTCATCTGTTCGAAGTTTTGGAAAATTTCAATCATAACGCCGCTGTAAGCAGAGCCAACTCCATCCTATATTTATGAACAGTCAATGCCGATTGAACTTCTTGTTTCATTATAACCATTATCGACTCTTTTGCAAAATTTTCGTTAAAATAGTTAAGCGAGGTGAGGATATCAACCCCAAAACGCCGGTTCCGGCCTGAATCAGAAAAAAATTAAATACGCCCTATAATCTTCTTGACTTTTACATCTGAGCATCATATATAGTTACATTAGTTTAGCGAGCCGAGCAGCGCGAGGGCATCTCCGATTTTATTAAGGTGTCCTGCATGGGACTCCGGGCGTCAGACGGCTTGGGAGCATCGAGAATGTGTCATTGAAAGTCTGTACTAAAGAGAAACCAGCACGCTGGAGGTTTGACAAACAATCGTTTTGTTGGCGAATAAGTGCATTTTTAAAAAGGAGGTGTAGTATGTTTAGACAAATAATCTTTCCGGCTTGTCTTATTTTAGCACTGGGCATCGCTAATGTCACATCAGCGGCCACGGATCCCTATCCACCTGATGGCACCGTACAATCTCAGACATGGGTGTTCCTAACGTGGACACCGGGAGCCGCTGCGGACTCGTATGATGTGTATTTCGGCGATAATTCAGACGAAGTCGAAAACGCCGTTCGTGCCGGTGTCACATTCCAGGGCAACCAGCTCCAGACATTCTTTCTTGCCGGATTTCCCGGATATGCCTACCCGGAGGGTCTGGTAAACGGCACAACTTACTATTGGCGGATCGATGAGATATGGGCTGACGGTATAATATACAAAGGCACGGTCTGGAACTTTAAGGTTACTCCCGAAGTGGGATGGATTCCGTTTATTCCCGAAGCAGTGCCAGGATCGGCACATGATGTTAAGCTCAAAGCTTCGGATAATACAGGAATAGCGATAGATTCCGATATCCCCGGAATGCATATTGTAAATGTTCCTGTTGATGGGGAAGTATATCAGAGAATCAGTATGCCCTATGTGCATTACACAACTGCGGTTGGTAAGCCAAAAGTTCCAATCATTAGGAGATATTTGGAAATTCCATATGATGTTAATTATTTGACGATAGAGATACTATACTCAGACTCTGTAATATTGGAAGGATACAATGTGTATCCCGCCCAGCCCCCTCTTCTTGACATAGAAACTGACGAGATACTCGAATTTGTAAGGGAAGAAAAAACCTATACAACCGATGCATTTTACCCGTCAGATATTGCAGTAGCCGGCGAACCCGCAATAATGAGGGGGCATAGAATTACATCCCTTGTGCTTTTTCCTGTTCAATTCAATCCTGTTAAAAAACAGTTGAGAGTGTATTCAAAAATTGAAGTAAGGGTGAATTATGATCATCCGGCACAGATAAAGGGGATTAAAGAAAGGCTCGATTCCGAAGCCTTCGAGTTATTGTGTAAAGTTCTTTTGCTCAACTATAGGCTCCGGCCAAGGATATTTGAGGTTATTGGGAATCCTCCGAGTGTAGATTATTTGATAATAACGGATGACGACTTCGTAACAGATGTTAAACCTTTGGCAGACTGGAAAGAGCAGAAGGGATTGAGGACAAAGATAGTAAAAACCGATGATATCTATGCTAATACCGATCCTACCGATGACGCCGACGAGATCACAGACTATCTTCAGAAGGCGTACGACAACTGGAATCCTCCGCCTACTTATGTATTGTTGGTAGGGGACTCAGATATAGTGCCGACCCATTATCATACAAGGCACTATTCAGCGCGACATGGCGGCCACAGAATCGCGACTGATCTGTACTACGGCACACTTGATGGGGACGACCGGTACCCAGACATTTTCGTGGGTAGGATATCAGTTGACACGACAGCCCAAACGACAACGATAGTCGATAAGATCCTCGGGTATGAGCAAAATCCGCCGACGGACGAGAACTTCTACAATGATATATCACTCTGTGCATACTTTGAGGATAATGACGATGACGGCGAGGAGGATAGAGGATACGTCTTCACAACGGAGAAAATCCGAAAGTTCTTGGATGATCAGGGTTACAATGTCGAGAGAATATATATGACAAATAGCACAAATCCCACGAACTATAACAACGGCTCATTCGATTCTGGAGAGGCCGTGGCGGGAGATATTGTATGGAACGGTACTCCCGCAGACATAACCGGCGCTTTCAACAATGGGCGACTGATCATCACCCACCGGGATCATGGGCTATCTCAGAATTATTGGGACTACCAGGAAAAATGGCAAGGCACGTATGACGGATGGAGTCATCCTTGGTTTACAACATGGGATGTTGCCTGGTTAAATAATGGCAACGCCTTACCGGTCGTGTTCAGCATAAACTGCCAAACAGGTTGGTTTGACGGCGAAACAGATCCAAATGATGATGATGACTGGAACTTCGAATGCTACTGTGAGGAGCTACTGCGACATCAAAATGGGGGGGCCGTTGCAGTATTTGGTGCAACGCGAAACAGTCCTAGTGGATGCAATGACGATCTATTCGTAGGTTTCATCGATGCGATATGGCCCGATTTTAATGATACAATGACCTCAGGGGCCACCTATGAATTGGGCCAGGTTTTAACATACGGTAAGTTACACATGGCTGTCACGCCAGTGTGGGACGACGCAGTTCGTGAACTGGCGGAATTTGAAATGTACCACCTCTTCGGCGACCCAGAGATGTGGATATGGACACAACAGCCAACGGATCTGACTGTAACACACCCTTCAACAATCGGTTCGGGTGGATCTCAGCAGTTCGCAGTAACGGTTAGAGATACTGAAAATAATCCGGTAAATCATGCCGCGGTTGGCTTGCTCAAAGACAACGATGTGCACACAGCAGGATATACGAATCCGAGCGGATATATTATCTTTGATGTCTCACCCTCTACGGCAGGAAATATGGATATAACGGTAACAGCACATAATCATCTGCCATATGAAGGAACTATTGCAGTCACAGGTAATGGTGCTACTATCACCGTGTCACCCGATAGTGGTCCTCCTAATATTTCTTTGACTATTGCCGGTAGTGATTTTGACGATGGGGAAACAGTGAATATTAATCTTGGCAGTGCCCTCCTTGGTTCAGATTCTGCAACCGGTGGCAGCTTTTCCGAAACTTTTAATGTTTCCACTGAGCCGGAAGGACCAACTAATGTGATTGCTACGGGTCAGGACTCAGGCCGAACGGCGGTTGCAGTGTTCAGAATGTTACCGGCTCAGCCTCTACCTGATCCCTATTCCTATAGTCAATGGGATTCTTCCACGTGGCATCTCAATCCATCCGGTGGAGATCCGGTTTGGGACAATCCATGTATCCAGCTTAAGGAACAAGGAACCGGGAATCCTATCTCCTCAAGAAATCTAAGGATAGGAACATCATATATAATAGAAGCAAAGATTCATAATTATCACACAGCAGTAGCAGCCAATGGCATCAATGTTAACTTCAAGTGGGCACTATGGGGCGCGGGACAGAAGGTTTGGAATATAATTGACACGGATACGGTCGATATACCCGTAGCAACTATAGTACCGAACGTCGCTGTAGCGAGAACGGTCTGGACACCAATAACAACCGGTCATTGCTGCATCGTCGTCGAGATAGATCATCCCTGGGACGCTAATTTGAATAACAACAAGGCTCAGGAAAATACCGATGTATCAGCTATCACCTCTCCTGCAGAAATCTTCTTCGATGTCTATAACCCGACGGATACTCCTGGATTAGTATACCTGGAAGTTGTCCAAGGTGATCCCCGGGAACAGCTCGAGCTGTGGGGGACCAGGATAACACGTCCGTATCCTCAAGTGCTTGAGCCAAACGGTGTCCAAACAGCAACCCTTCTCGTGGAGGCCCCCGAGTGGGCAGAGATTGGCGAAACTCGTACCATATCCGTCACAGGGACAATCAACGGAGAAATAATTGGAGGCGTAGAAATTCAGGTAATTAAAGATCATCCGCCTGTTCTTAAAGATGGCTACGTTGATCCAAATAGCGGAATTACAGGCGCAGATTTAACGTATTGGGTAACATATACAGATGAAGACAATCATCCGCCTATGGAAGGCCATCCAACACTTTCCATATTCAAGGCCGGTGAGCCAATAGCTGGAAGCCCGTTTGCGATGGATCAGGCAGATCCTAATGATAACGGCTATGCGGATGGTAAAACCTATGCATGTTCCATTACCCTATCAGAACCAGGAAACGATTACACGTATAGCTTCTGGGCAAGGGACAGGCTTGGAGTTGGGGCAGTAGGCCCTGCTACAAATTTGATGAACGGTCCATTAGTAGGGGAAATAGTGGTTGTAGATAAATGATGGAGATGGTATATGGAGCGTCCTTTATGAGGACTATCCCAATCTTCACAGGCTATACTCTGTTAGCCTCGTGGGTTTTCCAACATTTGCCGATGACTGGCTGCAAAGCGGCTTTTATCTTGTCGGCGATATATATGAGGCCCAATATCGTTGGCCTGAGGGACGTTGAAATAATAACATCTCAACAGCTTAAGATCTGAACGCGACCAGCAGTTGGTGCTAAAATGGTTAGATAGTGCATTCAATGAATCTGAAGTGGTCTTCGGGGCCTGTGCCGATCGGATTTGGTATAGGCCCTTGCTGTTTTCTGCTTCCTGGAGCGTTTGTGGCGTGGAATCTGCGCGATACGACATACGAGGTTAATGCGGATGAGAGGAGTCGAACCTCCACGCCCCAAGGGGCACAGGCACCTGAAGCCTGCGCGTCTGCCAATTCCGCCACATCCGCAAATTCTCTATTTGCATTTTTCTACAGAACAGCGTTTCAATTAACGCCAATATTAACAATTTTCTGCATTTCGTCAAGGATTTTAGCCCGCCCGTTAGAAATTCGCAAAGCGTCCCATAAATTATCAAATGGTATACGAAATCAGCGAATTCGCCGCTCCAGCGTGTTTTGCTTGAGGATTAACAAGATTTTCTTAAATTATTGCCACCAATTGTCCGAGACTAAAACCACTGTGATTTTTGGATTTTGTGTTTTTTTGCAGTATATTTTATATGAAGAGTCATAGAATATTATGACAGGGAGAAGAGAGTGAGTAGAACAACCACAAGTTTTGGTTCCCTACCCTTTCTTAAGCAGGGCAGAGTCCGCCCCGGGTTGTTTTGTAGCTTTCGGTCTACAAATATAAAAAAACGGACAAACACGAAGTATTTAATATAAATGATTAGAATGTATGCGGATGGATTCTTTACAAGCTACCTCTAATACTGCAGAAGCCGAGGCCGGTCTTCTATTCGGCGAGCTGCTTGTCGCCAAAGGTATGTTAAGCCGGGACGAATTGCAGGAAGTGCTTGACGCACAGCGTGAGCAAGGCGGTCGATTCGGCGAGGTGCTGCTGCAGCTTAAAAAACTGGATGATAAGGACGTCACAGCCGCTCTGGCGGAACATTTCTCGATGGAATACATCCACTTCGACGATGCCCGCAAGCTGGACAAGATCGACATGGACATCGCTCGAATGCTGCCGGAAAGCATCGCCAAGCGATTTTGTCTCGTGGCTATCGACGAGGATAATAATAACAACATTGTTATTGTGATGGCTGATCCGCTTAATGTTGTTGCGATAGATACCGTCACGCTGAAGTTGAAGCGTAAGATTAAGCCGACCATCAGCTCGGAAAGGGAAATTCGCCGGGCGATAGAGATGATTTATCACGGCTCGGATGTGGAAGAACAGCAGCTTCGCAATCTGGTAGAGATCGAAGATGGGAATGAAAACAAACAAGATGATGACGTCCTTTTAGAAGACATCGTGGAACCGGATACCATCGGTGAAGATGCCGCAAATAAGGCTCCCGTGATTCGGTTCGTTGACTTGCTCATGAGCCAGGCGGTCAAATGCAGGGCAAGTGACATTCACATCGAGCCCCAGGAGAATTCGACGGTTGTGCGCATGCGAGTTGACGGCATTCTTCGGGACATGGTTCCGCCGGCGAAAAAGATGCAGGCGGCGGTCACAGCCAGAATCAAGATTGTCGCACGAATGGATATCGCCGAGCGCAGGTTGCCTCAGGACGGCCGATTCAAAATGAAAATCTCCGGCAGGGCCATCGACGTCCGCGTCTCTACAATTCCGGCCATATACGGTGAAAAAGTCGTTATGCGAATTCTGGATGCATCGGCGGTAAAGCACGACCTGGATATGCTTGGGCTCGAACCGGAACGCCTCAAAGAGTTGAAAGATAAGCTGCAACAGCCCCACGGCATCATAATTGTCACCGGGCCGACCGGCAGCGGTAAAAGTACGACATTGTACTCGGCGCTGAGCCACCTTAAAGATCCGGCGAAAAATATCACGACGGTCGAGGACCCGGTCGAATACCGTCTTGCCGGGATCAACCAGATTCAGGTCAAGTCGGAAATCGATCTCGATTTTGCTCGATGTCTGCGGGCAATTTTAAGACAGGACCCGGACATTATTCTGATCGGCGAAATTCGAGACAAAGAGACGGTCGAGATAGCAATAAAAGCGGCTTTGACGGGCCATCTGGTTTTAAGCACGTTCCATACCAACGATGCGCCGAGCGCGATAAGCAGATTGCTCTATATGGGAATTGAGCGGTACCTGCTGGCTTCGGCACTAAATTTGGTCATTGCTCAGAGACTCGTCAGAAAAATATGTGATCATTGTAAAGAGCCGGTAACATTGAGTGAAGAAGCCCTCAAACATCTGGGGATAAGCAAAGAGAAGGCCGAGACCTCGGTGTTCTATCACGGCCGGGGATGCCCCGCCTGTGGAGAAACCGGTTATCTGGGCAGATTGCCCATATTTGAGTTCCTGGATGTAGACACCGCCATCAGCGAGAAGATTATTGCCAACGCAACCGAATCCGAGATCAGGGAGACATCGCGTAAAAAAGGTTATGGCGGCCTGCTCGACAGCGGTGTTATTAAGGTATTGGAGGGTTTAACAACCGCCGAAGAGGTCATTAGGATAGCTTTCACAGACAAAGGGTGATAGCTCTTATAACAAAAACAAAAGGGTACTTTTAGAAGGTTAAGCAAATGAAAAAATATGGGTATGTCGCTCGAGATTTGGTTGGGGCACAGATAAAGGGATTCGCGCAAGCGGCTAACTCAAATGAGGTGCTTAACCAGCTTCGTGAGCAAGGGCTAACACCTATCTCTGTTAAGGATGTATCGAAGAAAGGTAGCACGAAAGCCCAGCAAAAAGGTCATCGTAAACGCATCAAATCAGCGGACCTGGCGGCACTTTGCTGGCAGTTGGCAACGATGCTCGAGGGCGGAATTCCTATTACTACAGCCCTGGACATCATTGGCGATGACACGGACAATGCGCAGCTCCAGGAGATTCTCAAGCAGATATCGGATAAGGTCAAGAAAGGTCAGCCCGTCTCGGAATGTGTTGCGGAATATCCGAAAGTTTTCAATCGGCTCTGCTGTGCCATGATCCTGGCCGGCGAAACCGGCGGTAATCTCGCCAAGGCAATAGGCAAGCTGGCAGAGTATTTTGAGAATCGTGACAAACTCGCGAAAAAAGTCAAAGGCGCGATGGCTTATCCTATCTTCGTGCTCTCATTTATTATCATAATTGTCGTATTCATAATGGCTTTCATTGTTCCCCGATTCCGAAAGATATTCGATCAAATCGGCGGGACAATGCCTGCTTTCACCCGTGGCTTTATGGGATTTTATGATATATTGCACTACAATCTTCACTATATTATTGGCTTTGTCATTGTCCTGGTAGTGTTTGCAAAGCTCTTTTCCAGGACCAAAAAAGGCCACTATTTATTCAGCAGACTTTCCCTGTCTTTGCCTATGTTCGGAAGTATATTGAGTCAGGCATTCGTTGCAACGTTTTGCAGAACGACGTCAACTTTGCTTTCTTCCGGCGTTTCAGTGCTCGAGGCATTTAATATTCTCACGGGGATGACCGATAACGATATCATCAAGTCGGCCATCGTCCAGACCAGAGAAAACATTGTCGGCGGTTCGAACATCTCATTAAGTATGAGTTCGGCCGGCTTTTTCCCGAATATGGTCATAAAAATGATACAGGTCGGAGAGGAAAGTGGTTCAATGCCCGAAGTGCTCGAAAAGACCAGCGAGCATTATGAACGCAAGATCGATGCTACTGTCACCATGTTGTTGAGTCTTCTTGAGCCGATCATGATTATATCTGTCGGGGCGATTGTATCGGTTGTCGTGATTGCACTGTATCTGCCGATTTTTACAATGTCGGATATGTAGGGGGGTACATAAGTCATTATCGATTTTCAGATGGTGAACCGGAAATTTCGAATCGATAGTGAAGTCGTTTATTGATTTAGCCGAATGGGATGAAGACCAGGTAATGCACTTGGCGCCCAAACTTTTTTCAAACTTTTATTTGGAGAGATGAAAATGAGAAACAGAAAAGGTTTTACACTGGTGGAGCTGATGGTGGTGATCCTCATCGTCGGCATCCTGGCCGCGGTGGCAATTCCGCTGATGCAGGGCCGCATCGACAAGGCCAAATGGTCGGAAGCCAACGCTACGGCAGGTACGATCCGTACGGCTGTTCGCGCCTACGCTGCCGAGACGAGTGTTGCTACGGCTCAGACCCTTAGTGGTCTCCTTAGTGTTGTAGCTACACAGACAAAGTTGGGTTTTGTCGCATCAGATTTAGAGGGAACCTATTTCACAGCCGCCAATTATGATATTTCTTCTGTGGATGGCAACGGCATCGCTGTGATTGAGGTGTCCGCCACTAAAACGGATGCTCCGGGCGGTGGCCCATATACACTGGATACGGATGGCTCCTGGGGTCCGTAAGAATGAACCCTTAGTCGGGAATCCAGAAGTCGCCTTTGTGGCAAGCTGGCATCCTGGAAAGTTGATTTCTCCCTTATAGATATTATATGGGACGTTAAAGGGCAGGAAAGCGGGTGCGGAGGAACGCTTGGCAACACAGGTTCGCAACGGCACTGACTTGTAGTTAAAATCATGGTGGCTATGGTCGTTTTCGACCATAGCCACTTTCGAAATAAAAAGCAGCGGTCCTGCGTTCTCGCACTGAATCAAGTCTAATCCGGCACGATAGATGCGAGACTAAAAGGGATTTTTCTAAAGTAAATAATTATTTTTTTGCTTAGATGGTTTTTTGTTGTATATTTTAATTAGTATAAGTCAAGAAAGCGGAAGGAGTTTTTCACAGTTCAGTTTCTTACTTTGGATTTATTACAGCGGCGCAATCACTTTTTTTTAACAAGAATTCGGGAGCACGGAAGCCCTGTCGTTTGGAAAACTACGGAGAGAAAGGATGTAGACGATGATGACTATTAAGCGACGAAAATTTGCATCGGCTGTTTCCCTGGTTGAGGTGATGGTAGCTACGGTAGTTTTGTCCATTGTTACTATTGGCGCAATGAGCTATGAATATCATACATCCAGAGATGCTACAATAGCCCGCGCCCAAATCGCCGCCACACGCACTGGACAGTTGCTGCTGGAAGACTGGATGAGTACGGGCGGTTCAACAGATTACAATCCGTCCGCCCTCGGACTGGGATTTTCAGACGCATCAGCTATACCATCCAGCTTCAGTGATCAATCGGGATTGGGCGTCCCACAGGATAATGCAGTGTACGCTATCACGGTCGACGAGATGCCAATGCTGGTTATGCTTACACGCAAAGACGTTGCTCAAGATACCGTAACGGGCGCAGTACTGCGGCAGCTTGGCGTTGTAGTTGAATTCGGAACGCTTGTAGCAGGTAAAGACGTCGATCGGTTGGAGAATATTCCACCACTTATTCTGACTACATACGTCCGGGCCGATGCATCAGGCGGCTGACAGCGCATGAAGGTGAATCGGCAAGTGTAAATTGAACCTAAATATACAGGATACGAATATCAAATGCGAAACATAAGATACGAATTCCGTTCCGGTCTGACTTTGATCGAGCTGGTTATTGCCATGACGATCAACCTCATAGTTGTATTGGCGATTGGGGCTTTGTTAGTCGGCGGCAATCGGGCCTGGCAGCATAGTTATAATTCGGCCAACAAGAAGTTAAAGCAGGATGCCCTGGCTACCACGATGGCATTCGGGAGTATGGGCAGAAAAGCCAACCGTCTTAACTACACAATCTATACGGGAGACGGCAGCAATTATACCCCTGCGTTGCCGCAAACAAAAGATCCGCAGGAACTAGTTTCCGGCGATGCGGTGGAATTCAGATATTGGGATGTCGAGCTTGACAAGGCCGACAGCTCCAGCTTGATGGATGTTAACAAGACGGCAACGGCGTATGCATTCTTCTATCTCGACGGTGACCAGTTGAAGGTTGACTACGGCTCATATCCGCCCGGGGCGGTGCCGGCGGGCGGCGGCATCAAAAATGCCTCCAGTGTAAAGACAGAAGTTCTTCTTGCAGAACATGTGTCCGTCGACAAGGATTCTACCGCCGGCGCTTTCAGCCATACGACAGTAGGAGGGACCGGTCAGGGAAGCGTTCGAATAAATATTGTCCTGACAGATCCGACAGATAACGAGACTATCAGGGTGATGACCGCTACATTAATGCGAAATATATGGCCGAGATAAAGTGAGAGGCGTATCTCGTGAAGCGAAAACCGTGAAACGAGATACGAAATACGAGATGCGAGATAAGAAATACGATAATGGCTCAGCCCTTGTTCTGGTCGTTGTATTGCTGCTTGTCTTAGCTGCCCTGGGATTAGGTATGTTGACTGTGGCTTATGGGGTCAGACACAAGGCAATCAGGCTGAAAAACGAAGTGATTGCGATGCTCGCCGCCGAGGCCGGCTATGAGACGGCGGTTTTCTGGATGAGCCAGCAGCAGGATATGCTAAGTTCTCTGCAAAAAGCTGTGCCGGGAACAACCGGCAGCATAAAAATACCGGACGGAGATTGCAATTATCAAATTAAGTTCTTTTCTTTCGTTGGTTATCGTCCCGTTTACAAGATCATATCCAACGGCCATAGCGGTATGTTCAACAGGACTGTGGAAGTGCAGGTGGTTCAGGCGATGAGCGGCTGGGATATGGGTGTGTGTCGAGTTCCGACCGGAATGGGAAGCACTTGTCCGGTGAACTTTGCCGACGGAGAAATCATTGATATGCCTTTGCATATTAATGACTTCAAAGACGATCCCGATTACAGAGACATTCACATCATAGGCAACCCGCAATTCATGCAGTCTACGGCTATGGGCGAACCGAGATATACCGGTGGCGGTTCTGATAAATACGCTTCCGTAATGAACGTGTTTGATAATGGAATTTATTTCGACCAGCCTGACAGCAGAATAACGGATGCAGATTCCGTCCAGAGCAAGGTCGATCGTTTCGAAGGCAGTACCAAAGTAGAGTACCGTTTCAACCCGAAGGCAACGGCACCGGTTCCGAAACCAAAAGATGCCGTTCAGCTTGAGTTTTTTGTTGAAGATGGTGTCGGGAAAGTCCGCATCACTGATGACTGTACGGTCCTCGGTTATCAAAGGACTAGCGATTACATGACATACGATTATAAAGTCAAGCCCGGCAGCAGCGACGTAACCCAATCCGTAAGATATGATATTTATGGCTACCATTTTATGCCTGAGAACGCAGAAGCAAATGGTCAGAGAATCACGCTGCCCATCGACCAGACTTATGTCACTCAGTCTTTCGGGGGAGTGGAATCCAAACCGGGCGGTCAGATATACATTGACGGCAATGTAGTTATTGGTGGCGACAAAACCGTACATAACGGCGACCAGGTAGTAAAAGGTAATATTACCATCGTAGCAACAGGTAATATCTGGATTGCCGATTCCGTAGTGGTTGAGGGCACGCATGATGCCGACGGAAAACCGTCAAAGGACAATCCCAATATCCTGGGTTTGATTGCCCAGGGGGTAATCAAGGTGGTTGATCCGGGGATGTCCGGTTATGACGAAGGCGGCTTTAACAAATATCCGGGGCCGCCCGATGAAACAATTAATAAAGTTGAGTATGTTCCTATTGGCCGGGACGGGGGCGGCGAGAAGTATAACAGATATTTACCGGACGCGACGGTAATAGAGGCCGCAATGACTATCGGCGGCGGAGGATGGGGTGCGGAAAACATCAGACGATACTACTATGGCGGCAGAAAAGAAGCCAGTGGATACCAGGACAAGTTGGTTGTACGCGGCACTATCACCGAAGCCATCCGAGGGGTCGTCGGTCTGGTTGGCGCCGATGGTTATCTCAAATACTACTATTTTGACGAGAGATTGCTCGAAGGTATCCTACCGGGCGATATCTGGCTGAGAGGCAAATATGTTCCTGCACCCGCCGGCTGGCACGATTACCGACCAGACAGCTAAAACCAAATCTTCCGCATAACCTTCGGTTGTCGGCCTGATATAAAACAAACGCTTTGCCCGGCACACAAGAATGAGGAACTGTGAGCAGCTATGCACGGTCCTTTTTAATCCGGTGCTTTCATACCAATTGTATTTAATATGTGCGCTTGTAGTGATGGGATTTTGCTAAGTAACAGCGATTTACTCTTTGCGAAGACTCTGAATTGGGAAAAATGGATTCCCGCTTTCGGGGTATGACAGTGTGGCGCAAGAACTAACTACAACTGGTATGACATCTTCCAAAGATCCTCCTCATGCGCTTGACAACCGGGTCATCCAACCATATATTCCACAAGATTAGCAAGCTCGAAATTGCCCTCGTTCCTGCAATACCCAGCGAGTCCTATAACCACCGGGAAGTGACCATAAATCAATGGTATTCTGTTGCCAAGTTAGTGCATACAAAGATTAAAAAAACACTCTACATGCCCCACGCAACAGGGTCTTTATAGGACTTATACCTTAAATTCACACCCATTATATTTGAAAAAGCCAACACTATTGCAATTCTTAAATAAGACAGCCTCTTTTTGAGCCGATGAATGCGTAATAGTGAATATTTAAGGTGGGTAATCCATACGCTGAATGCCAAAATAGAACGAGAGATTAATGATCAAAGATTGGAAACATTTGTTTGAATTGAAGAAAACAGACGTATTGGGTCTGGATATCGGCTCATGTGCCGTAAAGATGGTTGCTTTGCACAAGAGCGATACCGGCTACACAATCACCGCAGCCGGCATTACCGAAATTGCGGCAAGCGAAGATGATAATCATCGAAGAACAAACACCGTCCAGGCGGTTCGTAAATGCTTCGAGTCGGCCAGAATCAAGACGAAATTAGTCGTTTGCGGAGTGAGCGGCCAGGAAGTTGCTGTGCGCAATTTCGATTTTCCTTCGTTATTACCCGAAGAGATAGCCTCAGCAGTCTCACTCGAAGCCTCGCAGGTATGTCCGTTCAGTGCGGCAGATAGCGCTGTCGATTATAATTTAATAGCTAACGACGACAATAAGACAAGCGGCGTGTTAGTCGCGGCGACCAATACGTTGATAAAAAGTAAGAAACAGCTCGCCAAAGAAGCACATCTGAATTGCATCTTGATGGACGTTGACGGATTGGCACTTCTGAACTGTTTCAGTAGCCTTGAAGATGGGCAAGAAGATTCCCAGACGCACCGAACAGTTGCTATTCTAAATGTTGGCGGCTCCCATACAACTCTGGCAATTATGGACAATAACGGCTGGCCGTTCATCCGTGATATGACTTATGCAGGTAATGATATTGTCGCGCAGATAGCTGCGGAGAATGATACGCCAATGGAAACTGTCAGGGGGATTTTGTCCGGCGACTCAGTGGCGGATGAGGCGGGGCTCAGTGACAGCCTCGAAAAAGCCTGCCATAAATTGATTACCGATGTAGGCGAAACATTGCGCTATTATTCAGCCCAGTCTGCTTCGGCAAATGTTGAAAAACTATTTGTTTGCGGGGGCTTTGCTTTGGCCGGAGGGTTCGTTGAGTTATTGAACCGCCGGCTTGGAGTCGAGGTCGTCTTGTGGAATCCATTTGACAAAATATGCCACAATGCAAACCGGGAGTATGAAGATATTTACGCAAAGACCGGCCCTGCAATGGCGGTAGCGGTTGGTCTTGCTATGAGATCAATCTAATCGATTATTAAGAAGAACTAAAAGTTATAAGAGCAACAAGACGCGAAGCTATGTTTACAATAGATTTATTAAATGGACAGGCAATTCCGCTGAAGAGCAAGCCCGGTAGCCTTGCTATCATTGCTGTAACAGTTGTAATACCTATTGCAGTCGCAATGGGAATGCTCAGCTTTTATATGCAAAACAAAATCGTTATATCATTAAAGAAGCAGGAAATAAACAAAAGCCAGGCGGAGATTGGCAAATTATCGGATGCTATCGGGCTGCAGAAAGCATTAGAGCAGAAAAAAATAGCTTATATTGGTTACTTGTCGGACGTTAAGTCGTCAATTAAGAGACACACTCAATGGTCGCCTGTATTGACGACACTGATGGAGAATATACCTGACTCGGTAGTGCTGACATCTCTTGCGGTAAATCAAAGCTCTGTGAAAAGACAAGCTCCCAAAAAAGATGATCCGGAACAAATGGTAGAGATTGATGTCCCCGTAAAAATATTGCGGTTGATTGTTAGCGGCGGCCCTCAGAGTAACTGCGACGAAGCGGTCAGAGACTTCCGGGATGGTATTCGCGATTCGGCATTTCTCGGACCGAAGCTCGAAAACATCGGAGTTTCGCAGAAGACTGAAACGATCGAAGATCAGAATGTTGTCTCTTACGAGATAAGTTGTGTCCTTAAACCGGGAGTTTAGCATGACTTTTATCAAAGCTTTAATACAGATGTATAGAAAATATCTTATGAGAGCAGCTATCGTCTGGGCGGCCTGCGTGGTGCTGTTTCTCGTGGCTTATTTTATTCTGCTGAATCCGCAGATTAAAAGCAAGATGAACTTACAAAACACGCTCACTGAGAAAAAACAACTGTATAAATCTGCACAAAAAGCAGCAGATGGACAAACCAAAATCCGGTTAAACGAAGAAATTGAGGGTCTGCGAGACACACTGAAGGATTTTATCGTTGATCAGGAGGATTCAGCTAATTTGACGTTTGATATAGGTCGAATCGCCAGTAAAGAATATCTATCTTTGTTCAGCATTAAAAATAAAGAAAAGCGGGGCGTCTTGGAAATACCCGATTGTAACAGCATATCTGAGAACCACATCGATATCAGCTTCATTGCCGGATTCAATCAGTTTGCTACTTTCGTGAACGCCCTGGAGAGGCATCAGCCGGTCCTCTTTGTGAATGAATTCTCAATCGCTCGCTCAACTAAGGATGATTCAGTTTATAAAGTGACTCTTGACATAGCGACTTTTGTCAAAAAACAGCAGGAAAAAGAAATCGCCGATCAGTCCCTGGCTCCAGATTTCGGCTCGTGATATGAAAACTATATCAATAGTAAATCAAAAAGGTGGTTGCGGCAAAACAACCACCTCAGTGAATCTTGCGGCTGCCTTTGCAGAGAAAGGCTACAGAACGCTGCTGATCGACCTTGATCCGCAGGGCCACAGTACGATCGGTCTGGGCTATGGGCCTGATGAGATGAGCCTGACGATTTACGATGCCCTTCTGAACGTTCAAATTGGAATATCCAATGTAATATTAGGCACAAAGGTCGAGTGGCTCGATCTGGCCCCAAGCAATGTATTGCTTTCGGGTGCCGAGCTTGATCTGACCGGCATTGTCGGCAGAGAATTCGTCATGAGCGAGAAACTCCGAATAGTCAGGGACAAATACGATTTCTGTGTTATAGACTGTCCACCGTCGCTCGGACTGTTGACCTTAAACGCACTGCTCGCCAGTACCGGTGTCGTCGTGCCGGTTCAGGTTCATTATTATGCTATGGAAGGCCTCAGGCAGTTGTTCCAGACGGCGAACATCATTGCGGAGCGCTTCGACCCTTGCCATGTAAATATTTTAGGCATATTGTTGACTCTTGTCGAAAACAACACCCTGCTCAGCAGGCAAATTCAGCAGCAAATGCGGGAATTCTTCGGTGATTTGGTCTTTAATGCGGTGATTAACAGAAGTGTAAGGCTCGCTGAAGCACCCAGTGCCGGTGAGCCCGTCCTGATCTATGCGCCCGAAAGTAAGGCGGCCGCCGAATACAGGGCATTGGCTGATGAGATAATCAACAGCAGAAATTTGGCTGAGCAGATAATTAACCAGAAGGCTTTGGTCAGGAGATAAGTAATGTCAGAGCTTGATAAAAATAAGGCTGGATTGCAGAAGAAAGTGTCGTCGGTATTTAAAGGGGTACCTGTTCCGCAAAACAACGGCTCTCAACAACCTTCCGGCACACCCACACCTGATCCTGCGCACGGTGTTCCTCCAAAACCCGTGGCCGCAGACCGTCAGGTTTCGCAGAGTTCTCTGATTAAAAAACTCAATCAATCCGAGGATTCTTTGGATAATACCGCACAAAAACAAACCCCCAACGTCCTTCCAAAACCGACTTCTACGAACCAGATGACGCAGAATCCTCTGATTAAAAAACTTCCTCAGCCCGAAGAGTCGTTGAAGCAAGCCGCAAAGGCCGCGCAGCCCAAAAGCAGTCCGTTTATAAAAGAAACCAGCGATGGCCTGTTACAACAAATCAAGAACAAGCTCTTTACTCCGAAGCCGGGTGTCAGTCCAACCAAGCAAAAAGCTATGGTAATAATGGTGCCGATCCTGGCTATCATTATGATTTTTGTCTTTAGGCAGGTTCTTAGCAAAGCTCCGCGTAAGACGAAAGGAGCCGGGACTGATGACACACCCGTCGTTGTCGCTAACGCCGATTCCGGCCGTGAAATCGACTGGAAGATTCCGGAACCAATTTCGATTATGACGAGGGACCCGATAAAATTGCCGGATGAAAGTAATACACAAAACGGAGACCCAAATGAAACGACCGGCAAGGTTACAACAGGAACAATAATCATAAGAGACATCGTATATTCACACGACAGGCCCTCTGCCGTGATTGGTTCGAAAATAGTATACGTCGGGGATAAGGTTAATGACGCTACTATTATAAAAATAAACAGAGACAGCATAGAATTCGAAACGGATGAAAAAAAGTGGGTGCAAAAGGTCCGCGGAACAGAAAAAGCTACTGTTCAAAAAGTTGACAATCCGAGTGAAGATCAATCGGAGTTGCAATAATTAATAAAGCGAATAATGACACTACTGAGATACGAATTGAAGTGATATTAGGTAAGACCAAAGTTAGAAAAGGAGCTGTTATGAAAAGCTTAACAATAAAACCAGGCAGATTAAATTTATTGATCATCTGTGCACTTCTCTGCTTCTTCTGCGTCTCGGCCCTTGCCGCCAAAAGCAACGAACAGACAGTCCAAAAAGCAGTCTTGACCGATCTCGAGATACGGATGCAGAAAGTCGTGTGTATCGATGTCAATGACGTCCCTATCGGTACCGTAATAAGACAACTGGCCGATCAGGTGAACGTAGACCTTATCATGAGCCCAAAGGTCATCGGCGATGTAACCGTTTCACTGACCGATGTATCGCTTGACGAAGCTCTGCGGTGTATTCTCGATGTCCACGGCGCCGGTATTATTGTAGGTGAAAATGTCATCCGGATATTGTCACGCGAAGAGATGCCCGCGATAGCCGAGAGGCTTGTCACTCAAACGTTCGAAATTACTTACGCGGATGTCGCGCAGGTTGTAAAGGCTCTGGAAAAATTCAAGTCGGCCCAGGGTTCCGTCTCCTCCATCGAGGGCACCAGTCATATCATCGTGACTGACACGGAGAGCAAAGTCCGGGACATCACGAATTTGCTGAACACAATCGACCGCATGACACCGCAGGTATTGGTCGAAGTGAGAATCTATGACATCACGAGCAAGGACAACCTCGACCTCGGCATCGACTGGTACGCCGGCAGGCGAACCAACTTGAATGCTTCAGGTTATCCGGTCAACGACGATATTATCGTCGAAAAGGGCGGCAATGAAACCTACATTAGCAGCAGGACCGATCCATCTCTTGATGCTGGTTTTGTCGCCGGTACAAACAAAACAGAAGATAGCACGCAAGGGTATCTTCGATTCGGCCTGCTTAATAACAGCATCGACATCAATGCAATACTCAGGGCCGAGAAGGAAAATATCGATGCCAAGCTTCTGGCCAATCCGAGAATTCTGGTCATCGACAACGAAGAGGCCACTTTCGATATCGTAACCGAGCATCCCTACGTGGAACGAACCATCACTGCGGGCAGCACCACCGAGACGGTGAAATTCAAAAACGTCGGCGTCAAGCTCGTTGTTACCCCGCATGTAGCAGGGCACAATATGTTGAGATTGAACATAGCGCCGGAATTCAGCGTTCTTGTGACTCGAGTTCAAGTCGCAACGAGCAATGTCCCCGTTGTCGACACTCGCAAAGTTAACACTATAGCACTTGTCAAAGATGGTCAGGCGGTTGTCCTGGGCGGCCTGCGAAAGAAAGAAACGTCCAAGCAGGTCAACAAGGTGCCCATACTCGGTGACATACCCATGCTCGGCCATCTCTTCAGGTTCGAAGGTGAAGCGACGACTAATACCGAGCTGGTCGTATTCATCACGCCACATATTATCACAGAGCCTGTTTTGACCGAAGAAGAGCAGCAGGCCCTCGATGTCACTGAGTTTAGCGGGCCGGTGCCATCGATCACAAAAGCAGAGGAGGAGGCCGGGAAATAACCGCCGGACACATGATTTGCCGCTCGTGATGTGTTTGACGATTCACGAGCGACATGTCCCGGGTGGCGAATCGGTATTTCTTCACATAAAACGACCGGCTGTGGAACGCGAACTCGATCTTTCCGGCCTCGAACCGCTTGATAATCTCCAGATTGACTCGCTCGTTTACTTCCTAAAAGAGCCGGACGTCCGGAGGACTGACCTAATAGCTCATTATAAATGTTCAGCGACCAGTCGTTAAAATTGCTGAAGTACACCCTCGGCGGCTTTTCAGGGTCGGTATTGGCCTGCGGAACGTCGGTAAGTGTCTTCTTTATCATATCGTCTGCCTTATTTATGTCAAATTGACGCCGGAAAACAACCATTTTTACTCAACTTCATTTTTGTCTGCAACAAAACCCGCCGGTCAGCCGTCTTTACTTTCGAGCTTCGAGGCTCATGGACGTAAGTTTTCTATGTATTATTCAGGTGCTCGCATGATAAAACGCACGACAGTAAACTTTATTGTCGATCTGGTCGCTTTTTTAGACCTGCTGGCATTATCTTTTACCGGCTTTCTTATGAAATACGTTCTGCCGCCCGGCTCAGCAGGGCACGGCCAGGGTTTTCGCGGCGGCCGGGGAGCGGCAGTGGCCAAGGATTTCTGGTCGATGGATCGTCACGAATGGGGCGGCGTCCATTTCTATTTGGCCCTCATTTTCGCCGTTCTGATGCTCACACACATCCTCCTGCACTGGACCTGGATCAAGTGCTACTTCAAATCCCTTTTCGGCCCCAGCCGGCAACCCGGTTAGCCACCTTAACCCGCACAAAACCGCCAAACTGGGGAATTCCTCCCCACCCACCTTGTTTAAGATTTCCAGCCAAACGCCGGGGATTGGCTTTGTTTGGCTTTGAATTGGCTTTGTTTTTTCGCCGTCTCAAAGCGTAAAATTCTTCATAATCACCTTTCACATAGATACTTAAGCTCATTTAGCCCTTTCGCAAATTGGGTTTGTTTTTTCAAATTAAGCTCAATTTTTGTCGTTTTCTATTCTTTTTGATCCGTTTTTTAATTATTCTGCCTTTTTTCCCTTCGATTTCACTCAGGACTTCAATTGGGCCCGGCACCGCAGGGGTGCGGGCTAAACTGTATTGTTTCGTACTGAGTTCTGCGTTCTGCGTGATTGGATCTCATTTTTCCTTTTACCTTTTACCTTTTTACTTCTTTACGTATTATACGAACCTTCATACAAAAAGGCGGGCAAATTTCAGAATAATCTCCGTGACTCGCTACTCGATGCTGGCTCGTATTTCACATTTCGTTTTGTCATTCCGCACTTGATGCGGAATCCAGATTTTCTACCTATACAATAGCGATTTCTTCTTTGGTTAGGCCGTAGAGCTTATAGAATGTGTTGTGGTTAATCTGATTTATCTTTAAGTTTCTTTCTTTGTTTTGTCTCAAGCCTCTTAATATCCTCAGCCACTGGTAAATTCTCAGGCATTGTCCCGCCAAGCTCTTTGATGGTCTGACGGACTTTTTTACCGACTTGGCGATGCGTTCGATTTGCCTTTTCCTTGCCTTTGATATTATCGCGACGCAGTTTTTCCTCTGTCTGAGTAGCTCTGAAAAGATTTGCCGCGAGTTCCGTACTTCCCATGTGGTTGAGGATCTGTCGACCTTTTTTAAGTCTCTTTCTTCTCTGAATATCTTGTGCAGTCAGACCACCATATAATCCCATATATCCGTGATTTTGAAAAATAGCATAGTCGGACGCTTTGACCACTCCGGCTTCTTTAGCTGCCCCTGCAAGACGCACGTTATGCACCTTCATCTCCCGACGCAGAAGCAAACGCCGCTTATCTTCAACCTCCAGCTCGGAGATTTCCTGTTTTCGCGTCTGAACGGCAAAATAAGTCTGTCCTAACGCCACTATTTCCTTGCCGGGATCGGCGTTCTGCACTATTAAGTAACAGGCATAGCGAGACATATAAACGGAAAGCACAGGCCGTTGGCCCCCTTTGCCTATTTCTATCATTTCGGTGATACCAACGAAATGATCCTCGATGCGGTGCCCGCTGTTAAAGCAGGCTTTTTTTGCCTTCTTTATGACCTGTTCGAAATTACGATAATCCGAATAGCCAAGAATCCGCGAAAAATCCCTGCTCGACCAGTATTCGCTCCCGGCGTCATTGATACGTTTTATTCGTTCAAACGGCGAATCATTACCAGTCAGTGACCGTTTCGTTATATTGTTATTCATAATTAACCTCGATTATCCGTATTATTCTTACCAGAATTTTCCACAATCTTTATTTCTTCTTCGGTTAGGTTGCAGAGTATGTAAATGATTTTGTCGATGTCCTTTTCTATGGGTTTGCCTCCACATGTTCCCGTTGGGTATAACGTAGTATCGTACTCGATGCCGAAGCTGCAAGCGTCGAAGAGTTTTTTGATATCGTTATATACACGGCGAATTTCTGAAACTGTGATGCCTCTAGGATTGGGGAAGCAGTTGTTTTTAAATTCTCTATGTGCCAGTTCTTTATGGCGTATTTGGGATATCTTTTCCATAATAGTGTTTGTTGTCTGGTCGAACTCATGTTTTTCAAGAATTTGACTAAATTCTTCTTTTTTCGAATCTTTCAACCATTTGAGGATATCGTTTTTGAATCTACGTAATGTGTATGTGTACTTAGGTTTGTCATTTGTAAGAGCGTGGATGAGAACTATCGATGCCCATACAGAATTCCAACAGACGGTTCGCCAGAAAATAGTTTCGGATTGTTGGAAAAATTGAAGGGGAGATTGTAGTATCTTTTCGAGGATGATTATGGTGGTATTGATGTGGCTTAATCGGAACCAGATGTCCTCGTGAAGCTCCCTGTATTTTCCAAGAAACTCAGGTTTTATGACGTCTTCCGGCTTTTTCTCACTTAAATTCATAGTGATCTCCTTGAGTATGCTCTTTATGATTATAGCGACCTATCAGACTGTGCCTTCTACGATTTTTATTTCTTCTTCAGTTAGGTCGTAGAGTTGGTAAACGAGGTTGTCGATTTGCCACTGGATGCGCGTTTTGTTGTCCGGTACCTTAGCTGCAATTAGATTCTTGTGTAAATCCAACATGGTTTCGACAAGTTCAGCAACTCTGGAAGGTACATCAGCCATTGGGTATTTATTCCCTCTATTTCTTTAAAAAACCACAAAAACCGCAAGCTTTCTAAAAAAGATTACCATATTTATCAGCTAATGTCAAAAATCGATACAAAGGATAACTTCAGTTATTATGTGTAAGTTGAATTTTAGGGGGAATTAAAAATGTACAGTATGAATGGCAGTTTCTTAAGCCGGATATTGGTCTTTTTCGCAATTATTGGAGGTTTCAGGTGGGGATTGACGAAATTACTTCTAAATGCAGTTCTTGTTCTCTTTTGCGGCAAGAGCAGTATGTTCCAATTCAAACGCGGCATCTTGTCGATGCGGGAAGTTACTACTCATCAATTCCTTAAGGGACCGCCATTTGTAAACGCCCCTATTTTGCCCTTGAGGGATTGAAATATATCTCATTGGTAAGAACATCGATATCACCAAATTTACTGTTTCGCTTAGCATCAAGTCTGCTATAATTGCTTGGCATCAATCCGGTTAAAAAGAAAGAGAGAACAATTATGCATAGACGAGATTTTTTAAAGGCTGCCGGCGGTGTTGTCGCCCTGGCAAATGTATCAAACGCAAACGTATCGCCTTCAAGCGTGGCCGCAACGAGCTTGGCAGTATCCGAGAATAAACAGGCCTTGGTGCGTGTGGAAGGGCATAAAATCATTATTCACACGCACACTCAATCGGCGGTTATTGAAAAGGGATTCCTGACCTCGCTAGTGAGCAAAAAGACTTCTGAGCAGTTCATCAAAGGAGTCGAGGCAAACAAAGCAGCGGCACTGCAGCTTATCTATCGGGGCAATGAAACTATTTCCGTCGATGAAAGTAAGTTCGGCAATATCACGACCCGTCAACTCTCCCCGCTCAAAGCGGAGATCGTTTTTCACAGTTGGGATGGCGATGGCGTAATTTCCGTCTCCGTAGAGCCCGAAAGCGGCACTATCCTTATCGAGCCATCGGCTTACTCTTCGCGTCCCGGCGTATTAGCCTGTCGATGGAACATGGCCGGCATTCGTCCCGATCTCGAACTCGTCGCCCCTTTCTTTCAGGGGATAAAACTCAAGCTGGATGATTCTCTGATCGCGAACACCCATTGGGAATGGCCGCTCTATTGGGAGGCGGGGTTGGCGATTCTGCAATCGAATAAAGGGGGATTCTGGATTCATACACGGGACAACCGTTATCGATATAAAGCCCTTAAAGTGGGTTCGGGTCCGCAGAAGAATCATTTGGGATTCGACACCCAGGCATACGGCCCAATAGATGATAATTTGAGTGCCGGCGGACTCGTCTGGCGTATCAATGTGTTCGAGGGTGATTGGGAGACTCCGGCCGAACAATACCGCGGCTGGCTGTGGGATGCCTATAATCTCCGGGCCGAAGAGCAAAAGCGCCAGGCATGGACAAGGGATGTCAAATTCGCTGTTAGCTGGTGCCCGGGCGAAGGGAATATTCTCGATGCGATTTCGAAAAAGGTAAATCCCAAACATTGCCTGATTCATTATCCGAACTGGCGCACAGATCCCTACGATGAGAATTACCCCGACTATATCCCGAGCGAGCCGGCTAAGGCTTTTATAAAAAAAGGCCAGGCCATGGGCTTTCGAATGATGCCGCACTTTAATGCAGTCGATATGGATCCGTCGCACCCGGCATATACTTATCTGCGAGATTTTCAATACCGCGGAATCGAACGAAAGGATTTACGCGGGTGGAGCTGGTATCGGGGCCGAGGCCTCGGCGTGCCGGAATCAAATGCGAGCAGACGAAACAATCGAGACAAAAAGGTCATGGTCAAAGTGCATCCCGGCCTGAGTATGTGGCGATCCATCCTGGGGCAGAACATCCTGGAAGCCAGCCGGGAATTAAACCTCGATACGGTCTTTATCGATGTGACACTTGTCTCCCATAATCTGCATAACTGTTTCGTCGAAGCGACAACACCCACCGAGGGCATGAAAAAAATCATCAGTCATGTTGCTTCTTTGGGAGAGGGATTAGTCGTCGGCGGTGAGGGACTCAATGAAATCACAATGCAGGGCCTGTCTTTCGCCCAGGCCCATCTCTTTAAGAGCTGGCACAGCTCCATCGAGGGGCTTCAGCGGACCGGCGGATGTAAACTCAATGATTTTCTTTTTGGAAAACTATGCCGGACATTCGGATATTCCAATCTGTCAGGTCGCGATGAGGATCAGTCGCTGCGTATGAAGATGCATCTGGAACATGGAGCGATTCCTACCGTGACTATCCGTTCAGCGAAGGATATCGAATCGCCGAACCCGTCTGTGAAACAGATGCTGGACATGGCAGGAAGTTAAGGACAATGACCGGCACGGGCACTTACAATAAAGTCGCTGCAATTACAGCTCTGCTGTTGATTGCCGGCGTCTGCCCGGCCGAGTACGACCTGTACTGTATAGGCAGCAGCTACATCATAGACCATCAGTACATGCAATCCATGGCCGAATCCGCAGGTATTCCTTTGAAGGCCGGTCGCAGTGAGATTTATGGCAACATGCGAACCATCCGCGTGCTTACCGAATCCAAACCATTGAATTCGGCCAATCCGCTCCATGAACTGCTCACTGGTACGGCCGACGTTTTAGCGATGACTGCGACACGTCCCTGGCTCTACACCGAATCCGAGGCCGAAGCCTGCGCCTACTTCGGCGGGCTGCTTTTGGAGAATAATCCGGACGCTCGCATTTTCATCCATGATTACTGGACGGTTTTGTCGCCGGACAGGTCACTCTACCCGGAGCTGCATGGCTGGGACAACGTTTGGGGCATGCACTTAGGCGCGGTCAAGATAATCAACCTGATGGCCAATGAACTGAACCACAAGGTGTACATCGTCCCCGCAGGTGCGGCCGTTCAGGTGATGAGAGAAAAAATTGCCGCCGGGCAGCTCGAAGACTACAAAAATCCTGATGATTTAATGAGTGACAGTATCCATCTTAGTGAGATGGGTCGTTACGTTCAGGCCTGCCTTACATTCTGCGGTGTTTATCGATATGATGTGCGTAAACTGCCGGGCGATGCCCTCGGCGGCAGGAGCCGGCAAAGGCTGAAATTCAGCCCCCACGACGCAGCGATTATCCACGGTGTGATTTATGAGACTGTAAGAAATACGCCTTACTCGGGTTGGTATAAGAATGAGCCGGTCAGCGTCGATGCTTACATGGCGCACCTGAAGGCCGGCCTGAAAAACTGGGAGTCCTTCGACAAAATGTATCCGGTTTCCGGCACCGGCACGTTTACAGGCGACAACGGAATTGTATGGAATTACACCAACGTCGATTCCAGCAAAGACGAGGAGACTATGACCGACGCCTTTATAATTATGCGCCGCGGTTCATCGCTCTCGGCAACCATCCCCGGCGGTATCGGCGAGCTGCATTTTGCTATGAATAAAAATGCCGAAATTGAAGTGACGGTTGACGGCAAATCGATGGGAACATTCAAACCCACAGGCCAGGGTATTTGGAATAGCCATTATTTTAAGATTGGGGATTTGAAAAAGACGGGGGATGTGACAGTTGGGTTTACGTGCAGGAGTGATAGAGCCGTCATGGATAACATCTCGTGGACTGTCCCTGATTAGGCACTCGATCAAACGTGACTCGTGGTTCGAGCAGGGGGGCTGGGATTATCCGATTATTGGCCGAGGTCCATCTGGTTGGGCGAACCGGGGGTGGGGCTCTGCTGATAGCTCCAGGAATTACCTCCGTCGGGGAATCGGCCGTATGAGACATCCTCGAACTGGCCGTCGAAAAGAATCGAGTCGATGACTGTTTTGCCGTCGCTGTCGATAAGTGCAATCGTCTCGCCGCTGATGCTGAGCTTGTAGTTCGTATGGTAAACGCCCTGCGTGCCGTCATCGTCGGCGTAGAAGATGAGGTATTGGCCGGGCTCGATGCTCACTCCGGCACCGATTCGCCACTTGGCCAGGTCCTGGAAATCGTCGGTCAGATACATGCCTTCGAGATCGATCGTGCCGGGCGTGCCATTGTATATCTCGATCCAGTCTGGAAATTCGCCGGCCTCATCGGGGTCTTCAAGCGTCACATGGTTGGAGGCCATGAATTCATTAATCACAAGCCCCTGCAGCCCGACCGTGAATCTTGCTTCGGTCAGGGCGCCCCACTGGCCGTCATAGAACGTACGGGCTTTGGCCGTAGTGGTCTGGTCCAGGATAATCGGCGCCGAGGCAGAGCCTGCTATCGTACCGATCATCTCCAGGTCGAAGCTTATGTCCGTGCTGGTGCTGCTGACCTGATGGATCTCGACGGCGATAATGTTGATGCCATCGACGAGAATATCCGGATCGATATCGTACATGTAGAACTTTGACTCATTGGCCCCGCCCACGGGCACACCAGGGCCCGAGGCCAGCGTCAGGTAGTTGATATTGCCGCTCGGCATGTTTATACGCCCGGTAGCCTCGACGCCATTTATGTACACGACCGCGCCGTCGTCCCGCACGATTCCGAGTGACAGCTCTGTAAATTTAGATGCGTTTTCGACATAGAAAGCGTGCCGGAAGTAGGTTGTGGGGTATTTGTTGCTGGAACTGGGCCCGTAACTTACTACGGTAGCTTCGTCATTGTCACCATAGCCCAGTTGTGCGGGGCCTTGTTTCCACAGGCGGTCGCTGAAGTTCCGGTGCCGCCATACAGTGCCCTGATTAGAGCCATCGTCTTTGTACCGCCAGATTGATCCCCGGCGGATTAATATCATGCTTGTCGTGGCGTCCTCGAAAACTGCTGCGTTCGGATTAATCTCGCCGCCCCAGAGTCGCGGATCGGAATCGTCGAGTGTGTAATATATCGTTCCCGGCGTGCCGTTACCCTGTGACATTAGTAATTCGAATCCGGGTATCACTTCTCCGCTGGGCCGGTTGAACGATATCAGTGCCATATCCGGGAACATGCTCACCGAGCGCATCTGGTTGATGACGATCTGAGTCCGCCCGGGGAAAAAGGTGTTGACCATGTAATTGTTCTGCCCCTCCCAGTCGTCCTTGGTGCGTGGAGCATTTCTTTGGGCGTCGCCCCATCGTGCCGACTCGGCAATAATCGCCAGATCGATCTGTTCTGCCCTGACCATCCACCGCTGGATATTCGGCGCTGCCGTCAGAAGTCCGCCGTTCCAGAAATACATGTTCACCCGGTCGGCGAACTGCATTAGATATTCCGGATTGGCGGTTAGGCGTATATGGAGCCAGGCCGGATTAAAATGACGCCACTGCTGTCCGATGGAACGATCCGTAGTGTCGGTCAAGAGCCGGCCTTCGTTGATCCCGCCGTTGGCACCCAGAGAGTGCTCGGCATCATGGCGGTACCACGTAAATCCCTCCTGCCGGACGCGATTGTAGATGGCGAACACGTTATTTGAGATGTGACCCCAGCAGCTAACCGGCGCATCGGGATCGCCAGTGTAGTAGGTGCAGATCATATAATCCATCAGGTTCTCGGGACCGAGCAGTCTCTCTCCTGTTAGATTATCCGGTGTCCTGACAGGCCTGAGGGCCTGCACGGCAAGGTATGCCCCTTCTGTGGCAAAGCCGGCGACCGCAGCGTCGTACAACCGCCGATATGCTTCCATTGTACCATCGGTAGCGTGCAGGGCTCGTGAGCCTGATGAGTTGTTCTTAATTACATCGTATTCTTCTTTATCTCCGCCCAGATACGACTCGGCGAAATCTGCGTCGGCCCGTTCCTGCGTCTGATAGAGACCCCAGTAGTGTCCGTTAAGATAGAGATGGTAGTATCGGCTGCGGGTGTACGGCTGACCCATGTCACGCTGTACGTCGCGGGAGAAAACGTCACGAATAAGCGTATTCTGCGAGCTGCCCTGGTATGCCCAGGAGTTGTTCTGGCTGGTGCGCAGATCGATCTTGTCGAACTCGTCGGCGCCCTCGCCGCCAAACAGCGGGTAGCGGAGCTTTCCCTCCCCGTATTCACTGCGAAAAAACAGACGAAAGGAATGCTTGGGATTGCTGCTGCTTCTGCTGAATGCCCCGCGTATCCGCAGGCCCGCTTCAAGCCCGAATCCCGGCGTCCCGTCCGGATGGATCAGTTCGACAGATGTGCGCCGCTCCCAGTTTATTCCATCGTTACCGGCGTGGACATATATGCCGGTGGATCGGTCAAAAAGATTCGCCAGATCCGTTACCAGCGAGATTGTCGGTATATCGAGCAAAGCATCCTCGATAAGGCCGGCCCACCGGGGATCGTTAACAATGTCCGGGTCCATGCCGTAATCGATGACCTGGCCGTTAACGCTGCCTGTTGGCCAGCCGGGCCCCGGGGCCTGGCCGTTGGGTGATTGTCTCAAAACGTCGCTGATAAAGATATAGGTTTTCGTAACGACGTTCGGATCCTGATAGTTCGCCTTAAAAGCTGCGGCCCGGATGACAGTTGTGCCGCCGATTGTAAGAGGATTTCTATAGATGATGCCAGTATTAGACTTCGGCGTCGAGCCGTCCAGTGTGTAGCGTATCTGTGCTGCCGGTGTGGGCGTTGAGAGCATCAACTGAAAGGGCGTGTCATAGAATCCATGCTCGACGCTGTATTCGACGTTTTGTACAACCTGTGCTTGAGCGGCACCAATTCCAAAACATAAAAAAAGAAATAAAGCAGTAGTTACAGGTATTGACCCAATCCTCATCCTAAACCTCATAATTGTTATTCTTTACCCTTCTTCATTATTACCCCCACTCAGATACTGAATTATAGCATATTTACGGATAAAAAGCTATAGCTGTGCCCGGCAAAAAAACCGTTCCTGTTTATTTACAGGCATTTACGTACGATTGCCGGCCGGCGGAAAGTCTAAAAGACAAGGCATATCTTTCGCTTTCTCGGTGTTATTACCCGGCCAGGTTGACAATCTTCGGTCTGGACAATCCCATTGCGTGTTTGTATAATACGAAAATACTATCGAGTATCATCAAGCACTGTTTTTTTGGAGCAAACAGCGTGAAGAGCCTGCTTTAGCTGTTAATAGTACTATGATGAAATACAATATTATATTTTATATCGTGATTTTGATAACGCTGGCAGCATCCGCGAATCTCCCCTCGCTCGAAACCCTCAACAGCGGCGTTTTCACTCAGTCCTTAAAGAATCTTCCTGGCGAGTTTGACAACATTGAGGAAATCATTTTCGTACAGCGCGGCGGATACGAGGATCCGCACTGGTACGCGAATATTGCCTACTTCTGTGACAATGAAAATGATCCTGCCTATACAACGGGCGCACAGCTTTGCAAATTTAACTTAAAAACCGGCAGTATTTCTATCCTGCTGGAAACGGCCAAAGGCTGCATCCGCGATCCGAAGGTCCACTACGACTCAGAGAAAATCATTTTTGCATGGAGAAAAGCCGGCCGGCGAAATTACAATCTCTACGAGATTAACATCGACGGGGCCAACATCCGCCAGATTACCTCTGGGCCTTTCGACGATTACGAACCCGAATACCTTCCCGACGGCGGTATCGTTTTCGTCTCCACACGCGCCCGGCGATGGGTCGGCTGCTGGATAACCCAGGTCGGCACAATCCACCGCTGCGACGGGGACGGCAAGAATATCCAGACGCTCTCATGCAATATCGAACACGACAATACGCCGTCTGTGCTGCCTAACGGACAGATTCTCTATATGCGATGGGAATACGTCGACCGCTCACAGGTGGAGTACCACCACCTCTGGACGATGAATCCGGACGGGACAAATCAGGAGATATACTACGGCAACGAAGTTTCATGGGGAGTATTCCTCTCCTGCCGGCCAATCCCCAACGACGAGCGAGTTATGGGAATCTACTCGCCCGGCCACGGACACCGTGACCATTACGGCTGGCTGTCGTTCTTCTCCAGAAAATATGGTCCCGATGATCCGCGAGGACTTCAGCATATCATATTTCCATGGGGCAAAGGATACCTCGCCGATCCCTGGCCGCTCAGCACGGAAACTGTGCTCGCCGCCGAATTGGGCAAATCCCGGCTTGTTTTCGTTACAAAGAACAAAGACGATGACAAATACACGCCGCACGCAATCTACGAAATAAAAAACAACGACAAAAGAAAATGGCTCACCCAGTCGCCCCGGCCCATCATTAAACGCCCCCGTGAAAGAATCATCCCAACACGTTCCGATTCGACCAGCTCAACCGGAACACATGTAATGGTTGACATTTATAATTCGCAGAATTTAACAGGAATCAAACGCGGCGAAATAAAAAAGCTGCTCATTATCGAAACACTTCCCAAACCCGTCAACTTCTCGGGAGGGCCGGACACACTAAGTTTTCTCGGATCATTCAGTCTTGAACGAATTCTCGGAACCGTCCCCATTGAATCCGACGGCTCGGCGTATTTTGAGCTGCCCGCAAACCGGCCGGTCTTTTATGTCGCTCTCGACGAAAACGACCTTTCTTGCAGGCGAATGCAGAGCTTCACCTGTCTAAGGCCTGGCGAAACAACTTCTTGTATAGGATGCCACAACTCACGTAACCATTCGAACGCCAACGTCGGCAGCGCCCGCAGAATCAAGGCACTCCGACGCCCCCCTTCGAAGATCGAAAAAATCGAAGGTATGGCGGATGTGCCGGACTTCATGCGGGACGTCCAGCCGGTCCTCGACAAATATTGTATCGGATGCCATAACACCGAAGACCGAAAGGGACGCCTGTCTCTCGAAGGTGACATGTCAGTCACATGGTCGATCAGCTACTACTCGCTTACGATGAGAGAGCAGATCGGCGACGGCCGTAACGGCCTCGGCAATCAGCCTCCTCGTTCTCTCGGCTCAAGTGCTTCACCACTGCTTCGTAAGCTCGAAGGGTCTCATCACAATGAAAAGGCTTCACGTGAAGACTGGCTGAAAGTCTGGGCATGGACCGAGGCTGCCGCACCATTTTGCGGGACTTACGGAGGTCTGAGAAATCAGAAACAGCAGAATACGAAAGCAGGTGTCTTCGCAAACCAGGCCGGCGGCGTTCTCCATAAACGCTGTTTTTCTTGTCACAATCCCGATGGGAAAGGTCCGCAGAATCGTCTCGTCGAAGCCTTTGACTGGGACGAGCGAAGAAAGTTCATAGAGCGTCCCACCGGCCGGCATGAACGCCTCGTTTTAAAGGACGACCCTTTGCGCTATTTTTCATGGAATGTGTTGATAAACGCTACCCGGCCCGAAAAATCCGCAGTCCTGCTGGCGCCCCTCGCAAAAGAAGCGGGCGGATGGGAAGCCTGTCCCGACGTCTTCAAATCAAAAGACGATCCCGGCTATAAAATAATGTTAACCGCAGCGGCAAACTGGCAAGCCGAATGGCAAAAATCCCACGCTTTCGGCTCGCCTACCTTCCAGGTCAATCATCAGTATATACGTGAAATGGTGCGTTTCGGAATCCTGCCGGAAAATACTCAACCGGAAAACGTAGATCCATACCTGACCGATCAGCGATACTGGGATATGTTCCATTATAAGCCGAAGGCATATCAAAACCGGATGGCGAAAAACTAATCGCTGGTAATCCAGCATATTCGCGAAGAACTATAAAGCCGTAACATCAGGTCGGTGAGGAAAAGAACTCCCGATTCGAAGCTTGAGAACCTAATCCCGGATTGCCGGATCCAAAAAGTTGTTGCTCGATTCCTAAAACTTTATGAATAAAGCATCGAGTAACGCATGTCTCACACGTCTCCTGCTGATCCTCTCGGGAAGAGACTATTGTAATATAACGCATTATATGTTATAATACTATGTGTCGTTGTAAAGCTTATCGGCTGTTGGCAGCGGTGCTTTATGGTTTGCTGATCTGAACGAGAAGGGTTACTACTGAAATGAGATACCTGTGGCAGAGCTATTCGTGGATTCTTGCTTTCCTTGTGGTATTCAATCTTGCACTCAATACTTCTACTACGGTCCGGGCACAGTACACAGGTAACCTTACGGCGGAGGAAATCCGGATAAACGAGTTCATGGCCGTGAACGATATTGGCCTTGATGACGAGGACCGGGATGAAGCCGACTGGATCGAAATCTACAATCCCGGGCCGGATACGGTCAATTTGGACCGGTGGTATCTGACAGATGACGACAGCGATCTTCGAAAGTGGGCGTTTCCGGAAGTGATGCTCGGGCCCGATGCTTATCTGGTTGTCTTTGCCTCCGGAAAAAATCGGAGAGATCCCCTGGGAATATTGCATACTAATTTTAAGCTGAGTGGTAGCGGCGAATATCTGGGGTTGGTCCGTCCGGATGGTAGAACCGTGGTTTCTGAGTTCTTTCCGAGCTATCCGCCACAAGCCCCCGACGTTTCTTACGGCCCCATCGGTAGTAGCGTCGAGACAGTGTTCTTAATGCCCGGAGCGCCGGCCAGGGCCCTGGTGCCCCGTAACAGTGCACTGGAACCGAACCCGCGGAAATCGGAGACGTTGCGCCCCTGGGCACAGGAAGACCTGGATGATTTATCATGGCAGACCGGCTCAACCGGTGTAGGTTATAACTACCAGGGACTGATCGGTTTGGATGTCTCAAACATGCGAAACAGCAATACCACGGTGTATATCCGCGTGCCCTTTACGGTAGAAGATCCCTCGGCGATCCGAGCCTTAACCTTGCGCATGCGTTTTGCCGACGGGATGATCGCCTATATCAACGGGCACGAGGTGGCACGGTTCAACGCGCCGGCCCCGGGTACTGAGAGATGGAACTCCGGTGCATCTACCAATCGGTCCGACAGCATCTCTGTTAATCCTGTTGATTTTTCTATCCCGCAATTCGACTTTCTCCATGTGGGGACCAACCTGCTGGCCGTGCAGGGGCTGAGCTATCAGATGAATAGTTCGAGCCTGCTGGTGCTTCCTGAGTTGCTGGCTACGATATCTACAGCAGACAGCTCGTTATGCCGGTATTTCCCGACACCGACGCCCGGAATAGCGAACAACGCCGGGGTAGATGTTTTAGGGCCGATCATTTCCAATACGGATCACTATCCGAGCATACCCGCTGAAAACGAGGACTTGCAGATCGCGGCCCAAATCGATCCGTCCTTCGATTCTGTTGATGCCGTTGTGTTGCACTATTGCGTGATGTTTGCCTGGGAAATGACCGTATCGTTAGTGGATGACGGTACGAGCGGCGACGGCCTAAGAGGAGACGGGATCTACGGGGGGCGAATCCCTGCTACTGCGTTCGGCGCGGGACATATGGTCCGTTGGTATATTACGGCCACAGATACAGCCGGACGCGAATCGCGGTTCCCAAACCAAATCGATCTGCTGAATTCCCCGAAGTATGACGGGACCGTAGTGGATGACCCGAGCCTGACTAATCCGTTGCCGGTGCTGCATTGGTTTATCCAAAATCCGCAAGCCGCCAACACTGATGCCGGAACCCGCTGCTCGCTCTTTTACGACGGGCAGTTCTACGACAATGTGTTGATTAATATTCATGGTCAATCCAGCCGGGGTTTTCCAAAGAAGAGTTACGACATCGATTTCCATCCGGGCCATAACTTCAAATGGGCCCCGGGACAGCCGCGTGCCGATGATATCAACCTGATGACGACCTATCCGGACAAGGCGCAGATGCGTAACATACTGGCCTATGATACATACCGGGATGCGGATTGTGCCTACCACTGGGTGTTTCCGGTACGGGTCCAGCAAAACGGCGACTTCTGGGGCACGGCACATGTAATGGAGAACGGCGATGAAGACTGGCTGTTTCGAATGGGCTTGAATACCGAGGGGGTTCTTTACAAGATGTACAACAGTTTCAGAAGTGCCAGTCATGCTAATAGCGGCGCTGAAAAGAAGACACGCAAGTATGAAGACAATGCCGATTTGTCCGAACTCTACGATGGCCTGAGCCTCTCAAGCGATGCACGCCGCCGATATCTCTATGATAATGTGGACGTCGCGCAGGTCGTCAACTTCCTGGCTGCACGCGCAATCACGGGAGACGTCGACTGCTGCCACAAAAACTACTACTTTTATCGTGATACGGGCCTCAGCAATGAATGGCAGATGTGGCCGTGGGACGTGGACCTGAGCTTCGGACGAGTGTGGAATTCCTCGCAGACTTACTGGAACCAGGAGCTTATTCCAAATACGAGTCTGTTTGTCGGCCGGGGCAACCGTATGCCGAATGCCATTTTTGACTCCCCGGAAACGCGGCAGATGTATTTGCGGCGCGTACGAACGCTCATGGATGAATTACTAAAGCCGCCGAACACGCCGGAGGACGAACTATATTATGAGCCGCGTATTGATATGCTGGCGTCTCTACTTTACGAGGATGCGGCCTTAGACGCCGCCAAATGGAATTCACATGCATGGGGTAACGGTTCAACGGCTCCTAATTACCCCCAATCGTTGGCCGAAGCCGTCGAAGAGCTGAAGTATTTCTACCTGCCCGAACGCCGGCGTCAACTATTCAACGGTCTGGCCTCCGGGACCCGTGAATTACCCAATGCCCAACCGGCCGGTACGGTTGTTACCTTCGGGACAATTGAAACTAATCCTGCCGGCGGCAACCTGGATGAGCAGTATATCCAACTGCACAATCCCAATGGTTTTGCGGTAGATATTTCCGGCTGGACATTAAGTTGTGGGCAAAATTCACAAATCCATATTTTTACGTTCCGCGGCGGTACGGTCATTGAAGGCAATGGAACTATTTACGTCGCCGCCAACCGGGTGGCTTTTCGCTCTCGAAATACAAATCCCACAGGCGGCCAGGCCTTGTTCGTTGTCGGTGATTTCAGCGGTCGGCCTGCATCTCGTGGTGAAATTCTTAACTTGACCGACCGGCAGCAAGTGACGGTTGATTCCGTTACGACACCTCACACCGGCAGATAGTGACAGCGATATGCTCCTGCTGAGGGATTGAGAGAATGCAATTCGATATTATCCAATTAATACCAATTGTGATTAAAATTTGCGCCTCTGTCATCTCGACCGGAGGGCCGCGGAGCGGCCTGAAGTGGAGAGATCTGGCTGCGAACGAAAAGCAAGTTCAGTCTGAATCCAGATTTCTCGACTCCGCTTCGCTGCGCTCGAAATGACACGAACAAGCGCATTGATTATGCACAATTGGTATTAGGTAAATGTTACCGAGTAAATCTGTGCTGATAGAGCTCGATAGCGGCACATACAAATCGTCAGTCGCGGAGGAATTGCTTATGGATATTGATGATTGCTCCCGGCTGTGTGTTGACGAACTCCGGGATGTTCGCGGCGCGGTCGTGTGCCGTCAGATGCGCAAGGAGTACCGCCGGTGTGCTGCAGCCGTTCTCGTCAATGTGCGTCAGGCATAATTGTGTGTAGTCTGAGTAAGCCTTGGATGCAAAAACCAGCCATTTGCCGTTTGGTGAGAAGCTATGCCATGAATTCATCCGCGAGGTGTTACAGCGGAGCCTGCGTGCGTTGCCGCCTTCTGCCGGTATGATGTACAACTCGCTGTCGGGCTGAAGCAGCATGTAGCTTTTCGCCCGGCAAAACACGATCCAACGACCATCGGGGCAGTAGCGTGCAAAGTAGTTGCTCATGCCGTTGTTGGATGCTCCTTCAACGGGTTCTGCCGTGCCCCCTTGGCCGGCGTTGAAAGGAATTCTGTACAGGTCGAACTGGAAGGGCTCGTCTGCCTCGATGAACTCTCTGCTTTCGACCGGGGTCAGCCATATATGGCCCTGGTGCTTGGTGTTTCGCAGATCGGGCGCTTTGGCCCGGGCGAAGACAATATACTCTCCGTCGGGGCTCCAGGTCGGATTGCTCTGCACAAAGTTGGGATCGTTGGCTCCGGGCAGATCGTGGAACCGGCCCGTTTCTCTGTCGAACACGCACAGGATACCTTTGACGGGAAAGAATTCTTGAGAAAAGGCCAGCTCCGGCTTGGGAACAAAAACAAACAGGTCTTTAACGGTGCTGACGACGTACCGGCCGTCCGGGGATATCTGCGACAGCAGGCCGTAGGTTTGTTCGGTGTTTTCCTGATCAGTCCAGGTGATAATGTCTTTAGAAGCCAGAACCATTTGTTCACTGACCGTCGTGATGACGTATGAACCTTTTCTGCTGGCAAAATCCACGTCCATCGCAAGCGTTTTGCCGTCACTGCTGAACGAGTGACAGTTGCCGCATACCGGAAGACCCTTCAGGACAACGGGCGGCGGTTTCGGCGACGCGATAGACCCGAAACGCCACCGGATGCCGGGCAGATCTTTATTCGCGTCGAGAAAGGGCAAAGTGACCTCGCGATAGAACAAAGGCGCCTCGACACGGTCTTTTGATGTTCTAAATGACATCCGGCCTCGCGAGAGGACCCTTGCAGGTTCACCCGGATCAACGCCGAGTATGACGACTTGTGTTTCCTGCTCGAGAGACCTGTTCTTTATGTTGTCCCAGTCTTCCGGCCGGGGTCTCCACTGTTGCCGCCGCACCGGAAAGTGCATCAACGGGCTGCCGTCGGCAAACTCGATCCGGACCAGCCACGCTTTCGAGGCCGGGATGCTGTCTTTCCAGCGGAACGCCGGCGGGATCATCTCGGGTGGAAACAGCGTTCCGTTGAGGGGATACTCAATCGTGACCTCACCGTAATCTGCGTGCTGCTGATAGACGGCAAGTATGTCTTCAACGCGGAATGTGTTTGGCTGCAATGTTATATACAGAACGGCCACGGTGCCCAGCGTTGCCGCAATGAAAACCAAGCACAGGATTTTCTTTCGCATCAGAATCCTTTCTTATAGGCTGCCGCCTGCGTTAAGGCCGGCGTAAACCTTGAGCTGACATTTCTTATATCAGGATAATAATATCAAACAAGCCGGAAACAGTAAACGTCAATAGCGGAGGAAGTCTGGATCACGAAGTCGTGGAGATGGATCTGGCTCCGATCGAAAAGCTGGTTTAGGCGAAACCAGGGGATAAGATCTTAATATTCAAATGGGTGATCGCGAGATTTTTGTCTCTTGAATCATATATTTCTGAGTGGTATAATCGCCTCTGTATGACTTGGACAACTTTATGCTTTGTTAACCTTTACTCGGGAAGGGATACAAATGAAGTCAAACCAGGCTGAACAATCCTCAAATATGAATCAACATTACCCTCAATTACAGAAGAAGTTGATTTTCCGGGTTCTCGCTTCCTTGATCTTTAGCTCATTGCCTGCAATCGCCCAGCCTTCCGCCGGCCCGTATGGCCCGATTTGGCAACAATACAATTTACCACAAGTGGAGGGCCGGATTTATTATGTCGCGCCCGATGGACGGGCCGATGAACAGGGAACGACACTTGAGAAGCCGGCAACTCTATCGGCGGCAATAGGGCGAGTCAAGACCGGCGATGCGATTATTCTGCGCGGCGGAGTCTATCGGACTGGAGGTCTGCTTTTGAACCAGGGGATCACCATTCAACCCTATGCGGACGAACATCCTGTCCTTAAAGGAACCATGGTCGCAACCCAATGGGAGCATCCTAAGGACGGATTGTGGAAAACATCCTGGTCCCGTTTGTTCCCTTCCAAACCTGCGGAATGGTGGCGACCACGGAGGTCAACGCCGCTTTACCTTTTTAATAATGACATGGTATTTATCAATGGCGAATTATTGAATCCGGCCGGTGCCGTAGAAGACGTTAACGAGAGCTCATATTTCATCGATTACGATGCAGGACAAGTTTATATCGGCACCGATCCGGCAGGCAAACTTGTCGAAATCACCGCCTTCGATAGTGCAATAACACGAACAACCGGAGACTGCCACGGCAAAAGTTCCGACGGCAAAGGTCCGGTGATTCGTGGAATCACCTTCACCCAGTATGCTTTCCGTGCGTTCGAAATCGAGGGCAAAAACCCGGAGGGATTGTCCGATGAGTCCAGCCACGGAAAGGACATGACAGGCATGACTTTGGAGCATTGCGCCCTGACCTATTGTTCCCGTGTGGGCGGCTACTTCAGGGGCGACCATTTAACCATCCGGCATTGTTTGGTGAGCGATACCAGTACGGAAGGGATCTTCATCCTGAGCTCGTCCGATGTTCTTTTGGAAAAGAATATCTTCAGGCGCAACAATATCGAGAATATTCAGGGATACTTTCCAGCAGCGGTGAAAATCTTCAATCAATGTTATCGCGTGACCTGCCGGGACAACCTTGTCCTTGACCATCCCAATTCGAACGGTATCTGGTATGACGTCGGCAACGTTGACGGGGTCTTTATCAACAACTGGATTGATGGGACGGATAACGGCTTTTTCCTTGAAATTTCGAAAGGAGTTATTTGTGCCGGAAACGTCTTTGTCAATTGTCCGACCGGCATTAAAGTGCTGAATAGTTGTGATGCCCGGGTTTATCAGAACACCATGATCAACAGCGGAGTCACGTTCGAACGTACGGCCAGAAGCGCTGTGGGCGACCACTTCGGCTGGCACCCCAGCACCGGCCCGGACGTCGAAGAGCGGGACGGACACGTTTTTGTCAATAATCTACTGACAGCGAATGAACAATTTCGCAGGCCGCTTCTGCAGGTTCGCCAGCCGGCAAATATGTATGAACGACTCAAAAAGCCGCAGTTCAGACAGCTCGATTACAATGTATATGTACGTTCGAAGAATCCTGATTCGCAGCCGGTGATTGTCTGGAGCCCGGTCCCTGCCGGCAATCACAGCGTGCAATTAAAATCGCCGGACGGTTTACATAAATTACATCCGGAATTTTCGGCTCATAGTCGGAATTTCGCAAATTATGACGGCCCATTATTTAAAAGTGCCGAACTTGGAAATTACGAATTATTAAAGGCATTCCCGGGCTCTGGCACAGCATCTGAACTTCCGGCCGAAATCCGGGTGATTCTCGGCCGGGAGAAACAGGATGTCCGTTTTCCGGGTGCATTTCCTTTATCCCCCTGAGCCTGAAAGGAAGAGCATCGGCTATTTTAACAGCCCATGTTTACCTGTTGAAGTTTATGGTGACTAACGTCAATTATACATTCTCTCTGACGACAGTTATCTCTACCGTTCTTTAGTAACATCCTTCTTGTGGCGTAAGCCCCTTTGGGAGGCCCCCCTATAGGGAAGCGGATTTTTTGACATTAATTTTTTTCCACTGCCCATTCTACAGACTGTCAAAGCCCATCATTATCAAGCACAACTCATCGAAAAATGTACTCCCTATGGGGCAGGCGTACACCTTTAATTCCCCCCCCAGGTAGGACAATACCTTCTCAGCCTGCGGGGTCTTACCCTTACACACAACTTGTGGCCAGGCCACGGGCATAAGAAAAAACACCTAAACCAGCACAAAGTAAGTAGGATGGGCAAATTTTTGCCCATGCTGATAATGTAACGTAATCCAAACCGCATGGGCAGTCACCAGGACGCCTTACGGCGGAGACCTGCCCATCCTACATTCCCTGTTTTTTAGAGAACAATCTTACAATAAAACTACTTGTTCTTCATACTTTAATCAAGCAAAACTCATCGAAAAATGTACCGTACACCTTTAATTCTCCCCAGGCAAATTGAATTTAAAGACAAAGGGGAAAATCGCCAAGCCAGCCAATAGGGAAACCAAAACATCTGCCGCGCCTGTCGCCAGTGCGTATTTAGGAATGGAAATCTTTTTAGGCAAATAGGCGGCAAAAGTAGCCGTACCCACACCTCCTACTCCCACCGAGAAGAAGGCCTGCCCCAAGGCTTTCAAGGCAACATCGGGAGTGATCTTGGAAAAATCCGGTACAAAGAGAAAGGCCAATCCCTGCCTAAAATCGCCCCAGATCATGGCAAAGATCACTTGTATTACGAGCATCACAAACAAGGCCGGCAACATCCAATTGGCCGCCCGTTCAATGCCCTTGCGAATGCCCCTGGCTACAATCAACATCGTCAAGAACATCAAGAGTGAATACCAGCCCATCAATTCCCAGGGATTGCCGACCAACTGATCGTAGGTCGCGTTCGTTGCTGCGGCAACATCACCGCCCCTAAGCACATTAGCAATCTTAAATACATAGGCCAACGACAAGCAGGCCACCACCGCGTAAAAAGTCAGGGCCAATAGGTTCATGGAAATACTCAGCCAGGGGAAAAAACGCCAGTATTTACTGCCCCCCTCTTCCCGGGCAATCCGCGCAATCGAGCGAACCGCACTTTGCCGGCCATAACGTCCCACAGCAATTTCCGCCATCATGATCGGCATACTAATACACAACACAAACAGGAGATAAAGCAGCACAAAGGCCCCGCCACCATTCTTACCGGCCAGGTACGGAAAAAGCCAAATATTCCCCAGTCCAACCGCCGCTCCGATACAAACCAGTAAAAACCCCCGTGGCGAAGACCAAGTCTCGTGAGAGGATGGTTCTGACATAGACAGCTCCCTTGATCACAGATTAATCATATACTAGTTCGAATCAGCACAGATATCCGTTGTAGGGTAGCTACCTGTAAGGTTACTGCAACCAAAAAATGAAAAAAACAGCAGGCAACCTCGTAACAACTCCGTGACGTATTGGCGTTAGTACCGCGTGTCGAGCCAGTCGGCACGGTCTGTAAGCCAGGACTTCATGCGGTCCAGGCGGCTTGTCCATTCGGCTTCGCTGGAGAGACCGTTGAGCAGGGCCTTCTCCGGGCTGATATCCGCAGCCTGTCCGTCGATAATGGCTTCAATGGCCTGATTGCTCATGGGTCCCTGACGCAGTTCATGCCAGCGGGCCTTATAGAGCTGTTCGAAGTCGGGATCCTGAAAGAGTCGACCATACCAAAGCCGGTCGGCACGGTGCATGGAAGAACCCGTGGCCCCGCCGGATACGTAATAGGCACTCCAGTTGTAATCCCAGGCCGGTCCCATGCGGAGTTTGCCGTCGTCACCCTTCCAGGGGAACAAACTGATGAGCAGGCCATCTCCATTGCGTGTGAGCACATTGAGAATAAAGTAGTCGACGAAATCCTGATCGTCGAGGTACTGGCGATAACCATTCACCGGGTCACGCCAGAGGCCATTGTCATAGAGTACATCCTCAAAACCAACAAACCAGTTTTCAATGGCAGCCCGCTGGGCCGTGTTGATTTTGTAGCCATTGGGATTATCGAAATTCAAAAAGCCATTGCTTTGCCGGGGAATGTCATCTCCACGACTGGGGGTATTAGGCGGAGTTTGCAGATCACGGTTGGGACCGGCCGTATGGAAAAACTGGGGCTGAGTGGCCCCGTTGGGTGCGGGCCAGCCGCCTTCGTATTCAGCGTCCATTCGGTTTATATTGAGCAGCCAGCCGCCCTGGGTACCGTCCCCGGAGAGCTTTTCAAAGTCGAGCCGATCCTTACCCCGTGACACCTTTTCCATCAGGGCATAAACACCGCGTCGATCCTTCAGGGCCAGATCACCGCCGTCTTCATTAACAAAAACTTCCACCCAGCGGAACCGAACCGTATAGCGACCAATGTCTTGACTCAACTCGTAGGCAAAGGTATTGAACAGCAGCGACGGATCCTTGTTGTTGTCCGGATCAGGAAAGTAAAGGAGCCAATCGGAATGCTCGGGCATGTCTAAAGGCGAAACGTCTTCTTCTTCGCCCAGGGCATCCCAGGCTTCGACACTATAGGGTTTCTGTCGCCAACTGGTTGAATAGGCACCGCGGCCGCGAATACCGATACGACTGAACATCTGCGGGGAATCCGCCAGAGCACTGATACCGTTGTCGCGGGCAAAGGTGGCCCAAACAGCGTGCTGTCGAGGCAGTTGTCGAATGCCGGAACCGGTACCGCTCCAGCCTTTCTGCGGGATGGTGCCAGCCCCGAAGTTCTCAATAATCAGGATGGGAAGAGTGGACGTATACTCTGTCAGGTCGGAAGCCAGTTGCACATAGCTCTCGCCTGTCACCCGACTTATCTGATCGCCTTCAATGGCCACGGCCTGTACCTGGGTTGAACCGGTCACGGTGATAGGTCCGGTATAGATCTGCCCTTGCTCCGATCCCGGCACAGCGCCGTCCAGGGAATAACGGATTTCCAGGCCCGGTGGCTCAGTATTCAGAACCAGCTCAAAGGCCTCAGAAAACATCCCGCTGGCCTGCGAAAACAGGACGGGTAATGGAGGAGGAGGTGTATCGTTATTGGGTAGCCAAGGGGTGGGAATCCCAAAATAGCATTCCAAGGACATATCTCCACCCAGAATACCATAGGAAATGTCCGGACGCTGAGGAGGAAAGATTGGCGCAAAAGCATGAACAAAATCCGGTCCTACCAGGGCCAGGTACTCCCCTTCATTTTTCAAGCGAAAATTCGTATGCGGGAAATACGTGGGATCGGCTCGGTCCTTGCCCGAGGCAAAGACCAGCAGACGGCTGCCTGCGGGAATCTCCCAAGCAGGAAAGGCCCACTTGTTGGGATTATCCTCTTTATCCGTGAGAAAATGTCCCTCCAGGCTGATAGGCTGGTCTGTGGGATTAAAAACTTCAATCCAGCCACTGAAATCCCCATCCTCGTCAGACCGGATCGATTCATCATCAGCCAGAAACTCAGAGATCACCAGATGGCTGGCAGGTTGCACGACATCCACAATAAGCTCCGACGAGGTTGTGCCGAAAGCATTGGCAACCGTTAGACGATAGACCGTTGAATTGGCCGACGATACTTCAATACTACCGGAACCATCGGTGGTGTAACCGGTAACGTCCAATCCTCCTGGTTCAATAAAAAATGTCTCCCCATAGCGGACATTCCAGGAGAGGGTGACCGTGTCGTCTGCGTCAATGAAGACTCGGTCGGTATTGAAGGTATCAACGACCGGTAACGGATCCACGATAACCGTGGTTTGCGCAGTCACCTCACCAGCCTCATTACCAGCCGTTAAGGTGTAAGTGGTTGTACTATTCGGTACCACTGTTAAAGCAGGCATCCCCGTAACATCCTCGCCATCGATTGACAGATCTGTTGCACCTTGCACCTGCCACTGTAATGTAACGGATTCCGGTGAAAAAACGGTTTCCGGATCAGAGACAAAGGACCGTATTACCGGCAAACGCACTATGCCGTTATAGGCATCGGCATGTTGTTGCAGGATATCACCGGGAATGATTTCGTTATACACGGTCAGCCGATAAATCGTACCAATCATACTCTCACTGCTACCGGGATTGGCACCCAGGTAGCCCCGGCCCGTGGGCATAGCAAAATCCGCTGTTACACCGGAGACAGAGCCGCCCACGGAACCATTGTGGTAAAGCGTCATGGTTGAGGTTGCTGCCTTCCAGACAAAAGCAATGTGCGTGGGCGTCGTGGGAGTAGGAACCGCTGGAGAAAACAGATAGTCCTTCACTCCTAACTGAGTAAGTCCCAACTGGCCCGTGTTGTTCCACTGTTCAAAGCGAAGATTACTTCTGGTATTAGTGCCCACAGCCAAATACTTGCTGTTATCTCCACTCCCCGGATCTCCCTCTAGAATGAACTCAATGGTCACATCCCCAGAGGTCTCGCCAAAATCAAACGCAGCACGCCTACCTCCGGGAAAAACCTCCGCCTCCATCAGCCGCGCTGTGGGCGTTAATCCCAAGGCAAGATCACTCTGAATGATCTCATCATAGGCCTCTAAATCAGCGTAGAGAAGCGGAGTTACACTACATACAACACAAAAACTAAATAACCAAAGAAGCAAACTCTGAGAAGCACTTGTTTTTGACATTTTTCACCCACACCCTATCTCATAAGCAATATTATAAGACGATTGATTTTAACCACCATTTTGATGCTATTATAACTTATGTAATGGCAATATTCTAGCAAAATCAACGGACAATTACAAGTGAATTAAGAACCCCGCGTGATGGCTAAATTCTCATTTTCCCCTCTTTTTGCCCCAAAGACAAATAACATCTAACTGTAAAGCCAGGATAATAGGGACAGACCCTATTATAAACTCTATTTTAAACTGATCCTATTGTAAACTACACATCACTGCTGTCTATATGTTTTCCGTATAACTGAGTTTCCATGTAACATCGCAAAACTTTCGGCATAAATCAAAAAATCACAATCTTCAATGTTGCCGCTTCAGAGCCGATCAATTTCCTTGCCTACCCGGTGTTGGAGATCGGCGGCAAGCCGGTAAAAGCGAAAGTTGAGTTTTCATTCATTCGAAATAACTCTCGCAAGCTGTAATATTCACGGAGTATGAATTTATTGAATCTTTGGGTGGGAAATTGTCCCAGCCATCCCATTTTCTCTATTTTCAATAAGTTTTACTCCCACAATGCTATTTCTTTTTTGCTTTTTCTCTGTTTTATTGAGATAGACTGTAAAGTATCTTTCGCTTCGTCCGGAGCATTGTCCGTTATCTTTTTCGATCAGAATTTCGGCAGTTTCGCCAATAAATTGCCGGCGATATTTTAGCCCGAGCTCAATATTCAGGTCGCGCAATATTTTTGACCTTTGTTTTATAACTTTATTATCGATAGAGTCTTGCATATCGGCAGCGGCTGTGCCCTTGCGCGGCGAGAAAGTGAAAACGTGCATCTTTGCAAAACCAACAATCTTAGCCATATTAACAGTCTGCTCAAAGTCGGCGTCCGTTTCGCCGGGGAAACCAACGATGATATCGGTCGTTATGGCGGGCCTGTCGAGCCGGGATTTGGCGGAATCGACTTTTTCTCTGAATTCTTCGATTCTGTATTGCCGGCACATTTTTCTCAGGATATTATCCGAGCCCGATTGCAGCGACAAGTGTAGATGGGGCATAATGTTAGGGTGTTGGCAGAGCGTATCGAGCAGTCGCGGCGTAAGATCGGCGGGCTCCAGCGAGCTTAATCTTATCCTTGCAAGATTGGGGATTTCCGCCATCTTATCGAGCAGGTCGGCGAGATGATTGTTTTGCTGATCAAGCCAATTTTTTCGCCTGACAGTTTCCCGGCCGTAAGCCCCGAGAAATATTCCAGTTACGACGATTTCTCTATGTCCGGATTCTACAAGCGCTTGCGCCTCGTTCAGAACCTCATCGGCCGGTTTGCTGCGAACAAAAGGCCGGGTTTTCGGTACAATACAATATGTGCAGTATCCATCGCAGCCATCTTGAATCTTTAGAAAGGCTCTGGTTTGGCCCTCGAACGACGTTAGCGGCGGCAAATTCATGTTATTGTTTAACTCGTTTTTATACTTGATTTTGTAGCTCTTTTTTGCTTTAATGGTAGTGTCCGGACAGGATTGAGTTCTTTGGGAAGTTAGGGTGGCAGCTTTGTTGTTGATTATGCAGCTTAGCGTATCAGCAAGATCGCTTCGATTTCTGATCAGATGAACATCTTCAGCCATAGAGTTCAATTCGCCGATTTGTACGGTCGGCAGGCATCCGGAGACGATGATAACGGCGTTTGGACTTTGCTTTTGGGTTTTTCGAATGCATTGCCGGCTCTTGGCCGATGCTGTATGTGTTACGCAGCAGGAATTAATAACGACCAGGTCGGGCTTGTTAGACGGTTCGACTTTATGGAGCCCGAAATTTTCGAGTAATTCTCGAATTTGCTGGCTTTCATATTGATTGACTTTGCAGCCAAGAGAATTTATGGAAAAAGTCTTCATAGTATGATATAATGTATATTTGTTTGAATGGATTTACAAGGCTAATTGAAAACTATGCGAGAGGAGTGTTATGGCTGCGGAAACCGGCACAGTCTGGGCAATCGACATAGGAAATAGTTCCCTTAAAGCATTGTACCTGAGTACAGAGCGCGGGGTTGTAGAAGTAATGGGCTTCGATAATATCCGGCACGGCAAAATACTCAGCGGAAGTAACGTGACGGAGGCGGAGAAAGAAGAGCTAATCGCATTAAGTTTGCGCCAGTTCGTCAATAAATACGACTTGAGCCTGGACGAGATAGCAGTTTCTGTGCCGAGCCAGAATAGCTTTGCACGGTTCGTGAATCTGCCTCCCGTCGAGGAGAAGCGCATTCCCGAAATGGTGAAGTTCGAAGCGGTTCAGCAAATTCCTTTCGGCATCAACGATGTCCAGTGGGACTGGCAGTTGATGACAGAGCCGAACAGCCCTGAAATCAAGGTTGGTATTTTTGCGATTAAAAATGAAGTTGTCAACTCGGTACTGGAGCACTTTAACAGGGAAGATGTACAGGTCAGCTACGTGCAGATGGCGCCGATGGCTCTTTACAACTACCTGCTGAACGACCGTCCCGACCTGGTGACATCCGACAGTCAGGCAACCGTCGTTCTCAACATTGGTGCGGAAAATACCGATTTGGTTGTCTGCACAAAATCAGCCGTCTGGCAAAGATGTATTCTTATCGGGGGCAACGCTTTTACCAAAGCGATAGCAGACACATTCAGGCTTAACTTTGAAAAGGCCGAAAAACTAAAACGCACGGCTCCAGTGAGTAAATACGCCCGGCAGATACTCCAGGCAATGAGACCCGTTTTTACGGATCTGGCCTCCGAAGTCCAGCGGTCACTGGGCTTTTACAACAGTTCCAATCCCAATACAAAAATAGTCAGAATCGTTGCTCTTGGAGGCGGAACAAAGCTGCGGGGCTTGCTCAAGTATTTGCATCAAACGCTGCAGATACCTGTTGAGAGGCCGGATTCGTTCAAAAGACTCGGGATGGGCCCGGGAGTTTCGCCGGCGAAGTTCCACGAAAATGTCAGCGACTTCGGTATTGTTTACGGTCTTGCACTGCAGGGTCTGGGCCTGGCCAGGATAGAGAGTAATCTGCTGCCCCGCAATATCGCCCGTTCAATGGCCTGGGCGAGTAAGGACAAGTACTTTATTGCCGCGGCGTGTATATTGCTTGCCGTCTCACTTCTATGCTTTGCGCGAACCGGCCTGGACAAAATGAATTACACGAAGAACTCTCAGGTCAGGCAAAAAATTGCGATGGCTCTCAAAAGTGTCAATGATGCCAAAGTGATGTTCGATAAGGAACAGGAGAAAGGCACCAAATCTGATAAAATAATAAACGAGGAGTTTGAACCCTTCGCATATCGAGAAGTCATTCCGCTCTTGCACGAGACGATTATCTCAGCCCTTCCAAATGAGCGTCACAATCCGGAACAGGCCGAGTTGTACAAGGCTTTTACCGCCGGCGATGTGAAAACGATTAAGGAGATTCCCAGAAAGCAGCGCAAGCAGATCTTTATCACGGGGATGACTATTTACTTCACAAATGATCTGGCCGGGGCGAAGTTTGGCGGAGCCGATGTCTGGAGAAGGTCGCGAGGAGGCGAACCCGGAATGGAAGGCGGAGGAGCGGAAGCGGAATATGAGTACGCCATGATGATGGAGGCTCAGATGGGGGGCAGAGGAATGTATGAATATGGTCCTATGGGTTCCTTGGGAGGCACCGGGGGGGAGGAGAAGTATTCCGGATTTGTGATCCAGATCCTCTGCTATAGTCCCTATGGCCGGACAGTGACTGAATTGGGCAAAATAATAGATCCTCCCAACGTTGAGCAGACGCCGGATGAATGGGGATTTATTACGCGGTTGGCGCATCTTGATGATATTGCTGGAGATGCCGATAGTCCTTTCGAGCTGTATAAAAAAGAAGATACCGAGCAGTTTAGTCTGGAGATAAAGGAAGTCACCCTGGATGGTGAGATGCCTGAGGGGATAGGCATATGGGAAGAGCTGATAGACGAAACAACCCAGACCGGACCCCGTTCGGTCGCTACAACACGTAATTGGATTTTGATTGACCCGATGACCAGGGAGATCATCAGTAAGGAAAGCGTGCTGAACGAGGACGGGAAACCGAGGCTCTACCAGGGCAAGCCGGTTTACAAGGTCAATGATCATTGGTTTGTACTAAATGCCAAATTTATCTGGCGAGACGCACCGGAGCCGCCCGAGCCGCCTGTAACTTCCCGGTACGGATCGATGTCACCACAGCGGCCAACTACGAGTCCATCCTCATCGAGTTCCGGATCTTCCGATAAAAGTTTACCTGACGACTTATAGATATGTGAGCTAAAAATGAATATGCCTAACTTTAAAGATATCCTGCAGAAATTAAGCGTTTTCAAGAATAACTTATCGCTGTTGGTGCCGGTGATCATCGTTCTGGTGAGTGTGCTTCTTTTCATACCCACGCAACTGATGAGCAGTAGGCTCAAGAAGGACGTGGAACAGGAAAGCATCAATAATGGCGGCAGGAAAATTAAGAGTCTGGAAAAAAGTGCTGTTTCACGTCAGCAATACGAGATGGAGGCAGAGCGTCAGAAGGCTCATGCAATAGACGCCAACGAGATAGCAAAACTGGCCATACAAAGTACTCAGCGAGAGCTTCTCAGCTATGATATTTTTCCTGCGCCTGAACCGAATGGTTTCTCCGGTTTGATCTTCCAGCAATTCGGCCAGAATTTTCGCAGTGGCATCGATAAGCTGATCTTGAATGTCAATGGACGAGACTGCCCGACAGATGCCGAAATCCAAAGAGGTCTGGAGAATTCATCATCTCGCAGCCGTTCGAGAGGCAGAGGGGGTTCAATGATGTCGTCTTCGAGGATGTCGTCTGCGAGAGGCTACTCAGGAATGAGTCTCTATGGAGGCTCGCAGAGGTACGGCAGCATTGATCGGATGATCGTTGATGAAATGTGCAAGGACAGAGCAAAGATTATTTCCGTCTATGTTAATCCGGCTGATGTTAGTGGGTATGAATATTGGACGGATTACAAGTACGATGTCAAGCAGGAAGATGCCATTGAAGATTGCTGGTATCACCAGTTGGCATACTGGATTGTCGAAGATATTTTCCAGACGATTGATAAAATAAACACAGGTCATGACAATGTTTTGACGGCGCCGGCCAAGCGGTTTATGGGTATTTCTTTCACAATGGGCCTCAAGAGAGCGAGAAGCGGCGGCGGCGGCGTATCCAGGGGATTCAGGAGATCGAGAACGAAGACACAGAGCGAGGATGCCGACAGGCCCGCTTATGTTCGCAACGAAAAAGACGGGCTGTCTGAAACGTGTACGGGAAGATACTGCAGCGGGGATGACGAAGATACTAGCGATGACATTGATGTCACGCACTTTAATTTCAGTATTATAGTCAGCGCGAAGTCGGTCTTGCCGTTTATGAAGGAACTCTGCAGCTCCAAGGAGCATCAATTCCGGGGATATCCGGACCCAAACCAGCCGGACCAGACTTTTCAGCCGGTCCAGACTTTTAAACATAATCAGATCACGATCCTGGAAAGTAAACTGGGCTCGATCAATCCGAACGATCAAACGCACAGATATTACTGCTATGGGGACGAAAACGTGGTTTCGTTGGATTTGATCTGCGAATATATCTTCGATGTAAAAGGCTACGACAAACTGATACCGGAACCGGTTTTGAACACCCTTGCCGGAATAGATGAAGAATAAAAATAGTGAGCTGGTCGGGAACAAAGGCAAAGTAGGATATTAGATATGATTAAGTTAAGCAGTATAGGCAGTTTTTTCGAAGAACATGTTGAGAAGATCATTCTGGTGATTGTGGGCCTTGTTTGCGCCTGGCTTCTGATCACGCGTGTGATTTTGAGCCCCAATATGGTATCCTGGGATGACCGGAACTTCAGCCCCAGCTCGATAGATAATTACGTGTATGAGCAAGCTCAGCTTCTGAGGCAAAAGCTGAACGAACCGCCCGATAAACTGGATCCCTATAAGCCAAGAGTCGATGACTTCCTCGCTAAGCTGGATTCGTCGATCAATAATGTAGACACGACGCTGTGGCCGGTAGCACCTTATGAGCTTGGAGACGACGCAAGCGTTGCAGGTATCTATAGCCTTCCTCTTATTGGTGAAGTTAACGATGTGGCAGTCGAGCATATTAGAGCGGTGGCTTATGTGCCGATCAATGAAGTAACCCCGGAGAATTCTTATGACAAAGCCGGAAACGAGCCGAATGATATCGATCTTGTAACTGTGGAGGCGAAGTTTGATATCGAGCAATTATACGATAAGTTCAATGAAAATTTTGTAGAAGACGTCGAAGAACAATGGGCTGACCCATGCCTTGCCAAGCCGATTTTTGCCGCCGTAAACTTACAAAGACAGGAATTGAACAGCGATGGTACCTGGGGTGATTGGCAGGATGTTCCTCGAACAAAGACTGATCATTATCAAAAGATGTTTCGAATTGTTGAAGATATTGAAGACTTACCGCCGGGCGGTTTAAAGGTGCAGATGCTCCAATTTGATAATAAACAGGTGCAGATAGATTTGCTGCAGCCTCAGGCTTATCAGATCGCGTCCGCTAAAGAAGAGTGGTTTCCTCCAGTTCTGCACCGGAAATTTTTGGATTTGCAAAGAAAAGAAACGTTGGTAGAGAGGCGGGATGCCAGAGAAGCAGAAAAAGAGAAACGTGAGAAGGAGCTTGAGGATAAACGCAGCAGGCGCGCCGACTCAAGGACAGGCACCATGGGACGAACATCCCGCACCGGTTCGGGTATTTCATCCGGTGGTATGGGAGATATGTACGGAAGTGGAGGTACTAACTCGCGGAGCAGAGATCGGAGCAGGGATCGCCAAACCACCACCTCCGGGTACATGGGCGAAGGAGGACGTACAGGCGATAGAAAGCGTTCTTCGAGAAACCGAGCAGGAACAACTGGCCCGATGATGGACTCGCTCGGACTCTACGGAAATGAACGCCTCGGAGACGGTCGAGGAGGACCTCTAAGAAGGGGACCGACGATAAATGATGTTTATTATGACTTCGATGAGGTTTCATTTAACAGGCTGACGGATTTCTCAAAATTACGAGAACCTATGATGTTCTGGGCCCATGATGACACTCTTGAGCCGAAGAAGACCTACAGATACAGAATCCGGTTAGGTGTTTTCAATCCCGTGGCAGGGACGAATAAACTAAGTGAGCAGGACATATCACAAAAGGATAAAGTCATTTTATGGAGCGATTTTTCCGATGTCACCAAGCCGGTAGAGATTTCCGGAAGGTCGTACTTCTTTGCACGAGATATACAGGAGGCTGCCAAGACAATCACCGTTACAGTCAGCCAGTATGTATTGGGCCATTGGTACAGCGAGGATTTCAAGATAAGCAAGGGAGAAGCCATAGGGGATGTTATTGAAACCGAGATCGAAAAGCCAAAACCCCAACGCGGACGCAGCTTAGGCGGGCGCGGCGCAGGCGGGCGCGGCTCAGATTATTTAGGAGATCGGTATGCCGGTCTTGCCAGGCCCGAGGAGAAGACAAATGTGCCGGAGTTTATTGATTATAGTACCGGTGCTGTAATGGTGGATGCCATGTCGATAAATGATTGGTGGGGTGACAGTACTCGTCGGACCAGACATTATTACGATATGCTCTACAGTTTTGACGGGATCAACATCGAGCACATGCCTGTCGGTACTACGTACTGGTCCAAAGATATGCAGACAATGTTTAACTACATTGCAAAATTGGAGAGAGAGACGCAGGAGCCTTTCAAGGACTTTAGCGCAACCAGGCGTAGAGGTAGTCGTTCCGGGCAAGGCGGCGCGTATGAAGGCATGGAGATGTATGACGAAATGATGTATGAGCAGCAGATGATGGAGGGAGCGGGTGGTGGCCGGGGTCGTTATTAGTCCGGATTTGCGACGCACCCTTTCTCGAGTGCGAGCCTTGGCGGGCACAGTTAAAGCACCGATTCAAGTGATTTACCGCCCGTAAATAATTGCTGTCGCAACCTCATCCGGGGCTGTCAGGCCGGAAGAGTTGTCAGAAGATTATGGGGGTGTTCTGTCGAACAAAAATTTGTTGCATATCTTTTACAATCGCATTTGATTTTGGAAAGCATGTCCAGCATAATCTCAAAGAGAAAACTCTGAATGTAAATCGAAAATACAGGGAGTCAATATTATGAGTGCGAAACCTGAACAGGCGGTGAATATTTTCAAGGAAGGTTCCAACTGCTCGCAGGCGGTAATTTCAGTTTACGCCGAAGATTTTGGTCTTTCTCGGGAGAATGCGCTGAAGATTGCCCGAGGATTCGGCGGTGGAATGGGGCGAATGGCCCAGACTTGCGGGGCGGTAACCGGCTCGTTTATGGTTCTTGGCCTGAAATATGGAAACGCCGATATACATGACAAAGAGGTAAGAGAGAAAATTTACGGAATGGTTAGAGAATTTGCCCGCCGGTTCGAAAATTGCAATGGTTCTATTGTTTGCAGAGAATTGCTTGGCTGCGACATAAGTAGGCCGGCAGGGGCCGCAGCCGCAAAAGAAAACGGCTTATTCGTTTCCGTTTGCCCCAAACTGGTGGGGGACGCCGTTGAAATACTGGAAGAGATGATGAATGAATAGTCGCGCTGCCAAGAAAGTTGCCCGATTTTTTTGCCATCGGTAGATTTTTCGGTCCGTCCCATAAAAACTAATGATTTCAGACTGATTGTGCCGATAGTCTTAGTGAATGGTAGGTCTAATTTAACTGATATGGGATGAGTTTAAAAAAGAAAGGAATCGAGTATGGAATTGACAAAAGGATTTAATGTGAAAAGCCCTTTCATAAGAACCATTTTGGTTTTGGTTATAATCGCAATCGGCTTTGGTTTAGCCGGATGTAATGAGGAAATGGCGAAAATTGAAAACAAGCAGCTCGATTTGCAGGCAATGGTTGAGACTAATGCTCGACATATAGCCGCTTTAGGGGCGCGTATCGAAAAGAACCAGCACGAGCTGCAGGCCGGAATTGAACAGGTGCAGAACAATATCCGGAACGTAGCTGACAATACTGCGGCTGTCAGCAAAGAGCAGGCCAGGCTGCAAAAGACCGTGCAAAATAGTGACAGGCAGACGACCGATAAAATAGCCCTGCTTGAGCAGAATCAGACCGAGCTGCAGACCGGAATTGAAGATGTACGGGACAACTCTAAGAATGTAGCTGCGGATATGGCCGCTGATATAACTGTTGTCAAAGATGAGCAGACAAGGCTTTACGAGACGGTGCAGAGCAATAGCAGTGAATTTACCAACACAGTGGCTGTGATTGAGCAGAACCAGCAGCAATCGCAAGGTAAGGTCGAAGAGCTCCGGCAAAATTTCCAGGCGGTGACAACCAGAATAACTACCCTTGCAGATGATCTGTTGAAGCTGCAGGAAGTTCTTCAAAGCAACATCCGGGAATTGGTCAGTGCGATGGATCTGAGCGACCAGGAACAGCTTAAATTCCAGGATAAGATTCAAAAAGACCTCCTGGCATTTGATAATTCCATGAGTGCCGTCAAGCTAAGCCAGGAAAAATTGCAAAGCCAGATTCAAGATGTGAAAAATAGTGCTGAGACCATGAGCAGCGAGCTGCCCGCGGCCATCGAGCAATTGAGAGAGGAAATCGAGCGTAACAGTTCGATGGAAACCGGGGATAACGAATCTAACTCGCCGCCTTCGGAGACAAACAGCCTGGAGTGACCTGAAAGAAAACGCTGCGAACAGAATAAATTTCTTTGTTCGGCCCCGCATCGATTTGGCATAAGCATAAGCTAAATTGGTGCGGGGCCGGCAATTTTACCAGCCGCTGTTATTTGCATTTCACTTCAAAATACGTTATCTTAGTCCGGCATAAAACGGAGCAATGTGTTTCGGTTATTGAAAAATCCTAAATTTAAATTGGCTGAAAAAGTATATGATGTATCGCTCTTTGGTTATATTTCTTGCCGTATGTGCAACTCTGTTGATTCCTGAAACGGCGGTATCCGTGCCTGCTTTTCCCGGGGCCGAGGGCTTTGGTGCCCAATCAATCGGAGGCCGGGGCGGCAAGGTGCTCTTCGTTACAAACCTCGATGACAGCGGGCCCGGCAGTCTGCGAGAAGCAGTGAAGGCCGACGGCCCCAGAACGGTAATTTTCCGCATATCCGGCACTGTGGCTTTGAAATCGGCAATAGCCATTACCAAACCATACATCACCATCGCGGGCCAAACCGCTCCCGGCGACGGCATCTGTTTGAAGAATCACGCCCTTGTGATTGCAGCCGACCATGTCATTGTCCGGCATATCCGGTGCCGGCCCGGAGACAATGCGAAAGCCGAGAGCGATTCTCTGTCGGTCTCGTCAGGTCGTGATATTATAGTCGATCATTGCTCGGCGAGCTGGTCCGTGGATGAAACGCTGTCGGCTTCCTCAAGGGGCCGGCTCGGCAATGTCACTGTTCAGTGGTGCATCATTTCCGAAAGCCTGCACGATTCGATTCATCACAAGGGCCCGCACGGCTACGGCTCGCTCATACGCGGAAGTTTCGGCAACGGGTACACCTACCATCATAATCTATACGCCCATCATCATGCCCGGCTTCCCCGTCCCGGCAATTACATCGACCGCAGCAGTGACCCGGAAGGATTCATTCTCGATTTTAGAAACAACGTGATTTACAACTGGTCGGGCCGTGCCGCAGGCTATAACGCCGACGGCTCAAACGGCACGAACAGCATCACGAAAATAAACTTCGCCGACAACTATTATAAAGCCGGCATAAACTCAACGGGCAGCCTCGCTTTTTCGGAAAGCACTACTTCCGCCAGGGCCTGGTTCAGCGGCAACTGCATGAACGGCAGCTATCCCGGTGACCCGTGGTCGCTTGTGAGCTTCAGCAAATTTTCAGACGAAGACATAAAAGCTTATAAGCAGTCAAACTCGATACCGGTCCCGGCAGTTCAAACGGATGATGCGATGACCGCGTACGAGCGTGTTCTGGCGGGTGCCGGAGCCGTGCTTGCCAAACGGGACGCTGTGGACATACGAATTGTCAGCGAGGTAAGAAACGGCACGGGAAAAATCATTAATGATGAGCAGCAGGTCGGCGGCTGGCCCGAGCTGAAATCCGCCGTACCGCCCAAAGATTCCGACAAAGACGGCATGCCCGATGACTGGGAAAAACAGCACGGTTTCAAACCCGATAATCCCGCCGATGGAAACACGGACGGGGATGCCGACGGTTACACGAACTTGGAAGAATACCTCAATAGGACAAAACCATGACTCTACGGAAATCTATTGGTATATGGATTTCCGCCTTCGCTGTCATATCGAAAGCCGGATCGAACAAGCATGTTTTCAGGCTTAATTAAATAGGAGGTTCATCCCTGCCCGTCCCGGTCCAAAGCCGATTGTTGCCGGGACCTCCAACGTCATTGAGCCCTTTCTCCACGGGACGCTTTGTGACCGGGTCGACTTCGTATCCCAAATCCTCGTACTTTTTCGCTTCGGCGTGGCCGTCAAGAAACGCAACGTTAGCCATGCCGAAATGCCTTGCATCCGCCGGCGAATATTTCAGCGGACCGAGCGCAGCGCTTTTCGGTGAAAAATCAATGGCCCCCTTGCTGACTGCCATTTTCGGCGGATCTACGAGATAAGCATGCTCACCGTGCGGGATATTGCAGCCCCGGCTGTCGCAGAAGACAACGGTCCGGGCGGGAGATTTGATTTTTGAAAACCAGGCCGGATAGTTGGCACAGCCCGTGCCGGAGGGATGCGGGCGCGTGTTGCCAAGGTACTGATAATTGTAGCCATAAGCACCGTTGCGTATGTTTCGCGCGTATGCGTAATGCTTTAGTGACGGACACATGTAATAATCGTTGTCCATTTCCAGGGCCGCGTTGAACTCTTCCTCCGTTTCGTACTCATAAGGATTTATGACATATCCCATTCCCTCATTGAGAAACCATATCCATCTCGGCCTGTAGCGCCTGTACGGGCCGACCTCGATGTATTCTGTCGCTTTTCTAAGCCGGTCCGGCGGAAATTTGTCGTCGTTGTTATCGATGTATAGTTTCATTGAGATGGCCAGACGACGCACGTTGGCCATACACACGGTCCTGCGGGCAAGCTTCCGGGCACCGCCGAGGGCCGGCAAAAGTATGGCCATCAGCAGGGCGATAATCGCGATTACCACTAATAATTCGATGAGCGTGAATCCGGCCCTTCGACTCCGCTCAGGATGAAGAAGCGGGCCTTCATGCCGAGCGAAGACGAGGCATCGCTTTTCTGTATCGTATTCCATGTCTTTTTTCCTTTTTAGCTCTTGGGCTTATGAAATTCAATCCAAATGCCATAATTGATGTTATCGTTGCCCGAAGGATTCGGCCTGTGAATTTCCCATTCTTTGATTTGTAGCAATTTCATAATTTGCCGCAGTTCGTCTGCCGCCTTGCCCAGGTCATATCTCATTTTTCCGCCTTGTTTGCCGCGAATCTTTTTCGCCGTCGCAACGGGCAGGTTTTCCGAAAATCCGCGACCGATGTAAGCGACCGCTCCGGGTTTCAGAACACGATATATCTCACCGAACGCTCGTCTCTTGTCATGCCAGAAAGGAAAAGAACCCCTGCTGACGATGATGTCCGCATAGTTATCGCGAAAAGGCAGGGCGCCGGCGTCGGCGAATACGGCGCTGACACGGTGACCATAACCTCGCTGCTGCGCCTGCTTATAAAAATGCGGAAAGAAATGCGGATTGATGTCGGCATTAATCCAATGCAGCCGGGTATGTCTGCATAGTTCGAGAATGAGCGTCCCCGGGCCGCTGCCGAGGTCTATACCGATACCTTCTTTCTCGCGCAGGTTGAAATCCATCGCAATCTGCTCGGCCAGGGGAGCGTAAACGGGCGCGAGTGTCCCCCGGCTGGCCCTTATCATGCCAATCGCATTTTGTTCGGTATATTTCTCGTCGTGAGAAGAGGTCGCGTGTTTAACAGTGACACAACCGGCGACGCATAATAGCAATACCAGGGCAAATAAATAAAAACGACGTAAAAGTTCCATTATAAGACTAATCTCCATCGACTACTTTATCCGGGTTTTCGAATCACGGGCGACCCGTTGTTTTTCGCCGCCGCTGCCCAGACATAGAACCTTTCCATCTTCGAGGGTGACTACTGCACGGCCGTTACGGTCTATGGCCAGACCCCAGGGGACCGGGGCCGCCGGAACCGGTTGCGACCAGAGGACCTTGCCGTCCTGAAGGTCCAGGGCAACAATCTCCGATTTGCAGGCCGCCACGACGGCGTTCCTGCAAACCGCCAGAGCGACACTGTCCTTACAGTTGTAATTCCACAACGGCTTATCCTTAATACCGAGTCTGTTGAAGTCAAGGTTGAAACGATTACTCGGCGCGGCCATCCGTTTCCTCAGCATGTTTCTGTCGATCTTATCGAAGCACATAATCTTTTTGTTCTGCTGGTTGCTTACCCAGGCGATATCGCGACCGCCGGCCGAAGCGAGAAAGACCTTGCCGAAGACGGTATTGTCGAAGACTTCGTATTTCGGGTGCCCGTAGAAAGGCTTGCCGCATGCCACCACCTTCTCGCCGAGCAGTGACAGTTCCCACCCGCGGGGGCTTTGCGACGTAATGATATTATTTTGTCTAAAGTGTCGGAGCAAAGCAGGGTTGTTAAGGCATTTTCCATCAGTAATGTCATAAACAGCCGGCGAGATAGAGGTGCCGCTGGCTAAGTAGAGCTTGCCGTCGTGAAGTAGTTGATGGCCCTGCACGCTCACTCCGGTACGTGCCTGCCGGTCCAGATGTCCCGATGTGTTGTTCTGCCATTTTATTGAAGCCGTCGCGGCGTCGAGTGCATAGACATAAGTACCGTCGTAGTTGGCGATACCCGCCGCTACGTAGGCAATACCGTCATTAACCAGCACTCCGCTGGCGGCGGGCCAGGTGGACATCAGCGAACCGTAAACGGGAATCGCCCGCTCTACCGGAGCTGCACGAAACCGCCAGAGAAGCCGGCCTGTCTGTGCTTCGAAGGCATATACCCATCCGTCGCCGGAGCCGACCAGGGCACGCCCCTTCCAGATTGTCGGTGGAATTCGGATTGCCCCGCCTGTATATGCTTTCCATCGCAAATCGCCGCTGGCAGCGTCGAAGGCCCGGACGATACCATCGGGCCCGCCGGTAAACACAAGCCCACCGGCGGCGACCGGAGCGGTCGGCAGAGGTGCCGCCGAGAGGAATTTCGCTTTCGGTTCGAATCGCCAGAGCAATTTGACTTTATTGGGGATGATTGCTGCGGAGGTGGCGCTGCCGGTATTGTCGGCGCGAAATGCGGGCCAGTCGGCCGGGGATTCGGAAAAGTTTGCGACTTTTGTCAAATCGTTGGCGCTCTTCTCAAGACGTTCTGCCTGGGTTGCATGTGGGCTAAACTCGAAGTCCCCTGCCGGTCCGAGGCAGGTGATGCCGTAGAGTGTAAGCTGGCAATCACAGACCGACGGCCAGAAGTATAATAGACCATTGGCAATGGTTACACCATCGTGACATGGGGGACGCATAGGTGAAATCCAGTCCGGACGCCCGCTGGCCAAGTCCAATCGCGTCGTCCCACCTCCGGCCCGGTAGAATATGGCATCGACAGATCCCGTTGGCCGAGTACATGCCCGACGAGCTGTCTTAAACTCCGCCAATACTGCTCCAGTGAGCGGATCAAACTTCTTGCTGAGATTGCCTTCATCAATTTGACCGCTGATACCATATAGACCATCTTCCCGCAGGATTAACTGAAAGTTATTGTAGGAGTTCTCCCAGAGTATGCGCCCGTCTTCGGTTGAAACGGCAAGAAGCTTACCGATTGGAGGGCCGGCAAAATACAAGGCCTTATCGCTGCACTGAAGATAACCTGTAGTTCGCCAGTTGGTGCGCCAGTCCTGGCGGTTCAGAAAAGTTCCAAGCGACTTAAATAATTCGGGGGCATTCTCCGGCGTCTTTCGCCATAAGACCTCACCGGTTTTCGCATTCAGACAGGTCAGATACGCTCCAAATCGAAAGATGAAGATTCGACCGTTTTTCATACACATTGCCCGGCTGTCAACCGGCTCATCTTCTCGATAGCTCCACAGGACATGTTTCGTTTTTGGGTCAATGGCCAGTACATTTCGACCGAAGCCCCACGGATGGGCTACGTACGCCTTCTCGCCGTCCCTGATACCGTCAGGTTGATTAAAGCCCTTTGATATCGGGTTCCAAGGCCAGCCGTGCAACTCCCGGCGCCATCGCATTGTCGGGTCTCTTTGTTCCTGCTCTCCCATAAGTGCATAGAGAACACCGTCCTCCAGAGCCATCCATTTCCAGAATGTCCCGCCGGCTTTTTCCACCGGTGGGATAATTTCATCCTTCAATTTGCCGGTAGCTGTATCAATTAGCTTACAGGACTTATCGTCACCGACATACAATGTCGTCGGTGTTGCAATCATTGTATTGCGATGTATCATCACGCCCTCAGTTAGGTCCCGTTGCCAGAGCATCGTGCCATTATAGCCGTCGAACGCCACGAGCTTATTGAGCAGGGGTTCTTCCCGTGTTTTGAAGGCCACGTGTCCGAACGCCTTGAACGTACGACCGGCCGAAGCCACCGCCACCTGAGGCATCGGCGCATAACGCGGCTCAGCCAGAAACTGTGTCAGATAGGGTGCTCGAACGACTCTGTCTTCTGATTGCGGATTATTGTCCGGGCCATGATACGGGTGACTCCAATCATCGACGCCATTAAGAGAGGGCTTGATCAGAACCTTGCGTCCCAGCAGGGCTTTGCCGCCCGGTCGCAGGACTCTGAGCACCTCGGCTTCGGAAACACCGGTTTGCCGCCCGACGGCTATCAGGGCATCGGCCAAGTTATCCGCCAGATGCAATTTTGATGTGGCGCCTTTCTCGATAAAGATACGATTGCCGTAGAGACCGGCCTCGTCGGCGATTTCGCATGCAGCTTGTACATCCTCGGCTCGCGGCAGTTGGAGATAAATCAACAGTTCGCTGTTGCCGGCGAGCTGCAGAGCACGCTGACACCCGGCATCACCGAGCACTATGCAGATTCCGCGAGTGACACCGATTTGATCGATGAGTGGTTGGATCTGGTTTGCCAAACCTACATTGGGCTGACTGAGAAGAATTCCGGTTGCTACGATGAGCAGAGCAATAGTTATCGTTCTCATTTTTCTCCCTTTCAAAATATTCGCCGGGAATATCGATTTACTCAACCAACTTTCCCCGGCTCATCTGTAAGCTGCGTGTGGCGTGTGTGGCTGTCCGGACATCGTGGGTAACAAGCAGCACACATCCACCCTCGGCGACATATTGACTGAGGTAGCCTAACACAGTATTTGCATTACCCTCGTCCAGATTTCCGGTAGGTTCGTCAGCTAATATAATTTTCGGTTTATTCAAGAGAGCTCGCGCCAGGGCCGTACGCTGCCTCTGGCCGGTGCTAATCTGGGCCGGCACATGGCCGGCGCGTTCATCCAGACCGAAACGACTGACGAGTTCTTGCGCTCTTTGATCAGCCTCTTTTGTCGGAAAGGCCAGCGACGGAGCTAAAATGTTCTGCCATACCGTCAAGTAGGGAATCAGGTGGAACTGCTGAAAGACGAATCCTATCATGCGGGCCCGCAGTCTGCTTCGCATCTCTGGACTCAGTACGTAGGGGTCCTGTCCATCGAGACTCATCTGTCCGTCACTTGGTCGCAGAAGACCGCCGGCGGTCAACAGTAGTGTAGTCTTTCCACAGCCGCTCGGACCACATACTGCTAAGAATTCCCCCGGCTGGACAGATAACGAGACCTTATCGAGAGCCGCTACCTTGCCTTCCGGGCCGTCATAAATCTTAGTAACATTTTTGAACTCAACCATCTTGTTAACCTAAAAAAATCGTAATTAGAAATCCAAAGCACAAAGCGGTAGTTCGATTTACCATTGTCGCTTTTTGAATGGCATCTTCTTCTGTAGAGATTTACTCTTCTCTCAACACATCTGCCGGGTCCTGTCGAATTGCGACCATGGTTGGAAGCCAGCCGGATATGACAGTTAACACCGGCGCTATAATCAGGGCCAGCAAAAACAGACCAGGAATGAACAGTTCCCCAGCAGTGGCAATTCCTTCCATATCATCCTCCAGCACAAGCCCGAGCCACCTGCCTAAACCGAGACCGGCAAAGATCCCCAAAAAAGCTCCAAGCAATCCCATTATAAAGAACTTTGAAAGAAACAAAAACATAATTTGCCTTGCTCGAAAACCTATCGCTCTTTGTATTCCAATTTCAGCCTTACGGTCACGAACATTGTTAAATGCAAGTAACCCGACCCATACAGCGCAAGCCACCATAACTAAGGGGACCAGCACAGCCGCAAAAAATTCACGTTCAGAGCGCATCTGAGTTCTGTGCCGCCTCTCTCTCTCAACTGACGCCTTTGCTTCCTGGCCCACTTTTGCTCTGGCCTCGGCTCTGGCAATAGCCTTGGTCCCCATCTCGATAACCTGCGTTCCCGGAAGAATCTGCCTTATTTCTTCTCGAACCTTCTCCAGCAGGCCTTCCGCTCCCTGGCAAATGCATTCGAGAGCCAAAATCGCATTAATAAGCCCTTCTTTGTCGAGAAGCTCCTGTGCCTGGCTTAGATGAATCCACGCTGTAAAATCATCTTTGCTGCCACGTTCTTCGTAGCACTTGTGAACGGTGAATTCTTTGCCAAGAAGCTTGACCTTGTCACCAACTTCCAGTCCGAGACTTTGGTGCAATCCGTATCCGAGCACTATAGTTCCCAGGGGTACCGGTTGAACAAGGGGCTTCCTCGGATCTTTGTGGAGGTTCGGGACTTCACCTCGCGCCCCGACCAGCGTAATCGTGCGATTTTTCTCCGGCCATTTTATTCTTTGCTGCAGGCTCGGTAAAAAATGACGAACGACAATAATTCCCGAATTCGCCAAACGCGTAACATATTCCTCCGGCATATATTCCGAAGGATAACCTTTCATGTGCAAATCTCGAATATTCTGTTGTTTTGGAAGAATCAAAAGGTTAAATTTCAGTTTCAATGTTGCCTTTCGCATTTCATCTTTCAAAACCGCCATCTTCTTCTCGGTTTCTTCTTCTTTCTCGTTCAATATCTTCTGAGTTTGAAGGTCATGTAACTTCAGCAACGTCACCGCCCCTGTCAGCGAACCAACGGCAACGATAACAGCAAAAGTTCCTAATGTAAAACTAAGCCAGCGGTGCAGTATTTCCCTTGCCAGTATGTGCCAAATTTTCACAATTGAATTCTTCCAAAAAGCATAACCAATTTCCAATTAGGTCTGTTACTCCTGCCGCAAAGCGACAGCCGGGTCCTGCCTGGCAGCAAGCATTGCTGGAATCCAACTGGCGGCCACCGCGATTACCATCGCCACACATACCGCAAGCCCGAGCAGCTCGAAATTTAACATCCACTCATACCTGCTTTCACCGACCGGCTCCGACCAATTGCTGCCGAGAAAGCTTCCAGCCAAGAATCCCAGAATCCCGCCGAAAAGGCCGATCACGATAGCCCTTGACAAAAAAATGTAAAGTATCTGTCGGGAGCGAAAACCCAATGTGCGCAGTATACCTATCTCCGTTCGTCGTCCTCGTACATTCCCCACTGCCAACAATGCAATCCACACGAGGCATATAACCATTACCAATGAAACCAGAATTCTGACAAAACGTGTCCTGGTTACTCTCAATTGAGCCATATGTTCTCTCTCCCTTTCAATAGCAGCCTTTCCTTCATCCTCCACTTTAGTATAGGCATGTACTTTTGCAAGCACATTTGATGCCTTTTCAATCACCTGTGTGCCTGGGAGTATCCGTGTAATTTCGGCCCTGACTTTTGGCAGGTCCGCCCAGGCGCTGCGACATTCAAAAGCGAGAATCTCGTTTATAAATCCCTTTTTATTAAGTAGTTCCTGTGCTTCCTGCAGATTTATCCATACTGTCATATCATCCTCTGTGCCCAACTCTCCATTGCACCTGTGTACAACAAATTCATTGCCCATAAATCGAATCCTGTCACCAACATTCAGTCCAAGTCCCTGTTGAACTTCGTAACCCAATACAATCTTTTCCCGTGGAACTGCCTCGAGACTCAACTCATGGGAATACAGAACAGGATTAACAGCTTTTTTATCCGATGTCCCTACAAGGATAACCGCCCATTTTGTTTCGGGCCACTTCACCTTCTGACGCAGTCTTGGCACAAGGTGTTCAATAGTAACAATCCCGGACTCCTGAAGCCGAGAAAGGTACTTCTCCGGCATATACTTATCTCCATAATCATCTGCATACCAGTCGCTGAGGTTTTGGTCTTTGGGAAGAATAACAATGTTGAATCCGAGTTTTTGCATCGCTCTCCTAACGTCATCTTCCAGAACACGCATCTTTTCCTGAGTCTCGATTCTTTTTTGTACGAGAATTGATTGCGTCCGAGCATCATGTAATCTCACCAGTGTAAGCGAACCAGCAAGGCATCCTACAGCCACCGCAACAGATAGTAATCCTAATGCGAAATTGAGCTTGCGATGTAGAATCTCTCTAATTATCAAACGTGAAATTGTCATAAGAACTACTATTTGCCCAAAGCATCCTTTACTTTCACATTCGCTATTATTGCAACTCTAATACCTCCGGTTGTTACCGGCTTCCGGACAATCATGGATGTCCCTTTCTGAAACGGCTCATAGCAAAGGTCCCTAAAGCAGCAACCACCAGGATGGCGGTCAGGGAAACAGCAGTCGTTCCCATAACGCCGAAGCCGCGAACCTTCCGATCCGGTGTTTCGATGATTGGTGCAGAGAGCGGTTGGGGCGATTCACTAATCGCCGCGGCAACGAGTTGGCCCTGCGCATTGAGGCCTGTATCGGCCGCCTCTTCCGGGAACACACCGGTAAGCTCCGGCAGCGGCTCTTCGGCCATTTCGTAGAACTCCTGGTAGAACTGCATCGCGGCGGCGTCCCAGTTAACGGACATCAGCAAATCGACACCGGGGTTGAGCATTTTTAATTCGCAGCCGCACGGGCCCGTAATAAAAGCGATCGTCTCCCGAATTGTATCGGCGTTGATCCCTTCCGAGGCAAGAGCATAGAGCGTCCGGCCTCGTCCGAATACCGGAAACACAATCGCCTCGTCCGCATAGTCGCCAAGGTCCGACTCGCTCTTCAACAGCATCTCAAGCAGCATTTGTTCCTTTGGATCGGAGCGAGAGATTGTCAGCGTAGAGAATTCGTATGACAGCCCGGGCGTCTCCAGTTCCTCAGCAAGCTGCGTCGCCATTTCCTTGAGCTCTTTTGTCGCTGTGGCAAGTTGCTGGTCAAGTATCTGCATGGCCGCCTTGTCTTTGGCGGCGTTGCCTGATTCGACAACAATCCACACGGCCGTTTGGCCATCCGTCAGACGCTGGGCCAACTGCAGCCGCTTCGGCGACTGAATTAGAGCCTTAACCGCCGCCGGCGTAAATTCGCCGGTCCAGAACGGTACCGCCCGGCCTTTTTGCAGGGGGTACCAGATCGCCAGGGCCGGCAGAGTTTCCGGAATCGCCCCGCCCAAAAGACTTGTTACCTCATTTTCCGCCGATGTCTCCAAATCCATCGTCGAGATTTGAATATTCAGAAACTCCGCTTCTTCGGCTTTTAACAGCGAAGAGGCAGGATCATCATCGGCAAGCGGGCCGCGGTGGATTATGACGGCATCATAAGCATCCGGCGCCCAACGCTCCAGAGCGTAGCGAAAAACAGGAACCGCGCAACCGAATACAGGCCGGGCCAAACATGCAGAAATCAAAATGAAAAACGCGAAACGCCGGTATTGTTTCATTTCTGTCGTACCTAAGCAGGATTTCAATTATCAGAACTTCTTACTTCAATACGATACCCGATTCGCTATTGTTTGTCAAAACAAAGCACTTTGCCACTTTTAGTAGCGAGGTACAACCGTCCGTTCGCCGCGGCCATGCCGTCCTGGGCCTGCAGGGGCGGTTTTTCCTGGGATCAGAGAACATCGGCGGACCACAGCGACTTGATGTCGAAATCCTGCTGGAGCTGCCAGTCCGAGGAATTGGCGTTTTTCTTTCTGGACCGGGCGTTGATTTTTCTTCTGCTGTTTGTAATACCAATTGTGCATAATCAATGCGCTTGTTCGTGTCATTTCGAGCGCAGCGAAGCGGAGTCGAGAAATCTGGATTCAGACTGAACTTGCTTTTC